>Ga0114951_10001312_pt1 | contig 31246 bp, 53 predicted proteins | sample AM7aDNAmetaG_FD_88677 | JGI IMG/M metagenome (GOLD analysis project Ga0114951, IMG submission 88677) | Freshwater microbial communities from Finland to study Microbial Dark Matter (Phase II) - AM7a DNA metaG | ecosystem: Environmental > Aquatic > Freshwater > Lake | place: Finland: Lake Alinen... | reverse complement strand
TAGGAATTGAACCTAAAACGTTTGATTATTATTCAAATGCTCTACCAACTGAGCTATACGATGTATACTAACTTACACAGCCAACACTTTAATCTCTGGTCTATCCTTAATGCTTGTAAAGGATAGACCATTGGGCGGAATACTTGAAATATGCTCAATAATCATATAGATTAGTTAAACCATTATCTTAATACAGGTTTTATTGTTTCATTAGGGTTCTCACTTAGAAATGTATCTAAGTCTCCATCCCATTCCTCAAACTCTGTTTTATAGGCATCTACTAAATCAATAGTAGCTTCTAATTTAAGGTAATTATCTATCATCTCATGTATTACTCTCTTCATATCATATATTACACCGAATGTTTCCAAAGTATATAAAGGTGTTGTCTCTCCCTCTATAGTAAATATGTTTTTTACTCTACCCCTAACAGAGGTATCAACCACATAATCATATCCAATGGAGTAGTCTACAGTCAAATAAGTTACATCATTCGTTACCTTAGCCATTTAATTACCTCCTCTAAATATATTTTATAAAAGTATCAGGGAGAATATTCGAGCTAGTTTTCTACCCCTAAGGGTATTGGTAGGATTTGAACCCACATAATTTTTCTCAAATGAAAATGCCCAACCAGTTAGGCTACGATGTAAACTAGCTCACACAGCCCCAATACTTCAATTTCTTTGTAACAGGGAGGGGAATATGTGGCTTTTTAGCGGCCGTCATATCGCGTCCCTGCTGGATCTGGTTTTTTAAGGCTAAACCAATATCCTCTAAAAACCTCACCACTAATTTATTTTCAGAGTGTTAGTGGAACAACCTCTCATTAGTTTCTAATTTATTATACGGATTAGCACTAATAAATCCCGTTTATCCACCACACTTACATGTACTCCTTAGGACTTACATTCCCAATTAGGACACTCAGTGTTTAGGATATTGCAGAGGCCCGAATCGAACGGACGATTTTCAGGTTATGAGCCTGATGAGATACCGCTTCTCCACTCTGCGATATATTTAATTATCAAGTTACATGTCGATGTAATCTGGAGAATCTTTTAGGGTAGACAATCTATTCCTTATACAGGAAACGAAATCCTATTCACGATGTATTCTACCCAACACAGCCAAACTATCATCTAAAAAAAAGTTAAAGGTGAATTTAACTCTTCATACTATACCACACAATTCTTAGTTTATTCAATAAAATTTCAAATTTGTGATATTTTTTTTAATTTTAACACTGTTATCCTCATCCTTTAAGAAACTGAGAAATGAAGGCACAAAACTCAGTTCCAAGATGAGGTGTATACCAATACAAGGATCACTTCCAAAGCTACAAGCTTTTGGATATATTAACAATACGTAAATAAATTTTAGAATTTTAATAGGTAACTATATTCAGAGTTTCTTATAAAATTTGTACTATCTTCAATCATTATTTGTGTTTTTAGACATTCCTTTTGTTTAGGGGTAAATCTACTCATATTATCATCAAACCATGCCATCTGTTCTATAGTTAACTTTAATCCCCCCATACCTCTAAACACTAGACCTACATTACAATAAGAAAAACAAATACCCCCTCCACGAAAAGTAAATAACCTAACATATCCCTTCAATAATAAAATCTCCTCACAGGATAATCTATTATACCCTTTAGATATTAAGGTCTTATCATAATCATAACTCTCCCTATCACAATCTATCTCTCTTAAAATACTCTCTGCAAAATACTCTGGTTCTTCGTTATCATTCTCGCGGATCTCCGCTGCTGGAGATAACCATCCAGATATCATAATCACACTCTCCTCATTTGTCTATTATATAGCATATCGTATCTTATATTTGCACATGCTCTCATATAAAGCTCTAATTATTCCAGTAATACTGTTAGCTCCAATTATCATATAAAGTCCTCCTCAAATGTTTTGGATAATCCCTAAACTAACTACCCCAATCTCTTTATTAAGGTTTTATGCTCTTTATCTCCAAAGAACCAAAAGAATTAATAACATATTCATGTATAGTATCTAATTTCCCCAACATATCAGAAAACATTTTAGTAAGGGTTTCTATATCAGGTACAGTATCTTTCTTTATATAGGGTTTCCCTTGTGTTACTTTCTCTACTACATCAATTACATCCTCCCAATGAATTCCCTCACCCAAACTTATAACTCTCTTAAAGGCTACTAAAAATTTAAGATAATCATCACCACTCTTAGAGGACTTATGAAACTTATATAACTCTATGTACAAAGTCTCACCACTATCTACCACACCTGACATTTCCTCATTTTCTTTTGTATCTACTATATCTATCACAAAATTCTTCCTCCCAAATCTAAAGATTCTACTTTCAATTCTTTACTAAGATACTCATTAAGTATCTCTCCAATCTTTCTACACACCTCTTTAGAAGTCTCTATACCCACCTCTAAAGATACTTCTTTAAATCCACTATCCTTCACACACTCGTCAAACACTCCCCCCTCCAATTTAAAATAACACTTAATATTATACACCTCTATCACCACCCTTCTTAAGTCACTTCTAAATTTCCTATATCTTACAAGCACTTTATACCACACATAAGTTTAAATTACAACTATTTACAACAAAAAATTCAACTATTTCCCAATCAATAGTTGAATCTCCTTAATGGCTTAATATTTTAATGTTTGGATATTTATCTCTTCTATCAATAATAACTCTTAGAGCGAATCCAATGATGGGGACAACCCCAACTTGTACGAACACAATTCCAATTCCTAGAATTATCCTCACGCAAATACATTGCATTGCCAATAATGTGTAATCTAATATTAACTTCACCATAGGTATCTTTATCCCAATTGTAACCAATCTTTTCTCTAATAAGTCTTTCTACTACATCCTTAGAAGCTCCTCTTTTAGCTAACTTCATAATATCTTTATAAGACATAATGGAACACCCCTCTCTCAATTAACTTAATTAACTTACCCTACTCTTTAATTATACCATATAATAGGGTTAAGGTCAATATGTTTGGTAAATATAGTGGCATAGATACACTATTATATCTATTATTTGGATTATCTCACTTAATTAATTTACCCCACTCTTTAATCTTACCAAAGAGTGGGGTAAATAGGACTGTATCAAACAGGTATAGTGGAGTATTATTATTATGAAATCAAAGGTAATATATGACTATCACCTTATACACAGTTATTATTTACAACTATTCCTTAATTTATTCTTCTATATCCTGTTTAATTTCTTCTTCATGTTCTATCTTCTCTATGGTCACATTCTCTTTAGCTTTTATTGCTTCTGTAGGTGCTCCTGATTCTTTTGGTTGTTCTTCATCCTCTTTAATTTCCTTAGCTTTAGCTATAGCTTCTTCGGTTATTCTTTTAGCTTCACTATTAATCTCATCCTTAGTCATAACGCCCTTACTTACAAGTAGATTCTCAATGGCATTAGACCTCATCATAACAGGATAGACAAAGCGTTTAAATAGGGTATTAACATCATTCATTAAATGACCTGCCATAGTATTAACATTGTCTATTATTTGGGTTACTATTGCAGTTAGTTCATTTCTTCTTACCACTTCTCTACTAGTTTCTGGATTATTTTCCTTTTTAAAAGGTACGGTTTTATTATTAGATTTTTCCATAGTTTACCCCACTCCTTGTAATGTAGTTTTATTACACTATATATAAGTTTCTTAGTAATCTCAATATAAATTTTTGTATTCCTATCCCATAATATATACCTTAACTTTTTGAGCTCCAAACTCACTACACAATTCAGGCTCATGCTCACCAACATAAATATCTATGATATCCTTCTTTACAGCGGATCCTGTGTCCATTGCAACATAGATACCATTCATATAAGAATATTTCTTTGGGAACTCAATATATAATACACTACCTAAAGGTATTCTTGTTGGGTCTACAGCTACAGTTGTTTTGTAGATTACCCTCTCTCCACTCTTAGTTATACCATACTCTGGATGACTTGGGGATTTTGCACAACTTTCCTCACTTAAATCGTATGCAGTAGCTCTCATTTTAATCATCTCTAAATTCTCTAGGGTTTGTGGTGTTACTCTAAATTCCCTCTCTAATCCACCTCTACTTACAATTACCTTTTTAGCTAAGGTACTTCTCTCAATCTCTACTAAATTTTTCACTTCTTTTATGTTACTACTCAATCCCGTTTCAATATTATCTAATTTAAGATCTATCTTGTTATTTTCCCTATAAACAGATTCTTTAACTGATTCTACTACCAAGTTTGTTTTTTGTGCATTTATCTCTATCCTATCAAATCTGTTTAACACAATGCCCAGAGGTATTGAAACTAAGATTGAGAAGGTAATTACTAGTAGTGATATACTGGTAATTTTCACAAATCTCTTACTCATTATTTTCCCCCCTTTATTTTTTTGTTAAAAGTACTGATAGGTCGTCAAGATGCTTCTTACAAATATCAATCTCTCCTTTCATTATGATATCTGCTCCAACCTTTGACTCGGTACTATACCTTGTAAACATATAAAGTCTGAAGCTACTTCTACATACCTTACCTAACTGTACTTTAAACTCGTTATCACTAATCCATCTATCTATTAAGGAGTTGGTTAGTATATGCATAGTCTCAAATCCTATATTAGGATCTTTACTCGACAGCAACCATAACACAACTCTCAGAACTTTCTTATATAAATAGACTTTTACCATGTTAAACCTTCCTTATCTACTATAAATCTCACTATAGCACTATAATATTCTTTCCTCACATTATAATCTTCTATCTTATTTATCTTTTCTTCCATAGTTCCCAAATCCTTATCTCTAGCATACATAGTTAGTACTTCTATTTCACAACCAGGTATTATTGCATTTAATTTCTTCTTTGCTATCTCTACCCCTTGTATTCCAGCGGCATCATTATCAAAAGCTAATATAAATTTATTGGTTAGGGTACTTAGAACCTCTGTCTGCATAAGGGTTATATTACTAGTTAACATTGCCAATACATTATTGTATATAATCCTGAAACTATCTGCATCATATATACCTTCGGTAAGTATTAACCAGTCCCCATATTTAAAATCTGAATCAATCATATCAATACCATAAGCATTATAGAACACAGAGAAATCTATGAATTGTTTTTGTTTTAAACTCCTTAGTACAATAGAGATAGGTTTCCCACCAATCTCATTAAATATCACAAGAAATTCCCCATTATCATTGAAAAACTGTTTTTGGTTATCGGTAAAAGACCTTAATAACCCAAGAGAATGTATATCCCCTATGGTACACATTCTATAGTTTTTATATTGATGTTTAATGGCTAGATCTATATACTTGTTAGAAATTATCTTCCTCTCTTTTGAATAATCAAATACAGATGGAAGTTTTTCATGTAGGGTATTTATAATCTCTTTCTTACTATATTTAGTTGTATTATTCTTGAAATCTCCATTAAACTTCATTAAAACCTCACCCTAAACACAGTTTGCTCAATCACAGTCTTTATTGATATTATAGGTATAAACAAAAACCAGTAGGTGACCTTCTTCATCCTTCTATGTCCTTGTTTATCCTTATCATGGGTATATATCTTGAATTTTTCAGTATAATATTCCTCAGTTTTTCGTATTATCATGGTTATCTCTCCTAATCCCAAACCAAAACTCAATCAACTCATAAGCAGACTTCTTAACATCTTCCATCTCATCTACTCTATAGGATATAGAAGATTGTTTTCTATACTTCATTCTACACATAGTAGCAATAGCTTCACATATCCTATGACTCTGATAAGTATCAAACCTATTCTCTAACAGAGGTCTTAATTCTTCTTTTCTAAACCTAGTCCAAAGAAGTTTTGTTTTCTTTTGTTGGTCTATCTCAAACAAAAGTTCAATCTTAAGTTCCTCTTTAAGTTTAGTTCTATCATCGTTGTCCATCCTCACCTCTCTCATCTAGGGTCAATCTCACAACCATAAATAACATCAGTTCCCATATAATATAGAATACTAAGTAGCTTTTCATTACAAAAGGATTATTAAAAGTAAAGCTTTTATTGGTTAAAGATACTAAAGGTATAACACTAAACAATAGAAAAGAGCTTAATCTAAATCCAATCACCTCTTTTATTGTATCTTTAATTCGTAATAGCTTGTCTATGTTCTTTAGCATGGTTTCCTCCCACTCCCCTATCAAACTTAACAAGTAGGGGACAATCCCTATCCACCCCAGATATAGTACTAACAGAGTTAATAAAGCTCTGTTTAGTGGTCATAAGCATAGTCTTAGCTTGGCAAAAATACCCATCACTAAGCTCACATGACCCACAAGATTCTGGCTTTTCGTTTGTTATAAGCATTAATTTCATACACTTTCTCCTCTCTAAATTGGCTCTCTTACAAATGAACTATTTCCCACAATCCAAAACAATACTTTCTTATCTTGTATTTCTATGTTCTTCATCATGTAATCAAAGGCTTTAGATTCGTATACACAATCTAAATATTCTGTATCATTAAACTTTACCTTAATGTGTCTAGAATATGCATAGGATTTATCTAAATAGAATTCATACTCTATATCATCATCACCTAATATCTTTCTTATAACATCTTCCCTATCGTAACCAGCTATCTGCACTCCCACAACTCTTTTAGGTCTAATATCATATTTTATTAATCCTTTTAAGATACCTCCAAAAGTTATGGCACTACCTACAGGAACAACCAATATATCTAAGTCCTTTGGAATATTTTGTACTTGGTAGGCAATAGAATCTACAATAGCTTCTGGATTAGTTTCTAAGTTAATCCCGAACTTGACTATGTAGAATTTTCTTGTATCTCCTAATGAATATATCCTAGCCATTAGGGTACTTTCATACCCTTGAGTACATTTAATATCTACTCTAGCACCGAATTTAGTAGCTCTCCTAATAAGTGGATTACTTTTTAACGAGTTGACGTTAGTATTTCCTAAAACAAGTAAACTCTTAAACCCAAATTCTTGTGCTGTCTTAGCTATAATTATACCTTGAGGGGAATTTACAGAGGTAGCGGAGACAATCATTCCATTACACTCATCTCTAATATGCTCATAGTTATTGTGTATCAAAGTAATAGCTTGTCTAACCTTACCACCAGATAGAGGTACATCTTTAAAAGGCATAAATAGATCGTCTCTTTTATATAAGATACCCCTATATTCTTCAATAGGGGTTATATCAAACACATTAAGTTCCTCACAGCTTTTCTTCATTGAGGTTGTTTCCTTTCATATAAATTCTTCATCATATAATACGTAAATTTAAACCTTACACCCCAGATTTACTCTTTCTACCACTCTTCATACCCTTAGTTCTGCCATCCTTATCTGACTCTACTCTTCCTATATTTATCTCATGTTTCTTGGATATTCTTGTTACTCTCTCCTTCATACCATTAACCAATCTAGATACATAAGATTGAGATATACCCATCATATCACCTATTTGTCTTAGGGTTATTTTAGGGTACTTTAGCCTAATAGCCACAATATCTAATTCCTTACGAGATAAATGTGCTAAAAGTTTCTTGGATATATCCTCATAAGATAGGTCAGACTCAACTCTCTCAAATCGTATATCTACTTCTCCAATAAACTCGTCTAAGCTACTATCATCATCTTTACAACTAACTTGAGTATCATCATTTAATGATGCTCCTCTATTGTCCACATCTTTTTTCATTTTTCTGTGGGCTATAAATATCTCATTCCTAATACACTTAAAAGCATAAGTAAGAAACTTCCCCTTCTCAGGGACAAATGTTTTACTAGCCTTAACCAGTCCCACGATACCAATTTGTATAACCTCTTCTATATCACCACTAAAATAATGAGTAACAATATTCATATAATACTTTCTAACTACAAAAGGTACAAATCTTTGATTCTCCACAGCCAAAGCATTTACCTCATTTAAAGTCTTACCTACTCAAACATACTCAGAATTCTCACTATAATCTTTTTGTTCACTATTTAACTTTTTTCTTCCTCTTTTTTTAGGTTCTATAGACTCTTTTATATCTATATCAAGGTTATCCTCATCTCTCTTAACTTTTGTTTTGGGAGGTAGCATATCAGTGGTCTGTATATTTTTATTATAATTAGTATTTATCTGTTCATTCACATAAGGTTTTGTTTTAAATTTATCCTGACGTATCTTACTATCTAAATATAGTAGGTCTATATTAAAGCTTTCATCAGCAATACCCTCATCTACATTTCTTGTATCCTGACCAAGGAAATAATCAGCTATACCTTCAAGTATAGTGGTTCTTCCTAATCTACTATCAGTATGTACTTTTTCTTTTTCAAGAAAAGCTTTTATCATATCCTTTTGATAATTCATAAGACTAAAACCACACTTATGCTCAACGTGAGATATCACACAATCTAATATAGGGTTATTATACATTAGGGTATGTACCTCCCTGACAACCTCTACAACCACCTCTTTAGTAACTTCTCTAATAATCTCAACAGGCTTTTCTATAACCCTCTGTTTAACCACTGTCTTCTCTTTTATAGGGCTACCACCTAAAGTCTTAGTATGGGGCTCATACAATCCAGTAGAAACAGCTATGGCAAGATTTACCTCTTCCATACTATCTCTAGATAATTTACCCGTAACTCTAACTATTCGTGATTTATCCAATGTTCTAACCTGCTCTAATAATACCGTAGAGGTACAAGTAAATCTATTACTATAATCAGGACTAACCGTAACATGGGTTGGCAATAAGTTCTTATCCTTTGAGGTAATTGATGCTACAATAATAGATTTAGAATGGTGGTTACCTGTATCATTCTGTATATTCAATACAAGTCTTTTCCCTCTTTGTTCTATACCCTCATTGTCGTCCTCATCTAAATTAACTAATAATATATCCCCTCTAAAAACATCATATATCATCATATCTTACTCCTCTCTCATATTTTATCTTTAGTTTACAACAATCCACGTTTATTCCTTAGCTTATCTAACCTACTTAACGCCCCTTCTAGGGTAAGATTCCTCTCCCCATCAATGGAAAATGATCTCTTCAATCTCCAAGCCACTCTTCTAGGGGATTTATCATACAACTGTCGTATTAATTTAGCTTTAGGACTGGTACGCTGCCAATGTCTTATACCTAATATAACACATTTCCTTATAACAGGGTCTTTCATATACTCTCTGTGTATGTTACTCTTACACATCTTACAATAACCCTGTAATCCATCTCTACTCTGACTATTCCTATACCAATACTCTGTGGTATCTGGCTTTTCAGTATCACATCTAGGACAATACTTCATCATTAGTTACCTTCTCACTATTGAATTGTTTTTTAACATCTTCTCTCACTCTCTCTTTAATATCCCTTACTCTTCTATAATCTTCCATATTTTTTATTTCATACTTATTTCCACAACATTTACAAAGATATAATTCACACCTTAGTTGAAACTTATATCTAAACTTCCTTTTGCCACACCAATCACATTTAGGAAAGAAAAAGGATATAGGATCCTCATGCTCTGTTATAGTAATATTCTCTGAAAGTCTAGGCTTAGGTGGAGGTATGGGTCTAAGCTTAGTATAGGGTAATATCGGACTTGAACTATGTAAAGGTTTAGGAAGACTACCCACAGGCTTACAAGTAGCACTCATATCCTCACTCCCATCTAATTTATATATTTTATGTTCTTTCCCCAAATCCTCTAGTATATCTTTTAGTAATCTTTCAAAATCCTCTTCTCTAAAATCACTCATAAGTTATCTCCAATAACCTCAATTACGTTAAAAATGGGATATACTATTTAAGTATACCCCCATTTCGTCTAACACATTATAACATGTCCATTTACATAAATCTATAAAAGTTTACAATAACTCAATGTTAGCTCCTGTTATCATACTTTTAATATCTTTGGTTTCTCCATTTGCCTTACTTACAAGCCACTTTATTCTACTGGCACTCTTCTTTACTGTTTTTATATCCTCGTCAGTAAGTGTAGGATTAAACTGTCCATCTGTACATATATAGATAGTATCATACTTAGAAAATTTAACTTTTTGTATTATCTCTCCTAAATGATCGGTTGTACCAAACTTCATATTTTTAGGGGTTAGACTCTTTATAAATTTATCATCTACATCCTTCTTTATTTTAATCCCCTTAGATCCAAAAAAGGTTATATCAATTTTAGCTTCGGCTAATGTACTTCTTAAATTTATGATATAATCTAAGTATTTATTCAAATCAGTTAAATTTATAGAAGTTGAACAATCAAAACAAAATAATATATTACTCACTACCTCACCCTCTTTAGACACAGGTGCTACTTCGGGTACAGCCTCTACAACTCTCCTACTTGCCAACCCCTCTAAGATAATTCCCATCTTATTCTTTAACATTTAATTTTCCTCCTCATAATAAAAATTTTCTATTGATATATATACCAATAGAAAATTTTCTGTATATACTAATTTACCTATTCATCACATTTCAGGTCGGCTATCTCTTCATCATTTTCAAAGTTTTCATACACAGCGGATATTACATCTTCTGCACGATCATCTGCCAACCTTAAAATCTTTAGTTTTTTGGGTGATGTAAAAGCATCTGATAGCATTGTGAATGCTAATAATACAGCTACATCCTCAGAATCCATTTTAAGACTTTCCAATGCTTTAACTGCTTTAAGAATTTTCTTTTCTCTGTCTCTATCACCTAACATAATTATCACCTATCCCTTTCTCAATTAACTTTCTTTAACTTAATTAACTACCCTACTCTTAGATTATACCACAAAATAAGGTTAAGGTCAATACCTTTGGTAAATATAATGGGATAGAGGCACTATAAGCAGTTATCCTTAACATACCTATTAATACAGTGACCACATATATTATGATCTTTTATTTTGTTTTCATTAATCAGTTTAAAGTAGGTATTGAAGTTAACTCCATTACCTTCCCTAAACTTAGGCTCATCAACAATATAGTCAGTTGGTGTGAATCTCCCACAATATGTTTTAAAATCATTCTCAGCAAGATGCCATAAAGCTATCATATCATTGGTTCTTACCTTAGTTAGAAACATCCTCTCTATCATCATCTTCTTCCTTCCTATGCTTATCATCTTCCGAAAATTCTAGATTAGAGAACATCTCCAATAGATACTTAGCCTTCTTATATATCATTATGCTCTTATCCTCACTAACATCTAAGAATTCGGTAATATCCTTTAGGTCTGCTACAATACTCTTTTTAGTATCTCTATAGATATAAGAACCTGTTTCATACTCCATGCAATTATCCTCATCTATAGTTTCCACCACTTTAAACATGTATCGTAGTTCATCGAAACACAGCTTTAACCACATCAAGGTTTGAAGTTTATCCTTATTGTTCTTATATAAAGGTATTATTTTCTCACTATCCCTATCATAAGCTAACCTATCAAAAGGGAAACCAGTTACAGGACATTTTTTAGGGTATGGATGCTCTATTAGGTCAGCCACACAGTAAGTTTCTACAACATCCAGTCTTTTATTAATATCTCCCTTTCTACATAGATGTCTATCTTCCTCTTTCAGTACTTTATCAAGTTTGCACTCTAAACATGATTTACATATCTCTCCATCAGAACAAAAATCTTCTATTAATTCAGGATCGGAATCTGGATTATAAGGTTTCCTACCTATTCTCATATACCCTTCCCAGTTTCCAAAATCATAGGTTGATGCTTTAAATTCTATATTACATTTAGTTTTGAAACTCAAATTTTTCATATAGTCACCACCCTTGAATGTAAATACTCTGGTACTAATCGTCTACACTCGTCCTCATATTCTTCTTTACTACCTGAAGCATGCATTAAATTACAAAACCCATCAGAACCATAATCTCCTCTTATAGTTCCTTTAGGGGCATTTCTGGTACTACCTAATAATGTTCTTGTCCTATTTATTGCATCTTCTCCCTCTAAAACCATTACAACCACAATATCAGAGGTTATAAATTTTATCATATCTTCAAAAAATTCCATGTGAGAAACATGTTTATAATGTTCCCTTGCTTGTTCTTCTGTTATCCTTATAAGTTTTGAGTATTTTAATATAAGTTGTCCCTCTCCATACAATCTCTCAGTTATCTTTGGAATTACTTGTTTGGCTAGGGCATCTGGTTTTAAAAATACTAGGGTTTCTTCTATCATTTGTTACTCCTCTTCTCATCTTTTAAAATATCCTTATACTTTTTATTGTATATACCTAAAAAATTCTCTAGATCTAGAATATACCTCCTTACAAGATAAGCATACTCGGACATAGTTTGCTCCTTATACTTTTTATCATGGGAGTAATTCATCATTATGTTTAGAGATACAATAAGTTTGGACTTAATATTAATATATAAGTGTCTTTCAGGAATATTTATATCATTACCTACTATCTTACACAACTCTTTAAGTCTATTATAGAATTTATCATAAACATCACCCCAAGTCTCCTCACCAATTAAATTCAATCTCCTATCTATAACATCTTCAAACTTCCACATACCACCAAAGTTATCTTGTAGGTACATCTTAGCTTCTTCAATAGAACCTAAGGGTACTTGTCTTCCATCAGAAGAATCACTCCATGTATTTCTTGTCTCATATACAATTAGGTTGAGTAGGGATTTTACAGATATTCCATCTACTACAAATATGCTTTCCCTCTCCTCAATAAAACATCTAGTACCAAAACCATAAGAATGTTTAGGTAATTTCTCAGTAGAGATTACATCTCTAGGCTTTCTTATTCTCTTACCCCACAACACTATCTTACTCATATCCCATTACCTTCTCTCAATTAACAAATTTATCCTATTATTTTATTATAACATAAAATAAATGTATAGTTCTATCTTTTTTACGGGTTCTAACGGTTCTAACACTAGAACAAGCTTTCTACACTCACTAAATTTGTTACTGTCTTTTCTAATGGTTCACTCACTAAATTTGTTACTGTCTTTTCTAATGGTTCACTCACTAAATTTGTTACTGTCTATCAGGTTGGTTCACTCCTTACACATGGTACTCTCAATTATAACGGCTCACTCTATAATTTTGTTACTATCCTACATTGTGGTTCACTCTTCTTTTTTGATACTATCTATTAAGGTGGCTCACTATATGATTTTGTTACTATCCCATATTTTGGTTCACTCGATTAATTTGTTACTATCACTTGTCGTGGTTCACTTTATTACAGTGTTACTGTCCTATCCAATGATTCACTCTCATTAAATGTTACTTTCTATGCTACTGGTTCACTCGGTATTCCTGTTACTATCTATTAATGTGGCTCACTCTTCTTATTTGTTACTGTCCTATGGGCTGGCTCACTCTTCCTTTGTGTTACTATCTTTAATAATGGCTCACTCTTCTCTATTGCTACTCTCTGTTTATTTGATTCACTCATACATTCTGTTACTTTCAGATTGTGTGGTTCACTCATTCCTCTTGTTACTATCGGTTAGTATGGCTCACTCCTAAACAATGTTACTATCCCTACCAATGGTTCACTCTGGTCGCTTGTTACTATCTACCAATGTGGCTCACTCTATATAAATGTTACTATCCTTATTTATGGTTCACTCTCATTAAATGTTACTTTCTATGCTACTGGTTCACTCATTCACTCTGTTACTATCTAATCTAATGGCTCACTCATAAACCCTATTTAATAGGGTAGTTTGGTACTTTTATTTCGTGGGCATGTCCTAATATAGCTATGGCAAAAGGCTTAGGAGGCTCCTTACCAAACTTCTCCTTATACCACACATATTGTAGATGGCTCAGGAATATTTTGGTGGCAATCCTTTCAGCACTCTGCTGTATTTGTCCAGGAGGTATCTTACCCTCTATATAGCATTTATATGCTATAGTACTCTTATCAAAGTCTTTACCTCTAAGAGCTTTAGCGGCTCTATCCTTGTATTCTCCCTCCTCATTCTTTTCAGTTTCATAGGCTTTTCTAGTTATATAAATCTTCCCATACACATCATTTTCATTGTTGCATACCTTAACAAAGCTTTGTCCAATCTTCCAGCACAAGGTTTTAAGTTCAGCGTTCCATGGACGGAAGGACACTGCTTTTATTAGGGATTCTTTGGTTCTTTTTTTAGGTTTAGTATCATCCACTTCCTCAACAGTAACTTCCTCACCAAACACCTTCCTTTTCTTTTTGGTCTTCTCGTAGGAGTTCCGAAGGAAATATTCCAAACTTCTTCCTGTCTCCTTTGATACAGCTATTAGAATCTCATCGGTAACTTCTTTTTTGGTACCCATAATTCTATTCACCAATTCTCTGGCTTTTTCTTTACCTAACCATTCCTTGTCAGGATCAAGTCCAGCGAAAGACCATATATGCCCTGCTGTAGGACACTTGGTAATATCTATATGGGCTAGTAATCCAGCAGATAATACTGGTCCGATACCAACAATACTTTGCAACCACTTACCAACCATGTGATTCTTGGAGTATATATCTAGAATTGTCTTTATCTGGTTTTCGAGATGTTCTGCATTAGCTAGAAACCAGTCTAGAATTTCGTGGGGTTCTTCTTCACCCATGATTCTTCCCTGGTTGGCTAGAGCTTTCCTGTATTCTTGGATCTGGTAGTATAGGTCTACAAGGTATCTAGCTTCTTGGTCTTTAAGTTCTACTCCTGCTTTTTTAATATCCTTGGTTAGTTTATTAATGGGTTCTAACATTCCTAGTGCTTCTAACATAATTATCACCTATCCCTTTCTCAATTAACTTTCTTCATTAGGGTCATTTACTTCTAATAGTACTTTATTTTCTAAAAATCCTCCCTTATCTTTTAATTTTTGTTCTCTATCTAAATTAAATTGACTTTCACTAATACCCTTAACCCTAATCAATCCATATATAACCTCAATTAAGTCTACAAGTTCCATGGTATCATTAGATTCTAGGTATTCTCCAAGCTCCTCTATCAGTTTACGGTTTAAGTATTCTTCAAACTCTTGGTTAGAGCAAGTTCTATACTTTACCTCTTTCCTACTCTCATGGATTATCTCAGGTATATTATCTCTTACAGCTTTATTGTATCTCATTTTTCTTCCCCTATCCTATACTTTGTATATCTTAGTTTTTCTTCCTCTTCCTGGATTTATAATACAAGGTCTAACCTCTATAATCCTACCATCAAATAAACGTCTCTTATGTCCCAATCTATCATGCTCACATTTAGAACTTGCTCCCTCTATCCCCTCACTTACATTGGTACGTTTTTCTCTATACAAATCATCCTCATAGATATCCAAATACTCAAATCTAGTTCCTTTTAGGGATATCATGTGTATGGGACTTAATTCTCTTCTAGTAGTTCTATCCTCTTTTTCTTCTCTCTCTTTATGTTCTCGTATCTTCTTTATTATGGTTACATCATTGAACTTCTTCATAACCTCAAATATAGCAAGAAAACTCACCATAGCAGATTCTGCTACTAATGGTTTTCCACTCTTATCACCATAAGGGCATTTATGGCATGTCCTTATATCTATAGAACACAATCCAACCTTTTTCCCTATTCTTTTGGGACACTCCTCAACATGCATACAGCAGTAATCTACGGTAGGTAATTTATCTGTTTCAAATACAATTAAACCTATAAGACTATTTAGGGTATGTGTTTCTATAAAATACTTTTTACCTACCTCCTTAGTACAACTCAAGAATATCTTCTCATACATAGAGTTTTCCCCTTCAAAGGTTATAATGGTACGATCAAAGGGTAGTCTTATATGGTTAAAGTAGGTATTTTTATACTTCTTGTATATCTTATCAGGATCAGTCATAATACTATCCCTACTATCTCGGGATACATAAAACTGAACACCCCTTTGATAATCTAATTGCATATTCCTCAACAGAAATAACTTTGCCTTCATAGCGGCTGTCCTAATACTACTATTAATTAATAGTTGGTCTATCCTAGATGTCTCTTCCTCACTAAATCTAAAATTGGTTCCTTCACCCTCTCCTAATGATAAAAGTTCAGGACTTATATCTTGTATTTCCTCTACTAAATTTTCGTAGGCTTTTTGTACTATGTTCTTAGTATCGGTATACTCCTCATCTACAAAGTAAGATGGATTTTCATCATCTACTACAACATTTGAATTTACTTCAATAACTCTTTTATCAGTTCCATTAGGGTAAGCCTTTTTATATTCATCTAATTGTTTCTTTACCCACACCATAAGTCCCAAAGAAAACTCTGCTTTGTTTTTATCTCCACTCACTTCCTCACACAAATGCATAGTTCCTGGACTTTTTAAACATAAAGGAGGACTATGCTTATCTATCTCAAAACACTTAGCCCCCTTACAACTCTCTAGGCGTAAACAGGATACAAATACTCTAGGTAGCATCTCTCTTACAAAATACAAATCAGATACATTCTTTTTCCCATCCATAAGCTTAACTATGTATATAGTTCTAGGTTCTCCTTTATATTCTACAGTTCGATCACTTACAGAGGAAATCATAACATAATGAGGTTCCTTTCCTCTAGAACTATCAATATAACTCAATATCAAATTCTCAAAGGGTATCTCTATATCATCTAAAAAATTCCTGATAGCATAATTATCTCTAAATAATACTTCGTCTAAGGTCTCCATATTAGAGGTTATAATCTCTCTTACATCCTCATACATTTCTAAGTTATCCAATACCATTCCATACTGAGATATATTTTCTATAAATTCTCGGGATTTAAGTTCTTGTGGCGTAAAGTCATTATTCTTAACTTTATAGAGAATCTCAAGCTTAGATAGACCTGCATATTTAGGGTACTTTACTTTAAAAATTTTAACTCCATCTTCTAAATGATCTTTTCTATCTTTAACTGGATCATACATATTAACATTCCTCCAAACCTAGCATATCCGCCACCTTCTTAAAGGTATTATAATCACCCACAGCTAAAAGGAGATCAGTAACTTTATACTTATTCTTATACATCCAACACTCCTGATTAACTTCTTCCTCCGAAAAGTATATACGAGAATCTATAGCGTGATATCCGTGCATTTTAGGGTCTTTCTTAGTTACCTTATAACAACTTCCAACACTATACTCTTCCCCACTAACTACCTTATCCATTATACTCTGACTACCAAGAATCCAACTCCTTGTTGTCTCTCCAATTACAAATAGTGGTATAAAGTGTCCTTTATACCACGGAATTCCAAGCTTCTCTCCAGTCTCTGGATTTACATATTCTCTTTTATTATTATTGAATATCCATACCTTGTCCATGAGTTTCAAGATAATCACCAACCTTTCCTCAACTAGCTTAACTACCCTACTATATAATTTTACCACATAATACACCAAAAGTCAAGATAGTAGGTCTATCTTATTCACACTTACTCTTAGTAGGTCTATTACCACCAAACTCATACATCACATTTTGTATCATGGTAGGACATTTAGTAATACAGTTACATTTAATGTCTTCACATAAACCACATCCCTTGCATAAGTTTCCTCCACATATCTCACATTTAGTTTTCTTTTTAAGGAACTTTATTAAATAATCGCAATCTTCTAACGATAACAAAGCCATAACACGATTTAAACAATTTTCATAAGAATCACATTCTCCTATTTTTCTATAGGTGGTAGCATTGCACCTACATCCTGCATAATGATCTCCAGTTGCTAGGTCAATAATTTTATTGTCTACAACTTCAATATAATTATAATGATCGTTCGGACTTTTAAATAATTTATTCATATACAACTCCTCACACATTTTAGTATCTTAACTAGATCGGGGTTCTTTGCTATATAGACAACCCCAAGACTAGGGTCATTATATTTCATCACGTACATTTCTAATACCTTTCTATTTGCTTCCTCTAACAATTCAGTTATTGTTTCTATATCATTATAATCCTCATAAAATTTAGCATTACTATCAAAACATAGAGATAACTCTCTATCTAATCCAGTACAAGGTATTACACCATAAACTATACCCTCAATAATTCTTTGTGCTACTTTAGCTTCTATATAATCATCAAAGTCAAATCTATGTCTAATCATAAAATTCCTTAGTAAGTCAAACACTTGGTTTATACCTTCCCAGTAGGTCATATCTATTAGGGTACTATCCTTTACTTCTAAGGTATACACAAACTCACCATAACTTTTAGCTACCTCTAGTTTATTAGTCATATAAATACCAATACCCTCTGGAAGCACGGTTTGTATATCATGCCTACAAAGGTCTTTATGAACTCTTAATCTTTTAAATTCTTTGGGACTTCCATGATACAGAAGCATTTATTCCACCTCATTTCTTAATTAACTATCTAATAGCTTTTCCAACTCATCTCTTCTAGCTTTATCCTTCTCTAGCTGCTCTTCTACAAGTTTGGAGTTTTTCTCCTTCTGTGATATTTCATTTAGGTATATTCTATCACAGATATGGAAATATTCATTCCTTAATTTTACTATTTCTGGTTTTTTCATGGTAGTACACCTCATTTCTAAACGTCAATTGATTTTGTACCTTTTCCATCCTTAGGCCATCTCTTATCTTCTTTATTCATATACTCATGGAAATTGGCTACTCCCTCAGAAGTTAATATCAATAAAGCCTTACAAACAGGACAATTACAGGTAGTACCCTCTATATCCTTATAAGTAGTATCTTTACCCTTTATATGAAAATTAACCCTACACACAGGACAAACTAAATCTACTATACCCATTTAAGAATCACCTCTTTCCTTAATTAACTTACTTATCCTACTATCTGATTATATCACATAAGTTAACATAAGTCAAGATAGTAGGTCTATCTCATAATTTATTAGATAACCACTCCACATGCTCATCAGAGTTAGAACTTTCTATTCCAATGCAATTATCACCACAAGCTATAAAGGCTCCATCTTCAACTCTTTTGTCTATTAGGGGTTTAGCTTCGGTAAGTTTAGCACACTCTAACCCACTCTTTCCAACACAAAGGTAGCGGCAGCAATCATTACCTTGACCTATCTTACACATATTAAATACTGTATCTCTCTCCATTAAATCCTCCAATGTATTATGATCTACATACCACACTATCCTCAGATGTACCTTCATCCTCTTTCCATAACTGTCTTTCAACTATGTAAATACTTTTGCAGTAGGTTAGACCTAACTCGGTAGAAAAATCCTTTTCTTTTCTATATCTTGCTATGATACCATACATCTCTACTATATCACCAAACTTAATATCCTCTTTTATAATCCCTTCCCTATTCTTAATCCACAGATGGTTACAAGCATATTTCCCATTTTCCATTATTACATCTGTAACTAAGATTGTTTGGTAATTATTTACTTTACTATTTTTACATTCCCCAAATCTCACAAAAGTTCCTGTTAGAGTTACATACTTACATTCAAACTCCGACAGAAGTGTTCTCACATCCACCACCTCGGTTATTTTAGAATTTAACATTTATAGTACATACTAATAGATACTTTAGGGCTTCTTTATAGGTAATTTGCTCATCACATCTACCCTCTTTATATATCTGTCTTTCTCCATCATCATCTAATATTCTAATACCATTCTCGTCTTCGTATGTACGTCTCCACTCAGAATATGTTCTCTTCTCTTTGAATTCCATCATTAAGATACTCTCCTATTCTATGCAGTTTCTATGTAATACCGACAAGTTTTTAAGGGAATTACAGTTATCACATTTCATACTCCTTAGATTATTGAATATATCTTCATTACTATCATACATATTTCCTATAATATGACAATCACTACTCTCACCAGCCGATATAGTCCCATCATAATTAATAGATGGCTGACAAAACTTATGTCTACTCTCTAATAATGTAATGGCTTCTTTCAAATCACTAACCTGCCCAGATCTAGCTATACTTCTTAGATTAAAACACATAGGAGAGTTTCTAGTTATATTTAGTTTATTTTGTTTAGCTCTACCATTGTTAGACATGACTTCTATCTTATCTATATATACAAATCCAGGTAGATTAACTATTTTTATTTTTTTAGGGTAATATTTCTTATCATTAGTTATCTGTACCATGAAAAAATCTGAATCACATAATCCTTTAATCTTTTCAATCATCTCACCATCTTCTAAGAACATTCCATTACTGGCTAGAATTATCATCCTTCTAGGATGTTTCAATTTATTTACCCATTCTACGATGTTTGGGTGCATTGTTGGTTCTCCACCTGATATTATCAATACTTTAGGTTTTATTCTATCTACAAACCCCAGACACTGTTCAAACACTAAATCATTCATATTACTTCCATCAGGTTTGGAATCTATCATACAATGACTACAACCCATTAAACACTTATTAGTTATTCTTATTACCACTCAGAACGCTCCTCATCACTATATCCAGTATATCCCATACCCTCTATGTCCTCCATACCAGCATGTCTTATTAAACTCTCTTGAAAATAATCATCTATAGGGTCTATTGGGTTATCTTTATCGGGGTCATATAACTTACAATTCTTTCTTTCTTTCTCATCAATGAATCTCTTTATCTTTTCATGTTTCCTTGCTATCCTAGTAAATTCTATATCAGGTGACTTTTTCATCAATAGAGCTAGTTCACTTTCAAGATCTCTAGCCATAACCTCAGCCCAATCTTCCCAATCACCTAATCCCTGAATAAAATACATATAATTTTGAAAGAAATGAACCATCTCATGAGCAATAACCTTGTCCTTACCAAACTCTGTAAACTTATCCACATATATAATATCAGGGGTACTCTGATTCACAAACCCACTAGAGCTGGACTCATCCATCATATCCCCAAGACAGTTAGTATACACCACATAGAATATTTTAGGTATAACATAGTTTGGTTTCTCAGGCTCTCTGCCACTCTTTAATAGGTCTACTACATGATTTATAAACTCCTCTTTAATGTCAACCCTATAAAGTTCTTCATAATTCAGTTCTCTGAACATTTTCATTTCCTCCCATTGCTTTCTTAGGCGGTCTTACCATCAATACTACATAGGGATCACCCTTATCAGGAAACACGGTATTATATCCCAAAGTATTAAAAATTTTATCCCCAATAGTTATTGTCTCATCCTTACCAGGTAGTCTTCTTAATGGAGTAAAATCTAATTCAAAATTCTCCCCATTTGTAATGTCAAGTAACCTAATCTTCATCCTCTATTCCCCATTCCTATTTAATTTGCCTATCATTTGATTTACGTAATTAAAAGGTATTTGTTCATATAACCTCTCTACATCAATATTTAACTCAGCTAATAGTTTTAAAGTTTGGCTATACCAAGCTCCAATAAACCAAGCCTCGCTATCCTCAAATACTATATCATTCTTAATCATTTGGGTGTTTTGATCTAGAAGTCTTATCCTTTTCTCTAGCATTATATCATAGAACCTATACTTGTCCATACACAATATATCAGAAATTTCCTTTTTACCCTCATCGTCCCACTTACAGCTTTTTATATAATTGTGGGTAGGACGATAGTATATGGATACAATATCTGCTACCTTTTTAAAGTATACACGTAAAGGAGCTTCTATCCTCTCAATAGAGGCTCTTTCCCACATCTCAGCTTCTATTATACTTGTGGCTTTTAAGTATTTAGGTTCTTTTATCTTATTTTTTGTGCTTACCTTTTTCTTCATAATTTCCTCCACTACTTAATATTTTGTGTACATACAAAAGCCCTTCTACCAAGGAATTCAGTTAATGACCACAAACACTCACTTTCATATATTTTCAAAGGAGTATTTACAATCACTCTCCCAAAAGCTTTAGCTAAATCCGAAGGACTTTCTCTAATTAGAGTATCACAGGTAGTTCTTTTAATTACAAAGAACCTATTGCCACCCTCACTACATTTTCCCAACTTATTAGGAACATCTCCTAACATCAATTCTTTTAGGGTTAATCCCCCACTCCAATGATAATGTCCATTCTCTGGATTACTTTTCAAAGCTCCTCCCCAAGACAGACCTAAATTTCTTCCTATCCTCCCAACTAGTCTATACATAGTAGGCTCATCTATATGTATACCCTCACCATCAGGGAAGCATACTATATCAAAAGCTAGTCCATACTGATGATAGCTCTGCCCAGTATGGGATAGTTCTTTTTGCTCATTAAAGGTTCTTAGGGTAGAGGTTACAACAACTTTAATTCCCTGCTCTTTACAACACTCTATTAACTGTAGTGCCAGAGTTTCCACATAAGGATGTAAGTCTTTTAATTCTCTACTCATCATCTAAGTCCTCCTCACAAAGTAAAAGGTAAGCACATGAGAAACTATCATATCTGTATATAATTATAGACATAATAAAAAGAACTAGGTATATCCCAGCTCTTTTAAAAATCAGGTTTTATATAAAATTACTCATCATCACTCTCAGATACCTTATCAATTTTGTTAGAATATATAATACACATATATAAACCATAAATGATACACAAATTACTATACCTATCCACATAATAATGCTTTCTCTAACCATATCATAAATTGCCCATACCATGTCAAAACACCTTATTAATAGTCTACTATCTTTAGTATCTCAAAATTATCAATTAACATACACTCATCTTATTTGAAAATCTCATTACATACCCTACCAAGATAATTGAAAAAGTTATTTACCATAACAAGAAATACAACAAACCAGAATACTAAGATACCAATCAATACACTTTGTCCAGAAATACCAGTGATGTTACTTATAAACTCTGCTGTCAAAGTACTTATCACGAAGACAATATTAAGTATAAACATTTTCATCACCCTCCCTCATCTTATACTATAATTGTACCACATTTTTAACCAAAAGTCAAGATAGTGCAAGTATAATTTCAAACAAATATGAGGTAGATAGGTCTACCTCATATAAATTTTAATACATTTTACATCTACTTAGTTTTAACTACAGCCTTTGCTTGTGGTGGTAATGTTTTAACTACAGCCTTTGCTTGTGGTGGTAATGTTTTAACCACAGGCTTAGGTGTAGGGGTAGGAACTACTTTAACTACAGGTTTAGGGGTTGGTGATGGAGCTACCTTAACTACAGGCTTTGCTGGTGTCGGTAATGCTCTTACTACGGGTTTAGGAGTGGGAGTTGGTGATGGAGCTATCTTAACCACAGGTTTAGGTGTAGGGGTGGGAACTACTTTAACTACAGGCTTTGCTGGTGTCGGTAATGCTTTAACTACTATAGGTGCGGGTACTTTCTTCATATCTCTGTAAATATCCATATATACTTTAGCACCAGATCCAGAGGTATTTTTGCTATTAATAGAGTCCTTATAGGCTTGTGTTTCCACATACCTTTTAGCTTCATCACTCAAAAGGGATTTTCTGGTAGTTTCGTAGGTCATTTCAATATGTCCATTACTTCCCCAATAGGTGTATATCTTCGTAATCGCGTAATCAGAACTGGATGTGGCAGCAAAACCAAAGGATGTGTAGGTTAGCATAATACTAATAATTAGTAACAAGCATAGTACTCTATTATTTCTCATGGTTGGCACTTCCTCTCTACATGGCAAAACAACATTATTCTCCATACACTCTGGTGCTACCTCTATTAAGTTCTTTTTCTTGAAATTAAGGTTTAGGTAGTCTACGTTATTTCTTTTTTGCGGGTGTAGGTTATAAGCCTATCTTTTTTAACACTTCCACCATCTTAGGAAATAAGCTTAAATACTTTCTATGCTTCTCTTCTGTTATGGTACTCCACCTAACGTATACAGCCCTCGAATTAGGAAGTTTCTCCCCATGAATGTTTACAGCATCATCTTTAATAACATAATCTATTTCTAGTAACTGGAAGAAAGCTTTTACATAACGAATTTCCTCAGAAGTAATACAAATATTACTCATAAAAGTATATTCTTCTAAACTCTTTCCCTCAACAACACCAACACCCTTTACTATTTTCTTAGTCATAAATAATTACCTCCATTTCTCACCTATATGTTATTGGATAGGGTATTTCTTCCTGATTATTCTAGTCCTGATATTTATCGACCAACTCTGGTGCTACCTCTATTAAGTTTTTTTTTCTTGAGATTAAGGTTTAGAATGGATAACATGGAATATCTTTCCTCAATTAGGGTTATCTCTACCTTACATTTTAATTATACCATAAATATACAGCAAAGTCAATATAGTTAGGCTATTTAATAAATTACATTAAAAAAGGATAGACACTAAGGCCTATCCTCATCTTTATTATTTTTGTTATTATTTTTGTTCTACTCTCTTCATATTTTCTCTTAGGTATGACATAGCAAGTTTAGCAATCTCCATGGAATCACATTTAGGACATAAGTAAGCTTCGGGGTACTTGTACATATCACATCCACAAGAACATCTTACTACTTCCTTAACTACCATCTAATCACTCCTCATTTATTTTTAACTACATAGACAAAGTCCAAAAGTCATAAGCATATCCACTAGAAAGATAGCTATAAGGTAGATAAAAATATCCCTTATCTCCCCAACCTGCTCCCCAAGAATTTCTTACTATCAAACTCCCTCCACGTATAGGGGAACTTACATCATCATTATATCCTACAACAAGAACAGCATGACCACCTAATAATCTCTCACTTCTAGAAGGTAGTGGAACTATTCCTGTTTTAGACACTCTCAATGTTTCAAAAGATGGATAAATATTCATACCTATTAGAACAGGTTTTTGGGATAGTGCTAAACAATTCTTAATATCTGTTAAACTACTAATTGCACTATAAGTTCTAATCTTATTTTTAAGTGCATCATTTACAGCTACAGGAGTCATTGGCTTACAGAAATCAGATACTACATAAGGAAATAGACTTTCATCACATACCCCAAACTTGCTTAAAGCCCTTCCTATATCTCTCATACTAGCACCAGCATCCTCATTAACAGTTCCCTCAAGTATTCTTTCTTCTTCATATAAGCATAGTCTTGAAGGTTGTAATCCTTTTACAGGAAATATGTATGACCAATAAGCACAGCCTGCATTTGCTGTACAAGATCCAAGCTCACCTTGGTCATATACAGGAGGCATTTTACTTCTTAAATCTACTATTCTTGGAAGCTTTACAGTAGCGTGAGGATTAACTACTAGGTTAAAAGAGAATAACTTATCTCTTTGATCTATAGGATCTTTTTTAAGATGATATCTAGGCATGGTATTTTCCTCCTTTGTTTAATCTTTATTGGGGCACTTATCCATAACCTCTTGTATAATATCTTGATATTTCTTACCCATCATTTTAGCTAACTTCTTACATTCTGCTACACCCTTTTCATACATAGGATCGGTACCATCTCCATATACCAAAGCTTGACCATAAGTTTTCACTACATAGTCCATATACTCTTTAGCATCGGTAAACTTTTTATCTTTTACCTTAGTACTTTGTAGTCCTTCTAGGATAGCTCCTATCTTACTCATTGTTGTCTCCTCCTCTAAACCTTTCTTCTTCCACATCCCCTTTGATAAACCTACTATATTGCATTTAATTTTATCTGTATCATAATTAGGATATATTATGGTTGTTATCTTATCGTTTCCAAATACTTTAGCCTTTCCACCCACTTGAGCATCTCCAGATACAGTAGCCTTATCATATACCTCTGCATCACCAGTTATCTGAGCTTTTCCAAGGACTTTTGCTTCATCATAGACTTTAGCATCTTCAGCTACCTGAGCATCTCCATAGACTTTAGCAAATCCATATATTTGAGCATTATCAAATACCTTAGCTTCTCCATATACATGAGCATTCTCAAATACCTCTGCCTTACCACACACTTTAGCTTTTCCAGATACCCTACCCGTATCATATATCTGAGCATCACCAAATACCTCAGCATCATCTCTTAAGTATGCGTGTCCATTAGTTTTAGCATTGCCATATATCTTAGCATTACCATAAATATGTGTATTCCCCCCTATATTGGCATTACCACTTACCTGAGCATTTTCATATATTAGGGAGGTTCCTCCTACAACAGCATTATCACAAACCACCACATTATCACGTAACCTAACCCCAGATATATTAGCATTACCATATACCTTAACATTACCAGATATAATAGAGGCTTCAGATATAGTAGCCTTACCATATACCTCAGCTTTTTCACGTACTGTTGAAGCATCCATCAATTTAGCATCTCCATAGACTTTAGCATCGTCATATACCCAACAATTTCTTATTATCGGGAGATTATCCTCGGATTCTATATACCCACCCAAAGCTCCTGCTTTTACCCCAAAACTATCAGATAAACCCTTCAAAGCTCTTATTCTATATAGGGTATGTCCATTAACCACAATACTATCACTCTCTACCAACTCATATTTTTTATTTTTAGATACTACCTCTTCAATCGGAGTAGTCCTACCAAAGATAGCTCCTATCTTACTCATTGTTGTCTCCTCCTATTGAAATATATAGTTAATACCTGGTGGATTACTTATCATGTGATACTCATTCTTACATCCATCTATTCTATCTAAAAACCCTCTCATAGCAATTACAGCATCATTTACATTCTTATAACTCTTTTCTAATTCTGAAAATCCCTCAGAGGAAAAGTTATAGGTTAGTTCCCAATTACCTTCTCTTTTTGCTATCTGTCCCACAAACTCAGAGGCTTTGTTCATAATACTAGGGTCAAGCTTCTCTACCTCTGGTATCATTTTATCCTTCATTGGTATTCCTTCCTTCTTAGCAGTTAACATTAGTAAATCCCAATCGGTTATACTATAATGCATATCCGAAGCCATAAATATAAGATATCTATGCTTTCTACCCCAATTTGCTTGAGGTACGGCTCTCTTCATTAAACTTTCCATAATATTACACATTTTTTTATTCATACTCTTATCCCCCAGTAATAATGTATATAAAAGTAAAAAAGGATAGTGTCTAAAGACACTATCCCTTAACCAATACTGTAGGGTAAAGGTTAATCGAGAAAACTTTATATTAGTACTTTGAAATCTCTCTCACAGCACCATGCATACTATCATAATAAGTTAGATTACCTTTAGGGTTCCATACCATCCAGAACATTGTTCCTTCAAACAAGTCACCACTCAAATCTATATTGGATGACCTTATATAATCTCTTATCGTACCATCTACCTCAACTACCGTTACATTATTCTTCTTGGACATATAGAACTTCCCATCATGAGCGGATATGCTATCATACTTACCTTTTATCTCTTTAACCAATCTCCATTCTTGTGGTATAGGGGTTGAATTACAATCAGTCTCATCTCGTACCTGTTCTTTTAGTGGAAATTTCTTTAATATAGTACTTTCCACATTCATCAGCATTACATATAGATAATCATCTGTCATTACAGCTTCAAATGTATCATTATAGTTGCATCGTCCTACACCTACTCCATTTGTCCCAAGTAACTGTTTAGCAGTTCCATCTTTTTGTAGGATGTACACATAGAAGGCTTCTCCGTATGCTCGGCTATATATTATCTCTCCATTATCAGTTACTAGAGAGAAACTATCGGCACCATAACAGAAGTTAAAGCTAGGGTCTGCGGTTATCAATTTGAATTCTGGATTTATCTGGTATAATGCTCCTCTATAATCTCCAACACCATTATTGGTAGCATATTTACCAGAAACATATATTTTATTAGTTTTGGGGTCATGCGTTAATTTATAGGCTCTATAATTAGTTAACTTCTCTTTATTATAGGTTAGACTCATACTTTTCATTCTCTTTATGGTTATTATTTTTTTAGTGGTTACATCATACTTCTTTATGGTTTGGTTAGTATATTTTACTTTTTCATTATATTTATAAATGGGAGTTTTAGAATACCAAGCATCTACTGGATTTATGTAATAAGCACCAACACCTGCATAAGAATTATCATTCTCTATATACCACACATTTCCCTCATTATCGAACACATAGCTCCAAATATTATCTCTATAAGTATATATGTCCTTATTGGAATGGAATATTGTATTATCTATATAGGCTGCATTAGGGTTAGGCTCATCATAATCTGCTTCAGTACTGAAATCGGTTGGGTCTTTTGGTTCTTCTAGTTTAAATTCGGTCATACCATCCATAGTATTAACCCAATAGCTAGTAGCAAATGTTCCTATAGATTGTAATATTATTGTGGATATTATCAGGGAACTAATTAGAATCTTTCTCATGATAGGACACCCCATTTCTCAATTAACCTTCATTAACTTACCCTACTCTTTAATTATACCATATAAGAGGTCAAATGTCAAGATAGAGGTACTATTATGAATAGGATAACTACTTTAATAGTTACCCTATCCATTTATACTATTTCTTCTTCCACATTCCTTTAGGTAAGGTTATAATATTAGGGTCACTTTGTGTATTTATTTGTGGTCTGGCACTATTTTTCTTTGTATTATAAGATGCATTTAATGTTGTTGTTATCTTATCATCTAAATATACCCGTGCTTGACCAAATACCCTTGCTTTACCATATACCTCTGCATTATCATAGACCTTAGCATTTCCAAATACCTGTGCATTACCATATACTCTAGCATTGTCATATACTCTAGCTTTGTCACCTACCCAACAATTACCTGTAGCAGATAGATTGGTTTCCTTTTCTATATATCCTCCAATATCTCCTTTACTCACACCAGAGAAGGATCTTAAAGCCCTTATCCTATATAGGGTTATTCCAAAAATCTTAATAAAGTCTATTTTTACTAGTTCATATTTCTTATTAGCCATTTATATTAGTCCTCCTCAAACATACTTATTATTTATAAACTCTTGATGTAAAGGTTTAGTCACTTCTCTCATTTGAGGATGGGCGGCTTTATCATCCCTTAACATAAAGAATAATTCCCACTCTTCTAAGTTAGTGGTCACAATTATCTCTGTCTTTAGGGAATTATTCAATATGCTCCTAGCCTCCTGTGGGGTAGACTTAAGAACTTTGGTCAATATCATATAACTCCACTCACTTACCTTACATGAAACTTTCCATACAAATCTCTTCCACCCACTAGGATAAAATAATGGCTCTATATAAGTTATTCCAGAACCACTATCATCATCTTTACTATAGTTGCAGTATCTTGTGCTTTCCATTGAAAAAGAGCATGGTCTATGACGGACTATCTCATGGGATACTCCTCTGTCACACACAAATCTGACAGTAATGAATTTATGTTTTAGCTTCTCTTTAGGGTATAGTCTATCTACATCATAAGATGTTAGTTCTCTCTCTATAAAGGCATCAAACTTATCAACCTTAACACTATCATCAGTAATTATATCCTCAAACAATAAAGGATACTGCTGTCTCAAGTATTCTATAGGTATCAAAGCAAATTGGCTCTTAGTTTTTATAAATAGATCCTTAAAAGCTCTAGCTGAACCAGAAATTAATAATCTTTTTGCATGGTAAACCTTATCAAACTCTTCTGTGAAATTTAGGTACTTAGGGTTTAATGTTCTAATGTTATCGTATAATACAGGTCTAACCTTTAGTACAAACACATGATGCTCAATAACACTACCATGCCCTCTACTTAATAGACCTCTTATAAAGTTTATATGGCTGGTATCGGTTATTCTATCTTCACTTTTATAGCATACTCTACCTATTTCCTCAATCTTACTATAAACTTCTATATCAGGACTTTCCATCTCATTCTGTGGTCTATAATTGTTAAAACATATCTTTGCGTATGGTTTAATTATTCTCATTGTAATAGGTCTCCTCTTTATAGTTTGGGTATTTTAGTAGGCTTAGGTGTTGGTTTAGGTGTTGGGGTAGGTTGTTGGCTTTCCCATATCTTTTGATTATCTTCACTCCATCTACCCAACTTAGCTAACTTAGCTTTAGATTCTATATCAAGAAACACCTTTTTGTATTTAGTATTAGGAGAATAGAATTCAGTTTTACCATAACCCCTATTTAATAGTATCACATTCAGCATATCCCCATTATCAAGATATACATAGGCTAGGGTTCTATTATATATATCCGTTCTTCCCTTATCGAACTCTAATATTATCTTATTTCCCTCTAATGTCTTCTTAGTAAAATCGCTGGCTTCTTTTCCATACCATTGTATAGTGGTTCCTGATTTTACAGTTTCAGGAGTATCTACCCCTATCAATCTTATTTTAGTTTCCTTACCATCTAATGTTACCATTATAGTATCACCATCAATAACTTTTACTACATCTAGAGGACCAACAAACTCATGCTGTCCTAAAGGTATTAGGGACACATTACTTCCATTATCGGTAGGAAGTGTGGATAATTGAAATCCTAAAACTCCAGCTACAGCTACTGTTACAGTTAAAGCTGTGGTTATTATTGCTTTTTTAATTCTTCTCATCTTAGATATCTTAGACATAAAATTACCTCCTTCTATAGATTAAGGTATGTGATTATATTTGTATATAAGTCACATACCTTAAAAATATTGGGCTTATGTTGATCATCCTTTATCCTAATCTACACTTTCTCTATTATTTGTCCTAGTTAATTTCCTAATCATCATCTTGATCTATTGTAATATCCACAAATGTAACCCCTCCATATTTTTCCCCAAACACAGTTACCATATCTATCAATTCTCCAAATGCTTTACTACTTCTAGCATACTCTATCTCTTCAGTTAAATTACTTATCAATTCTCCTGATTCCCTACCAATCCCATCATCCTCTATTAAATCACTACCATCTATCGAATCACGAGCCTCTAATGAATCATAAACATCTTTCATATTAGGAACTGTGGTACTATAAGGATACTCTCTCAATCTATTAAGTATTTGTTGTTCCTTAACTCCATAAGGAAAATTAAACTTATAAGATTCATATCCCCCATCAAAATTATCATCTTGATGAATAATATAGTTTGGATGATCTTTCAAAGATTTATTTACATCCCCTTGTAAATTCTCTGATCCTGTTCTAGTTAACACCCATATATAGCTCTCCTCAAAATTAATACCACAATCTCTGAATCTCCTCACGGATATAAGGTTTAAATCTAGAAC
>Ga0114951_10001311_pt1 | contig 31321 bp, 20 predicted proteins | sample AM7aDNAmetaG_FD_88677 | JGI IMG/M metagenome (GOLD analysis project Ga0114951, IMG submission 88677) | Freshwater microbial communities from Finland to study Microbial Dark Matter (Phase II) - AM7a DNA metaG | ecosystem: Environmental > Aquatic > Freshwater > Lake | place: Finland: Lake Alinen... | reverse complement strand
TTGCTGTTGTTGGATTTGGCGTTGTACTCCAACAAACACCACGAGATGTAATTCCTGAACCACCATCATTTGTTATATTCCCACCACTTGTTGCAGAATTCCCTGTTATTAAGGATACTCCTGTGGTGGTTATGGTTGCAAGGGCAAGCGTTGTAAAACTCACCTGATTCCCATAAGCTGTACCGATAATATTAGTAGCATAAGCTCTCAAATAATACATCGTAATTGGTGCCAATCCAGTTATTGAACTTGTAAATATTCCTATACCTGAACCATCTGTTGTTTTACTGTTTGCTATTGTTGGACTTGCTAATGTATCCCAACAAACTCCACGAATAGTAATGGAAGAGCCCCCATCGGATGATATATACCCTCCAGATACAACAGTTGTTGAAGATATTGAATCAATAGCAGCTGTTGAGAGTGTTGGGATAACTGCTGTTGTTACAAAGATTTGTTCGTTACCATAGGCAGTGCCCAAAATATTGGTGGCGTATGCACGAACATAATATGTTGTAATAGGTATTAGCCCTGTAAGTGTACATGAAAAAGGCCCTGTTCCATTTCCATTTGTTACAAATTGGTTTGAAATAGTAGGATGTGGCGTGGTGCTATAACAAACACCTCGTATTGTAACAGGTGTACCACCATCATTAGTAATATTACCACCGGAAATAGCCGTACTACCCGTTATTGATGTTACTGGGTTTGTTGTAATTGATGGTATGTTTCTATCTAAAGTTGTAAAGGAAATATTATTACCATATGCAGTACCTAAACTATTGATAGCATAAGCCCTGACATAATAGGTAGTGCTTGGTATCAGTGCTGTAATAATGCTTACAAAAGATCCTGTTCCTGTGCCACTAACTAAATGACTTGCATTTGTTGTCGGACCAATATTTGTTCCCCAACATACACCTCTTTCCGTAACTGGCATACAACCATCGCTTGTTATATTTCCACCGCTTTCAGCAGAAGTAATGGAAACATTTGTGGCTTGGGTTGTTGTTAGTGTTGGCGTTTGAGTTGTAGCAGAAATATTTATAAGTATATAATCATCTATTGTAGGAGTATGAGTAATGGAGCCACTCCCAACCATATCGGTACATGGTGTAGCATAAGCAGTATATTGTAATTGATCTCCATTAGTATAAGGGAAATATGCTTTTGAAGATTTCAATACTTCTTCTAGTGGTTGGGTTCCTTCATAAGCAATATTGCTATAACCAAGATTACTCCCAATATTTATCATTTTTATTGTTTTATTTTCACTGCCAGTCATTACAGATAAAAAATAGTATTTGTCCATGCCCGGATAAAAAGTGAATGTATGAACTCCATTTTTTAGTACAGAATTATATTGTGCTAGTTCCTTACCTAAAATATTAAAAACCTTTAACGTAACTAATTCCTTTTTTAATAAAATGAGTCTAACAGAGGTCTCATTTTCAAATGGGTTGGGAACATTCTGCAAAACAGAAAAATTATTTTTATCAGAAGTATATTCTGTAATTCCAACATTATTTTGCAAGGTTAAAACACTATCAGGGTAATATAATGTAAAAGTGCCACTATGTGTAAGATTTTCAACGATAATGCTGTCAAAAGTTATATATGCACCATTAAAATTGGCTACGAAGGTTAATTTTATCGGATTTTGTCCATAAGCATTTGTGATTACTATTAAAGATATAACAATAAATCTTTCAATTATTCTTTTCATAAAACTTTGTATTAGAAGTTAATCTATGATATAAGTAAAATTAATAAAACATTCTTTTGTTTTGCTAAAAACACTAAATTTAAATTAAAATATTTGATAAAATTTATAATACAAATATTTCAATAGAACATTCTTTTTCCCTTGTTGCTCCGCCAAAAAATATTAATAATTTGCTCTATATTCAGTTTTTAATTCTTTTTTTTACTTAAACACCTTTTAAGTTTTCTGTTATAGGATATTTAAATTCTATATAATATACTCAATTTCGATCAAAATGAGATAAAACAGCATAAATATGTTGTGCAAAATGTTGTGCAAATAAAAAGCCACCTACATTTAAAATTTGTAAGTGGCTCTTTTTCAGCTCCCCCTGCTAGACTTGAACTAGCGACCCTCTGATTAACAGTCAGATGCTCTAACCAACTGAGCTAAGGAGGAAAATCAGGGTGCAAATGTAGTTATTTTTTTTTAAACTGCAAGCAATTTTTTTAGAAATTGGGATCAAATATAAAGTCTGAATTTAACGCCGCCAAAAAACTCTAAAATATCATATTTTCCTGCGTCTCTTTAATCTCTTTTGCCTTTACTTTCTGGTCCTTAACCATTTTATAATATCTCTGGATCCCTCTGTATTGTGTCCGGTTAACATTATAAACCCACCGGGCTGTTGTTTTGCTTCTGCTCTGCAAAAATGCAATAAGTACCCTTAAAAAGATATATCTGCGACTGAGAAGCTTTGTTAGTGTTTTAATATAAAGCTGGGTAAGTTCATCGGATGATATATTTTTGGGCTGATAAACAATGTTTAAAAAGGTATATAGCTTCCAGTCTTCAGGATAATTATTTTTTGTTATTCTGTTTTCGTCCTGCATCCTTTTGTAATAAACCGTACCCGGAAAGGGTGTAATAAATGATAAGGCAATAATATTGATGCGGCTTTTCATAAGAAATTTCCTCCTTTTGAGTATGCTCTTTCGGGTATCTGCATCAAAACCCATAATGAACCCGCCCATAACAGCAATACCATGATGGTTAATTTTCTTAACAACCTGATGATAGGAGCTGGAGCCCGATTTAATGTTCTGATTCTTATTCATTTCGGAAAGCTGTGCGTCACCTTCGGATTCAAAGCCGATGAAAATCATTTTACAGCCGCACTTCGAAGCTGCTGCCATTATTTCGGGGTGATCTGCGAAATTTATTGAAGCATAGGAATACCAGATTTTATCCAGTTTTTCTTCATCCATCCTTCTGAACAGTTGCAATGCTCTTTCTTCGCACTTTTTTCCGTGTCCGAGAATATTATCATCAAGAAAAAATATATATTTCTTCTTGATGGTTTTTAATTCAGTAATAATCTCTTCAACAGGCCTTTGTCTGTAATGACGGCCGTTAAAGCTTGATACAGAACAAAAATCACAGCTCATAGGGCAGCCTCTTGTTGTCTGTATAACGTCCTGATAATATCTTGCATGAAAAATCTCACGACGGGGAATAGGCCAATGATCGCAGTCAAGCCATTCTGCTTTGTAAACGGGCTTCAGCTCCCCGTTCATGAAATCCTGAATAACTGTACCCCATATACCTTCAGCCTCTCCGATAACAACGGTGTCTACATATTTTGCAGCTTCCTCAGGCACCATAGATGCATGAATTCCTCCCATCACAACTTTAATATTGTGTTTACGATATTCTGCGGCAATTTCATATGCCCTTGGTGCATTATTTGTAAATGCAGTTATTCCTACTAAATCTGCTTCTTTAAATTTAAATACATCAAAGTTTTCATCTATTACTTCTATATCCCAGTCACGTGGTGTTAATGATGCGATAATAGCCAGGCTTAAGGGCGGAACTTTTTGAGGTGCGTTTATGGTACTGATCAGAATAAGTTTCATGCTGCTTTATAAAATACAATTAAGTCCCTTACTTATTATATACAAATGTAAGTAAAAAGATGCAAAACGTACTAAAAATTATCGGCAGAGAGAGTTAAAAGATTAAATTAATTAATTCAATTATCTTTGTCATAATTTGTAAGCAGGTTATGTATTTTAGTCAATAGATTTATTATTAATTAGTTAATCAAAATGAGGCGGTTTCAAATTATTCCATTTCTTATCTTACTCTTACTTCTATCTTTCAAAGTATTTTCCCAAAAAGCTTATGTCAAAGGAAAAATTACTGACTCGAGAACAGGCGAATCCATTCCGGGTGTCAGCATATCTTCCGGAAATAAATATGCTGTTATGACCGATAAAGACGGATTTTACAGTATTCAACTGGGTCCCGGAAAATATACCATGAAAATAACTTTTATAGGATATATGCCTGAGAACAGAACCATTACATTAAATGACAACGAAACTAAGTTTCTCAATGTTATGCTCAGCGAGCAGGTTAAAAACCTTGACCTGGTTGTAATATCCGGTAGCGCCTATGCCAAAAATCTTAATGAAGAAACAGTTTCGATGGATGTAATTAAACCCTATATTATTGAAAATACGAATGTTAAAAGTATTGACGAAGCGCTTCAAAAGGTTCCGGGAATAAAAATACTTGATGGACAGGCCAGTATCAGGGGCGGGAGCAGCTATTCATACGGAACAGGGAGCAGGGTTCAGGTTGTGGTCGACGGGCAGTCGTACCTTTCCCCCGATCTGGGAGACGTAAGATGGAAATTTGTTCCCGTCGATAATATAGAACAGGTTGAAGTTATCAAAGGATCTTCTTCTGTATTATATGGGTCTTCATCAATGAACGGAGTTGTGAACATTATTACAGGATGGCCTAAAAATGAGCCGTCAACAGAGATACTAACCTATCAGGGTATTTACATGAACCCTTCCCGCTCGGAACTAAACTGGTGGAAAAAAGAAGTCGACGGAATTTATGTCCCTAATGTTACGGGAGCTACGATTTTACATAAGGAGAAGTTTGGCAATTTCGATCTTGTCATAGGTGGCCGGTTTAATATGAGTCACGGATATATTAAAACTATTGATGAAAACCGAGCCGGTTTGGATTTCAAAACCCGTTTCAGACATCCGAAGATCAAACTCACATTTGGAATAAATGGCAATGTCTCATATGAGCAAAATACCCGTTTCCTGTTTTATAAGAACTCTGGTGACGGAGGTTATCTGCCACTTGAAGGTACCGGTTCATATGACAACTATTACCTGATCAGCATCGTACCGAATATGACCTATTATACTTCGAACGGCAACAGGCATAAACTTACCGGTATGTATTTCAATGTTACTAATATTGAACCTAAAAGCCACACGAGTAAACCTGCACAGATGGTAAACCTGGAATATCAGTACCAGCAAAGGTTTGGGAAAACAATAGTATGTACAAGCGGGCTCAATGCCTCACTCGGTTGGATGAGTAATTATGATCTGTACAAAGGTATCAGCCCTAAAACCCTTTTTGGTTCTGCTTTTTCGCAATTTGAAAAAAAACTGGGACGGCTTACATTTCAGATGGGGTTAAGATACGAGATGTACGGAATACTCGGTGCAAAAAACGCGGATCAGGCGGTCTATGCCAATCTCGATAAATCAACAATGGAAACCAGCAGTGGCCCTGTTTACCGGGCAGGACTGAATTTTCAGATCACCCCGACTTCTTTTATAAGAGCCTCATATGGACAGGCATATCGTTTTCCTACAGTTTCGGAGAAGTTTATGAATATTTCAGTAAGCCAGATCACCGTTTTACCTAACCCCGACCTGAACTCAGAAAAAGGATGGAGCACAGAGATCGGATTGAAAAAAGAATTCAAGACAAGGAGAACTTATTCTTATGTTGATCTGGCCTTTTTCTGGATGGAATTCAGAGATTTTATAACTTATTCTCTGGGATCTTATGCCGTTACTGGCAAACCGGATCCTGTAATAGGATTTAAGCCGTTCAACATAAAAAAAGCAAGAATAAGCGGTTATGAGATTACCTTTTACAGTGAAGGAAAAATAGGCGGTTTCAATACGAAATTTTACGGAGGTTATACTTATACCTACCCCATTGACCTTGACGCAGGAAAGGATCAGCAAAGTTTTACCAAATATATGAATAGCTTCTTCAAAAGTATTGTGAATCTGGACTCTTCAAGAAAACAAGCCTTGCTGTATTACAGGAACAGGCATGTACTCAAATTTGACATTGAAACCTCCTATAAAAAACTGGGAATAGGATTCAGCATGGATTATAATACCAATTTTGAGAAAATAGAAAGCTTTTTTGCTGTTTTCAATATGATTTCACCAGGTATTGGTAATTATATGAATGATTATCCGGGAGGAACGTTATTATTTGATGGCAGGCTGATGTTCGCCCTGAACCAGAACAGCAAAATAGTGCTTATTGTTAAAAATATTACGAACAAAGAATATTCAGAAAGGCCTGGTCTTATCGGTCCCCCGCGGAGTATCATCCTCCAGTTTAAATACCAGTTTTAGTGCCTGAAAAATAAAACTAATTTCTGTTCCGGGCACTCTCTCTTAATTTGTTCAGTTGTCCCGAATAAAATGACGATTTACTATACTCTTTTTTTAACTGGTACATTCCTGCCAGGTTATTACAGGTATTCATATTTTCAGGATTGAGACTGTACGCTTTTTCCCAATATTCCAGACATTTAGAAGTATCGGTTTGCATCAGAAATACGTTACCCAGGTTAATAAATGGTATATCAAGTCCGGGATTAGCTTTCATGAGGCGTGTATTAATATCTGTAACATCCTGATAACGATTTTGTTTCATCAGTAAATTGTTTAAGGACATAAATGATTTCGGATACTGAATATTGATGTCCAGGCTCTTTCTGTAGCTTTGCTCGGCTTTAATACTATCGTGTATCAATTCGTATGTAAAGCCGAGATTGAAGTAGGTCTCGCAATCAGTTGAGTCATATTTAACCGCCTTTTTAAAACAATCAATGCCCTGATCAGTTGATTTATAAACCAGAACGTAGGTTATTCCCAGGTTATTCCATGCGTTTGAATAAGTTGGGTCAATTGTTAGGCCTTGCTTATAATACTTTACGATAAGACCGGCTTTATCCATTTGTTCAGATGAAATATTCTGTCCGGGTTGTAAATTTGCGAAAAGTTCACCATACATTGTTCCGGCATAAATTACATTTGCCCTGCCTGAATTTTCAAGATACAGAATATCAGAAGAATACAGGCTGAGTTGATTTTTCCAGTCCGAATTCCTGTCGATGGTCTTATATGAATAAAAAATAAAAATTACGGAAAGCAGCATTAACGGTTTTATATTTTTACTGAAATCAAAATGTGCTGATAATAAGTCTGTTTTGAAAATATTTAAAACAAAAAATACCAGAACCAGAATATATCCTAAAGAAGGAACAAACAGGAAACGTTCACCGACAATTCCGTTAATAGGAATAAACAGGTTGGAGAACACAGATATGGAAACAAGGTAAAAAATTATCCCAAATGAGAAAATACTTTTCTTTTTTATCCCGATTATCGAAAAAACAATCAAAAATAAATGAATAAGAAATGAAATTATAACGGTAATATTTTTCCATCCCACAACAGGTATCATGTTATAGCCATAGTAGAAAAGTAAGGGGTGAGGAAAGATGGATTTCTTCAAATAAAAAAACAATACACTAAATCCGGTTGCAATCCGGTTGCCGGTGCTCTGTTCATAATGAAGGGGATTCTGGAGTATAGTAACGGCTCCCTTTATTTTTTCAGGAGCCAGATATTTATCAGGGGTTCTTATACTCAAATAGGCAATGAATGCAAATACAATGCTTACAAAAATCAAAAGCTTAAAATACGGATTGATGGATGCATATATTCTTTGAGAGGTTTTATATGCAAAAACAAAGGGTTTGGGTAATGCCGGAAGGCGTGTTCTTAAGTATAGGAAAAGCTTTTTTACCGGGCCCGGAATATAAATCAGTATTAGATTCAGCATGGCTCTCGTCGCTGCTCTTAATAGTATAACTATTTTCTTAACGAATAGCTCCGAACTATGAACAATAGATTTAATGGGAAGAGATGCATTTGTCAGGACCAGTTTTATTGAATTCCGTTCAAAATAAAATATTAAACTGACAGTTATCAGGGATAAAAGATAAAGAGATTCCCTGATCATAAAAGACTTAGCTGCAGCATTGACGTTGATATGTATAATAAATAAACTGAGTCCGGTAACAAGCCTCAAGTTATTTTTAAGCATATCAAACGTTTTTGTTTTTTTAAACAAAGGGTATACGACTAATAAACTTGTGAAAATCAGAATAACAATTATCGGAAAGAGAGATTCAGTGAGCTTAAAATGGTCAAAAATGAAAAGCGTTATCAGGCCCAGGAGTAAATATATATAATGAAACAGGATCAGATACTTATTGGAGATAAAATCGAATAATAAGTTTTTTTCTTTTTTGTCATATTTTGTTAATATTATGATTAACAATATGATGAATAATAATGGTGGAAAAATAAAGAGTGCTTTTTTGCCGGCAATGAAAGCCATAATCGCGTCCAGATTTAATAAAAATACGAAAGACAGCAGAAATAAAATCGCTGTAAAATATTTAAATTTAAAAATATCACTGATACGATATTTACTTTCCCTTGTAAGGAAATAAACTCCAACCAATGAGGATATAAACCAGGGTAGGGTAATTTTGGTCAGATATGTTGTTAAAATGAAAATGATAAGACCACTGATGAGAAAAAAATGGTCAGTAAGAAAGTTGAAAAGGGATAAAATAAAACTTTTTGCATAGCGGATAACCAACAGATTTTTTGTAATCAATGAATCCCTGAAAATATTGGTCTTTTCTGTTAAAACCTGACCTGAAAAATATTTTCTCTGTTTTATCTGTTTTATCGGAGCTTCGGATTTTACGGTTATTACTATATTCCTGGGTTTAATTTTAAATCCGGCAAGAAAGGCTTTAAGGGGGAATTGAATTTTTATGTCATTAAAAGCATAATACAGTGCAAGCGGAATGATCAATACAAAGATCACTGCATTCAGTTTTGACAAAATGGCAAGGATGAAAAGTAATATAGATAGCAGTAAACGGATCAACTTTTTTCCCCTTAAATAATTGATTAATGTTATCAAAGTCAGGATGCTGAATAGAAAGCTGAGAATTTCCTCCCTGTTTTTAAGGCTGGCAACAACTTCGGTATGAACCGGATGAGCCATGAACAGGAGTGTGGTCATCAGCAAAATGAAAGAGTTATATTTTGAAAACAATTTTTTTAACAGGATGAAAAGAAATATTCCGGTAAGAGCATAAAGGAAAATATTAAACAAATGACTTATATGAGGATTTTCACCAAAAAACTGATATTCAATAGCGTAAGTAACTTTTGCTATGGGCCTGTAACCGAAAGTGTGGTTCTCTTTTAATGAATAGCGTGAGGTCAGGATTTCCGGAATTCCTTTAATTCCTTTCTTAATCTGTGCGTTATGATAAGTTACATAATCGTCATCGAAAGAAAATGAATTGGGTATAGTGTTTGCATAAAGCAGAAATGCAGTCAGAAAGATCAATAAATAATAAAGCCTAATATCACTCTTTTGAGGTTTAGCAGAACTGCTGGTTGCCTTGGAGATATTTTTACTGACTTTATTCAAAAGCGATAAGATTATTTTTTATCGATTCGCGGGTAATCTATGGAGAAATGTAAACCTCTGCTTTCTTTCCTTTTCATTGCCATTTTAGTAATCAGGTACGCACTGTTGATCAGGTTACGCAACTCACAGATCTTTACAGTCACAACAGATCGTTTAAACAGGTCTTCTGTTTCGCGGTAGAGGATCTGCAATCTGTCCAGGGCTCTCTTCAAACGAAGATCGGAGCGGACTATACCGACATAACTGCTCATGATGGTCTGGAGCTCCTTCATCGATTGAGTGATCAGTACCATTTCCTCATTCATAATTGTGCCTTCATAATCCCAGTCAGGAATTTCGTCGCAGTAACCAATATCGGAAATACTTTCAATAGAATGTACAGAAGCTCTGTGGGAAAATACGGCCGATTCGAGCAGGGAGTTAGATGCCAGTCGGTTTGCACCGTGCAATCCTGTTGATGCGCACTCTCCTGAAGCGTAAAGATTCAGAATGGATGTTCTGGCAAATTTATCCACTTTTATACCCCCGCAGGTAAAATGAGCCACGGGAACAACAGGTATCATATCCCTTGTTATATCTATACCTATACTCAGACATTTTGCGTATATCGTCGGGAAATGAGATATCAGGGCATTTTTATGAAGATGCCTGCAATCCAGGTATAAGTGATCATCGCCGCTCAGCTTCATTTCATTGTCGATAGCCCTTGCAACAATGTCTCTTGGGGCAAGCGAGCCTCTTGAGTCATATTTCTGCATGAATTCTTTTCCACCAATAGTTTTCAGTATGGCACCAAATCCTCTCAATGCTTCGGTTATCAAAAATGAAGGCCGTTCTTCAGGATTATACAAAGCTGTCGGGTGGAACTGTATAAATTCCATATTTTCAACAACGCCTTTTGCCCTGTAAACCATGGCGATACCATCGCCCGTCGAAATTACCGGGTTTGTAGTTGCACTGTAAACATTACCGGCACCACCGGTGGCCAGCAGAGTAATTTTCGAGAGCACTGTGGTTACTTCGTTGGTATTTGTGTTGAGCAGATAAGCACCAAAGCACTTTATCCCCGGTGTTCCTTTTTTCAGTTCAATTCCCAGGTGGTGCTGTGTGAGTATTTCGATAGCAAAATAATTCTCTAGAATTTCGATATTGGGATGTTCTTTCACACGTTGTATCAACGCTCTTTCTATTTCATTACCTGTCTGATCTTTATGATGCAGCACACGGTATTCAGAATGGCCTCCTTCTTTGGCAAGATCATATCTCCCTGTGGACGTTTTGTCGAAATTAGCTCCCCATTCAATTAATTCACTTACCCTGTCGGTTGATTCGGTAATAGTAAGTCTCACAATTTCTTCATTGCACAATTCATCTCCTGCATTCAACGTATCCCTGATATGCTTTTCATACGTGTCAGGGGTGTACATCACTGCTGCAATTCCTCCCTGAGCGTATTTTGTTGCCGTATCATCAATAGTTGATTTGGTTACAATACACACCTTTCCGCAGTGGGCAACCTTAAGAGCGTAAGTAAGACCGGCTATTCCGCTTCCGATGACGAGAAAATCTACTTTTTTTCTCATTTTAAGTGAATTGAATATTTAGTCAACATTACATACAGAAAATATTTTCAATATGTAAAGCCAACTTTATTTAATCTCCCAGGTTTCTCCGCTGTTAAGAAGATCATCAACACATTTTATCGGAGAATTTTTCTTTGCGTACGAAATCTGCTCCATCACCATATCATCAAAAGTGGGATACATAGCTGAGCGGATTACACCCAGGGCTACGGGGTAATACGGTGGACTCATCTTTGCAAGCATCAGATGTATACCGGGATCTTTTTCGTACTGGTCATGAACAAGAATATCCTCTTCAGTAATGCCGTTTTCACCTATTTTTACGACTTCCAGACGTGTTCCGTTCAGCCTGATGCCTTTTTCTTTATTTTTACCGAACAACATAGGCTCACCGTTTTTAAGGTGAAGCTGGAAATCATCTCTCACATCTTTTGCAGTTATTGCTGCATGTGTTTTATCAGCAAAAATGACACAGTTCTGTAGTATTTCAATAACAGAAGTGCCGTCATGCCGGGCTGATTCAAACATCACATCAACCATCATTTTCTGGTTGGTGTCTACAACCCGTGCAAAGAAAGTACCCTGTGCACCGAGAACAAGTTCACCGGGGTTGAAGGGATGTTCAATTGTACCCTGCGGGGAGGTTTTTGTCACTGTTCCTATGGGGCTTGTCGGTGAATATTGTCCTTTTGTCAGACCATAAATCTGGTTGTTAAAAAGTAAAATATTAATATCAATATTTCTCCTGATAATATGTATAAAATGATTTCCGCCGATGGCCATCGAATCGCCGTCTCCGGTGGCTACCCAGACACTCAGTTCAGGGTTGGCAATTTTAACACCGGATGCTATCGCATTGGCTCGACCATGAATCCCGTGTATGCCATAAGTATTTACATAATATGGAAATCTGGACGAACATCCTATACCCGAAACCAGCATGAAATTTTCTTTCTTGTATCCTATTTTTGGAAATACATTGGCAACAGAAGCAAGAATAAAATGTGCACCGCAACCGGGACACCATTTTACCATCTGGTCGCTGACGAAATCTTCTTTCCTGAGTTCAACACTTGAACGAACTATTGAGTTGTTGATATTGTTTTCCATGTTATTTACCCTCCAAAATTTGTTTGAAAATGACCGATAACTCACTGAAAGTAAATGGCAAACACTGAGTCTTGTTATATTGTAAATACTGATACTGAGGAAATTTCATCCGAAGGTAATTCACAAACTGACCATTGTTCAACTCGCAAACCACAATTTTTTTGAATCCCTTAAAAACCTTATCGGTGTTTTTTGGCAATGGCATTATATAATTGAAGTGTGCATGGCTGATCTTTATTCCTTCTTTCTGCATGGATTCGATAACTATTTTAACAGAACCTTCTGTGCTTCCCCAGCTGACCACAAGTAAATCGCCTTCTTTTTTCCCAAATATTTTTTGTTCTGAAATATAATCTGCTACTTTTTCAACCTTGGCTTCTCTTGTTTTTATCATGAACTCATGATTCAGCGGATCAGTAGAAACAATTCCGCTGATGTTTTCTTTCTCAAGTCCTCCAACCCTGTGACGTAATCCTTCAGTGCCGGGTAAAGCCCATTTTCTGACGAGGGTTTCGGCATCTCTTTTAAAAGGTTTATAATCGGGGTCATTAGGCTTAGCAAGTGGTGGATTAATGGCTGGAAGATCAGCTACTTTCGGTATTTTGAAAAGTTGAGAGCCATTACCCAGATTACCATCGGAAAGTAAAATTACCGGTGTCATGTGTTCCATGGCAATTTTAGCGGATTCGTAAGCATAATAAAAGCAGTCAGAAGGCGAAGATGCTGCAATAACAACAACAGGGCATTCTCCGTTTCTTCCGAATAATGCCTGGTAAAGATCTGATTGCTCTGATTTTGTGGGTAGTCCGGTAGATGGCCCCCCGCGCTGTACATCAACAATAACCAAGGGAAGTTCTGTCATAACGGCTAATCCAATAGCTTCACTCTTAAGTGATAAACCCGGGCCTGAAGTGGTGGTCAGAGCTAATGATCCGGTATAACTGGCACCAATGGCTGAGCAGATACCTGCAATTTCATCTTCTGCCTGAAATACTTTTGCACCGAGTGATTTATGCTTTGCCAGTTCAATCAGGATCTCTGTTGCCGGTGTAATAGGATAGGATCCTAAAAACAAAGGTCTGCCTGATCGTTCGGAGGCAGCCAGAAAACCCCATGCAGTGGCAATGTTACCCGTAATATTCCTGTATTTTCCTTTTTCGAGTTTTGCAGCGGGAATCTGGTATCTTGATTCAACAATCTCAGCTGTTTCTGCATATGAATAGCCTGCTTTGAGTATGGCAATATTTAATTCAGAAATAAGCGGTATTTTCCTGAACTTATTCTGAATATAGTGAATGGTAATATCAAGTGGTTTATTGTAGATATAATATACCATACCTAAGGCAAACATATTCTTGCTTTTATCTATACTCTTCAAATCGGCATCAAGTCCTGAGGCAGCTTCTTTGGTAAGAGTTGAAACCGGAACTGCTACCATGTGAAATTTCGACAGGCTGCCATCATCCAGCGGATTTGTAATGTACCCTGCTTTTTCAATAGCTTTATTATCGAAAGTATCCACGTCAACAATTATGGTGGCGCCTGTTTTTGCCCATTTCAGATTAGCTTTCAGTGAAGCAGGGTTCATGGCGATGAGGATATCGCATAAATCACCGATAGTGTTGATCCTGTTTTTACCTATATGTACCTGGAAGCCGGAAACCCCTGCTATAGTATTATGAGGAGCTCTGATTTCTGCCGGGAAATCGGGGAAGGTAGCAAGGTCGTTTCCCTCAATAGCTGAAGTATCAGAAAACAAGGTTCCGATCAACTGCATACCATCTCCTGAATCACCAACAAATTTAATAACAAGATCTTCTTTTTCAATAACTTTTACTGTATTCTTTGGCATAAAGAGTTAATATTAAATTATTTTGCAAAATTATACCATTTATTCGGTTTAATATTAAAGCAGCCTATTATTTTACTTTTGATTTTATATCCGCGTCTTTACAGGATTTGTTCTTAAACAATTAAAAATGATTCAGTTTTGATGAAAACGGATAAAAAAAAAGAAAAAAATGATTTAAGAAATTTTATTATTTATAACTTTGCAGCAGATAAATAATTATTTACAAATAAAAAATTTTAGTTATGGCTTACAAAATATCAGAAGATTGTGTTGCATGTGGTACGTGCATTGATGAATGTCCAGTTGGAGCTATCGCAGAAGGCGACATCTATAAAATTGATCCGGATGCTTGCACTGATTGTGGCGCTTGTGCAGATGTATGTCCAACGGAAGCAATTCATCCAGCATAATATCTTCCAAAATTTATTTATCCGGAAGCTGCCTGTTCAGGGCAGCTTCTTTTTTTATATCTTTAGGTCATTATTTTTTGTATGAAAGACGATTTCATCCGTTTCATTAAAAAACATGACCTGTTTTATCCTCATGAACGTATCCTGCTTGCTGTAAGCGGAGGTATTGACTCCACTGTTTTAAGCGAACTCTTCCATGTAGCCGGCTTTGATTTTGTTCTGGCTCATTGTAACTTTAAACTGAGAGGAAAAGAATCTGACGGTGATCAGTTATTTGCAGAGGAACTTGCTGAAAAATACAAGGTGCCATTTTTTATAAGTATATTCCAGACTAAAAAATATGCAGTAAAAAAAGGGATATCAGTTCAGATGGCTGCAAGAGAACTGAGGTATGAGTGGTTCGAAAAAATTCGCAAAGAATCAGGTTGTCAATATATTGCAACAGCCCACAACCTTGATGATCAGATTGAAACGGTCTTCGTTAATCTTACCCGCGTAACCGGTATCGCGGGTATGCACGGTATTAAACCCAGGCAGGGCAACATCATCAGGCCGCTGTTGTTCGCTTATCGCAGGGATATTAAAGCTTATGCAGATAAAAACGGAATTATTTTCAGGGAAGACAGTTCAAATAAAAGCGATCACTATACAAGGAATTTTATAAGACATAAAATTATCCCGCTTTTTGAAAAAATAAATCCGGAATTCAGGAATACCTTCACTCAGACCATAGGGCAGATAAGCAAAACAGAGGAAATTTATCGCAGACATATTCAGGATATTAAAAAACAATTGATGGTAGAAAGTGACAATGTAATAAAACTAAACATTGAGGAACTTAAAAAACTACAGCCTCCTGACACTTACCTGTATGAATTTTTAAAATCATACGGGTTCAACTATTCCCAAATAGAAGAACTGATTAACTCTTTAGGAACTATTCCCGGAAAACAGTTTATTTCAGAAAATTATATACTGACTAAAGACCGTAAGGAATTAATCATTACTCCCAAGATAACCATAAACGAATTCAATTATTTTATTGAAAAATCAGATAAGTCAATCACTATACCTGTTCATCTTCATTTGTCATCAGAAAAAAAGACAGAAAAATTAAACATTCTTACGAATCAGACAATAGCAATGCTTGATTATGATAAGCTTACATTCCCGTTAACATTAAGAAAATGGCAGCAGGGTGATTTTTTCTACCCTTTGGGAATGAATTTAAGGAAAAAACTCAGCGATTTTTTTACTGATCATAAATTTTCTATACCCGAAAAACAAAACATCTGGCTTTTGTGTTCAGGGAAAGACATCATATGGATCGTTGGCCACAGAATCGACGACCGATATAAAGTTACGGAGGTCACAAAAACCGTTTTTACACTTAAACTGATCAACTTATAATTACTTAAAATATCGTAATTTTGCTATTTTAAAAATCAAAAGAATATGAAAATATTGATAAAAACCACTTTGTTTTTACTTATATATACGGTTGTCTTTATTACAACAATAGCGGCGCAGATTGTCAACCCGGTGAAATGGTCTTTTTCTTCTTCTCCTGTTCAAAACAGGGAGACTGAAATAATTTTTGCAGCAAAGATCGATAAAGGCTGGCATTTATATTCGCAGTATATTGATAAAGGTGGTCCTATTCCGACCTCGTTTAATTTTGATAAAAGCAAGGATTATCAGTTGGTTGGAAAAGTAATTGAACCCAAAGCCAAGAGTGTTTTTGATGACATTTTCAATATGAATGTCAAATACTTCGATGGTAAGGTGGTCTTCAAACAAAAGATAAAAATTCTCAGTGTCAAATCATTTTCAGTGAAAGGGACTTTTGAGTACATGACCTGTAACGATGGAAGCTGCATACCTTTCTCTGATAATGAATTCAATATAACAGTAAATGGAGGAGAAGGCAATTCAGCTACAGTTCTCCCTTTAAAAAAAGACAGTTCGGAAATTGCGGATTCAATTCAAACATCAGTCAATGAGGGGAAAGACACAGCCGCTAATTTAGTTCCTTCTGCCTCGGGGCCTTCCAATAATTCTACCGGTCGTAATAATTCGCTTATAATTTTCTTTCTCTTATCATTCCTGGCAGGCCTTGCTGCCATCCTGACTCCCTGTGTTTTTCCGATGATCCCGATGACGGTCACTTTCTTTATGAACGATAAGAAAAGTTCTGTTGCGGGTAAAATTGAAGCCCTGATTTATGGTGGTTCAATAATACTGATATATACTGTTGTCGGGACAATTGTAGCAGTGACTCTTGGTGCGAATTTTGCAAACTGGCTGAGTACCCATTGGCTGCCGAATATTATTTTCTTTCTGATTTTCATGGTTTTTGCAGCTTCTTTTCTGGGTTTGTTCGAAATTACTTTACCATCATGGATTGTAAATAAAGCAGATAAAAAGTCTGACAAAGGAGGTTATGCCGGAGCATTCTTTATGGCATTCACACTGGTGTTAGTATCCTTTTCATGTACAGGTCCAATTGTAGGTGCGATATTGGTTCAATCAGCAGGTGGTCAGGTGCTCATGCCGGTTATCGGAATGCTTGGATTTTCTTTGGCTTTCGCTCTGCCCTTTACGTTGTTTGCTTTTTTCCCCTCATGGTTGAGCAAGCTCCCCAAATCAGGCGGATGGCTTAATTCGGTCAAGGTGACGCTCGGTTTTATCGAAATGGCATTGGGACTGAAATTTCTCAGTGTTGCTGACCAGACATACCACTGGGGCATCCTTGACCGTGATATCTATCTGGCTTTGTGGATAGTTATTTTTTTTATGCTTGGGCTGTATTTTCTAGGGAAGATCAGGCTGATACACGATCAGGAAGTAAAGCATATAGGGGTTTTCAGACTGATGTTAGCCATTATTACTTTTACCTTTGTTGTCTACCTGATTCCGGGTATGTTCGGGGCTCCCCTTAAAGGGCTTGCCGGTTACCTGCCCCCTCAGGCTACCCATGATTTTGACCTGAATGCTATCATTCGTGATAACTCTTGTGCTTCATCAGGAAATTATAACGGAACAGATATCTCATTATGTGAAAAACCTAAATATTCGGATTTTCTTCATTTACCCCATGGCTTAAAAGGTTTTTTTGATTATGAACAGGGAATGGCTTGTGCCGCACTTCAGAAAAAACCTGTATTTATTGACTTTACGGGTCATGGTTGTGTCAACTGTCGTGAAATGGAAGCGACGGTCTGGTCAGACCCTCAGGTTTTAAAGAGACTGAAAGAGAACTTTGTGGTGATAGCACTTTATGTTGATGATAAGACAGAACTTCCGGAAAAAGAATGGGTTACTTCAAAATACGATGGAAGAGTGAAGAAGAATATTGGCCAAAAATATGCCGATTTTCAAATCAGCAGGTTCAATGTCAATGCGCAACCCTATTATGTTTTACTCGATAATAAAGGCGGGCTGTTAACCAATCCCAGAGCATATAACAAGGATATCAGTGAATTTGTAAAATTTCTCGATAAAGGTATTGAGGAATTTAAGAAAAGGAATAAGTAAATAACCTGAAATTTTTAAGATTAATACGCCCTCGCGAAGACTACTCTCTGGCTGGAAGGTTTTCCCGTATAGATGCATTTACCGGATTCAGCTTTAATTTCAAGCGGAATACACCGGATGGTAGCTTTTGTTTCTTCCTTGATCTTTAATTCGGTTTCAGGAGTGCCATCCCAGTGGGCAAGTATAAATCCTCCCCTGTTTTCAAGAACGTCGCAGAATTCTTCCCAGCTGTCAACTTTATTTGTATTATCGAATCTGAAATTCAGTGCTTTCTGATACATGTTTTGCTGAATGTTATCCAGTAAGTGGGTGATTTTATTTTCAATATCTGTGCAGGTCAGTACTTCTTTTTCCAGTGTGTCGCGGCGGGCAACTTCGACCGTATCGTTTTCGAGATCTCTGGGTCCTATGGCCATTCTGACAGGGACACCCTTGAATTCATATTCAGCAAATTTCCATCCAGGCTTATTGTTGTCGCTGTCATCATATTTTACACTTATCCCTTTAGCTTTCAGTTTCTTCATGATTTCAGCAACTTTTTCAGAAACTTTTTTCAACTCATCTTCATTCCTGAAAATGGGTACTATGACAACTTGTGTGGGGGCCAGTTTTGGAGGTATAACAAGCCCTTTATCGTCGGAGTGAGCCATGATGAGAGCACCCATCAGCCTCGTAGATACACCCCATGAAGTGGCCCAGACGTATTCTATTTTATTTTCCCTGCTTAAAAACTTCACATCAAAAGCTTTAGCAAAGTTCTGACCTAAAAAATGCGAAGTTCCTGCCTGAAGAGCCTTCCCATCCTGCATTAAAGCTTCAACGCAATAGGTGTCGACAGCACCGGCAAATCTTTCTGCCGGCGATTTTGTGCCTTTAAGAACAGGTAAAGCCATCCAGTTTTCAATAAAATCAGCGTATACATTGAGCATGGTGCGGGCTTCTTCAATGGCTTCTGCTTCTGTGGCATGGGCCGTATGTCCTTCCTGCCATAAAAATTCCGTAGTCCTCAGAAATAACCGGGTTCTCATTTCCCATCGTACAACATTTGCCCATTGATTTATCAGTAAAGGCAGGTCACGGTATGACTGGATCCAGTTTTTATATGTGTCCCAGATGATGGTTTCGGATGTGGGCCGGACAATAAGTTCTTCTTCCAGTTTAGAATCTTCATCTACGACGACTCCTTTGCCGGAAGGGTCCATTTTTAACCTGTAATGGGTAACTACTGCACATTCCTTGGCAAAGCCTTCAACATGGCTTGCTTCCCTGCTGAAGAACGACTTGGGTATAAATAACGGGAAATAAGCATTTTGATGCCCGGTTTCTTTAAACATTTTATCCAACGCAGCCTGCATTTTTTCCCATATGGCATAACCATAAGGTTTAATTACCATACAACCCCTCACTGCAGAACTTTCTGCCAAACCTGATTTAATTACCAGATCGTTGTACCACTGGGAATAATTCTCTTCTCTAGTTGAAAAATCTTTAGCCATTTGTTGATTTGGTATAATATTTGCTAATTATTGTGTATAATTAACAGCAAAATTAACAAAATAGTGAGTTATAGAAAAAAATATATCAATTTAAAATGGAGGGTACAACCCATGAAAACGATGAATGTTATATATGCAGTTTTAGCTCTGACGCTTACCTCCTGCACAGCCATGTACGATGGAACATCTTCCGATGATGTTTATTATTCGGGTAAGGATAAAACAAATAAACCACAGGTACAGAATAATGATAATGCGAATAATCAGCAGCAACCTGCCAATTATGATCAAAACAATAATTCTGAACCCGTGCAAAACCAGAATAATGAGAATTATTCTCAGAATGAGCCCCAGTATGATAACTCCGGCAATAACCAGGGCAATAATCCCCAATACTCTTCAGATACAACTTTTAACCAGGCTTCAGGGAATACATACGTCAATAACAACTATTACTACGATAATTTCAACTATGACGATTATTACGATTATTCCTATGCATCAAGAATAAGGAGATTTCATAATCCGGGTTACGGGTTTAATTATTATAACGATTATTACACGAACTCCTACTGGTATAATTATGATCCTTATTGTTACGGTGTAAGTATATATCTGGGTTACGACTGGTGGTGGCCATCATATTCCTATTACAGACCTTTTTGCAATTACGGATGGGGATATCACGGCTGGTATGGTTATTATGATTATCCTTATGGAGGTTGGGGATACGGTAATTGCGGATACTGGAATGGATATGGCAATGGCTACTGGAATGGTTATTACGATGGTTACAATGACGGTTACTGGAATTCTTATGCCGATAATTACTACAACAGTCATGACGGAAACTCATACTATTACGGACCAAGGAGACCTTTAAGCGGCTCATACGGTATCAATAATCACAATTCAGGGAGAGATCGCAACGGTGAAGGCGGAAAGAAATACAGCAACGGCATGGATAAGCAGGAAACTTTCGGGGGCCGTTACGAAAATTATATTACTGCCATGGATCACAAACCCGGTGCCAGAAATGTGGATAATTCTTCACGGGACAATACCCAAAAAACCGTACTCCCTTCAAATAATCTGGACACCAGAGGAAATACGCCAAATAATGGCAAAATCAATCAGAACAGCAATATCTCAAAACAACCTGTTCAGGGAAATACAATAAATCCGGTACAGAAGAATCCTGTCAATCCCGGAAACTTCGGCAGCAAAACAAATAAACCACCTGAACAGAGGACACCGGTAAATAACTATACGGAAAAGCCGCAGAATAATGCAAAAACACCTGTTGGCAATAATAACATGAACAAAGAAAATCCTTCTGATAATAATAAAGTTCCGCAACAAAAAACACCTGTCAACAATTATTCGACAAACCCACCGGTAAACAGCAATAATACAAACCAAAACCCGGAACGTATCAATAAACCAGTTCAAAACAACAATCAGAACTACGCTCCTTCCTACAATAAACCTGTACCTATACAGAAACCACAGCAAAACAACAACTACAGCACACCACAACAGAGAAATTCTGTCAGCCCTTCCTATAATAAGCCGAATCCTGTTCAGAATCGGGCTCCTAATTCTAATAATAACAGATATTATAATCAACCAAGACCTGAATATCAGAAGCCACAGAACAAAGTCAACGGCAGCAATAACTATAACGACAACAACACTAAACCATATACAGCTCCTGATTATACCAAACCCAAATCGAGTGATGAATACAATAAACCAAATAACTACCAGGTGCCATCGAACAACAACAGAAACTACAATCCACCTTCCAATAACAATTACAGTGCTCCAAGGCAAAATGAAAATTACACGGCACCAAAACAAAACAATAATAATTCTGCTCCCAGGGAAAATAATCAGAAGCAGTATACCCCGCCATCAAACAACAATTATTCGACACCTAAAAGCAATAGCAATTATTCCGCACCTTCTAACAATTCCGGCAGCAAAAGCTATTCACCACCTTCGTCCTCAGGCGGATCAAGGTCATCAGGTAGTTCAGGCGGCAGGAGAAGGTAGGCGTTTTTTAAAATTTTAAAATAATTAAAACAATGAAAAGAATATTTTTTATATCACTGATTCTAATATCAACAGCTTACCTACAGGCACAAACGGAGACCGATGCCCTCCGTTATTCGATGACCACATTTGGCGGAACCGCCCGTTTCATGGGAACAGGGGGAGCATTTGGTGCTCTTGGTGCAGATTTTTCATGCCTTAGTGTAAACCCCGGAGGTATCGGTTTATACAAAAAAAGCGAATTCACTTTTACGCCTGCTTTTCATCTTACCAATATCAGTTCGGAATATAACCAGAACAGCGGTGATGATTATAAACTGAATTTTAATATCAGCAATATTGGATTTGTCGGTACTTTTGTCACCAAAGCAGGTAGATCAACCGATAATACCAAAGGGTGGAAATCCATTCAGTTTGGTTTTGGCCTGAACAGGATTGCTAATTTCAACAGCCGGATGGCAATTATGGGAATAAACCCGAGCAACTCGTTATTGACAGAATATGCTGAAGCAGCCAATGCGTCACATTCGCTCTACCCCTTCGATACCGAACTTGCATACAATGCTGATCTGTTATATTACGATACGACTTCAAACCAGTATATGTATGATGCTATGCATGGCGGAGTAGAACAAAAGAAAATGGTGGTTACCAGTGGTTCAATGAACGAAATGGTTTTTACACTGGGTGGTAATTTCAATGATCGTTTGTATATAGGTGCAACAATCGGATTGCCTTTTATCCGCTACAGAGAAACATCTACATACAGGGAAACCGATATTGCTGATACCATTAATTATTTTAAAAGTTTTTCATTAAAGAATAATCTGAATACTGAGGGATCCGGTATTAATCTGAAGCTCGGTTTTATCCTTCGTATAACAGACTGGGTAAGAATCGGAGGAGCCTTCCACACCCCGACATATTTCTATAAGATGACGGATAAATGGGACGCAAGTATAGTTTCTAACTTTGACAATGAAACACAATTAAACGCTGAATCACCCAGTGGGAATTTTGAATACAGTATGACAACACCGATGAGGGCAATTGGTAGTATTGCTTTCATTATCGGGAAATATGGCCTGATCAGCGGTGATTATGAATATGTTGATTACAAACAGGCAAGAATTCAATCGAATACAGCTGATTTCATGGATGTTAATCAAAATATTAAAAACAATTTCACATATGCAAATAATATACGCGTAGGAGCAGAAGTGAAACTCGATCCGGTATCTTTCAGAGGAGGCTATGCTATGTATGGAAGTCCATTTAAATCAGAGAATCAGAATATTATGCAGCAATCCATTACATTTGGATTAGGATACAGGCAAAGTCATTTCTTCTTTGATATTGCTTACGTTCGGACATATTACAGCGAGGATTATTACCTTTACAGTCAAACACTCGTTAATCCTGTTCATAATGAAATCAATAAGAACAATGTTCTGATGACTTTTGGATTAAAATTTTAAAAGATAATTAAGAAATGATCAGAAGCACCTCTGAAACGGGGTGCTTTTTTATTTTTGGCCTATACGTTTTAGTGCCACTTTAGCTTTCTGGCGGATTCCTTTCTTATATTCATCTGCATCCAAAGAAAGGCATTTATTATAAAAGTATCTGGCCTTAATAAAGTCTTTCTGATTCTCAAACATTACCCCTAACTGGTAAGAAGCATTCATGGCGAAGTAATAAGATGTGCCTCGCGAAGCGCTGATACATCTTTCATAATATTCTTCAGCTATTTTATGTTTTCCCCACTCATGATATATCCTTCCATACCGGTATAAATATTCAATGGTATCTCTTTTATTCCTGGTTTTAACAGGAATAGAAAAGTCCTTCAATACGGATAAGGCTTTTTCATAATATCCACCGTCGCATAGCAACCTGGCTTTAAGCAAAATAATATCGGGCGGTTTCCCGTTCAGACCTTCATGATTTGCCATTTTATCTGATTCACCGGTGGCATTTCCGATAAGCCGGCATTTATTCATATAATCCTTGTATTTTGACTGGTTGTTATCCAGAAGATATTGCCAGGCAATTTGTTGCATCGATGTTTTAAGGAGATGGCTCCCTTTGAAATTCAGAATATATTTAAAGAAATATAAAGAAGCCTTGCCGTCTAACTTATTCATTAACGCCTTCCCGTATGAGAAATCCATCTGGTAGAAAGGAAAATACCGGTTTCCCGAAGGTGCGGAGCGGAACAAATTTAAAGCACTGTCATTCATCCCGTTTTTCATATATATCCCGGCTTTGGCATAAATTAATAAAGGATTTGCCCTGATGATTTCTTTAAGCGATGTATCGTTATAATATTTTATCAGGTCAAGAGCTGCCCGTTTATCAGATGACAGGTTCAACTGGATGAAAGTCAGGTACAAAAGGCATTCTTCTGTCAGGTAAGAATATGATTCGTTAATCATGGAATAATCGAGAACTTCTTTTAATTCGCTGACCGACTGCGTTATACTACCGTTAAACGGAATAATATATCGTGCCCATGAGTATTCATCAGTGATGGCACCACTCATCGCATGAAGAACTGCAAGGCACATTTTATTCGGGACGAAATGAGGGTATTCTTTTATATTGCTCTCTATCAGGCTGTTTACTTTATTGATATCCAGTGCTGTGCTTATTCCTTCCCATAAACCAATTTCGTTTTCGGAAATAAAGAGTCTCAAAATTGCCCACTGCAAATAAATTTCTGCAAGACAGTATTTATTATAAGGTGATTTTTTGCCGGAATTTGTTATTTTATCAATTCTGATTGATTTCCCCTGATATAAAATTTTATATTTTTCATTATCCTGACCAATAGCAACAGTCAGAAAATCAATGTAATTATCAAGAAAGACAGGGATTGCATTAGATGGGTCAAGATTCTTTTCACAGGCTATAACTTTTTTTGCTTCATCAAAACGTAAGCTGATAATTAAATGAAAAGCTTTCCTGCAGTTGATGTTATAGTCAAACCCGGCAAAAGAAGAATACCATGTAAAACAAAAACAGGAGATAATGAAGATCCTAATAAATGAAGATTTTATTGATTTCATGATCAACCCTGAATTTAAGAGTCAAAAGTAAAAAAAAAAGAGGGTTTACCCTCTTTTTTTTCCTATCCGGTAAAGGATATTATATTTTAACTGTCTCGGCAATGATATTGTCGACTAAGACTCTGCCGCAATATTCGCACACAATAATTTTTTTATGCATTTTAATATCAAGCTGACGTTGGGGAGGTATTTTATTGAAACAACCACCACAGGCATCACGTTCGATACCTACAACGGCAAGGCCGTTGCTGGCATTTTTACGGATTCTTTTATAAGCGATCAGCAGCCTTTCCTCGATCAGTTTCTGATGTTCAAGAGATTTATTTATCAGATCAGTTTCTTCTTTTTCGGTTTCTGCAACAATATCATCCAATTCAGCTTTTTTAATTTCCAGGTCATTCTTTTTCTCGCCGTGGTTACTCTGGGCTTTGTCTATGTCAACCTTTTTAATGTCAAGCTGAGCCTTGAACTCTCTTATTTTCTTTTCGTAAAGTTGAATTTCGAGGTTCTGAAATTCCATTTCTTTGGTGAGGGAATCATATTCGCGATTATTACGAACATTGGCCTGCTGTTCTTCATATTTCTTTATAAGTAACTTACAGTCTTTAATTGAGTTCAGTTTATCGTTAATTGATTTCTCCAGGTTTTGTATTTCTTCGATAAAATTATCAATTCTGGTTTCAAGGCCGGCGACCTCATCCTCGAGATCCTGGACTTCAAGGGGAAGCTCCCCGCGGATAATTCTTATCTTATCAATCTGCGAATCAATTTGTTGAAGACTATAAAGCGAGATAAGCTTTTGCTCTACAGAAACAGACTTTTCTTTGCCATCATCCGGTTTTTCATCTGAGCTTTTCGCTTGCGGTGCGATATTTTCAACAGGGATAACTGTTGCTTCAGTTTCTACAATGTTCTGATCCTTTGAATTGGTTTCTTTGATTGTTTTTTTTGCCATACCAGCTTAAATATTAATAATAATAAACAGGATTTAAGTCCATTTTTGAAATAAGGACTGCAAAGTTATTAAAATTTTCCGTAAGAATTTTAAATAATAATTCTTTTATAATTTGCTCACTTTCATAATGTCCGATATCGGCCAGTAAAATTCTTCCTTCAGCTTCCATGAAATCATGATATTTGAGGTCTGCAGTGATCAGTAGTCCGGCTTTTTTCTTTATGGCTTCCTGTATAAGAAAACTTCCTGATCCAGAACAAACAGCAACATTCTTTAATTTTTTACCGGTCAACTGCGAATGCCTTATGTGCTCTATGTTGAGTGCTTTTTTTAAGTCAGAAAGGAAGTCTTCTTCATTTGTTTCTTTCTCAAGCTCACCTATTATACCTGATCCTGCTTTATTAAATTCATTGGATAAAGGATAAATATCGTAAGCAACTTCTTCGTACGGGTGTGTTCCAAGAAGAGCCTGAACAACCTGTTTTTCAATATAAACGGGGTAAATAGTTTCTATTCTCGTTTCTTTTTCGAAATGAAGTTCGTTAATTGTTCCAATAAATGGATTAGCATGTTCATTGGCCCTGAATGACCCACTTCCATCGGTGTTGAAACTACAGCTGTCATAGTTGCCAATATTACCAGCTCCGGCTCTGAATAATGCATCTCTCACCTTCGCTGATTCTGCAACAGGACAGAATGTGACCAGTTTTCTGAGCAGATCTTTTTTAGGCAGCAGCACCCTGACGTTTTTTAAGCCTGCTTTTTCCGCCAGCAGGCCGTTAATGCCGTTAATTATATTGTCAATATTGGTATGAATGGCATAAAGAGCTATGTTGTGTTGTATTGCTTTAATAACAATCCGTTCACTTTCCGACTGACCAATGATCTTTTTAAGACCCCTGAAAATAACCGGATGGTGCGAGATGATCAACTGGCAGCCACTTTGAATAGCTTCGTCAACCACTTTTTCATTCACATCAAGGCATATCAATACTTTATATAATGTTTCTTCATAATTTCCAACTGTTAACCCGCAATTGTCATAAGATTCCTGCAGAAAAGGATCGGCGTATAATTCAAGAAAACGCGTCAACTCTTTTATTTTCATGATTGTTTTTTTTATAAAAATAGTACAAATCTTTTAAATGTTCTAAATTCCCTGGGTTTAAACATTTCAACCGAATATTTTTTTAATTTTACGGTATGCAAGTGGTCAGAACTATTCTATTTCCGGTTTCGTTCATATATGGCATGGTAACACTGTTGAGAAATAAGCTGTACGACTGGAATATTCTGAAATCAAGAAAATTTGATCTGCCGGTTATTTCAATAGGTAATTTAAATGTGGGAGGTACCGGAAAGACACCGCTCACAGAATATCTGGTTCATTTATTGAGAATAGATTATAAAACAGCAGTCCTGAGCAGGGGGTATAAGCGAAAGACAAAAGGATATTTGGTGGCAACATCAGGACACACCTGTGAAGAAATAGGTGATGAAGCAAAACAGGTAAAGACCAAATTTCCGGATATACAGTTTGCAGTTGATGAAAATAGGGTGAGAGGAGTTGAAAAACTATTATCTGGAGATGAAGTACCTGAAGTAATCATTCTTGATGATGCTTTTCAACACAGGTCACTGAAACCCGGTTTGTCCATATTACTCACCGACTACGCTCATATTTACACTTCTGATCACCTTCTTCCTACAGGAGACTTAAGAGAATATTCTTCCGGAGCCAAAAGGGCAGATATCATCATTGTCAGTAAATGCCCGCCTGATTTATCTCCCTCAGCTAAATGTTTTGTGACCGGACAATTACAACCTTTGCCACACCAAACCCTGCTTTTTTCTGATATCATTTATTCTGTTCCGGTTCCCTTTAATGATGTGCTGATCGATATTTCAGACCAAACCAACAGTATATTTCTTGTTTGCGGAATAGCCAATACCAAACCATTGGAGCAGTACCTGAAGCAATACAGTGAACACCTCACTATCAGAACTTTTCCTGATCATCATGGTTATTCACTCGACGACTGGCTGGAAATAAAAAACAGCTTTGAATCCGTTTTTTCGAAGAATAAATGGATTTGCACGACAGAAAAGGACATAGTGAAATTGTATAAACCGGAAATCAGGGATCTCATTAAAGACCTGCCTGTTTATTATATTCCTATTAAAACAGAATTTCAGGGAGACGATAAATTATTGTTTAACAAACTAATATACGATTATGTTGGAAAAAATAAAAAGAACAGTTGATTATATCAACAATCAAATTGATTTTAAACCCGAAGTCGGGATAATTTTAGGTTCAGGTTTGGGTGGGCTTGCAAAAGAAATAGATATAGTAAAGGCTATACCTTATGAAGAAATTCCGGACTTCCCGGTGTCAACTGTTAAAGGACATCAGGGTAAACTCATTTTCGGGTACCTTGGGGGAAAAAAAGTGGTCGCCATGCAGGGCAGGTTCCATTATTATGAAGGATACACAATGAAAGAGGTTACTTTCCCTGTAAGGGTGATGAAATTTCTGGGTATTCATTATCTGGTGCTTTCCAATGCCAGTGGTGGTGTTAACCCAGACTATGAGGTCGGAGACATCATGCTTATCAAAGATCATATCAACATGATGCCTGAAAACCCCCTTCATGGTAAAAACGATGATGAACTGGGAACACGTTTTCCGGATATGAGCGAAGCTTATGATAAAAAGATGCTCGCCAGGGCTCAGGAAATTGCTAAAAAGAATAATATAAAGGTACAGACCGGTGTGTATGTTGGAGGACAGGGACCGAATTATGAAACACCTTCGGAGTACCGTTATTTTCACATTATTGGCGGTGATACTGTGGGGATGTCCACGGTTCCAGAGGTTATTGTTGCCCGGCACATGAACCTGCCTGTTTTTGCAGTATCCATCATTACTGATCTCGGTGTCACTGGAAAAATAGTTGAAATTTCACATGAGGATGTGATCAAAGCTGCAAATGAAGCAGAACCAAAGATGACACTGATCATCAAAGAACTGATAGCTTCTTTATAAATTCGCAGTAAAATTTATTTGGCGAGGCCCCGCTGAACATCTTTATTGTGAATACTCATTCCTTTACATGATTTACCGGAATGGCGATGATGTGCATTCCTGCCTGTTGTGCAGGAGATCAGAAACAATAAAATAATCACACAGCAGAGGAGCATCCTTTTCATCGTTCAGTGTTTTTGCGAAAATACAATTTATCTCTATATCATTAACGTTGATCGGGTAACAAAATTTTGATTTTAAATAAAAAGTTAACTTTGCAGAAAAAGAATAGATGAAAAGAAATAAAGTCATTCTGAGTTTACTGATTTTCTTTGTACTGTTCAGCAGTTGTCATTTTGGTAAAAAAGCCGGTCCGGATGAAATTATTATTAACGGAAAATTAAAATTCAGCGGTGAAGACAGGGTGTATCTTCAATTGCTGAATCCTCTAAATGTAGTTACAATTGATTCGGTATCAGTAAGTAAAGAAGGCACATTCAGTTTCAGGCAAAAAACAAAAGAAACGAATTTTTATATTGTTAAAACCAATGACAAGGATTTTATAACCTTATTGATGGAGCCCGGTGAAAAAGCATTTATTGAAGCCGACGCATCTCAGCTGTCAAATAATTATATAATAGAAGGTTCGGCAGGTTCCTTATTACTTATGGAACTAAATAACAGGTTGAATTTTGCTTACAAAAGAGTGGATTCATTAAGCAGAAAATTCAAAGAAATCCAGGGCAGTACTGATTTCATTGAAAAGAAAGCTGCACTTGATACTGCCTATACCAGGATATTTAATCAACACAAATATTACCTTAAACTATTTATAGAAAAGCATTCCAACTCACTTGCCTCCATCATTGCCCTTTATCAGAATCTGGGAAGACGTCCGATGCTAACTTTGAAAGACGACATGCCGGTTTTTGAAAAGACGGCTCAAAAACTGTTGCTCGCATATCCGGGTAATGCTCATGCAGTGGCATTAAGCAGCAGAGTAAATGAAATAAAAAAAGCGGAAGAAGAATACAGGCTTGCCCGTTCAAGGATCGTTGCAGATTCAGTTGCCCCTGACATTGCTATGGGTGACACTGCAGGTAACATCGTCAACCTTGCTTCTCTGAGGGGCAAAACAGTGCTGCTTTATTTTACTTCATCCTCATGCGTACCCTGTCTGGCTGAATGCCCCGAACTTATTAAATTATACAGGAAATACCGTTCAAAAAACTTTGAAATATTTGCCGTATCCATCGAAAAATCGAAGTCTGAGTGGAAAGCGTCACTGGGTTCCGTGAAAATTCCCTGGATATGCGTCAGTGATTTAAAATTATGGGATTCGCCGGTTGTAAAAAAATACGGATTTGACAAGCTCCCGTATATGATCCTTATCAATAAAGAGGGGCGTATTATTTCAGTGGATCTTTCACTCAAAGGGATTGAAACAAAATTATTGACCATTTTAAGAAAACAGGCTGTCTGAAACCGCTGGAAACTATACTGATTAAAAACATCAGAAGCAAAGTATATTTTGTGTCTGATTGTCATTTTGGAATACCGGATTATGCCGGTAGCCGCGAGCGTGAGAATCTGTTTGTGCGATGGTTGGATGAGATTAAAGCTGATGCAGAAGATATTTTTTTATTAGGAGATATTTTTGATTTCTGGTTTGAATACCGTTCTGTCATTCCAAAAGGTTATTCGAGAGTGTTCGGTAAGCTTGCAGAACTATCAGATGCCGGAATTAATATTTATTATTTTACCGGAAATCACGATATGTGGGTGAGGGACTATTTTATTAATGAGTTTAATTTCAAAGTTTTCAATGATCCGGTTAAAATCAGCCTAAATGATAAAAAGTTCCTCATTGGCCATGGAGACGGGCTCAGACCGGGCGATTACGGATATAAATTTATCAAGAAGGTTTTTGCATGCCGTTTCAACCGTTTTCTTTACAGCCTTCTTCACCCGAATATAGCAATGACAACTGGCAGCTTTTTCTCTCATACAAGCAAAGAATTAAAAAAACAATCGACATATCCCGATGATAAAACCATAAAGTCAGTTTTTCAATACATCCATAATAAAACCGGGGACACAGATTTCGATTATTATATTTTCGGCCATGTGCATATCCCCATGGAAATTAAACTTGAAAATAGCGCGGTATATTACAATACGGGAGACTGGATGACACATTTCACATACGTCGTTTTTGACGGTAAAGAATTAATGCTGAAAAAATACGGGAAATAAAATGAAAATTACAAAAAACATTGCTTTAGTTGCTCATGACAATTGTAAAAGCGATATGGCTGAGTGGGTGGAATTCAATTACAGAACGCTTTTAAAGCATCATTTAATTTGTACGGGTACAACAGGACGGATGGTAGAGGAAGCATTCAGAAAGAGACTTGAAAAAGAAGAAAAGAAACCAATGAACTATTCCATCACCATTCTTAAATCGGGTCCTTTGGGCGGAGATCAGCAACTGGGTGCAATGATTGCAGAAGGGAAAATTGACATGCTCATTTTTTTATGGGATCCGATGCAGGCTCAGCCCCACGATGTAGATGTAAAAGCATTGCTTAGAATATCAGCCGTTTATAATATTCCAACAGCCTGTAACCGCTCTTCGGCCGACTTCATTATTTCATCACATTTGCTGAATGAAGCTTACGAACCATTGCTTAAAGATTACACCAGATACATTATGCGTGAGGCATATTGAAAGATAAGTCATTGGTAATCAATTTTTAACAATTTTTCTGAAAGAGTAAACCGAGAAATGAATTGGTGTCTGGAATATTAAAAAAATTTAGTATTTAATCATTGTTACCTTACTAATTAAAGC
>Ga0114951_10001309_pt1 | contig 31327 bp, 24 predicted proteins | sample AM7aDNAmetaG_FD_88677 | JGI IMG/M metagenome (GOLD analysis project Ga0114951, IMG submission 88677) | Freshwater microbial communities from Finland to study Microbial Dark Matter (Phase II) - AM7a DNA metaG | ecosystem: Environmental > Aquatic > Freshwater > Lake | place: Finland: Lake Alinen... | reverse complement strand
CGGCCCATGCGTGTCGCCGATGGGCTCGGAGAAACTGGCGCAGTCCACCTCGACGTCGGCCAGCACCCGATCGATGAGCCGGACCGTGTACTGCGCCTGCTCATCCAGCACCCGCCGCACCTGAGCGGGATGATCGGCGATCTGGTACAGCACGGGCTCCAGGCTGGCCCAGGCTCCGACGCCCATGGTCAGGAACAGCCCGCGATGCACGAACAGTTCGAGGATGTGGTCGCGATCGCGCCAGCGTTGCACGCGCTGCGCCCAATCCTCGGGCAGCGCGATCGCCGCACGTGGGGTCAGGTCCAGTTCGATGCGTTCGCGACGATCGTAGTGGAAGATCGATCCCAGATCGGCTCCCGGCGCCAGGCCCTCGCTTTCCCAACGCCTTAGCACATCGTCACGGAGTCCCTCCTCCAGCCACGGCACCCGGTCGGGCCGGCCGAATGACATCGTGAGATGGAATCGCTCGCGGGCAGTCATGTCCTTGCCATCATACTCTCTTCTGGACCTACAATGGGCGCGGATATGCTCCGCTACCTCCGCTTCCTCGGTGTTCAAAATCTTCTCTTCAGTCTGATCCGCGTCATTCCGCGAAATCCGCGGTTCCACTCTTTGCTTCGCGCCTTCGTGTCTTCGCGAGAGAAGAGGCGTGTTCTGCGCCTCCTGGTCGCTCGACTCGACTGAGCTCGCCGAAGTCCGCTCCCCGGCTTCCGCAGGCCTGCCTTGGCCCGCCTCGTCTCCCGACGGGTACGTCTTCGCCTTGCTGACGTCGTAGCGCCCTCCGGGCTACGGGCTCGCACGGCGATCGCCATTTACTTCAGTCGCCTTCGGCGACACTCCCCGGCTCCTGCGTCCTGTCTTTGGTCCGCCCTCTCGGGCGGGTGGGGGTTGGGGCCAATTCATGACAGAATCTTGCCCTACACAATTCTGAGTGTTTTTTTGAAGCCCGCTTTTTCGGCCTTTTCCTAACAAAATGGGGGCAAACCACCCCATAGATATGGAGAGACCTATTCTCTCCGTGCCCAGCGCACGTTCTCTGACAACCGTATACCCGCATATTCGAACGCCCGCAGCTTGCCCGCCGTGGCGAGGACTGACCGTCCGTGCGTCCAGGAGAGGTGCAGCGCGCGACACTTTCGCGCGTTCTGCGCACTAACTTCCGCCCAAACCGTTGTTCCATCAAGAGTTAGGACCGCGCGACATGTGTGCATTTAGCGCGCGACGCTTTTCCGCCCTCCCCCAACTCCCGTTCCCATCATCACTTACACCGCTCCCCCCGCGCAACGGCTTCGCTGTTTCACCCCACTGTCGCGCGTCCTAATCACTTTGGTCATTGAGGCATTGGTCATTCATTGGTCATTGGGCTCTGGTCATTGGTCATTCCAGCAGGAGTTATCCACAATCACCACGAACCTGCGCATCTCCTCCTGCAATTACGCCATAACTCCATGTCGCCACAGCACTTGACACACACCACCCCTCCCTGCCAAGAACCTGCGCATCTGTCACTTATCCACACCTGGCCCCTTTATCATCCTTCGCCCCATCCGGGCCCTGATCCCTTCAAGAACTCCTCTGTGATAGACTCCCTCCACAAAAGACCCTGGCGAAAGGAGACAGCGTGAGTCAGACGAACGGGAAGAGTGGCGGGCCGGTTCTGCCAGCAGGATGCAAGCAGAGCAAGCTGCTGTACGAGAACCGGTTCGAAGGCGAGACAGCGCAGCGGGAGCAAGAAGCGCGCCGGGAGTGGATCATGGAAGGCGGCGGGATTGCCACATGGTCCGAAAGCCACCTGCGTCTGCGCTCGCGGAACTTCATGGTACAGCGATCGAAGGTCGAGACAGACCATTTCGTCTACTGGCTCAATAAGGATTTCCCGGCCGATTTCGCGATGACGTGGGAATTCCGCTATCCGCCCCGAGAGCAGAACCCCGAAGGCTTGGCGATCGTTTTCTTCTCGGCGTCGGGAATCCATGGCGAGGATATATTTGATCCGAAGTTGCAGAAGCGCGACGGAATTTTCGAGCGCTATTACGATGGTGACATCCACTGCTATCACACATCGTATCTGGCCATGGGGCGGGGCTCGTCGAATCTGCGGAAGAACAAGGGCTTCCATTTGCCGGCATCCGGCGACGACCTGGTGGGCAAAGGTGGATCCGAGAAGTGGCATCAGTTGCAGGTAACGCGGTTTGGAGATCTGGTCGAACTCCGCGTCAATGGGCAAGTCTGTTTTGCATGGGAGGATGATGGCAAGAAGTATGGCCCCCGCATCGGCGGCGGAAAACTGGGGTTCCGACAGCAAAACAATCTTTTATGGGGAGACTATGCGAACCTCCGCGTGTGGGGACTAAACCGATAGGCGTTCTGACCTGCGGATGGATTCCCCCTCCAGCAATTCCCCACTACACTCATCGCCCTATGCATGACCCTCGTCTAGATCGTCTGGCACAGGTACTGGTCAACTACTCGGTTGGCGTCAAACCGGGTCAACTGGTCCGCATCGCCGCGCCACCCGAAGCGATGCCCCTGGTCAGCGCCCTTTACCGCCAAGTCCTCGCGGCCGGCGGCCAGCCCTTTGTCCGCCTCACGCCCGAAGATCTGCAGGAGATCCTCGCCAAGCATGGCAACGACAGCCAGCTCCAGTTCTGCAACCCCATCACCTTGCACGAATACGAGAAGATCGACTGCTCGATCGGCATCTGGGCCGAGACCAACACTCGCGCCCTTTCCAACTGCGACCCGAAGAAGCTCTCCATGATCCAGTCAGCCCGCAAACCGCTCAACAGCATCTTCTTCTCACGGGCGGCCGCCGGAAGACTGCATTGGACGGGCACGCAATACCCCACCCAGGCCTGCGCTCAGGATGCCGAGATGAGCCTGGCGGAATACGCCGACTTCGTCTTTGCCGCCGGTCTGCTCGACACAGCCGATCCGGTCGCCGCGTGGAAGCGCATCAGCCAGACCCAGCAGCGCCTCGCCGATTGCCTCAACGGCAAGAAGAGTTATCACGTCGTGGCCGCCAACGGCACCGATGTCACCATGAGCATCGAGAACCACGTGTGGATCAATTGTGATGGTCACGAGAACTTCCCGGATGGCGAGGTCTTCTCCGGCCCCGTGCTGGATTCCGTGAACGGCCAGATCAACTTCTCCTTCCCCGCGGTACATCAGGGCCGCGAGGTGCAGGATGTCCAGCTCATCTTCCGCGATGGCAAAGTGGTCGATGCCCGCGCCAGCAAGGGTCTCGATTTCCTGATCTCCATGCTCGATATGGATGCGGGCAGTCGTCTCCTGGGCGAATGTGCCATCGGCACCAATTATTCCATCACGCGTTTCACGCGCAACACGCTCTTTGACGAGAAGATCGGCGGCACCGTCCATTTTGCCCTGGGCGCCGGCTATCCGGAAACGGGCAACACGAACGAGAGTGGCCTGCACTGGGATATGGTGGTGGATCTACGGCCCGGCGGCTACGTTGAGGCCGACGGGGTGAAGGTTTGTGAGAATGGCCGCTTGCTCATCCAGTAAAGCAAACGCCGCTCTTGCCCTAAACACCGCGCTGTGTCTGTGGTAAGAAAGTAAGAAAATGGGGATGACTCAAAGCGACAAGATCGACTTGGCACCGGCGGATAAGCCGGTGCCACCAAAGTCGCCCTGGCTCCGCGCTGCCAACGCCCTCGCGGTAGCACTATTCTGCGCTGGGCTATTTGCTCTTTGCCTGTGGCTCTATACGCAGAACAACACCTTCCCCTACACCTTTCACCCCGATGAGCCAGGCAAAGTAACGCAGGTGATGTACCAGACGCGGAACTACCTCCATCCGCAGCTCATGCTCGAAACCACCACCCAGTACATGAAGTGGCGCGCCCCCACTTTCGATCCGCAGAAGATCGCCATCGCCGGCCGCCAGGTCTCGGCATTCTTCGGGGCATTAGCAGCGGCCATGCTTGCCCTCACGGCATATCTTTGCGCGGGCTGGTGGGGTCTGGTGCTGGGCGCGATCGTTGTGGGACTCTGTCCGCCGCTGTTGACCTATTCGCACTACATGAAGGAAGACACCGCCCTTCTGGTGGGGATTGCGATGACCGTGCTGGCGTCGCGCATCGTCTGGATGACGCACCGTTGGTGGACGCGCATCCCGGCATGGATCTTCCTGGGCATCGCGTGTGCCGTCGCCTTTTCCGGCAAGTACGCCGGAGCGATGGCCATCTCCTTTCCGCTGCTGCTGGTCTTCCTGGCCCCTGGGTTCCGCTGGTACCGGCCGCCCCTTCGGCTTCTGCTGTTCCTGCCCGCGTTTATCCTGGCCCTGGGTGTGATCAACCATCGCACCCTCAATCCCGCCGGCATCGACATCGTGCACATCATCCATCAGCCCAATGACTGGCGGTCGATCTTCGACCCCGCCTTTCTCCATGGGCTGGAGGCCGAAGCCGAGCACAGCATGTCGCAGCATTTCGGCCTGACCGCTCATCAGCCCAACACCTACATGGTCCGCTCCGCATTCATTCAGACCTGGCCCTACATCGCTATCGCCGCGACGCTGTTCCCGCTGATCATCCTGCTGACTCGCCGACAGGGATGGATATGGGAAGGCCTTGCCATCCTCTTCACCGCCATCTGTACGTTCGTGCTCTCCTACAGCGTGATTCTCTTTCCGCGCTACGCCCTGCCCATCGTGGCAATGTTCCACCTGTTTGCCGCAATTGGCCTCGCCCGTCTGCTCAAAGGGCTGGCGGATCGCCCCATCCTTCGTCGCTCGCTGGGCCTTATCACCACACTGCTCCTGCTGGCCGCTCTTGGCTCGCGCTGCCTTGATTACACCTGGCAGTTCGGCCACGACAGCCGCAATACCGTGATCGAATGGATCGCTGCCAACCTCCCCAAGAACGCCCGCGTCTACGGCGACGCCTACGCCGAATTGGATAACCGCCTCACCGAAGCCCGACCCGACCTGAACACGAATGTCTCGTTTTTCCTGCCCGACATCATCAGCGACGTCGACGCCATTGCTCGTTACGGAGGCGGGTATGTGGTGATCTGCCAATTCTCCTACGATCGCTACTTCGAACCCTCGGCCATTCCCGCCGCCGACCAACAATCCCGCATCGAGCGCAACCGCCGCTTCTATAAGACGCTGCTCCAGCAGCACACGCCTATCTGGGAATCGAGCCCCAAGCACCCCACCGACGCGTTCACCAACCCCATCATCAAGATCTACTACATCCCCAAAGCGTCTTAGGCCACCATCGCCTCGACCATCGACTTGTTGTTGCACACCACCACCGTCTCCCAGAGATCAATGCTTTCGAGCCGATAGCGATAGTCGATCTGCATTCCCGTGCGCGTAATCAGATCGGCCAGAGCCAGATCCGACCGCCAGCCCAGTTTCGTGCACAGCGGGCAGAGCCACTGCTCCACCTTGGCAATCACCGGATTGGTCGATTGGAAGTGGTTCACAATGATGATCCGGGCCCCGCGCTTCGCGACCCGCTGGGCTTCGCGGATCAGCAGAAACGGGTCGGACACCACACTGATCACGTGGCTGATGAATACATGGTCAAAGCTGTCATCGGCAAACGGCAGGTCCAACGCATTGCCCTGCAGCACCATGACATTGGTGCGGTGCTGTTCGCGCATCTTCTTGCGGCATTCGCGCAGCATGCCGCCGGAAAGGTCGATCCCCACAATTTGCCCATTATGCGGATAGAAGTTCAGCGATGCGCCTGTCCCGATCCCCAGATCCAGCACCACGTCCGTGTCGCGGATTTCCATATGGGTGATCGCCGTCTCGATATGCCGCTTCACCAGCGCTGCGAACGTCTTGTCGTAGAACACCGACTGGAGGTCGTAGATCACCTTCGTGGTTGCTTCCCGCATCAGCATTACGGCAATTCCTCTCTTCCACTTCCAAAGGCCGCGATTATCGGTGCGCTACCTTCCATCCGTCAACTCGAAACATCCTCATCCATCCTCCATACCTACGTCATCAGACTCGCCGGGGTCGTCCATTCCGGCCGCTGCCGCATCCATCATCCACAGAAACCGCCCGCTGGTCGGCTGAACTAACTGTATCGGCAAGCGTGCCGGAGCGCCCATCCCCGCCAACGCCTCATCCACCATGCCTGCCTTGGCCGCCCCGGTTATCATCGCCACGACCTCAAACGCCCGGTTAATATACCGCGCCGTCATGGTCAGCCGCCATGCCGAAAGCCTGGGCACGTAGTTCGCCACACACAGCCGCTGTTGTTCCTGCACCGCCTCGGTTCCCGGAAATAGCGACGCCGTGTGTCCATCCTCGCCCATGCCCAGCAGAATCAGGTCCATTCCCGCCCCGAATTGCTCCTGCAGCAGGCGATCATACTCCTGCGCGGCCGCCGCCGGCTCGCGTTCGCCGGCCATCCGGTGCACGTTCTGATAGTCCACATCCACGTGATCCAGCAGCAATCGACACGCGGCGCCAAAATTACTGTCGGCATGTTCAGGCGGGACACACCGCTCATCCACGAACAGGATGTGCGTCTGCCGCCACGGCACCTTGGTGGCAAAGTCCTTTGCCAAAACACGATACAGCGTCTGCGGCGTGGATCCGCCCGATAGCGCCACCGCAAACCGCCCCGTCGCCACAACGGCATCCTCCGCCGCCTTGGCAAGACGCTCGGCAACCTGCCAGGCAAGCTCTTCACCGTTCGCGAGGACTCGGATGGTGGGGATCACGCTTGGGCCACTCCTTCTCTACTGAATCGCAAGTCTATTAGCAGCCGAAGCTTATATCGACCTTCGTACCAGCAGCCACAAGCCGCTGACGATGATTGCCGCCGAACCTGCCACCCCGATTGCAGTCCCCCAGCGGGCATCGCTTACCGCATCAACCTGATTGCGGCCCCAGCCCACCTTTTCAGTCCATCCCGGCAATACCATGGGATCCGTGGCGAGGAAAAACGCCAAGACCAGCAGTCCCAGCACTGCCAACACCAATCCTGCTCGTTTTAGTCGCGTCTTCACTCTAGGCCTTATCTGAAAACTCGCTGCAATGTCATCTGCCTCATTATAGCGATTACCCTCTCCGGCCATAGAGGGTCACACAGGTAGCCAACCAGCCCATCGACGACTATATTCCCCTTTCATGACCAGTCAGGAAATCGTCCAGTTGCTCCAAACCCAGTTTGGCCCGGCCATTACTGCCGCATTCCCCGCCGACAAGCATCCGCGCATCCATATCAACGCCACCGACTTGCGCGCCGTCGCCACCTTCCTTCGCCATGACCCCAGACTCCAGTTCGACTGGCTGGCCTGCCTCTCCGGCGTCGACTATGTCGCCACCAAACAGATGGCTGTCGTCTATGACCTTTTCAGTCTGGAACTGAAACACACCGTCGCCCTTAAAGCCTATTGCCCCCGTGAACAGCCCAGCATTCCCTCCGTCCACGATCTTTGGTCGGCCGCCAACTGGCATGAACGCGAAGCCTTCGACATGTTCGGCATCCTTTTCCCTGGCCATCCCAACCTCACCCGCATCCTCTGCGTCGAAGACTGGGTGGGCTTCCCCCTCCGCAAAGACTACGTTTTCCCCAAGGAATACCACGGAATCCCGGGTAATCCCACCATGGCGTGGGATCCGGCGAGCAAGCCGGCGGCCAAACCCGCCCCAAAGGCGTGAAATTCTGTCAGAAGAAGCACCAGACCCTTGCATTCGCTTTTCAACAAGCTATAGTAGCAAACACATCAACAGTGATGTGCGCGGTGTAAACCGCGTTTGACAAGTAAATACTCGGGGAGAGCAGGGCCTTCCTGCTTGACAAAGGTTCATCCTAGTCCGGGTCCCCCCTCCCGGACATTCCCCTTTACGGGGAACCTCCGGCCGCGGTCCTCCCCACCGCGGCCTTTTTTTATTGGCACATTCCGGGACCGCCGCCGTCTCGGCGGCGATAAGCCCCGCTGCCCCATCTGAAAGCCGTTCTCATTGACCCACAAACCACGCGAGCTATATTGCGGCAAGCCCATCGCTGGCGTCTCTGATCAAGTGCATCAGATCCCACAGGGCTGATGCATGTCTTAGCTTGGCATCAGGTCACAGATGATCCGATGCATCACCTTGCCATGGCTTGGCGGTCGATTTGTGGAGTATGTGCTATGAAGCGGGGAACAAAGCATCGTATCGGCCCGGCTTTTCGCGATATGGCAATAAGATCCGGGGTCCATCGCATGGCCGAGGAACTGGAGCAGCGGATCATGCTCAGCGTTCCCGCGACACCCCTGCAGAGCGTGCAAACCTCAGTCGATGCCAGTGGAGTCCATTTCAGCGTCATGGATCCCCAGAAGAACTCGCTGCAGAAGGGCTTTGAAAGTCTGGTGGCAGGCGAAACGGCCAGCACCGTTCTGAACAGCAACGGTGTCATCGCCTGGTCAAAGAGTTCGCTGGACAACTTTGCAGCCCTGCATACGGAGGTATTCTGGGAAGTGTACGACATCCAAAAGGGCTCATGGCGGGGCGGACATCAGGAACTCCCCTCCGGCGCGACTCTGGGCGCTCTTCAGAACAGCGGCGGCGTTGTTTCCTGGTCGGCCACCAGTCTGGATTACTACAGCGCACCAAATGCTCGGGTGTTCTACGAAGTGTATGACCCGCAAAAGGGCGCATGGAGAGATGGGGACACAAGTCTGGCAGCAGGCGAGATCGTTGCCACAGTCCAGAACAGCGGTGGTGTCGTTGCCTTCTCAGCCAGCAGTCGAGACCTCTACGGTGACCTGCATCAGCGCGTGTTCTTCCGGGTGTATGACCCCCAGAGGGGCGTCTGGCGGAATGGAGACAAAAGTCTTGCGACAAACGAGGCGACCACCGCGGTCACGATTACCAATTGCACCGTTTCCTGGACCTCCAACACGACGAAATATACCCGTGGATATGATCCAGGCAGCGGCAAGTGGACCAGCCATGCCAGCAAGCCGCTGGCATTCTTCTATGGGGGCTCCTATATCGGAAATCCGTCATTGACTCTCTATCTTTGGGACATGTCGATCGGCGCTACGAGTTGGTCATGGAGCTTTGGCGATGGCAGCACCTCTACCAGCCGAGCACCAACCCACACCTTCACTACCGCCGGCGTCTTCACGCTCACCCAGACAGCAACCAATGCGGGCGTCAGCAGCACCCAGCACGTAACCGTCAAGACAGATGCGGTTGCCCCCACCGATATTGCTCTGTCCAATGGCAGCATTGCCGAGCACATGCCGCGCGGATCCGTGGTGGGCACGCTGGGCGCGGTGGGCCAGGGCAAGTTCACCTGGTCCCTGGTCGGTGGCGACGGGAGCCAGGATAATGCAAGTTTCCGGATCTCCGGCAGCCAGCTTTGTACGAATGCGGTGTTCGACTATACAACGAAAAACTCCTACTCCATTCGCGTGCGCGTGACGCAAAAGAGCGGGCTGAATTCCGAGGCCGTATTCACGATCAACGTGCTGAACATGTTCGATATCTCCGGGACGAGCCTGAGCGTAACGCCAGGCAGCCTGACGGAATTGGGCGGCGTCATCTCGGTTAAGCGGACGTACCAGATAACCGATCGGCCAGCCGGAGACTTCTTCATTCAGTACCGTCTCTCGACGGATACGGTCTGGGATGACAACGACATCGTTCTCGGCGGCGATGAGTCAATCACTGAGCGAGGTGGCAAGTCCGTCGGCACGCACACCAAGACGCTCAAGCTGAATGTCCCACACGTCAGAATAAACCCGAACGGATCGTACTTCCTGCTGGCGAATCTGGATGCCGCCAACACGGTCAGCGAGAACAACGAAACCAACAATATCATCTCGACGCCGCTGCAGATCGCCCTGCCATCATTTGGCTGGGTCAATGGCGTGCATCACGTCATGAAGGTCTCCGATACCGATGGCGATGTGCTGAAGTTCTCCCTAAGCGGCACTGGAACGGGCACGCTGACCGGCGATGATCTGGACACTCTGGCGCTCACCGGAACCAGCGCATCTTCGGTTCTGACGATTACCGTAATCAGGTCCGGTGGCGGCGATGGCCGGCTGACGCTCAAGGGCATCACCAGCGATCGCCTGATGAAGCGCATTACGGGAAAAGCCGTGGTGGTAGACGGCGACGTGACCATCAACACACTGCTTGTCACACCAGCTCCCAGGGACACCATCGCCATTACTTTGGCCAACATCACAGGCGTCCTGACCTCCAATCTTCTGCCAATCAGCTCCGAGAAACTCCTGGATAAACCTGATGCGTCGCCAGCGAATTTGTGACTGGCAGCGGCAGCGATGCCGCTTTAATATGCTGCTGCACTATAGGAACGAACCGTACACGCCCACATTTCGTAGGGTTGTCGGTATGTGGCCTGCACCGGAGTGAGCGATGAAGGCACCGAAAAACCTGCGCCCGGTCCGGTTGACACACCTCTTCATCGCCATGGCGATGATCCCTCTGGCCGCCACCCTGCTGGTCTATTGGATGGGCTTGCGGGTTACGGCGGCCAACCAGACGCTTATGGGGGATCAGGAGGTCTTCACCGGGCTGGCGGATCTGCTGTCCACGCTGAAGGATGCCGAGACGGGCGAGCGCGGCTTCCTGCTGACTGGCGACGAAGAATACCTGCAGCCCTACGACGCCGCCATCCGCCACGTTGACGCCCATCTGAAGCAACTGAAGGACTGGGCCGTCACGGGCGATGTCGCCCCTGACCTGGCCGAAGCCGTCGACCGCCTGACGCGCGAAAAGCTGGCGGAACTGAAGCAGACCATCGCAACCCGCCGGCAGAACGGTGTGGAAGCGGCGACGGCCATGGTGCGGTCCCATCTGAGCAAGAGCCTGATGGATGACCTGCGCGGCAAGATCGGCGCCATGCAGGCGCAGGAGCAGACGGAGTTGCTCGCCGCCAGGCAACAGCGCGACACCGCCATATGGCGCCGCACCCTGGTCACGGCCGCCTCATCGCTGCTCATGCTGCTGTTTCTCCTCTGGGCCTTCCAACGCATCCGTCAGGGGATGGCCGACATCCAGCGGCAGAAGGAACTGCTGGGGGTGACGCTGACGAGCATCGGCGACGGCGTGATCGTGACCGATGCCCAGGGCCGGGTGACGCAGCTCAACGCTGAGGCCCAGCGCCTCACCGGGTGGACGTTGGCCGAGGCCCAGGGGCAGCCGCTGGTCTCGGTCTTCAACATCATCAATGAAGAGACCCGCCAGCCGGTGGAGAGCCCGGTGGACAAAGTGCTGCGGTTGGGCAAGGTCGTGGGGCTGGCCAACCACACCCTCCTGATCGCCAAAGATGGGCGGGAAACCCCCATCGACGACAGCGGGGCGCCGGTCTGCTTGGCCCCTGGCGCAGGCGCGGTGCTGGGGGTGGTGCTGGTATTCAGGGACTTCTCCGAGCGCAGACGGGCGGAGGAGGCCCTGCGGGAAAGCGAGCAGCACTTCCGCGCCCTGGCCGAAGCCATTACCAACCTCGCCTGGTGGGCCAATGCCGATGGCTACATCACCTGGTACAACCGCCGCTGGTATGAGTATACCGGAACCACGCCGCAGCAGATGGAGGGCTGGGGCTGGCAGAGCGTGCATGATCCGCAGGCGCTGCCCGCAGTCATGGAACGGTGGAAGGCATCCATCGCCACCGGCGAGCCCTTTGACATGACTTTCCCACTGCGCGGCGCCGATGGGCAGTTCCGCCGATTTCTTACTCGTATCCAGCCGGTGAGGGATGCCCAAGGCCGGGTGGCGCGGTGGTTCGGAACGAATACTGATGTGGAAGAATTGAAGCGGGCGGAGGAAGCCCTGCGGGCCAGCGAGCGGCTCTATCGCGCCATCGGCGAGTCCATTGATTACGGCATCTGGGTCTGCGACGCCCAGGGCCGTAACACCTACGCTAGCGCATCATTCCTGAGGCTGATGGGTATCACTCAGGAGCAGTGTGCAGGCCTGGGCTGGGGCGATGTGCTGCATCCCGATGACCTCGAGGCGACCATTGCGGCATGGAAGCAATGTGTCCAGAGCGGCGGCCCGCTGTGGTATCGTGAACATCGCTACCGTGGGGCCGATGGGCAGTATCATCCGATCCTGGCTTGTGGCGTGCCCGTGCGCGATGACCGGGGCGAGGTGACGGCGTGGGCCGGGATCAACCTGGACATCAGCGAGCTGAAGCAGGCTGAGGAGGCGCTGCGCCAGAGCCTTGAACGAATGCAGAGGGTGTTGGATGTCCAGACCGTCGGCGTGATGTTCTGGGACCTGAACACCGGCTGCTTGGTGGACGCCAACGATACGTTCCTCAAGATGATGGGTTACAGCCGCAGCGACGTGGAGGCCCACGACCTGACCTGGCAGAAGTTCACCCCGCCGGAGTTTTACGAAGTAAGCCGCGCGGAGGTTGCCAAATTCATGGCAACCGGGCGCGTCGGGCCTTACGAGAAGGAATATTTCCGTAAGGACGGCACGCGGCAATGGCTCCTCTTTGCCGGCAGTTCGCTCGGCAACAACCAGTGCGTTGAATTCTGTGTGGACATTTCTGACCGGAAGAAGGCCGAGGATGAGCTGAAGGCGGCGACGCTTAGCGCCGAGCAGGCTAAGGCCGCCGCCGAATCCGCCAGCAAGGCCAAGGATCACTTCCTGGCGGTGCTGAGCCATGAGCTGCGCAATCCGCTTAATCCCGTGCTCGCCACGGTCTCCATGCTCCAGCAGGATTCTCGCTTTGACGCCGACACCCGCGAGCAGTTGGAGGTCATCCGCCGTAACGCGGAGTTGGAAGCCCGGCTGATCGATGACCTGCTGGACGTGACCCGCATCGAGCGCGGCAAAGTTGAACTGGATCGCCAGCCCTTGGAATTGGGCACCATCATCAAACGGGCGGTGGAAGTCTGCCTGCCCGATATCCAGGCGCGAAACCTGGAGTTTGGCGTGGATGCCCCGGATGGGCCCTACTGGGTGGACGCCGACGCCGCCCGCATGCAACAGGTCTTCTGGAACCTCCTAAAAAATTCCGTCAAGTTCACCCCCGAAGGCGGGTGCGTGGGCATCCGCTGTCGCCGGGACAATGGCGTGGTGGTGGTGGAGGTCAACGACAGTGGTGTAGGGATCGAGGCCGAAGCTTTGGGCCGCCTGTTCAACGCCTTCGTGCAGGCCGAGCGATCCACCACCCGGCAGTTCGGCGGCCTGGGCCTGGGCCTGGCCATCAGCAAGAACATCGTGGAAATGCACGGAGGCAGTATCCACGCCCACAGCCACGGCAAAGGCAAGGGGGCAACCTTCACGGTAAAACTTCCTCTTCTGCCGGCCCAACCCGCCTCTGACCTGGCCAATGTACCCAGTGCCGCGGCTGCCCCCGCGCCATCGGCCCCGCCGCCAAAGCTGCGCATCCTCCTGGTGGAGGATCATGGCGACACGGCCCGGATTATGCACCGACTGCTTTCGTCCGGTGGGCACGATGTCCAGCATGCCGCCGATGTGGCTACCGGACTGAGACTCGCCACCGAACAACCCTTTGATCTGCTGCTCTCCGACCTGGGCCTGCCCGATGGCAGTGGGCTGGATTTGATGCGGGCCTTGCGCGGGCGCGGACTGACGCTTCCGGGCATTGCCCTCAGCGGCTTCGGTCAGGAAACGGATCTGCAGCAAAGCCGCGCGGCGGGATTCGCCGCCCATCTGCTCAAGCCGGTGAACCTGCCACGGCTGGAGGAGGCCATTGCCAAGATTACCGGAGACGGCGCGCCAGAGGGAAACCATGACTTCGTTTCTTAAGTGCATGTTGCCCGCCGTACTACTGGCGGCCATGGCGGGCTGCGCCACGATGACTCACCAGCCGCCCAAAGCTCCCAAGCCGGCGCGGGCCTCAATGTGGGTGGACTGCCTGCGGGCCGAACCGGTGGCCTATCCGGACATGGTTGAGGATTTCCGCCAAGCCCGGGTGATTTACCTGGGTGAAATCCACACCATCCCGAGACATCACCAGCTTCAGGAGCAGATACTCAATTCTCTGGCAAGCCATGGCGTCAAGCTGGTGCTGGCGATGGAGCAGTTCGAGTATTTCACGCAACCGGCGCTGGATCGCTACAACGCCGGCGCCATTGACCTGGATGCCCTGATTCGTCAGACCAACCTGGACGAACGTTGGCCGGACCACGCCGCTTACCACGGCCTGCTCACTGCCGCACGGAGATGGGGCATCCCCGTGCTCGCCTTGAACGCCCGTGCTGAAACGATTCGCGCCATCGCCCGTGGCGGCGGATTAGCGAACCTGCCGGCCGAACAGCGCCGGGAACTGCCTGCCCCCGCCAGCATCGTCACGGATGACCCGCTCTACGAGCGGCTGCTCAAGAAGATATTGGCCGTGCACATGGCGATGGATCCGGCAAAGCTCCAGCCGATATTTGAAGCACAGGTAGCTCGCGACGAAACGATGGCCAGCAGGCTGGCGGACTTTCTTGACGCCGGGGCGGGCCGTGACCGCAGCGCCCTGGTGATCTGCGGACGGGGCCATTGCGAATTCGGGTTCGGGATTCCTGCCCGGGTGGCTCGCCGCATCCCGGGGATCTCTCAACGCACCGTCATCTTCAGCGATAGCGGCGACCTGCACCTCACCCAGGAGGAACGCACGCAGGCCCGCGACATCGAGGTGTCTCATGAATTTCTGCAGGGACTCGGCCGGCCGGTGGCGGATTATCTGCAGGTGACCGAACTGGCCGACTGATCCGGCAAGCCCGTGCCCGACTCAGCCAATGAAGGCGACATCAACGTCGAGCGGCCAAAGGGCTTCGCTGGCGACCGGCGGCATCAAAGTTGGCGGGGCTTAGCCAGCGGATGAATGCTTCGCGGATGGCCGGCCAGTCCTGGTCAATGATGGCGAACCAGGCAGTATCGCGGCTGCGGCCTTTGACGACGGTGGCCTGCCGAAAGATGCCTTCAAAGGTAAAGCCCAGACGCTGCGCCGCCGACCGCGATGGGGCATTCAGGGCATCGCATTTCCATTCGTAGCGGCGATAGCCGAGCTCAAACGCCCGAGACATCATCAGGTACATCGCCTCCGTCGCCGCCGCCGTCCGCTGCAGCAGTGGTGAATAGGCAAGATGCCCCACCTCGATCGAGCCGCTTCGCGGATCGATCCGCAGGTAGCTGGCAAGGCCCAGAGGCTTGTTGCCAGCGCAATCCATAATCGTGAAGAACAGTGGATCATTCCCCATGCACGCGCCCTCCATCCAACTTCGATAATCGGCAAGTGTGGCAAATGGGCCATAGGGAAGATACGTCCACATTCGGCCTTCGGCATCCAGGGCATTCGCGGCGAAGAGCGCGGCGGCATGGTGCTGCGGGTCAACAGCTTCAAGACGACAGAACCGGCCGACCATGGACTCACGCGCGGGAACGGGCGGAGGGCTCCAGTTGGGCAAGGGACTGCCAACGAGCTGGCCCAGGTGATTGTTTTGCATGCTCTGAGCATAGCCTCAGTCTGGGCATGGCATCAACCACCATGCCGTGATGCTCGATGTCGATGATGGTGCGACGCCGGCGTCTGCGTGGGCTGACTCGCATGGGGTGTGCGCGATGTGGTGAACTGAATGAGCAGGCCGGCGGCGGCCAGAACGATGACGGCCGCCCACTCGGCAGGATCGTTAACGTCCGGCAAGGGGATGGAGTCGGAACTGAAGGAGCGGGCGTGCCAAGCGCTGACGATCTGGTGGGCTCCGGCGACGGCGGTAAGGGCGATCATGGCTGGGCGACGCACGGTCATGGCCGCGAAAGCGCCAGCCGTGCCGGCGGCGGCGGCAACCGGATAGAGCCAGTTCACAGGAACCCCACCGAAGCGGCCGAGCAGAAGGGTCAACGAGGTCACCGAGCCCCAGGCAAACACGCAACTCCCCACCGGCACGATGCCGGCGAACAGAGCAACGCCGGCAATGACTCCGGCGAAAGCGGCCAACGGCGAAAGCAGCGGGATACTCAACATCAGGCAGGCCACAGCGCCGACGACGAAGCCAATGATCCCCCCGTTCAGACCAATGAGGAACCGCCAGGCGTGATATCCAGCGAAGCACTCAACGCACGCGATCACGACCAGTGGGTACAGCAGGAAGGTCGGGTAATACCACAACTGCACAGACTGCTGTAGCCAGCACATGGGGACCTCCCCGCGCCGCCCGAGAGCCATGCCACGCCGGTTAGTGCGACTCGACCGGGATCACCGCGCCCTCTGGCGTTGGCCTGGCCTTAAACTCCCCGAGGATCACGGGAACGGCGACCTTCACCATGATCGTGTAGAGAAGAAACCCCACGGAAAAAATGCCGGCAGCGATCCCGAGTTCGGTCATCGACGGCGTGTAGTCGGTGATCTGCCCGAGAGTGTCGGGCGTGAAGCCGGGGATCAGCAGGCCGATCCCCTTCTCAATATAAGTTCCCATATAGATGAGCAGGCAGCCCAGATTCAGGGTGATGGCGTTCTTGCGCGTGGCGGGAATCAACAGGAGCAGAAATGACACCATGTCGCACCCGACGGCTAACCAGGCAAACGGTACCAGGCCGTTATGCCCATTGAGGCCGATAAAGTAGAACCGGGTATACACGGCATGGTGGCCGCCAGCATAGAACTCCTTGAACGCCTCCATTCCCGTCAGGAAAAGGTTCATGGCCATCGAGTAGGCCATCAACTCCGCGACTTTCCAGATCGCCGCATCTTGAATCTTCAGACGGGTTGTCCGCCTGAGAATCTGCAGAAGGATCACGAGCACCGCCGGACCAGAACAGAACGCAGAGGCCAGGAATCGCGGTGCCAGCACGGCTGCGTTCCAATAGGGTCGAGCCACCATCCCGGCGTAGATGCACGCCGTCACCGTGTGGATGCTCACCGCGATTGGGATCGTGGCAATGACCAGGGGCCAGAGAAACTTGTAGTTGACCGGCCGCTCCGTGTACCACTTGTATAGCAGGTAAACCACGATGACCAGGTTCACTACCAGGTACAGGTTCAGGACCACAACATCCCAGGCGAGGATCGCAACCGGGAAGTTCAGCATGCCGAGCCCCGGCATCATGTGCCAGGCCCTGTCGGGACGGCCCATATCGGCCGTCACGAAAAGCAGGCACATGACGACCGCACTGATAGCCAGCAGCTCACCCAGGATCACGACTTCCTTGATCGGCTCCCAATGGTAAACGTATGCCGGAATGACCAGCATGATCGCCGCCGCGGCAACGCCGACCAGAAAAGTGAAGTTCCCGATGTAGAACGCCCACGACACGCTGTCGCTCATGTGCGTGGCGATCAGACCATAGCGCAACTGATGGATGTAGGCGAAGGCGCCGGTAGCGATCAGCGCAAGCAGCAAAGCGCACCAGGCATAGTACGCCTTGTTGCCCTTGATGATCAGGCGGGCAGCGCCGCCGAGGGTGTGGAGTACGGTCAAGATCACGGCATCTCCCTTAGGTGGCATAGAAGTAGAAGAACTTCGGTTCCGTACTCAATTCCTCTTTGAGGATGAACACCCGCTTGTCACGCAGGATGTGGCTGATCTCGCTGTTCTTGTCCAGAAGATTGCCAAACTTGCGGGCGCCCACGGGGCAGATCTCGACGCACGCGGGATATCGGCCGTTCTTCTCCCGCACCCGCTGGATGCAGAATGTGCATTTCTCCACGACGCCGCGCTGCCGCGGACGGTTGCCCAGGTAATGCATATGCGGGTTGATCTGGTCCTTCGGGACGTTCGGCGTCGTCCAGTTGAAGTGGCGGGCGCCATATGGGCACGCCGCCATGCAGCAGCGGCAGCCCACGCACCAGTTGTAGTCGATTACCACAATCCCGTCTGGTTCCTGCCAGGTGGCCTTCACCGGGCATGCCTTCACGCACGGCGGATTCCGGCACTGCTGGCAGGCCACCGGCATGTAGAACTTGTCTTCCTCCGGAACCTGCTCCGGGTTGTAGTAGGCGTCGGACTTCATGATGTCCACGCCGTCTTCTTTCTGCATGCTCAGCACTTTGATCCAGTGGATCTGCGGGTCGCGGGACTGGTTGTTCTCGCCCACGCACGCGTATACACAGCGCCGGCAGCCGACGCAACGCGAAAGGTCCAGGCCATAGCCATACAAGACCCCTTCCAGCGCTGGGGCAGCGCCCACGGTGACGGGCTTGCCAATCTCCTCCGAATGCTGCTTCTCCAGGCGGGCCAGCACGCGCTTGACCTCGTCGGGGCTAAGTTCCTTGAAGCGCTTCTGGAAGAACGCCTCACGCTCGGGGCCGCTGCAGCCGGCCAGGAATGCCGAGACAGCGCACGCGGCCGTGTACTTCAGCATGTCGCGCCGCGACAGGCCCGCCGGCTCATTCCCCCTCCCGCCCCCGCCACAGGGCGCTTTCACTACATCAGCGGACGGTCTTTCATGCGACATCATCACACCTCATTTTTCAACGTTGGGACGGATGGGCGGCGGAAGCGGCGTCAGGGCCTTGAACTTGGGCGAGTGGGGATTGTGACAGTTCACGCATAGCAGATATTCTTTACGCCCATCCCACTCCCCGGTGCGTTTGCCGTGTACTCCCACCTTCCAATCCCTGAACTGCAGGCCGTGGCATTGACCGCACAGGCGGTATGACTCGGAGAAGGGAATCGGCTCGCCCGAGGCGCTGCGCAGAACATCCCGATTCTGCGCGTTATGGCAATCCAGGCACCAGCGATGCTCTTCGTCATGGTGCAACTGGATGTCCACGTGGGGCTTCTGCAGGACCCGTCGCTGGGTGTTAACCGCCACGCTCGGGTCATGGCACCCCGTGCAGGGGAAGACCCCCGGCGTAAACGGCGGCGACGGAACCGCGTAGCTCACCGCTTTGCCCCCTTCGACGGGCGCGGTTGTGGGTGAGAGCATCGGCTGCTGTGCCGTGACCAGAGCCTGAGCCTTGGGCAGCAAAGCGACGAACGGGATGCTGTGCGGCCGGACCCCGTGGTCATACGACCGTTCAACATGGCATGCGGCCGCGCATGTGCCACCTGTCGGCGTCTGCGTGAACTTGATCGCTATCGACCACCCGCCGTCCCCGAACGGAACCGAGTCGCGGATGTGGAATGCCTGTCGCGACGCATGGACCTCGTGGCAGGCTCGGCAGGTGCGCCCTTTCGTCTGGTCCACATGGAGCCAGTGCAGGTTCTTCTTGCCATCCGTGAACCCTGTCGGTGCGGTGGGCCCTGGCTGCAGGACCAGATCCGGTGTGTGGCAGGTGAAACACAATCGGTATCGGTCCATCTCGAATGGCGCGTAGAACTCCGGCGGGTAGGCGGCCGAGAGAAGAAGGGGCTGGTTCCCAGCGTGAGGCTGATGACACGCGGTGCAGGCTCCCAGCCGAATCGGCCCGTGGTGTTCAGGGTTGTCCTTGAGCAGCTCGGCCATGTTCGTCAGCGTTCGCCCGCCGGCCGTCTGCACTGGACGGTCATGGCAGTTCAGACACTGCTGCGGTTGCGGCTCTTTCTGCAGTTTCGACAGCTTGGAGAAATGCGCGACGTGGCAGCCCGAGCACGATCCATCCGGTTTCATCGCGCCGTGTACCAGCGAACTGCTCGCCAGCGAGTCCTTGATGTTCTTGTGACACGACAGGCACAGGTCGGGCACCGTCTGCTTCAGTTCATATCTCGCGTTCGACCCGTGCGGGTCGTGGCACGCCACGCAGTTGTCTTTCGCCGCCGCATGGATGCTCAAGGCTTCGTCGGGCTTGGGCAGCACCTTCTTGTGGCAACTGATGCACCCCTGGCCCGGCGCATTCAGACGCTTGAACAGGTGTTCGCCGATACTGGCATACTCATGGCAATCAAGACACTTGAGCTGCGCCACCGACTCGTGCGTAACCTTGCGATTGAGCAGTTTCGCGTGGCAGGATTCGTTGGCGCACTGCTCGGTAGCGGCCGTTGGCCGTGGAGCCGGTGTCCCGGATACAACGGCATCCGCGGCATGAGGAAAGGCGAGAGAGGCAAGGATGACCAGCATCCAGAACAGTTGGGGACCTCCCCGGTACTTCCAAAGCCCCTTGCAAAGTGAAATCGCACAAACCACGGGTACCTCAAATGTCTGATGCCACAGGCACGGACAGGAAATGGCAACCCCATTCACGCTATAATCGCACTATTAGCATGTCGCAGGTGCGTTAACAAGGACTAACAGACATTATCGTCCTGATATGCGAGTTGTCGGCGGAGTTAACAGACCTGCGCTTCCACAAGTGCCCTCTTTTTCAAGGTGCTGGCGGAGCCCACGCGCCTGGGAGACCACCTTTGAGTCGTTGTCGGCCGGTGATGTCAGATGTAACGGCATTGCTGCGCTGGCCCGGCGGCACGTGAGGATGAATCGGCGCATCGGTCCAGGTGAAGTCAGGGATCGGGCAAGAGCGGAACTTCGCTCCGCCCTCTGCGATAAGCTGCCCATCACCGTGGTCGGGGTCGGCCAATCCAAAGCGGCGCGTATTGATGGCATTGTGACGGCCCAGCAGGCTCTGACTGTAGGTGGATCGCGAGTACAGGTGCCAGCACTTCTCCACCGGGTCGATGGTGGGCATATCACGATCGCCGTTCCAAATGACATTTCCTCGAATCTGCAGGTTGTCATCGGCACGGGCAGGTGAGGGGATGCGACTGTTGCGGGCGGCCCGGACCGGTCCGGAAATGCCAAAGTGAGCTATCTTGCTGCGATAGCCTTCGGGATTGAAAAAGACATTGTTGTAGATGAAGACGTTCTTGTTGGGGATATTGAACATCTGCTTGCCCGTGGGATCCGCCCATCCACCGGCAAGGTAATTGGGCCGACACGCAGCTTCGCGGCCCTTCGTGATACTGTGATCGCCCAGCCCCACCACCACCAGATCGCGATTAGAGCCGACGCGGTAACAGGTGTTATGAGCCATGAGGATGTTGTAGCCACCTGCCGTCGCCAGCCCGCCACCGGCGTCGTGGATGAAGTTGTTAACAATACGGATGTCGTACGCCTCGTAGTGGATCCAGGGCGGCTGGAGGAACTCAAACCCGGTGCTCTGCCCGGCCATGATGCCATGATTGGCGCCATCGAAAACCTCGTTCCCCTCGATCAGCAGATAGGCGCAACCGCCCTTGACGTACATGACTTCGTGCAGGGCGTGGTGGACGCGGCAGCGGACGATGTGACCGAAGTGGACGGCGACATAGTCGATCGCATTGTCCCAGGCCCCGTCGAACTCGCTGTCCTCGACATACAGGTGCTTGCACAGCGCCGCCTTGAGGTTCTCACGGCGTTCCATCTCGCGCAGAGGTCCCCTGGCCACGCTGGTCACGCCGCGGACCAGCACATAATCACAATGAAACAGAGCAAGGACGCTATGGCGCTCATTGGGTTGGTCCGCCAGCACGTTCACATCCAGCAGGTGAAGGTGGTGGCAGCGCGAGAAACGAATGGCCGGGAGGATCGCCTTGCCCGGTCCGTCGGCCGATTGGATAACGATAGGACAGTCGCGCGTGCCATAGCGCATCTCGTAAGCCGCGGCATGATCGGGTTCAGCGGGGTAACGCCCGGGGGCGAGCATGATCCGCCAGCCTGATTGCGCGCCTTCAGTCGCGATTGGTAGCGATCCCATGCGATGCGAAGCGTCTTGAGGGCCTTGGCACGCGATGTGCCGGTATTGCGGTCACTCCCGTGCATGGGATCCACCCAGATATTCCTGAGATGAGGGTGGCCAGTGTCGTAACGTGGTAGCCGGGTCATGTCGTACATCCTTCCTATTCAGCGGCGATCGGCTTCACCAAAGCCCATAGACGCGAAGATCACGATGTCTCCGCAACGGACATTATGGGCGATTGTGCCTGCGCGATCCATCGGCAGGCTGCTTCGTGGCACACACTGTGTGGTTCTGTAACGGGCCATTGTACAATGCCCCGCCAATTCCTCCGCTTTGCTGACATGAATGGCGTCCGAGAAAGAAGGAGTTCTATGGTGCGCGACAAAGATGTGTCCGTCCTGCGGGACCTGGCAAAACAAGTAGCCGATATCGCCGCCAAACCGGTGCAGAATGAACGCCGGGACCTGTGGCGCCGACACAATAGTCTCAAACCTACCCGGCCGCTGGTGCTTTCCCTGGGCATGCCCTTCTGGGGCGAGGTCCTGCGCTACGACCAACTACAATGCCAGGACCCCTTCCTTCGCGCCCACGAAAACACCCTGCGCCAGAAGCTCTACCAGGATCGCCTCAACGATGACAGCGTCATCGAGCCCTGGATCAACCTGAAGGCAGTCTATTGTCAGCCGACCGGCGATTACCGCTGGGGGCCGCAGATCCGCTTTTCCGAACGCACCGAGGAGCGCGGGTCCTTTGCATTCCGGCCGTGTGTCATCGAGGAACACGACTTCGAAAAACTCATCATCCCGCGTCACGCGATCGACGAGAAAGCAACAGCGGACCAGTTCAATCGAATGCGCGACGCCATCGGCGACATCCTGGAGGTGAATCTGGATCGCGGGCCATTCTACCGGCACTGGTTCGCAGACCTGTCCACGGACATTACCCGGTTGTTGGGCCTGGAACAGTTCATGCTCTACATGCTCGACCGGCCGGAATGGCTGCACAAAGTCCTGGCCTTCATGCGTGACGGTGTCCTGGCCGTGCACGAACAGGCCGAGAAAGCAGGCGACTGGAGCCTCGCTCATCACGAGAACCAGGCCATCCCCTACAGCCAGGAACTAACAGACCCGATTGCCCACAGCCAGAGCGTCCGCCGAAGCGACCTCTGGGTCTTCTGCGCATCGCAGGAAACCACCTGCGTTTCCCCGGCCATGTTCGACGAGTTCATGCTGCAATACCAGGAGCCGATCATCTCCAGGTTCGGCCTCAGTGCCTACGGCTGCTGCGAAGACCTCACACACAAGATCCCTCTGCTGCGGCGGATCCGAAACCTGCGGCGCATCAGCGTCACACCCTGGGCCAACCTACCCAGGTGCGTGGAGCAGATCGGCACCGACTACGTGATATCCTGGCGACCCAATCCCAGCGAAGTGGTATGCACAGGCCTGAACCGCCAGCGCGTCAAACAGATCACGCGTGAAGCGCTGGACGCCGCCAGGGGCTGCCATATCGATATCACCATCAAGGACCACGAGACGTTGCCGGACGGTTTCCAAAGCCTCGTCGAGTGTATCCGCATCATGAAGGATATTGCGGCGGAGTACTAGGCCCTTTCCGGCCCACCCTCCGGAAGACACCAAAGCCCTTCTGCCAGTATATTCTGAGGGGAAGGCGTGCAAGCCGAATGCGCCACCTTGCCTCCTGGTGGCGTCAGCGGTGAAATGCACCGGACTCCTTCGAGATGCCCAACCGGGGTATCCGGGTATGGGACGGGAGAGGAGATCGTGACGATGCCAAGCAAGGACGAAAGCGGCGTGCAGGCACGCGAGCCGATTCTCGATTACGAGAGTCGCGCCTCCGTTGAAAGCGGTGCGGCCAGCCCCGGTCCCGGAATCAAGGCGGCCGCGGCATGCGGTCTCGGTGGGGTCGCAGTTGTTATCGGCGTGATGTCCCTCCTGGCCTTGTTCAGCGAATGGCTTCGCCTCACCCCTGATGCCGAAGGCATGCTGATGGCGGTGTCCGGAATGCTGGTTGCATCGGCGGCCGTCGCTTACCTAGGTGGAAAGATCAGTGGGCGCCGCGCGGAACGTCGGACTCGATGGCTCTGTGCAGTCCTCGCCAGCCCTCCAACGTGGGTGCTGCTTGGCGTCGCGCCCATAGCAATCGTTTCAGCCACCGAGAATATGTGGGGCGGGGTGTTCGTCTGCCTCGGCTTCTCGATACTCTCGCTGCCCCTGGCCTTCGTCGGCGTTTGGCGCGGGTTCCGCGAGAAGTGGAAGTGATTAGGGAAAGGTGACGTCCCATATTTCGTGCGCATGTGGAGGTCGTTGCGCCTGCAAGGTTCGCGTTGTGCGATGTCGTGGGTTCGCTTATGTTGCGCTGCGTGAGTCCCCATGTGCAGACAATCATCGCGGAGGTGATCCGCCGGACCGGCAAGGCCAAGCCCGCGGCCGCCGCTCTGCGCGAGGTGCTCAAGCAGAGGAACTTGCCGCCGGACGATGCCACCGCGGTGGCCAAGACGGTGTTCATCTATTACCGCTGGCATGACTGGCTGCAGGAACAGCGCGGGATAAAGGCGCGGATAGCGTTGGCCCTGCGGCTGGACGAGCGCTTCCGCCGGGACCCAGGAAGCATTCCGCTCTCGGAGCTACGGGCCAAAACGGCACCGGCGTGGACGGCCCAATGTCTGGATGTGAGTGATGAATGGCTCCTCTCCCTGCAGCGGGAACCGAACCTGTGGCTGCGCGCCAGGCCTGGCCAGGCCGTCCGCCTGGCGGCAAAACTCACCGGAGCCGAGATCACCTCGCTCATGCCCGATGCGTTGCTGTACCGGGGTAAGCAGGATCTATTCAAGACCCCGGAGTTTCAGGCTGGCGAGTTTGAGATCCAGGATCTGTCATCCCAGTTGGTGGGCCGGCTCTGCGCCCCCGCGCCAGGCGAGACGTGGTGGGACACCTGCGCGGGCGAAGGCGGCAAGACGCTGCTCCTCTCCGACTTGATGCAGAATAAGGGACTGATCTGGGCCAGCGACCGCGCCCACTGGCGGTTGGAGCACCTCAAACGCCGGGCGGCCCGCGCCCAGATGTTCAACTACCGCCTGGCTGCGTGGGATGGCGGCCCCAGGCTACCGACCAAAGCGAAGTTCGACGGTGTGCTCGTGGATGCGCCCTGCAGTTGCATCGGCACCTGGGGGCGCGACCCGCACGCGCGGCAGATCACCATGATGAATGATGTGCGTGAACTGTCGGCCATTCAGCGACAGATGCTTACCCACGTCGCCCCCAGCGTGAAACCGGGCGGCAAGCTGGTCTTCGCCGTCTGCACCCTGTCCCATGCGGAGACGACCCAAACGGTGGAGCTGTTCAACGCCAGCCAACCCGATTTCGAGCCACTGATTTTCCCGGACATCCCCATCAGGCATCGCACCGTCAGCGGAGCTTCATCGGTCATGGTCTGGCCGTCGGACCTGGACGCCAACGGCATGTTCATCGCCGCCTGGCGGCGCAAAAACAGTTAGGTGCTGGCATGAGGAATGTAGTTCCTCTGCTCATTGTGACTATGGGCCTATCGGCTCTCCCCATGGCTGCACACATTGCTCTCCTGCCCCTGCGCGCGCAGGCGCGCACCGCGACTTACAGCAATCTTTCCCGATTTTTCGACCCCGACCCCCAAAAACCAATGGAAAACCGCAAGTTCGCCCTCCCTGTGGTGCGCTTTGCGCGCAAAAAGCGCGACACCGCCTGTATAGGTAGACACCCGTTATTTCTCAACCAAATACCGCCGCTAAGTTAGTGCCCGTTGAGCGAAGCGAAATCCCGGCGGCACCGGGACTCCACGACCTGCCAAAGTGACAGTGGACCGAATTGGAGCAAGATGAAACGCCTTCCGACCCCTGACCATCACCGAACCTGTGAGCACCTTCCCGAGCATCAGTGATCTGACTCACAATATCATGCCGCTCTGCGCACGCCATCTTGAGCACCTTCCCCCCTTCCCTCATCCTTCGGCCTTCATCGTTGGCATACTAACCTGAGCATCTTCCCTCTCCCTGCGTAATACGTCACCACGTACTACGTTCCCATCCCGACTTATCCACAACCGCCTCGAACTTGCGCACCTCTTCCCCTGATCTAACCGTAACTCCATGTCACCCCAGCAGATAACACCATGGGGGTATACCCGCAAACAACCTGCGCACCTGCTACTTATCCACAACCGCCCTCGTCCGTTTTCTGCCCCCCCTCCACCGGGCGTGAAGTCAGCCATGCACAAGCAACTCCCCTGCACCATTGACCCAACCGAAGCCTGGGATACCCTTGGTTGGCAGCGTGCATCGGTTATGTGCGTTTTCCCTCTAACCTGGACTCTCACGGCGTGTCTGAATCGATGAAGGACAATACGGCATCCGCTGGCAACGCTGGTGCGTTGCTTCCGACTGATGCCCAACTCGTCGAACAGACCATGGCCGGCAAACGTCAGGCGTACGATGAGTTAGTGAGGCGCCACCAACGTCGGGCCCTTGCCGTATCGTACCGGCTGCTTGGCAATTCGCATGATGCCGCCGAGGTGACGCAGGATGCCTTTCTGAAGGCCTATGCCAGCCTCAGAACGCTTGATGACCCGCAGCGTTTTGGCGGTTGGCTGATGCGGATTGTGGCGAATCTGTCGCTGAACCGTCGGCGCGGACGCAAGCGCACCACTGCCCTGCCGGTGGACGATATCCTCGGCGGTGGCAATGGTCAGTCGGCCGCTAGTGTGGCTGATAGCGCCACGGCAACCGGACGGGCGGACGACCCGTATCAGCAGTTGGAAGGAAAGGAGTTAGGCCGGCGGTTACTTGAGGCGCTGGATCAGTTGCCGGAGAAGCAGCGGATGGCGATCGTGCTCTTTACAATTAACCAGATGCCGCAAAAAGACATCGCCAAGGCGATGGATTCCAGCGTCGAGGCGGTAAAGTGGCATGTGTTCCAGGGACGCAAGAAGCTCAGGGAGATTCTCAAGGACCTGATCACGGAGCAGTGATGACATGAGCGATGAGCAACTCCATTTTGAGATCAGCCAGTATGTCGACGGCACACTGCCGCCGGCCGAGGCTGTTGCGTTGGAGAAACGCCTGCAGGAAGATCCTGCCGCTCGGCGGCTGCTGGATGAATACCGCCGCATCGGCGATCTGGTTCAGGTGGCATTGCCTGTGCCGGAGATGGATTGGGACAAGCTCTCTGCGCAGATCAGTGCCGCCATCGACCGCGAGATCGTGCCGTTAATGGACGAAGCTGGTAATGTGCCAGTGAACTATCGCATCGGAGTCTGGAAGCCGCTGGCTATGGCCGCCGGAGTGTTGTTGTGTGCGACGCTCGCCGTGGTATTGCTCAAGGGTAAAGGCGAAACGGTCGGGAGTCCTCCGACGCCGGTGGCTCTGGCGGTACCGGTCCCGGAAACGAAGACGCCGCCCGTCGCGCTGGCGATGAGCCAGATCCAGGTACTGACCTCAGAGAAGCCCAGTGGTTCGCCGGTGCTGGAAGTGCAAATCGGCCCGGCGCCCGACCGCAAGCTCAATCTGGCTGACCTGTATCCGGAAATGGCCAGCGATTATCGGCCAAGCGTCAGTATCGCCGCCGACCCCAGCCGCCCCGCAATGGGCGACGAGTTCGGGATCATCCAGTAGAATCTTTACTGATATCAGTCTGCAGAACAGAACCAAGGGACCGGAGAGACAGATGAACCGCAAGGACGCCGTTCGACGCGTTGCCCTCGCCGTGGCGATTGCCATTGCCTCCTTTGCCGCCACCGACGTCGGGATCGCAAACCGTGCGCTGGGACAGGAAACTTCCTCGCTGATCAATCAGGCCCTGGATCAGCCGGTGAAGATGCAGTTCGACACGGTGTTGCCCGAAGCCATGAACGAGATTGCCCGGCGGACGGGCGTGCGCATCCGCGCGGAGCAGGCCGTGTGGGACCTGCTTCCCTGGGGCCAGCAGACCAACCTGAACGCCACCATCGAAAACCAGACCCTGCGCCAGGCGCTCGACGCCATCACCCGCAAGCTGGGCCTGGTCATGGTGCTCAAGGATGAGGCATTGGAACTGCAGCCCATGCCGGCCCTGCGGCGGATGGGTCGACGGGCAACCGTACAAGAACTGCAGGCGCTCGATTCTCTCACTTCGCACCAACTGGATCTGAAGGTTGATCGCCCGACGGTGAAGGAACTGGTGGATGCGGTGGACCAGAAGTTGGCGACCGCCAAGAGCGCATTCGCTATCGAGTATCGCCCGGGCGATGCGGTAAGTCCGGACAAGACAATTGCCGTTCCGCGCAATGCAACGATGGCCGAGGCGCTGGAGTCGATTACCAAAGAGACGGCCCTCACCTGGTATCCGTGGGGCAAGACGATCCTGATCGTGCCCAAGGAAGAGCAGATACGCACGCAGCTCACCAAGACCATCACCATGCGCTTTGCCGGCGTGGATGTCGGCCAGGTGCTCAGCGAACTCTCGCAGCGGGCCGGGGTAAGGTTCGAGATTGAGCCCGGAGCGATCCAGCGCGTGCCGGCCGACGTGCGCAATGTCCACCTGATGCTGGACAACTCCACCATCCAGCAGGCGCTGGACACGATCGCAGGGTTTACCGATCTGGGTTACGTCATCACCGCGCGTGGCGTCTATATCTGGAACCAGTCCTATCAGGCTCCTGGCGGCCAGCGCGATCGCGTTGTCGGATCTTTCACACTGCCTGAGACAGGGGTGCAGGTTTTCCTCTTCGATTCGCAGGTGCCCGCGGACATGAAAGAATATTTCCGCGTCAGGAGAGAGCAGGAGCTAGAGAAGATCCGCCATCAGATGGTTCAGCAGGGCTTCCGGCCGACGACCGCTCCCGCGCAACCATCGTCCAAATCCGGAACAAACGAAGATCTGTGATCAGCGGCGAGAGAGAATCTCATTTGCTTTCCAGCGAAGCGACCGAATCGCTTAATGCTGAAAGCGCATAGGAGGTAGTCAGAACGGGGTTATCTTCCATCCAACGCTTGTCCCCTGCCCAACTGCCATCTTCCCTTTGGAGAGAGGCAAGTTTGACAACCAGTTCCACACGCCAGTCATGCCGGACGCCTTGAGCGTCGGTGATAATCGGCTCGCCATAGACGCGCATCGCTCTGGCCAGCGTGTAGTAGTAGTAATAAAGGCCATATTGTGCATTGGCAGGATCGCTCGCTTTGATCCCCGGATTCTCGTCGAGCGTCCAGTTGTTCCGGATCCAGATCCAGGCGGCCTTCACGCGCGGGTCATCTTTGGTCAACCCGGCGTAGATCATCGACTTGAGCCCCGCATATGTCATCGATCCATAGGAGCGGAGCATGCGTTTGCCATTCGCGTCGGTGTACTCGCCTGCGAACGACTCGCCCTTGCCGTTGGCCGATGGGCCATAGATGAAGCCACCATCGTCGCCGGCCCAAGGCTGGTCATTCGTCTCGGACGAGTTCTGCAGTCGACTGATAAACTTCAGCGCAGCCTGATACGCGGGATCATCGCTCTTCAGGCCCGAATCGTGCAGGGCGTCAAGGGTCATCTGCACGTTGGACAGATCCGGCCGGCCGGCGCCGCGACTCATTCCCCCATAGCCCCAACCGCCATACCAGGCACTGTTCGGGTCAATCTTCTCACCCTTTGGACCGGCGATCGCGTCGGTCCATTGCAGGCCTTTGAGGTACGCAACAGCTTTATCAATGGCCGGGCGGTATTCGGGCTTATCGGCCGCGGCGAGAGCGGAGATGGCGATGGCCGTGTTGTAATTGGCGAGAGAATCCTTGTAGATGCCGCCTGATTCGAGCTGGAAGCTCAGGAGTTTTTCATAGCCCTTCTTGATGGCAGGACCACTCGCGTCAATTCCGGGCGCACTGACCAGGGATCGAAGAACCAGCGCATCCATTCCTACAGGCGCCTGGGAGGGAACAAACGCGCCGTCCGGTTGCTGCACCTTGATCAGGAACGCGGCCGCCTTTTGAATGGACGTCCTCGCTTGTGCAGCAGAGTTCTGCGCAGAGACTGTTAACGCCGAGCCTGTGGTCTGAGAATCGGCGGCAGTTGCATGCTGAACACCAGTGAGTGAAAGGAGCACAGCGGCCAAAGCCGCACCCAGTTTCCCGGTGCAAATCAGCATTGATCATCCTCAATTATCAAGCGTCAGCAGCACGTAAATCAGCACGATGTTTACCAGCAGCGATACTGCCAGAACAGCCAACATCGCGACAACCTTCGGCTCGCGCATGATGATGGCCGGCTCATCTCTGCTGATACTGCCGCCATGATAGTGGATCGGGGCCGGCCTCTCTTGCGGTTCGGACTCCTCGATGATAATGGGAGGCATCTCCACCGCCTGAGCGGATTCCTCAACTTTCTCCAGCGCATCGAGGTCGACGTTCTTGCGAGCATGGACCGGCGGATTGCCTGCACGCAACGCACGCAAATCTTCGAGCATGTCCTCGGTCGACTGGTAGCGTTCCTCCCGCTTCTTGGCCATGGCGACATCGATCACCTCGCCGATACCGGCTGTCAGCGCGGTGTTCACATGATCGGCGGGCGTGAGCGCCTGCTTCAGGTGCTTGTGCATCACAGCCGCGGGGGTTTCGCCCTCAAAGGGCGGGCGGCCGGTGACCAGATGATAGATGGTCGCGCCCAGAGAGTAGATGTCGGCGCGGAAGTCGATGTCCAGTTCGCCGCGGATCTGCTCAGGACTGATGTAGTAAGGGGTTCCATAGGCTTTGCCGACTTCCATCTCTGCGGCAAGCTTGTCATCGGTGGCGCGAGCCAGACCCAGGTCAGTCAGTTTGGCCACGCCGCCGGGGGTGAGGATGATATTCTTGGGCTTCACATCACGGTGAATGAGCTGTCGCTTGTGGGCGTGGGCAAGGGCATCGGCCATCTGGATGCCGATATCGAGGGCCTCAGCTTCGGAGAAAGTATGGCCTTCCTGCATGATGTCATAAAGGGTCTTGCCCTCAATGTACTCCATGACGAAGAAGTGATAGCCATCGGGGGCGCAACCAACGTCGATGGCCTGCACGATGTTGTTATGCGAGAGCCGGGCAGCGGCCTTTCCTTCTCTGTAGAATCGGTCAACGAATTCAGGATTCTCACTCAACTTTCGCGGGAGAACCTTTATGGCCACGACGCGGTCGAGCGACATCTGGCGGGCTTTGTAAACTGTCGCCATCGCGCCCTTGCCAAGTCTACCCAGCAGTTGATAACCGGGAAGCTGAGAATTCTTGCCGCGGTCTTCGGTGGCAGCGCGGATGCGCTTGGCCTGGTTGGTGGTGATGAAGCTGTTTTCAATCAGCAGTTCAGCCAAGCTGCGCTGATTCGGATCGGATGATTGCTTCTGCTGCTCGCGGCAGAATTCGATCTCGGTGCGGGTTGCCAGGCCCATATCAACGATGATCTTGCCGATCTCGGTGTCAATATTGCTGGCGCCGAGTCCCAACGACGCGGTATTGGCTGAGGCGTTGGTTGATGGATCGGTATCAGATGAACCAGCCATTGCGCTTCCTTAGGGTCCCGCCGAGTCTCAAAAACGACACTTGCCAACAACAAGGGCACCCGGTTAGTGATACAGGCTAGATTCTGCAAGTTACGATGTCAATACAGTTTATGTTGTCATGTTGTGCGCGAGTAGAACTGTCATGGCATAGCTCAAATAGAAGTGTCACCCTTGAGGCCGGGGTATACCGGCCGGATGGATGAGCTTCGTATGTCAAGAACAGAGCGTAATCGTTTGGAAGT
>Ga0114951_10001308_pt1 | contig 31328 bp, 29 predicted proteins | sample AM7aDNAmetaG_FD_88677 | JGI IMG/M metagenome (GOLD analysis project Ga0114951, IMG submission 88677) | Freshwater microbial communities from Finland to study Microbial Dark Matter (Phase II) - AM7a DNA metaG | ecosystem: Environmental > Aquatic > Freshwater > Lake | place: Finland: Lake Alinen... | reverse complement strand
CCGGTGGTTTCCTTGGAAAAGCTCGCCGTGATAAACAAACATTCCGTAATAAAAAGGATTGGTTAAAATCCATTGGATCGTTGAAAGCGTCAATGGCTTTCCGGTTTTACCGGCGAAGCCCAAAGAAAACATTTTGTCCTGTATCCGCGTTAAAGAATATTCGCCGATGGCGAAATCCTCAAAAACAGACTTCATTCTTTTGAATGTCTGGCGGTTTGGTTCAATGGTTTTCGATCTTAGATCGTTGAGGTAGCCGAGAGGAGCCTTTATCGGCGCATCGCCGCGCCTTACTTTTTGGCGCAAGCCCCGTTTTACATTTTCGGAAAGATTGTCGATGTAATATTTGCTCTGGCCGAAAGCGATGGAAAGCATAAACTTTCCCTGCGGCGTGGTTTCAAACCAAAAGGTCGGAAACCGTAAGGCGGTTATCTTGCCGGTATCGACAAGATAAACAACGCGCCCGCCGTCTATGGAATTGCGGGCCAACCGGTCGGGATGCCAAGCCAAAATGCCAACGCCATTTGATTTTTCAATCTTGGCAACCATCGCCGCAAACTTTTCGCGGCCCGGTTTCTTAGCAGTTTTATTTTCGGTTATCTCCTCGATAATCTCTAATCCTTCCCTGCGGGCATATTCGCGCAATTCGAAAAGCTGGGCTTCAATGCTCATTATTTGATGATCTTCGTCGTCCGTGGATTTGCGAGCGTAAAGAATAAATTTAGGTTTGCTCATAAAGAAGAATTGAGAAAAAAGTTATTATGAGTTATCATTTTAATAGATACTTGTTGAGTGGTACATAATAACTTACACATTATAATAGTATATCGTTATGGTTGAAGCGTCAAACGAAAAACCAATTTCAAAAATTGGCGGGAATATAAAAAAACACCGTCAAGCAAAAGGAATATCCCAAGACCGTCTCTCAAAGCTGGCGGATTTATCTTTGAATACCGTAGTCAATGTAGAATCTGGGACAAATCCGAATCCCACAATCGACACGCTAATAAAAATTGCCAATGCCCTCGGCGTTGGGGTAGACGATTTAATAAAATAAATGCCGGATTTACATTGGGTCAATAAAGCATATATGGCTATGTGGGTCGATCCAGATCGCCCGAATAAAGGAACGCCAAAAGATAGCCAATATGTGTGGCGGTATAATCTTGAAACAAAAGAGATCAAACCAAAACCTCCCTTAAAGATAGCAACTAAACCAGCCAACTATTATATGCTGGAAAACAAGAAGGGTGAACCAATATATTCGGGTCTTGAAAATGCGATTGGTAGAGTTGAAAACGATTTTATTTCAGTTGTGCGCAATAAAATCGAGAAAGCAATCAAGCTAACAAAGGAAGATCGTGTCGTTGTATCAAAATTCATTAGTTTGGCGGTATTTAGAAAGCCAAAACAAATCGAAGAATTAACATCGTTTATCAATAGCATGCTGACAGAAGCCGTTTTGCCGGAATTGATGAAACGAGCTGTAAAGAAAAAATATTCAACAAAAGAAATAATGGCTTTATGCGAAGAAGCAAAAAAAGAAACTGGACGAGATGTTTCGATTGGGGAAATGAAAAAAGCGATTCGAAATGTCGATAAAGCTCATTTAAAAGTCGAGCTAACTAAAAATAAGAAACTTTTGACATTCGTTGGAGGGGAAAACATTCCCCGATGGGCTTCTTTTATTAATAATCATTACTGGATGTTTTTAGAAGCCGATCATTTTATTACGGGAGATATAAATCATTTTGGGTTTTTCCCACTCAATCCAAATATTTGTTTAGTGCCAATGAAAGATAAACCGCTCAACGAAAGAATAATCCTTACAGGCGGAAAATTACAGGAAATAAATAATTCTATTTTAAAATCGTGCGATAGTTTTGCTATTGCGAAAAACCGAAAGATTCTTGAAGCACTAAAACTCATTAGTATTTAGCAAAATTTTAGACCGCCAGCTCGCCGTGGAATTCAATCCGCCGTGGAATTTAATCCGCCGTGGAATTTAATCGCAAATCGGGGGGAAATCCGGCCAAAACAAAGCCCCGCCGAAGGCGGGGCGCGTCGCGAAATTTTCACTTATCAAGTTATGCGGGATTTACTGAATGAAGTTAGGACTTACTATCAAGCTCATTCGTGCAATGAAACAATACCAGATTTTGAGGCAGAGAGCCAGTAGCTGACCCCCGACTGAGCTTCGCTTGCCCTTCCAAACTGCTGTTTTCCAGGGCTACGCTCGCAAAGGGGCAGCCGGGCTCGAATTGGGGCAGGCCAACGCATTTTAGCCGCAGGTGGGGGGTAAAAATAGCATTTTAGATATAAAATAATATAAATCGAAGCCAGCAGGCTTCGCGAATTTTTTAAAATTTTAGAATTGTAAAAACGCTTTAAAAGAGTTAATGTTTATTATATAAATTGATCAGTTTTTATGGGTGATTTGAATAAAGAAGACATAGAATTTTTAATAGAGTGCCTTAAAACCGGAAAGGAGATTCCGGAAGTTTATAAATATGCAATTTTTCCGACCAAGCAAAAAGAATATGAGCTTGTCTATGCCGGAAAAATGCGAAAGGAAGATGTGCTGGCGGATACCGAGGAAGCCAAGCCAGTACCGCTTCAGATCGAAAAAATTTTTAATGGCAAAAAATATCCGCTCTATTCTAAAGATTGGCACAATCTTTTAGTTTTTGGTGACAACCTACAAATCCTCAAAACTTTTAATGAAAACAAAGACTTGCTCGTTAAGGATAAAATCAAGGGTAAAGTAAAATTGATTTACATTGATCCGCCATTTGCAACAGAAAAAGAATTTCAAACTGGTACTGGCGTAAAGGCATATGCAGACAAATCGAAAGGAGCAGAATTCGTTGAATTTTTGCGTCGGAGATTCAAGGGCGTTAGTGATTAAAAGTACCGGCAACGTCGGTATTGGGACGATTAGTCCTACTGCGGCTTTTCAAGTGGCCCAAGGGACGGCCGGAGTTGGCACGGTAACCATAACCGAGACCACGGTTTGTACGGGAACGGGCACTCAATTCCTCAATACTTTCAAGGTGGGAGACAGCATTATCATAACAAAGACCGCTGAAACCAAAGTTATTTCAGCGATAGCCTCCGACACGGTCATGACTATCGCCGCCGCCACCAACACCGCTGATTCGGCTTATACTTTCGCCGGCGGGACGAGATTCAGTGTCTTAGCCAACGGCAACGTCGGCATCGGGACGACGGCGCCTAATTCAGAGTTGCATGTTAAAAATGCGGCTACCACCGGATATTTATCCAAGGAGGGGACTATCACTGTCGGGGATGTAAATCCTAATTCAACGCAGGGCCTCTTTGGTAGATTCCAAGATAACGGAGATGTGGGTTCCGGATCGAGTTATTACACTTACATAGGAAATAATGCGAAGCATGTTGAGGGGCAAGATTATTTGACTTATTACAAGGGAAACGGTTGGATTCCACCAAGCGTAATGGCTCTTGGCGGTGACGGTGCGGTTAAATTTTTAACCTCGCAAGTCGGTGAAGAAAATAATCCTGATGTGACCGTTACTTTAGCGGAGAGGATGACCATTCTTCAGGGCGGCAATGTCGGCATCGGGACAACGGTACCGAATGTAAAGTTTCAAGTTAATTCTAGTTTGTCTGGTTCAGATGCCCAAATCGGTTTGGTAAACACTGCTTCCGGAGGAATAGGCTGGTATCTCGGGAGTACTGATAGCGGCAATGATTCTGGTGCCGGAAAATTATATTTTAATACTTCGTACGACAGCTCAAGCACGGCAAAGGTGATTTTTGACAGCAACGGCAACGTCGGCATCGGCACGATCAGCCCAACCGCCGCCTTGCAGCTCAAAGCCGGGACAGCCACAGCCAACACCGCGCCATTGAAACTTACTGCCGGAACATTGTTGGGTACGCCGGAGGCCGGCGCCGTTGAAATGGATGCCAACCACATTTATTGGAGCAAGGATGGCAGCAATCGCTACCAGCTGGACCAGCAGCTTACCGCCGGAATGGCGCTTTCTGCTCTCACCGCGGCTACGGGAACCAATACCATCGACAGCCTTACCAATGCCCAGACCTGGAACTGGTCAACGGCAAGCACTCAGAACCCGATGACCATGAATTTCAATGGTTTGACCACCGGCACCGGTTTAACCTTGGCCTCGTCAGCCGCGGGCTTGACCACCAACGGCGCTCTGCAAAGTATTACCTTGTCCGGCAACAACGTCAACAACATCGGCGACCTGCTGTATTTGAACAGTTCCGGCGCCAACAGCATAGCCAAAGCGCTCGATGTGGCCGTGGCCTCAACGGGCGCACCGACCAACGGCCTGGTGAGATTTAATTTCAGCGGCGCCCATACCAACACCGGTTTCCAGTTTGACGATGTAACAACCGCCGGCACAGCCATGGCCTTGAATGCCAATGCCTTGGCCGCGGGAACGGGCCTGGCCATTGCCTCCTCATCCACCGGCAACAACATGACCGGCAGTCTGCAAAGTATTACGTTATCGGGCAGTAATGTTGGCAATACCGGCGACCTGCTCTACCTCAACAGTTCCGGTGCCAACAGTATTGCCAAAGCGCTTGATGTAGCCGTGGCCTCCACGGGCGCACCGACCAACGGCCTGGTGAGATTTAATTTCAGCGGCGCTCACACCGGAAACGGTTTCCAGATCGATGATGTTGCCACGGCCGGTACGACCATGGCGATCAACGCCAATTCGTTGACCACGGGCACAGGATTATCAGTTTCCGGCAATGCGTTAACCACTGGCAATCTGGTCAATATCGCGTCCACTTCCACGGCCGCGGCCAGCAACACCCAGACATTGTTGAACCTCTCGCTTTCCGGTTCCAACGGTACTACCGGTCAAACAACTTACGGCGCGCAGATTTCCAACACGCACGCGGGTACTGGCACCAATGTTGGTTTGAAAACCAGCGTCTCCGGCGGCACGAACAATTACGGCCTGTGGGTTGACGCGCCCACCGCGATCTTTGGCGCGGGCGAAGCGGGAACGCCATCAACGGTAACTTTGCGCGGCGCGGCGGCCAGCGGAACCAACATCACCGGCGCGGATATGTACTTTGACGCGTCCAACGGAACGGGTTCGGGTTCATCAGGCAAATTCATTTTCCGCACCGCGCCTGCCGGAGTTTATACTCCGCCAGTAGTCACTACTGTAAATCTTATTCCAAATGCGGCCGGGGAGATTACCGGGCTTAGTAATCAAAATCCCTCAAGCACTAATCACTGGGATAAAGTTGACGATCCGGTCGTTTCGCCGGATGATGGCGCTACTGGAGTAGCCGAGGAGGGTAATCCGGCGACCGGTTATGATCTTTATAATGTTCCCGATCAGGCATTAACGGGGACAATAACTAATGTTACTGTTTGGATTCGTGGCAGTACCGACAGCGGTGATGGTTCATTGAGAACCGTAATAAAGACTCATTCAGCGGAGTATCGCGGGACTACTCATACGCCCCCCTATGCCTATACAAATTACAGTACTTCTTATGATTTAAATCCCAACACCAGTGCCGCGTGGACTTGGGCCGAAATTAATGCCCTTCATATCGGCGTTGAGATCTATGCAACTGGTTGGCATAATAATTGGTGTACACAAGTATATGCTGTGGTTTCGTATGGCACCGCCGCCTCACAGGCCGATCCGGTGCTTGCCAGCCGTCTGACTATCGACAATGCGGGCAACGTTGGCATAGGGACGGCAGGACCGGGTGCGTTGTTGGATGTGCAAAGCGCTGCGACCACGGGTACGGCTGCCAATATCACAGCCAACTCTTTGACCAGCGGCACCGGTTTGGCTATCGGTTCCACGGCCGCTGGATTGACCGGCAACGCGTTATCGGTTACCACTGGTTCTACCGGTGTGCCAACTGCGGGCTTGGTGCGTTTGAATTTCAACGGTGCGCGCACCGCGGCGGGGACCGGCTTCCAGATCGATGATATCTCGACCACGCTGGCCACGACCATGGCAATCAATGCCAATTCGCTGACCACGGGCCTGGGATTGTCGATCCTTAACACCGGCACGGGAATTACCACGGCCGGCAGCAACACCGGTTCGCTCCTGAACGTTAACGCTTCCGGCGCCACGACCGCGTTCACCGGCTCGCTGGCCAACATCAACTTCGCCGGCACCGCGGTGGCCAACACCGGCGCGTTGCTCAACATCAACGCCTCCGGCGCGGCCCAGATAACCCAGCCTCTTCTTGTAACCGATGCTTCCACGGGTGCCACGACCAACGGCATGGTGCGTTTCAACTTTACCGGCGCGCGCACCGCGGCGGGAACCGGGTTCCAGATCGATGATATTTCGACCACGTTGGCGACGACCATGGCGATCAATGCCAATTCGCTGACCAGTGGCATCGGAGAGGCGCAAAGCTACAACGCTTTGTCCACCGGCAAGGGTTTGACCATCTCGTCTTCGTCTACCGGTCTTACCACCGCCGGCGCCAATGTCGGTTCGCTGTTCAACGTTAACACTTCCGGCGCCATTACCGGATTTACCGGCAATCTGGCCAACATTTCCATGGCCGGAGCATCGGCCTCGGGTAATACCGGCAGTCTGTTAAATATCAATGACGCGGGCGCCTTAAACCTGACCAAGCTGCTGACCATGAATTCCAGCAGCACCACCAATACCACGAGCCTAATGTCGCTGACCAGCGTTTCCACCGGAACGATTGCCAACGGCCTGGTCCGTTTCAACTTCAACGGTATCCGCACCGCGGCCGGAAACGCATTCCAGATCGATGACATCTCAACGACTCTAGCCACGACCATGGCCATTAATGCCAATTCGCTGACCACGGGCAATGCCTTGGCAATTTCCGCCACCGCGGCGGGATTGACCGGCAATGCCTTGTCGGTTACCACCGGTTCCACCGGCGCGGTAACAAATGGCTTGGTCCGTTTCAACTTCAATGCCGCCCACACCGGCAATGGTTTCCAGATCGACGATCTGACCGCCACCGGTATTGCCATGGCGCTTAATGCCAATTCGGTTACCACCGGCAATGCCTTATCAATTTCCGGCAACGCGTTGACAACCGGCAATCTGGTCAACATTGCGTCCACTTCCACTGCCGCGACGAGCAATACCCAGACCTTGTTGAACCTGGCGCTTTCCGGTGTCAACGGTACCGCTGGCCAGACTACCTACGCTTCCCAGATCGCCAATACGCATTCCGGTGTCAGTTCCACCAACATCGGTTTGTTGCTATCTGCCAGCGGCGCATCAACCAACTACGCGCTGATTATTAACGGTGGCGACGTCGGTATTGGCACGACCGCACCGGCCAAACGGCTGGATGTTCTGGAAGCGGTATCGGAAGCGCAGTTAAGGGTGAGTTATTCCGGTTCGGTGTATTCGGAGCTTTACACCGATTCGTCGGGAGATCTGCGGATCTCGGCAACGGGCGGCGACGTCAGGCTCCTTGACGAGAATTTTTGGGCCTGTTCGGGCGGTGGTTGTCCCAGCATCACGCCCAGCGGCAACGGCAATATCGTCGCGGAAGGAGGGGTGACGGTCGGCACTTCCAGCGCCACTTGCGACGCGAGCAACCGGGGCACGATCCGGGTGGATCAAGTAGGATCGGGATCGGCTGACATCCTTAAGGTGTGTCTGAAGAAGTCGGACGATTCTTACCAATGGGTGCAAGTCGCGATCGGCAATTAGTTTTTTTAACGACATGACCAAAAAAACAGCCATTATCATTTTGATCACTGTTCCGGTTTTGGTGTTCGGAGTTTTTTTGGCTTTTTCTTCGGCGTTTGGCGGCTTTAAAAAAGCCGTTCCGGCCAGCAATGGGGGGTCTGCCGGCACCGATGACAAAAAAAATGCCGGCTTAGATTCGCCCCCCGTAGCCGGGGAGGAAAAGGCCGCGTCGCCGGAGGCGGAATCGCCGCTGGATCTTTCGACAGTTTCCGACGAAGAATTGAAGCGGATGGAATTCAAAGTTGACCCGGCTTCGGTGACCGTTGATCCCTGGCTGAACGGTTACAGTTATCGGAAGCCGATCACCATCTCTTCGGGTGGGGCCTTGACCAATTACCAGATAAACATAGCGATCGATACCTTGACGCTGGCGAATAATTCCAAGATGCGAACCGATTGCAACGATCTGCGCTTTACCAGCGACAATGGCTATACCCTTATTGATTATTGGATCGCTTCCGGTTGTCATACCGGTAGTACTTCGCTTTGGATCGAGGTGCCCAGCATCGCCAACGGCAATACTACGATCTATATGTATTACGGAAGTTCTTCTGCCAGTGCCGCGAGCAATTTTTTAAACACTATGGCGATGCCGACCGGCAATCCCACATTCACCGGCGCGGGTTATGGCGGAGGTTGGTCGGAAACCAATCCGGGGGATACGCTGAATCCGGATGGAGTCTATGGTTATATGTATCTTAACGACGTTTGGAATTCCCAATGGGCTGAAGACTATTGGGTATATGATTTTGGCTCGTCGGCCCGCCGATATTTTACAATTACGTGGAAAAATAGCGCGGTGCAATATACAGGCTATTGCACTTCATATACAACGACTGTTTCTGGTTCTCCGGATGGTTCCAGCTGGACTACGATCGCTTCTTTGACGCTAACCAGCACGTCTTCTTCCGCGGTATGGAATTCAACCACTACCGCAACTTACCGATACATAAAGGTTGACGCATATTCGACTTCATCGTGCATGGTTCATCCGGGATACACTTATGTGGATACCGTTTGGGCATATGGTTCCGCTTCTTCGCCGCCAACTACTTCGGTGGGCTCGGAAACCCAGCTCATTACCCGGGCCGGCACCGGCGCCGCGAGCTGGACCTGGAAAGCGCCGGCGATAAACGATAAGGTGAGTTCCGGTTCGGCGGCCAGCTGGAGCTGGGTTACCTGGCAAGATAATGGCGCGGGTTTGACGGTGCCATACAGTGCCGCGGCCAGCTGGACATGGTATCCTTAATTTTTTATCATTATAATATACATATCCATGATAGAACGCATCAGAAATTTCATCGCCTACCACAACGCGGTTCCCGTCGCGGTGGTTTTGATTGCGGGGGGGAGCGCGGTTACCCTGGCGGCCAGTCCGGATATCCGCGGCGCGGCACTGGGAAGCCTTGTCGGCCAGGAATCGAAAATAACTTCCGTTGACAATACGGTTATTCTGGCCGCTGATTTGGATGAGCACGATTTTAAATTACGGATTACCGATATCACCGAAGACGAAAACGAATATCTGGTCACGTATGTTCTTACGACTTACACCGTCAAAGACGCGGTTTGGCGGGAGCTGGAGGATACGCGGGTGTTGAAAGTTTCCAAAGACGCGCTGGCGGGCCGCGATTTGGGTGTTTATTGTGCCAAAGAGCTAAAAGAGGTCGTTGATTATGAACGGAGTTTTTTAAAAGATACCCAAGCTCTGGAATTGGTCCAAGGCGCGACGAAAAAGATAGAAACTATCACTTATTCCGGATTGGTTGGCCGGTTTCTTAACGATAAAGAGAAAGTGTTTCCGGGTTACGAGCAGGTAGTCGAGGACGTACTGCCGGCTCCGGATAACGCCAGTACGACTTTAGCGGATCCCGGTCATCCGGACAGTGGAGGCTTTGCCAAGGCCGCCGGAGGAATATCCGGAATTACCGAGGAACAGGTCACCGAGATCGTCAGGAAAATATTAGGTCAGACAGTGGAAACCGCGCCAACTGCGGATCCGGTCCAAGCTACTGCGATCGTTGATTCCGGCTCGAGCGGCACACATGCGGCTGGGACGAATGCGAACGGAGGCGGGCAGGCTGCGGACGGAGAAGCGGCCGCAAAGAAATTGCCAACCGGCGATTCGTCTGGTTCGGCGACTTCTACTCCGCCAATTTGATCGTTTTGGAGTTTCGTTTCGGGTTTTGACCATCGGCCCGTTCCGTTATAGAATTAAGAATAGATAAAAATAACCATGATCGCAGAAACCATATTTTACATTACCGGATCCCTGTTTTTCGTGCTCGTAGTTGTGATCAATCTTGTGGTGGCTTTTTATTTGTTCAAGATCCTTCAGGTTTTTTTAAAGATCAGCGAAGAGATCAACGGTACGGCTCGGGAGATCAAGGGAAAAGTAAGTAATTTTTACTTGGGCTTCGCGGGTCTGACAGCGTTGCTGGAAAAAGTGATCAGTGCCGGTTTTTGGAGAGGAGAAAAAAGGGCCAACGAAAAAAAAGAAGAAAAAACAGAGTTCGGCGATGAGGAAAAAACGGATGAAGAGGATGAAAATGGGCAGAGAACCGCCACCGTCCAAAGAACGGGCAACGAGCCGAAAAAGGGTAAAAAGATAAAAAAAATAAAAGTAACGGAGATCACCGAAGAATAAAATATTAACCTATCAACTAAAAAATATACAGAGTCCCGGTCTCTGTATTTTTTTTGACTTTGTGCTATTATTTCAAAAAATTATGCCGAAGAGAAAAGTAGAATTTATCAATAATGAAATTTATCATGTCATAATGCGAGGCGTTGATGGCAGGCAAATCTTCATGGACGACGAAGATCGCTGGCGCGGCATTTTCGGCTTATACGAATTTAATAACGCTAACCCGGTTACGATACGAGAACAAAGAAAAAAAAGAAAGCAACTTAAAGAATCGCTCAAACAACTTTCCAGAGACCGGGACTCTGGAAAATTTCCCAGAGTCCCGGTCTCTGTGGGGAATGGAGAAATTTTAAATTCTGAGATTGATCCGAGAAAAAGGCTAGTTGATATCTTTGCTTTCGTTTTCATGCCAAACCATATCCATCTTCTGTTACGGCAAATAAGCCAAAATGGGTTAACTTTTTTTGCAAGAAAATTTGGCGTCGGGTATGCGATGTATTTTAATTCAAGATATGACCGGAAAGGATCGTTATTCCAAGGGAGGTTTGAGGCGAAAATCATCGAAGACGATGAATACTTGAAAACGATGTTTCTTTATATCCATACAAATCCTGTTTCGATCGTTGAGCCAAGATGGAAAGACACAGGCGTTAAAAACCTAAAAGAAACAATTAAATTTTTAGAAGAGTATCGATGGTCAAGCTATCTTGATTATTTAAGCAAGGAAAATTTTCCGTCGGTGAGCTGCCGAGAATTCTTGTCGAAGATTTTTATTGATAAGGAAAAAATCAGAGAATCGGTTAAGGCAAAAATTATCAATAAAGGTTGTAAACGATTCCCAGAGTCCCGGTCTCTGGAAGCTGGTTCTTGAGAAAATACGGGGTTGAATAAAAAAAAGGATGGTTACATCCTTTTTTTGTTGGAAGTCGAAATATTAGACGCGCGTGGTGTATTCCCCGGTTTCGGTATTTACCTCGATCGTGTCTCCGGCGACGACGAAAAGAGGAACCTGGATTTCGGCGCCGGTTTCCACGACCGCCGTTTTTGTGCCTGATTGCGCGCGGTTTCCTTTGACGCCCGGAGCCGCTTCCATCACTTTTAGTCTTATTTTGATCGGAAGCGTGATATTGATGACTTGTTCATCGTAAACGACCCCGTCTACTATGGTATCGGGTACAAGGTATTTGACCGCATCTCCGAGTTTATCGGCGGTGAATTCGATTCGTTTCGAAGAATTGGTCTCATCGCAAAATACGAATTTTCCGCGGCTGCCGTAAAGGAATTTTAGCGTTGTTTTATCCGATTCGGTTTCTTCGAATTTATCGCCCTTATGAAAAGTTTTTTCCAAAACCTTGCCCGTTAAGAGGTTTTTGACTTTGGTCCGGATGACCGTGGCGTCTTGCGCCTTGATGATTTGCTGAAAATCCAAAACCTCGTAGGGCTGGTCATCCAATAAAAACTTAACTCCTTTTCGCAAATCAAAATAGTTCAACATGATATGTTAGTTAAAAATTTAAAGATCAGAATCGAATAATTCCGTGATTTTATATTTTGATCTTTAAATTTTAAATTTATTTGATCGTTTTCCATTCGATCTTTTCGATCTTGTCGGCGTACTCAAGCCATTCTCCCTGCTTGGAGATCACGTACCATTTCTTTTTTGCTTCCGACCAGATCATCGGATCGTCAAGGTAGAAAGGTTTTTTAACCGTTTCTTTCGGTTTCAAACGGTCTAGCTCCAACCATTTCTTTATAACTGTTTCAAGCGCATAGTCAAGGTTGCGGGTTTTGGCCCAAAGCGCCACTTTGTCGATCGCTTCCTTGGCCAACTCAACGGAGCCGGCTAATTGGATCAATTCCTTGGCCGAGCGGGTATAGCGGCGATAGACGATCGTTTGACGTTTCGCGTCGCGTTTGAGTTGTTCCAGGTTAACGTCCTTGGTTTCAAAATAGTGCGTCACAATCTGTCGGATGGCGGTTTCCTTTTTCAGCTGGTCAAGCAGTTTTATCTTTTTTTTCTTTATATACTCTTCGATTTTCTCCGCTATGCTTTTTCCTACGCCTTTGATTTTTTTCAGGCTTTTTACGCCTCCATCCTTATATATCTCCCGGACGTCGGTCGCAAGGTTTTCAATCGATGCCGCCGCCCTTCTATAAGCCGCCGGCTTGAAGGCTACTCCTTTGACGTCGAGCAGGAAGGCGAGCTCTTCAAGGATGCGGGCCAAGGTTTTATTTGCGTTTTCCATCGATATTCTTTGTTAAGCCGCGCAGCAATTCATAAGCATTTTCAAGCTCTTTTTCCCCCTTATCGCTGATTTGATAAACCCGCCGGCGTTCTTGCGTGCGGCTTTTGACGAACTTATCAAGTTCCAAACGGTAAAGGACGCGATAGGGCGTGATCTTGCCGGGCCGGAACTCGTATTCTTTTTCGATCAGATCGGGGATTTCCCAGCCGTAAACCGGCCTTTTTTTTAGAAGAGCCAGGATGTAGATCCACAAATTGTCGATCGTGGTCGATTTTTTAAGGCGTTGAACCGGAGTCATGATTATTTAATAAATCTTTGGATTTGGCGGGAAATTAAATCGGAAATATTAATCGACGAATTTGGTAACGTACTTATCCACAGCCGGTATTGCTTAAATTGTTTTACGATGGTAAAATACTTGTACGTTGTAAAATAATAGTCCGTAAGCCTATTCTAAGAAAAAAAACTAAGACTGTCAAAAAATATGGAACCAAAAAATAAGGAAAAGAAGATAAGGATGGCCATCGCCGGAATAGGGAACTGTTGTTCCAGTCTGGTCCAGGGGCTTTATTATTACAAAGATATCAAAAATGACGACGAACTTGTTCCCGGACTGATGCATAATGTAGTGGGGGATTACAAGATTTCCGATATCGAACCGGTGGCCGCATTCGATATCGATAAACGCAAGATTGGAAAAGACTTGACGGCTGCCATATTCGAGGATCCTAATTGTACCAAGGTATTTGCCCGCGATCTACCCAAAAGCGGCGTCAAAGTGCAAATGGGACCGATTCTGGATGGCGTGGCCGACCACATGAAAAACTATCCCGAAAAACAGACTTTCATCCCGTCTGACTTAAAACCGGTGGACGTGGCTAAAGAGTTGGAACGATCCGAAGCCGACGTTTTAGTCAATTATATGCCAGTCGGTTCGCAAAAGGCCACGGAATTTTACGCTAAAGCGGCGTTGGCGGCCGGATGCGGGTTCATAAACTGCATGCCGGTGTTCATAGTGTCGGACAAGGATTGGGGGGAGAAATTTGCCAAGAAGAATCTTCCCTGTATTGGCGACGATATTAAATCCCAGATTGGCGCGACGATCGTCCACCGGGTGCTCACGCACCTGTTCTCGAAACGGGGCGTCGTAGTGGACCGGTCTTACCAGCTAAATTTTGGCGGAAACACGGATTTTCTGAACATGCTTTCTCGCGAGCGTTTGAAATCCAAGAAAATTTCCAAAACCGAGAGCGTGGAATCCCAGCTTTCCAAGCGCTTAAGTTACGATAACCTGCATATCGGACCGTCGGATTGGGTGCCGTTCTTAAAGGACAACAAGATCTGTTTTATCCGGATGGAGGGACGGAAATTCGGTAACATACCGGTAGAGATCGAATTGCGGCTTTCGGTTGAGGATTCGCCCAATTCCGCCGGATGCGTTATCGACGCGGTGAGGATGATTATGTTGGCCAAGGATCGGGGAGTGGGAGGGCCGTTGCTGTCTCCATCGGCTTACTTTATGAAGCATCCGCCGCAGCAATTTTCCGACGAAAAAGCCTACGAGATGGTCGAGGAATTCGTGAAGGGTTCGCGCGAGCGCTAACAGTGTTTTTTCTCAGAAATTGTCGTATAATCAATAAAATACATATATGTCGCCAATCGAACGTTATAAAAAAACCAACACCGAAGGCAATTTGTGGATTTATATCCTGTCTTTAGGACAGGACCAGGAGATTTTGAACGAGGAAATTCCCCGTTTGGTGTTCGAAAAGTTTGCCTTTCTGCCGAGCGATTTTCTCACTTTGAGGGTTTTGTTCCGTTTGCGCCAGCAAGGTTACGTGAGTGAGGAAAAAAACAAAGGCAAGAAGGCGTATAAAACGACCGAGAAAGGCAAAGAACAACTGGGTTTGATGAGAGTATTCTGCCAGAATTTACTGCAACAGATTTGATAAATATGCTTGATCTCCATCGGGATAAATTCGCCGGTTTGGAAAAAACGGTGGCCGGCATTTTTTGCCGGCTACCGTTGTCGCCCAACCAATACACTGTCCTTTCGGTTTTAATGATCATTGCTTGCGTGGTCTTTATGATGTTCGGTGCTTATCCGGCCGCTTTGGTTTTTTTTCTGGTCGCGGGAATGCTTGATTTCATTGACGGCGCCGTGGCGCGCGGCCGCATGATGGCTTCGCCGCGCGGAGCATACCTGGACACGATTGCCGACCGATACGTGGAAGCGTTGTTGCTTATGGGTTTTCTTTTTATTGGATTGCCGGACGTAATTTTTCCCGGTAACATCTGGTTGTTTTTGATCCTATTCGGTTCCACCATGACTACCTACGCTAAAGCGGCGGCCAGCGAGAAAAAAATTAGCCACCGGGAATTGAAGGGGGGATTGATGTCCCGGGGCGAGCGGATGATCATTTATGCCGGGGCCCTCCTGATATTGAATTTTAACTGGGTTTGGGTAACATATATATTAATAGGGTTGGCTTTTCTTACCAATATTACCGCTTTTCAGCGGATCGCTTCAGCCCTGAAGATCGAAAAAAAGCAATGAACGTAAATTACCTGCTGATCGGTCATATAAGCAAAGACCTGTCCGACGACGAGCCGGGCGGATTTAAGCTGGGGGGTGGAGTACTTTACTCGGGGGTAGCAGCCGATGTTTTGGGCGCCAAAGTCGGTATTTTGACCAGTTATCCCAAGGACCTGCACAAAACTATCGCGCAAGACAAATTGTTGAAAAAATTTCAAGTAAAACATTTCCTTTCGCGCTCGGCAACCACTTTCAAGAACCAATATGAAAACGGGGCGAGAACGCAATACCTTTTTTCGACAGCCGCGCCTATTACGGCCACTGGTTATTTAAGGTCGGAATTCAACGAAAAATATTTCAAACCTTCGATAGTACAACTGGCTCCTATAGCGCGGGAGATCGATTCCAGTGTTTTTGGCGTTCTTCGCGCCGACTTTATTGGCGCGACTCTCCAAGGCTGGTTGAGAAAACGCGACTCCGGGGACCGGGTGTCTTTTTCCCAATGGCCGAATTACCGCAATTATCTAAAAAAACTTGACGCCGCCGTTCTAAGTGAGGAAGACATCGCTCATGACAAATTATTGGCCAAAGAATTTGCCAAATACGCCAAGGTTTTGGTTTTGACCCGCGGGAAAAACGGATGTTCGGTTTTCGAAAGGGGCCGACGATTGGATTTCAAGCCGGCCAAGGCTATCGAAAAGAACGATGTTACAGGAGCCGGCGATGTGTTCGCGGCCGGTTTTTTCACTAAATTTTACCAAACCAAGAATAGCGCCATCTCCGCCAAATTTGCCAACGCCTTAGCCGGTTATCATCTTGAAAAGGGTATCGAAAACCTTACGTAGGGTGGAGTTATAAACCAAACATAAAAAGCCCCTTTCGGGGCTTTTCGGTTTCAAAACCGCCAGGCTCGCAAGTATCAATATTTTTCGGCCGTAAAACGGTAAATGGCGATCTTTTCTTTTTTCAAGTCGATGCCGCCTTTTTGGGAGGCGATATGGATCTGTTCCTCGATGGTCTTTATGCCTTCGAGGTTGGGCAAAAGAAGCCCGCACCTTTTCGTTTTGGCGCCCCTGACCACTATACCGTATTTTTTAACGTCCAGTTCGGATAGGTCAGCGACCAGGCGCGGTTCTTCTAAAACATAAACATCGTAATCGAGCGAAGGCAATTCATCAACGGTGATCGGGTCGAATCTCGTATCCTGGGAAGCGGCTGATATGGCGTTGGCTATCGTTTCGTAAGCGATATTTTCCCTGGTGGGGGCGTAGGTACCGATGCAGCCGCGCAAATTACCGCTATTGTTGATAGAAACAAAAACGCCGGCTTTTCGAGCCGAAAAGTTTTCTGGAAACGATTCGGGGGGAGAAATGGTTTTTCCCTCTGAGATATATTTTTCGATTGCTTTCTTGGCCAGTATTACCAGTGGATGATCGGAGTTTTTCATGAAATTAAATTTAGGCAAATTCCGGTATACCGGATCCCGAGCCGATTTTAATAAATTTTATATTCCAGCCGTCTTTTATTTTTTTGGCCGAAATGATACGGGTGATACCAAAAGCGTACAATACCGCGTCCGCGCTTATGATTCCTGAAAACATCTTTTCTACTATATGATATATCTTTTGGCGCCTTCGTTCAATGAATGTTTTTTACGACAAAAAGAGAGAAATAATCTCTCTTTGCCTGGAATAAATTTCCATTACTCCTTTGCCGGGATTGTTGTCTACCGCGATAAAACCCTAAACGTCGTAATAAAGAATGAATTCCGCCGGATTGGGGCGCATTCTCACGTAATCGTACTCCGCGGACAATTTATAGTCTATCCAGGAGTCGATGAAGTTTTTGGAAAAAACGCCTCCGGCCAGCAGAAATTCATTATCGGCTTTTAAGGCATCCAAACTTCCCTTGAGGGAGTCGGGTACCTGAGGCAGTTTTTTTTGCTCGTTATCCAGAGCGTAAACGTTTTTATCGGTAGGTTGTCCGGGGTCAATCTTGTTTTTGATCCCATCCAAACCGGCCAGCAGAATAGCGGAAAACGCCAGATAAGGATTGGCGGAAGCGTCGGGCGGGCGGAATTCGATCCGTTTGGATTCCGGAGTGTTCGAATAGACCGGAATACGGATGGCCGCCGACCGGTTTCGGGCCGAATAAACAAGATTGACCGGCGCTTCGTAGCCCGGAACCAGGCGCTTGTAAGAGTTAGTCGTGGGAGCGGCCAAGGCCATTAAGGCTGAGGCGTGTTTTAGCAAGCCGCCGATAAAGTGTAGGGCGATCGAGCTCAACCGGGCATAACCGCTTTCGTCATAGAAAAGAGGAGTGGAGCCTTTCCAGAGTGAGATATGGACGTGCATTCCCGAGCCGTTGTCTCCGAACAAGGGTTTCGGCATGAAAGTGGCGGTTTTTCCATTACGGTAGGCCACGTTTTTAACCGCGTATTTGAAGGCCATTAATTTATCCGCGGTTTTAAGGAGAGTATCGTATTTGATGTCGATCTCGGCCTGGCCGCCGGTAGCTACTTCGTGATGTTCTTTTTCCACCTCGATACCCAGGCCTTCCAGTTCGCAAACCATTTCCTTGCGGATATCACCCAGCTGGTCGAGCGGTGATACCGGGAAATATCCTTCTTTATTCCTAATTTTGTAACCGTTACCGGAACATTCGGCATCGGTTCCGTTTATGGTCCAATTGGCTTCGATCGAGCTTAATTCGTGGCTAGAGCAATTTTGTTCTTGCCGGAATTTGGCGCTGTCAAAAATAAAGAATTCCGCTTCCGGGCCGAAATAGGAACGGTCGGCCAGACCCGAATCCAGAAGATATTTTTCGGCTTTTTGGGCGATGCGGCGCGGGTCGTCCTCGAAGCGGATCTTTCCACCCGCTTCATAGATGTTGCAGATAAAACTGGCCGTTTTGATCTTGGAAAACGGGTCGATAAAGAAGGTTTCGATATCGGGGATCAAAACCATATCGCTTTCGTGGATCTTCTTGAAGCCCCGGATCGATGATCCGTCAAAACCGGAGCCTTCGGAAAACAGTTTTTCGTTAAACTGGCTGATCGGTATGCAAAAATGCTGCCAGGTACCGGGCATATCGCAGAATTTGAGATCGATCATTTTAACGCCGTTTGTTTCACAAGATTCTCTAATATCTTCGTAAGTCATGAGGTCAGCTTACTAAGCTTATTAAGCCTATTAAGTCCATTAAGTAAAAAATTCGAAAAATTCAAATACAAAAAAATAACAAAAAACTCCGTATTCAATCCGGAGACTTCAGTGTCTTTGCGGTAAACCTTTTCGATTTACCGGCCAAGCACGTCATTGTGCTCTAAAATTAATTTATCAGTTTTTTGGGAGAGGGTCAAGGGGATAAAAGCTTGCTAAGCTTACTAAGTTAATCAAGCGAGGAAGAGTAAAAAGAGCAAGTAATAATAAAAGGGTGGAGTAACGAAAAAAGCAAAGAAAAGGTTTGACGCTCTAGCTTTGCTTTTGCCATTCGGGGTCGAAACCCCTCATAGCTTGGTCCGCCGGGAAAATCAGGCTTCTGATCTTCTTGGACCGCCTGTCCTCGGCCGAGATATCGGCCAGGACGGCCTTTAGGGGACCGGGTTCGTTCAAAGTGCTGGCTTCGGATACGGCGGCCTCGATTCGGGCCGCGAAGCCGTTGGAGCTAAGCTCCTTGATCCTTGCGGTCATTCTGACCGCGATGGCCTGGAGCTCTTCTACCCGCTGGGGTGAAATCCAGTCATCTGCGTTTACGCTATGCTTTCTGCAGAACAGGTCGAAGTTCTGGAGGGCGTAGGTGCTGCCTCCGTAGGCTTCTCCCTCGATCTGCTTGACCATATTCTCCACTGGTCCGGTGGTGCTCTTCGCTGGTGGCTGTTCTTTCTGTGCATTCCGGCGGTCGATTATGACCAGACCGTTCCTTCTTCCCGTTGCGATGGGGTCTTCAACACGCGCATTATGATTCATTTCGCTCACGATCCAATTAAGTTTTATAATATAATTATAGCATATAACACTAATCTTGTCAAGAGATATTAAGGGAAAAATCAAGCGTAGTTTAACGTAATCGATAAGTACAAGTTTTTATTAAAAAACGCCGGCGGTTTGCGGCGGTTTTTATGAGTGAAGGTTCGTAAAAAAATAATTACGGTTGCTTGAATTCTTCGGAGATGATGATAGCGTTGGAAACTTCTTTCATGGACATTCTTTTATCCATGCTTTTTTTATGGAGCAGTTTGTAAGCGGCGTCTTCGGAAAGATTGTATTCTTTCATTAAAATTCCTTTGGCTTTTTCGATGACCTTTCGGGTTTCCAAAGCTTCTTTTAGCGCTTCTTTTTCGGAGAACAGCAAGCCGTTTTCGATGGCGCCGCCGGTGGCTTTGGCGACCAGCTCGAACAGGATTATTTCGCTTTTGGAATACTTCTTTGGTTTGGAATGTTGAACATTGATCACTCCCAGAACTTTATCACGGTAAATTATCGGGACCGAAAGGAAGCCTTCGAACTTGTCTTCGGGCAGGCTGTTCACGAATTTGAACCGTTTGTCGTTGTAGGCTTGTTTGGCTAGTGCCACCGTTTTTTTGTTGCGCGCTACCCAGCCCGTAATACCTTCGCCTAATTTCAATTTGATGTTTCCGATCTCTAAAGGTTTGGGATTTAGCGAAGCTCGCATTACCAGATCGTTGCCATCGATCAGGTACAAAAAACAAGAATCGGCGCGCGTAACACTGCTTACTATTTGCACGATGCGCGCCAAAACCTCCTTGAGATCAAGGTTGTAACTGATGGTTTCGATAATCTCTTGCAGGATTCGCAGTTCCTGGCTTTTTTTTATCGTTGAGTTTTGCTTTTTTTCCATATCATTTTCTTAAGATTTTTTCTTCATTACGGGTCAGATCGATAATTGTCGACGGTTTTGATTCCGGCAGATTTCCGGAGTCGACGACCAGGTCGGGTTGATCGGCGGCGTTTTTAAACTGTTCTAAAACGTCGGCTATTTTGGTGTAGGGTCCCAGCCCCGCCCGATTGGCCGAGGTTCCGACGACAGGGAAGTCAAGGTCATTCAATAAAATCGACAAGAAAGGATGGTCCGGGATTCTCAAAGCTATGGTGTTTTCGCCCGCCGCGGGGATCGATGTTCCCCGGATTAACCTTAAAACAAAAGTAGTTTTTCCCGGCCAGGCGCCCCGCAATTTTTTTTCGATTTTAGAGTCGATGACCGCAATTTTTTTGGCTGCTTCGATGCTTTTAACGAAGACCGGCAACGGTTTGGCGGCCTCGCGAATTTTAAGGCAGTAAATTCTTTTGACGGCGGACTTGTCCGAGGCATTAGCCAATAATCCGTAAACCGTATCGGTAGGGCAGACGCAAATGCCGCCGTTTTTTAAAACCTGGGTGCATCGGTCCAAGGCTTTCCGGGAATTATCGCCCAAAAGTTTAATGATTTGCATAAAGATTGCGGCTTTTTTTTGCCGATGAGTTGCAGTCTGCCTAATGGGTTATCTTTGTTTGCTAAAAAAGACAACCGCGGAGCTTTTGTCCGCGGAGCCTTTTTTAAAATTTTTAATTCGACTTTGCTCTTATAATCGCTTGCCGCGGCGTCTATTTTGCCGCGCTACTGTTCCACGCAGTAGAGCGATCTAGTTACCGCCTGGCAAGTGGGCAGGACTTCGTTGGTCCGATTGCAACCATTAGGATAGGCGCAGTTGACATTGGTCCTTTGATACCACTCGATGCCGCTCCAACTGTTGTCGGTGGCGGAATTCAAGCCATAATAAGCCCGAGCGTCTCCGTAAGGTCCGCTAAATGATCCGCATTTATTAACCGCATCAACGCCCTTTCCCCCGACACAAGGCCAGCAGCTTACAAGCTTACCGAGGAAGTCGGTAAAGCCGCAACACGACGTACCTAAGGGTGCCAAAAGCGTTCTGGTGCTGCCACCGGCTGATTTGTATCCGGTCCAAACCGAGCTGCCCGGATCGTTGCCGAATTCGTCATAGCGGATCGGAGCAAGCAAAGGCAAATTCCAGAAATTGTTTGGATTGGCCGCGACCAGTTTCCATTCGCAATGGCCTCCGGTGATCTGGCCGTTATAAAAAGCTTTTCCGGCCGGCAAGACGTTCTCGGGTAATCTAACTCCAAGATAGGCAAAAGCATCGAAAGTGCCGGATAAACCGCCTTTACTGGCGCGATCGGCGCAAATCGCGTCGGCTTTCGCGTCGGTATTCGCGTCGGTGCCGGCGTAGGTTACGCTGGTCACGAATATTTTCTTCGCGCCGTTGGGAGCGTTTCCTTTACAGTTCGCGTCTTTGCAGGTACCGGATACGCAAATTTGGGCACCGCAGGAGCCACAGTTAAGGGTTCCTCCGCAACCGTCCGAAGGATTGCCGCAAGAATAACCAAGATCGGCGCACGTTTTGGGAATACACGAAACCTTGCAGGTTCCCACGGAACATTCCGAACCGACACCGCAGACTCCACAACTGAGGCTCCGCCGCAGCCATTAGGCCAGGCTCCGCAGGTATACCCTAAAGTAGCGCAGGAGGTGGTAATACAAAGCGGCGGAAGATCGCCGCAAATAATGTTTCCGGATGCGTCAACGCCCTTGGCAAATTTATTTCCCGAACAAGTGGCAACGGTGACCTGCCGGCCACAGAGCAATTGGCCGCTTGCATCGATGCCGAGCACGGCCGTGCCGGTTCCACAGTCGGAGGGAACTATTCCGGTTGCCGGGTTTTGCCAAGTGGCCAAGCCGGCATTATCGGATACGAGCACTTTGCCTAAAGCGGGCGCGCCTCCCCGGATGCGGATCTGCCCGTTCAAATCCAGTTTGGCCGATGGCGTGGCCGTACCGATACCGACATTCGTTCCGTCATTGTACAAATTACCGTCGCCGATCCAGGCCGCACCGTTGTGTCTTAACGTCTGGCCCGAGGTGCCGGCGGGAAGCGTTCCGCCAATCCCGATCTCGGTCGCGGTTTTCCAGGAGCCCAAACCCGTGGCATCGGAAACCAGCAGTTTGTCAGCGGCTGGCGCGCCTCCGGTGATCTTTACCTGGCCGGCCACTTCCAGTTTGGCGTCGGGACTTGTTGTACCGATGCCGGTGTTACCGTCTTGTTGTCCGATGACCAGCAAAGTGGTTCCCGAATCGTTTTTCAGCGCGAAACTGTCGCCCAGTTTGGAAAGCCATATTTTTAAGCCCGAACCGATCGATAAGTCGCCGGATTTGCTCTGGTTTGTGCCACCGACATTGATCGGCGTGGTTGTGTTCACCGCCGGCGGATCCTGGGAGGGATTAAGCCAGGCAAAAATGGTATAGCTTACCGCCAGCGATGCGATACTTACCGACAAGATGAACGCCGCGCTTTTGACAAAGGAGGAAAAATTCATATTTCTTTTATTTATTATTGATCTATATTTATTAAAAATTGTTTGAAGCCATTAATCCCGGATTTTAAAATCCAGGCAATGTCTGGCAGATGATATTACCGGAAAAATCGATGCCTTTCATAAACTTATTGTCGGGACAACCGGACGGGGAAATCTGGGTTCCGCATTTCAGATGTCCGTTGGTATCGAGACCGACCACTAAGTTTCCGGACGCGCAGGCCGCTCCTTCGACGGTCGATATTTGATTTTGCCAGGATGCCAGACCGTTCTCGTCGCTGGTAAGAACTCTATTTGCTGCGGGAACCGCGCCACTTATTTTAATCTGCCCGTTCAAATCCAGCTTGGCCGATGGCGCGGTCGTGCCGATACCGACATTCGTTTGGTCATTGTACAAATTGTTATCGCTGATCCAGGCTGTAGCATTGTGTCTTAACGTCTGGCCCGAGGTGCCGGCGGGAAGCGTTCCGCCAACCCCGATCTCAGCCGCGGTTTTCCAGGAGCCTAAACCCGTGGCGTCGGAAACCAGCAGTTTGTCAACGGCTGGCGCGCCTCCGGTGATCTTTACCTGGCCGGCCACTTCCAGTTTGGCGTCGGGACTTATAGTACCGATGCCCATATTGCCATCTTGTCCGACGACCAAAAAGCTTGTTCCCGAATCGTTTTTCAGCGCGAAACTGTCGCCCAGCTTGGAAAGCCATATCTTCAAACCCGAACCGATGCTTAAATCGCCCGATTTACTCTGGCTAGAACCGTTGATAATTAAGGGACCGGCGGCATTATTTTGGGGTGGACTTGAGACCGGCTTCGCAAAAGCAAGAATGGTGCAACCAATGCACCAGCAGGCAATCAAGCCCGATATAAAAGCGGCCGCCTTTAAGAATAAATTAGGCATATTTTTTTCGGTCGTTTAACGCGCGGCCGAATATTTACATTAAATTATTATATCAGTATTTTAAACTGTAACGCAATGTACTTCTGCTTATTTTGACTATTATATAGGTGTCGTGGAACATAAAATGCAGCCAGGGGCTACCTTCCCGCATTAGGCGGGAAGAAACGAGGTGTCCGGAGGTTTACTCTCCGGTCATGATTCTGGTAATTCTTTTTCCTTCTTCTTCGACGACAGGTCCGCTGTATTCTCCGGCATGGGCCGACGTTCCCGAGTAGCTGGGCCTTTTTTGGTCAAGATGAATGGTGAAAACCAGATCATCGCCAACAGACTTCAAAAAAAGATGGAACCTGGGATAGCCGGAAGCACTCATAACCCGGGAAAATTCGAGCTCGTCAATGCCATTTTCGTCTTTTTTCGCCCGTTGAAAACTATACCCGAGTTTTCGGGCGAGATTATTGATATTGTCTTTTAATGGTCCTTTGATGTTTATTTTCATTTTTTTTAAAAAAGTAGTTCTGCGACAAGATAACCGACGCCGAATGGTCCTTCGTAGGAGAGAATATCGACGAGCCAAGGAATCTTAGCGCCTTCCAAAATCCCTAATAGAAAACAGAATGAGCGCAGGCCGCACTGTCCCGCTTCGGGGAATTCGTCTTCCAATTCGATAATAGTCGAAACGTCTTTGTTTTGTAAGCTGCTTATTAATTTTGCGTCGAATTTAGGGCCCTGCTCGTGAAAACCATAGGGGCCGTCTTTCTTTAGGCGGTGGGATAAATCGCCGGAAGCGATCAAAGCGATTTTTTCGGGGAGATTCTCCAATTTTTCAAAATAATACGCTATTCCTTCATTAAAATGATCTTTGGGCGGGTCCTGCCCGCAAAGCCGGGTTTTCACGTTGGCCTTGGAATCGCCGGCCAAAAAATGCAAAGGAACATTAAAGCCCCAATCCGGATGAGGGGAGGAGATGACGACGGTTTCGGGTTGGAGCGCGGCCATTTTTTTTCCCAGTTTTTCCAACGATCCGATCGTTTTGGCTACCGCGATTTTATCCATGGCGGTTCCTATATCGGGTAGTAGCAGGGGTGGATGAGGGGATAGGCAGGCGAAAGAAATCATATAAATAAGCGAGTAAGCTAGAAAAGATCAATCAATAATATTCAACTCTTCGCCGCAAGATGGGCATTCTCCGGCCTTGTCGTAGCGGCTTATGATATAACCTTCGCGCTCGACACAAAGCGTTCCGCAGGACGGGCACATTGTGTTTTCGTAAGGCAGGTTCGGTATATTGCCGGTATAAACGTATTTTAGTCCAGCATCTTTGCCGATGTCGTGAGCCATTTTCAGGGTGTTTGCCGGCGTCTGGGGCAGGTCTTTTAATTTCCACGATATCAGGCCGCTGAATTGGGTGACATGCCAGGGAACTTCACTGCCAAGTTCATTGGCGATGAAATTGGCGATATCTTCGAACAGGAAGCGGGAATCGTTTAAAGTTGGTATGACCAGCGTAGTGATTTCTAGCCATATCCCGGCCCTTTTCATCCTTTTGCAGGTTTCAAGGACCGGTTCCAGCCGTCCGCCGCAATTTTTCTGGTAAAATTCCTCGGTAAAACCTTTAATGTCGATATTGGCGGCGTCGAGAAAGGGAGAAACCATCTCAAACGATTCCTCGGAAAGAAAGCCGTTCGTTACCCAAATATTTTTAATCTTTTCTTCCCGGGTAAGCTTCATGATGTCTAAGGCGTATTCCGAAAAAATCGTAGGCTCGACATAGGTATAAGAGATGCTTGGAGCGTTCAGGCTTTTAGCTAGATTGATAATTTCCTGCGGCGCAAGATCCTGGCCGGGTATTTTTTCCATCGTTTTCGGAGTTTGAGAAATTTCGAAATTTTGGCAGTTGGCGCATCTGAAATTACACCCGGCAGTCGCAATGGACAAGGTTTGGGTTCCGGGCAGGAAATGGAAAAGAGGTTTTTTTTCAATCGGATCCATCTGGATCGCCACAACTTTGCCGTAATTTATGGCGTAAAGTTTTCCGTTGATGTTCTCGCGTACGCCGCAAGCGCCGCGTTTCCCGGGAGCGATCTCGCAATAATGGGCGCAGTTCAAACACTTAACGCGTTTATCGGCGGTTTTTTCATATAAATATGCTTCTTTCTTCATTGGTTTTAAGATTTAACCCTCATCTTTAACGGAGAAGATTATTTGTCGAAGCTTGCCGCCTATTTCGTAATTTTTTCTATTTTCGCTTTAAGCATTTGAATTTCTTTTTCCTGGTTTTCGATCCGTTCGTTTTGTGATGCTTCGTAACCTTGCGGTTCCCAGTAATCAACATTGAGGAAAATCATGACTTTTCCCATACCTTTTTGGAGCAATGCGGCTTCTTCGTTCGTCAGCATCAGATCCTTTTGAACCGGCGCTTGTCCGGGCGAAAGCATTTCGGTAGTTGCGGTTCCATCAAAATCGGTCAAAGCTTTTCCGATGGTAACGCAGGGTCCAGTTGCTTTCATGGCAACGCCGGGAACGGATGAGGCCGTTAAATAATCTCCTTTTTTGATAATACCGTTTTCGAGCGAAACTTTTACCGGAACCCGGCCGGCTAAAGCCACCAATCGGGCGTTGGGATCATTGGCATTGCCATTTTCATCCCCGAGTACCTCTCCGGGCTTAGTTGAGATTACGCCGACGGTTGTTTCGTTTTGGGAAGACAGGGATTTTACGATTTGTAAATTATGTTCTTTGTCAACCGCTACGACATCACCAGCCTCAATTGAGGCATCGGCGGTTTTATAATATTCAGCCAGATCGGCGCCGGAATACGCGCCAACCGCTGTCCAGGTATAGCAGGCATAATATCCGTAGACGCTATATATTACGTCCGATGCCGAACTGGCGTTGGGTCTCCATACTCTGGCGGGTTGCGATTGAGGCGATACATTGTTGCAATCCGACAGGGCGGTGGGGACGTGCAACCAAGTTGGGTCCTTGCCGGCATCCATAAGTGTGACGCTGGGATTGGGAGTATCAAAGGTTATACCATAGCTAATAGCAATACCAACCCATTGGTAAGACGAACCGCTGGCGGGCATAGCGATGCCCCAGCCTTTTCGGATCGCGGTTGCGCCATCGGATTTCACGTTGCCTCCGGATGGACTTTGCCAGGAAGCCACACCGGAAGCGTCGGAGGTGAGTACCTTGCCGGTTCCGGGCGTGCCGCCCGAGATTCTGATTTGGCCGTTGACGTCCAATTTGGCGGCAGGTGCCGCCGTACCGATCCCGATATTGGTTCCGTTATCAAAAATCTGTGAGTTTCCGATCGCGGACACCCCGGTAAACTTAGAAAGATAGTTGGTCGTTCCGGTGCCGTCAATACTTCCGCCCGCCGGCGTTTGCCAGGATGCCAGACCGGCGGCGTCGGAGGTGAGTACTTTGCCCGCGCCCGGCGATCCGCCCGAGATTTTAATTTGGCCGCTGACATCCAGTTTCGCGCCAGGTGCCGCCGTACCGATTCCGATATTGGTGCCGTCGTTAATAAGTAATGAATTGGCGATCCATGAAGTGCCGTCATGTCTCAAGGTTTGGTTGCTCGATCCCGCGGGTAAGGCGAGGCCAAGATCCGCGACTGTTTTCCAGGAAGCCAGTCCGTTGGCATCGGAAGCCAGTATTTTGTTGTTGCCGGGGTTGCCGCCGGTGATTTTTATTTGTCCGGATACTTCCAGTTTTGAGCTAGGGGAACAGGTACCGATTCCGATGTTGGTGCCATCGTTGCAAAGAATGTTGTTTCCGATCCAATTGGTGCCGTCGTGGCGCAAAGTTTGTCCGTTTGTTCCCACGGGCATTGCGCCTCCGGTAGCCGTTGTCCAGGACGCCAGGCCGGCCGCGTCGGAGGTAAGTACCTTGCCTGCGCCCGGCGTACCGCCCCGGATTCGGATTCGGCCATTCAAGTCAAGCTTGGCCGTAGCGTCGGGGGTTAGCGAGCCCAGAGAGATGCCGGTGAAACCATTCTGGCCGAGAATGAAATTCTCGACATCACTGCTGTTCTTCAAGGCGAAACTGTCGCCGTCCTTGGTGATCCAGTACTCCAGTCCGCCTCCGATGTTCAGGTCTCCGGTTTTAGTCTGGTTGGTTGACGAAACATTGACCGGAGGGAGGACATTATCTTGAGGTGGCGTTTTTGTCGGGTCGTCCCAGGCAAAAACCCTGCCTAAGAAGCAAGCCAGCGAAAAAACGCAAATAGCGACTACTGTCAGGTGTTTTTTAACATTCCCGGGATTCATATTTTTTTTGTTCATTTGTCGGTACGCTTGTTAAGAAAATTAAAGATATAAATAAATTTTAGCATATTTAACGCGTGATATTAAAAGTTTTAATGGTTTAATGTTCAGATAATCGCCGGCTTGGCCGATAAAGTGTTAAAACCCTTGCTCAGGCTGGCGCTGCCGCGTTTCCCGGGAGCGATCTCGCAATAATGGGCGCAGTTCAAGTAATGCGTTTGTTCGCGATCTTTTCGTAAAGATAAACTTTAATGAGTTTAAATAGTCTGCTCAGGACCCACGGAAGTTGTGGGTTCCGGGGAATAGTATTTCCGCAGCTTGATATCATCGACCCATCCATAAGAAACTTCGCAATCCGTTGCCCGGGACCGGAATCTGAGGGCACGGGCGACGCCGGTAAAAGTAAGGGTTCCGGAAGCGGCAGTTTCCCAATCCCGAAGGCAAGTATTGCAGTTGGTGTAGGAGCACAAGGGGCTGGAATATATTACTGTGCCGTCAAGCGTGACGTCATTTTGCGCCGCTGTTCCGCCGGAACACCAGCTAAATTGCCCGCCGGATCCTCTTTGCCTATATTCAAGCTTATAGGTACCGCTTGGAGGATTAATGCTGGTGGCCGCCATGGTAAGTATGCCCCAAACATTGGGGGTATTGCACCCGGCTTTGCCGTAAAGCTGCATGCTGTCGGGAGGGGATTGGTTGGTCGTGGATATGGAAATCACACTATTCGTGTCGGTCGAAGTATAATCATTTCCTCCTCCTCCGTAATTGACCCAGCGCGTCCATCCCGCCAAACTGCCGTCGTCAAAATTCTTGTAATACGAAAAAGTATTGATTCCGTTTCCGGCCTTAGTCGCCGCGGGATATCCGTAAAACAGGTAGATATCGGTTGTTCCGTTCGCGATAGCGGGAACCTCGGACCAAATTTCGGTATTGGCGTTATTACATAACTCAACTACGAAATCGATTGCGGTTCCACTGGAATCGGTAACACGAACGTCATCGCAGTCGCTTTGCATTTTGCCGCTCGTTACAAGCGATGCCGTGTCAATAATAAATTTTACGGGGTAGCTGGAGAGAGCGGCGCTCGAGTTGATGGTGATTTTTCGCCGATACGCATAAGATGGTATCGATGGGCCGCAAGTTCCTAAAGATATTCCAGCCGGATAATGAAGGCGAAACTGGGCCCATTCGGTCGATGTATTGGTAGGGATAAATATCTGTTGTCCGGTTGCATTGGTAACAACATTGCATACGGTCCATTCGTTGATCGTGGCGTTGTTTCCGGTGGCAATGGCGTAAGATGTAGCGGCGAACGCCAGGCCGGACAACACCGGAGAAACGCCGGCCCAAAGAGCCGCTAATGTCGCCAGAAAGATCAATTTAATTTTTGCCATACTGTTTTTTTTGTTTTCAATCACGACGATTAACCATCGTTGCTAGTTTAAATAATCCTATTTTTTTCGTGATGGTTACCGCTCATTGTTCTACGCAGTAAATAGGATAAGTGTTGTTTAGGCACGAGTCCAGGGTGGTGAGATCGACCCAATAACAGCTGTCGGTGCAAGTATTGGTGATAAAGGAAATTTTTCTTCCGGCCCATTCCGCGGTTTTGAGGTTGTTTACGCCGGCATAAGACCAGTTATCGAATCTCCAGTAAGTACTGTAGCTTCCGCAAGAATTATGGATGTCAATGTGGACCCGGGAGCACGTATTGATCTTATAACCATAGCAGCTCTCCGTTCCGTTCGGTACAACGGTATAGGTTCCTCCGGCCGGTTTGAAAGCGGTCCAGACATATTCGAGCGCATTCATGGTTCCGTATTCGGTATAATTGATGGGGTTTCTGATATAATTTCCGCCTCCGTCATCGTTGAAAAAATCGGCTTTGTCGTTGGCAATCAGAATTCCGTTAGGCGATTTGAATGAATAGCCGGCCGGCAAGACTGCGTCCGGCATTCGGTTACCAAGATAGAGCAGTGCTTTGAAAACGCCGGAAAGGCCGGCCGCGGACGCTCGCGTGGCGCAATAACCGTCGGCAACCGCGTCGGAGGTCAGGTTTTTACCGGAGTACATCGTAGTTGTCAAAAAAATCCTTTTTACCGCCGGACAGGCCGACACCGTTATTCCAGCCGGATAATGAAGGCGAAACTGGGCCCATTCGGTCGATGTATTGGTAGGGATAAAAATCTGTTGTCCGGTTGCATTGGTAACAACATTGCATACGGTCCATTCGTTGATCGTGGCGTTGTTCCCGTTGGCGACCGCGTAAGATGTGGCCGCGAACGCCGGGCTCAAAAAAACAGGCGACGCGGCGACCAAAAAAAACGTTGATAGCTTTAATAGGAAGAGTTTACAGTCAGTCATAATAATCAGAAAATTCTTATCGGTTGGCTCGACATTATTTTGGGGTGGCACCGTTGTCGGGTTATTACAGTAAATAACATTGCTCATGGTAAAACCAAGAAAATTAGATAGAGAAAAATTACCGTTGTTATTGTTCCACGCAGTACATTGCGCGTCCGGTTGTGTCGCATTCTGGCCAGACTACCGCGGCCGCGTCGCAGTTTTTTGGGGTGAATGAGGAGGAAAAATTCCGAGGCTTGGACCATTCGGTTCCAGCCCACGCGATTGTTACCGATTGGGATGATCCGTAATATATTTTAGAATAAGCGGTTCCGCTGTAGGCAGGAGCACCGGTATAAATTTTGTAATAGGATACGCATGGCCAGCAAACGATAGAACCGTATCCGCAACAGGAAACTGGCGTAAAAGCATCGGGATCCATATTCCTGACCATGTAACTGCCGCTGCCGTTCGGCTGGAAATTGGTCCAAACGTTATAAGTTTGCTCCGTTCCGGTTTGGTCGTAGCGAATCGGATTGGACAGGTAATTTCCGCTGCCGTTGGCCGTAAAGAAATTGGAAACACCGGTGGCTACCACAAACCATTCGCAACCGTTGGCAGTAAGTTTGCCGTTATAGAACGTGTATCCGGATTTAAGTACGCTGGCCGGCATCGATCCGTTCAAATAAATAAAAGCTTTATAATCGGTTCCGCCGAGCCCAGCTCCGGTAGCGAGCGATTTGCAGATAGTGTTGGCCGCCGTTTCGTTGCGAATCGAGGAGCCGCCGTAGGTAATGCTTGAAACAAAAATCTTTTTTCCACCCGGCGGAGTTATTTTGCAATCGGCCGGATTGAATTTCGCGTCAACGGTCGTATTGGCGTTAAGCGTTACCGTGCAGGTCCCGGTGCCCGAACAGCCGCCGCCGGACCAGCCGGCGAATTTGGAACCAGCGTTCGGTGTAGCGGTTAAAGTAATTGAAGAGCCACCACCGAATGACGCGCCGCAGGTCGAGCCGCAGTTGATGCCAGATGGACTTGAAGTTAACGTACCGGCTCCAAAACCTGATTTGGTTACATTAAGAGTGTAATTAACTGTGTTGAACGTGGCCGTTACCGTGGTATTGGCGTTAAGCGTTACCGTGCAGGTCCCGGTGCCCGAACAGCCGCCGCCGGACCAGCCGGCGAAGATGGAGCCGGTGCTGGCCGCCGCCGTAAGCGTGATGGCCGTGCCTGAGGCGTAGCTGG
>Ga0114951_10001306_pt1 | contig 31344 bp, 30 predicted proteins | sample AM7aDNAmetaG_FD_88677 | JGI IMG/M metagenome (GOLD analysis project Ga0114951, IMG submission 88677) | Freshwater microbial communities from Finland to study Microbial Dark Matter (Phase II) - AM7a DNA metaG | ecosystem: Environmental > Aquatic > Freshwater > Lake | place: Finland: Lake Alinen... | reverse complement strand
CGCCTTTCCGCCTGGCTCACGCCTGCTCTTTTATACCGATGGCCTCACCGAGGTCTTCAAGGGGGATGAGGAGTTTGGGCCCGAACGGCTCATGGAGCAATTTTCTCTGTGTTCCTCCCAGAAGGCCGATGGTATTCTCGATGCATTGTGGACGGCCATCGAGGCGTTTTCAGAAGGCAGCCCGCAGGGAGACGACATGACCGCATTGGCGCTGTGCCGCGGAATGAACTCCACGGAGATGCCCGCATGAGCGAGTCAAAATCCACCACGGTGGAGGTACGGCTGCCTTCGCGCATGGGCTACGAGAAAGTGGCCATGAGTACTGCGTCGGCGGTGGCCAAGCTGATGGGCTTCCCCGAGGACCGTATCGAGGACCTGAAGACCGCTGTGGCCGAGGCCTGCATCAACGCCATCGAGCACGGCAACCGGCTCAACGAGAAGCTTTCGGTGGGCGTGGTGCTTTCAGCCGGCAGGGACTCGCTTGAAGTGAAAGTAATCGACGACGGCAAGGGCATGAAGACGCAACCGTCAAAGCCCGACATCGATCGCAAGATGCACGGCCAGGAAGACCCGCGCGGCATGGGCATGTTCCTGATTCAGGCGCTGGTGGACGAAGCTGAGTGGGTTGCCGGGTTGGATGGAAAAAGCAGTTATGTCCGGCTGGTGATCCGGCTGGATAAATGACTGGCCAAGTAACAGGACACATAAGCAGCATCGGCCCTCCGATAGGGCATAACCAAAGAGAATACGGAGATCAAACGATCGTGCAGAGCGAAACCAAGTCGCGCGTTGACCAGCTCATATCCCCAACCGGACATCCGGTGACTGTCCTCCGCTTCGAGGGAGATATTGCCAGCACTTCAAAGGAAGCCGTCCTGGGCACATACCAGGCGCTGCCCAAGAGTGACGTAAAACTCATCCTGCTGGATTTCACCAAGGTGGACTACATCAACTCCAGCGGCATAGCCCTGGTGATCCAGCTCCTGATTGAAGCCGCCAATGCCGACCAGAAGGTGTACGCTTTTGGCCTCTCCGCGCACTTCACCAAGGTTTTCACGATGGTGGGCATCACCAAGTACGCTGGGATCTTCCCCACGCAGGCTGAGGCGATGGCTGCGCTGTAACCCGCCGGATCCCCTTGGCGTTATCATGACCCCTATGAACATCGATGCGATTCAGGCCGCTCTGCGCGAGGCTGGCCACGACGGCTGGCTTTTTTACGACCACCATCACCGCGACCCCATTGCCGCCAGCATCCTCGGACTCGATCCGAAGGCCCACATCACCCGGCGCTGGTATTACTTCGTCCCAGCGTCCGGCGAGCCGCGCAAGCTGGTGCACCGCATCGAGCAGGGCCGGCTTGACACGCTGCCCGGCACCAAGGCGCTCTATTCCAGTTGGCAGGAGTTGGCCGCCGGGCTGGATACGATGCTGGCCGGCGCCAAGCGGCTGGCCATGCAGTACTCGCCCAATAACGACATCATGTACGTCTCCATGGTCGATGCCGGCACCGTGGAATTTCTGCGCGCGATGGGCAAGCAGATCGTGAGTTCCGCCGATCTGGTCAGCCAGTTTGAAGCCGTCCTCAGCGAGGACCAGATCGCCAGCCACTCCTTCGCCCAGCGCGCCATTGACGCGATTCTCGCCGAGGGCTGGCTTGAAATCGCGCGCCATCTGCGCCCCGCCCAGGGGAAAGGGCTTCCCTATACCGAATTCAACCACGTGCAATGGCTCAGCGAAGCCATGCGCCGCGAGGGCCTGGTCTGGGACGACGGTCCCAACGTCAGCGTCAACGCCAACTGTTCCGACTCCCACTACGAGCCCACCGCCCAGCAGACCGCGACGATCTGCGACGGGGACTTTCTGCTGATCGATATCTGGGCGCGCGTCAACAAGCCTGCCACGGTTTACTACGACGTCACCTGGACAGGCGTGGTGGGCCGCGAGCCCAGCGCACGCGAACAACTGGTCTTTGAGACGGTGCGCAACGCTCGCGACGCCGCTATCGCCGCCGTCGAGCAGGCCTTTGCCGAGAACCGGCCCATTCGTGGCTTCGAGGCCGACGATGCAGCTCGCAATGTCATCCGTGCCGCCGGCTTCGGAGAATACTTCACCCATCGCACCGGCCACAATATCGGCCACGAGATTCACGGCCCCGGCGCGCACCTGGACAATCTTGAAACTCACGACGAGCGCCGGCTCCTGCCCAACACCTGCTTTTCCGTCGAACCCGGCATCTATCTTCCCGAGTTCGGCGTCCGCAGCGAGATCGATATGCTGACCGCTCCCGGCAAAGCCTGGGTCACCGGCAGGACCCAGCGCGAACTGGTGCGAATCTGAAGAGGCAGGAGCCTGGCCACCGGGCTTCCTGCTTCTTCCTGACTCCGGATCCCTTATCTCTGCCCCCTGATCTCTGTCAGGTGAGTTATAGTCAAAAAGGAATGGCAACAACTCCGAACAAGATCGTGGCGGGACAGGATTCGCAGCAAGGATTCGTCTATCTCCCTTTGATAGCTGGCTGGCTCGTGCCCGGCGCAGGACATTTTCTGCTGCGCAAATGGGGGCGTGGGTCGCTCATCGCCATATCCATCCTCGGCATGTTTGTGCTCGGGCTGCTTATGCAGGGCAAGCTTTACACAGGAGCGCAGGACATTCTGGATATGCTTGGACTGGTGGGCGATCTGGGCAATGGACTGCTCTTTGTCGTCAGCCGGATTCTGGGCCTTGGCGCGGACCAGGTACAGGTAACCACAGGCGACTACGGCACCAAGTTCATCGTGGTGGCAGGCCTTTTAAATGTGATTGCCGCAGTGGACGCGCACAATCTGCGCACCGGAAGGAAGCCCGAATGATCCGGCCCTCTCACTTCATGGCTGTCCTGTTGTTCGCGGTATTTGCTTCAATCGTCTTTGGCATCACCCAGCGTGAGACGCCGCGGCGTATGATCCGCTACGGACTCTACTGCTTTGCACTGTTTGTCGGCTCGGCCATTTTGCTGAGTTGGGTGATGTTCCTGATCGCGCGGTAGGTCCCTTGAACAGGCTTTGGCATTCCGAAATCAAGATGTCGCCCAAAACAACCAGGGAACAGCAGATCGAGTGGCACAAGAAACATCAGACTCCCTTTGTCTGCCGTGAAACACCGCGGAGTCTGCTGATACGCAGCAACACCATCAAGCACGCACACCACGCGAACTGACGTCGCCCTGAAGCTAACCAACCCTGTTTCGCTGCCACACTGCGGCGTCGAAGCTGTGCGAGCAGCTATACCCCTCGGCCTGATAGAGATCGATGGCCTGTGCGTTGGCCTCGGTCACGGTAAGGGAGATTTCTGTTGCGCCCTGGCGCATAAAGCAGAAGGCGGCAACGGAGAGCATCATGCGGGCCAGCCCGCGACGCCGGTATTCGGGGTGGACGCAGACCTGGGTAATGTGGCCGCTTTCCGGGCTTACGCGCGAGCCCAGAACGACCGCGACAAATTCGCGGCTGCTGCGATGCACGATTACGTGTGAAACGGGCGCGGAGAAGGTGCCGCATCCGGCATAGCGCACAATGTTGTTGAGAAAGCGCATGGAGCCGTGAACGGAGCGGTACTGGTCGTTGATCAGGCTGTCGGGGTGACCCCGATAGGCTTCTGAAATCAGCCGCGCGGTGGGTGCCAGGTCCTCGTCGCGCCAGGGTCGGATCTCGAGTTCAACTGGCAAATCGACGAGGGGTGGGCTCCAGAGGCCCTCGAGGCGCTGAACCATGAAGAGGCGACGGTAGATCTCGAATCCGGCCTTGCGGAAGAGGGCAGTGTGTGAGCCCGAGGGGTGCACCAGCAACTGGGACTCTATGCGGTCAACCTGCGGCGAGTTCAGCAGCAGTTCGAGCAGGTGTTTGAGCAGCTCCTCTTCGATTTCGTGGGCGGAGCTGGCGGGTGAGCTGTCAGGCTGTCCACACATGGCAAATGCGTCGCCGATAACCGCTTTGGTCTCTTCGTAAACGCAGAAAACATAGCCAATGACCTGTTCAGCCAAAACCGCCGCATAGCCGGGCAGCATGTGGTTGTCAAGGTACTGCATCAAGAGTCGAGCTGACGTGCGGTAGTCCCAATGGAGCCTCTGCTTCCAGATTTCGCCTTCAGACTCGAGCACGGGGCGCAGCATCGCCGCCGGAAAGTGCCGCAAGTCGAGGATCTCAATGGAAGTGCTTGTCGCCATGTTTCTCCCGTTTATAGGGGCTGGTCGCAGTCTAATACTGACTTGGATGCGGTTTAGCCGCGGCCCAAGTCCAGATTTTGCAACTTTGCGTTTCGCAAGGCCCTTCCGGACACTGTGACACGAGTTGCAGGCAAATACAAACTGGCGCCAGGTTACCTGCTGCCTACCAGGTAGATTTGCAATCCCTGTTCCGGCCAGCTGAAGAGCTGTTCATAGTGGCGGCCATCCAGGTACTGCACCAATGCCGCGGAAGTGTGCAGATCAACTCCGCCGCGTCCGGTCACGCGCACCACCAGCAGGTGCTGCTGATCGGGAACGCCGGTTTGCTCGTAGTTCACAACTTCGCGGTTGCGATAGAACGAGAGCCCATACTCCACATCGCGGCGAACGCGAAACACCGCGACGGTCTCATCTCCGGGACCCAGGGTGGCCAGCTTCGCAGCCAGAGGGCGAGCGGAGTAGGAACGATCCACGAGTTGAATGACGCGCTTTGAAGCGGCAACTTCAGCGATGCCGAAGAACGGGCCAACGCCGTAAAGAAACACAGCCAGAACCACCAGCACGGAGCAAGTAACGAGGCGAAGCCGGGCCACTCCGAAGCCCTTGACGACGATGAGTATGAGCAGAGCAGCGCCGGACGCAGCCAGCGCGGAGGCAACGACGGCCGGGACGGGCGGCATCTGGGCGCCGTGGGCGACAAACCAGGGCAGCAGCAGCGTGCCTATGGTCATGGCTCCGCAAAGCATGGCGTGGCTTATCAGTATCCACCGGTTGAGTCCAGGTTGGCGGCGGCGGAAGAGGTAGTCTCCGGTGAGGATGGCAATGGGAGGAATCGAGGGCAAAATGTACCCTGGCAACTTGGACTTCGAGAACGAGAAGAACAGGATGGGAATAAGCGCCCACAGCACCAGAAACTCAGGAAAGGCGTCGCCGGGGCGGTTGGCGCAGGGCTTGCATTTTTTGGAGTGACGTACCCGCCACTCAGCCACCGAAGTGAGTACACCGTCTGCCAAGGCCCGTACCGCAACCACCGTCCACGGCATCATGGCCAGCAGCACCACCACCAGGTAATACCAAAACGGCTGCTGGTGCTGGTAGCGGTCGGTGGCAAAGCGCTCCAGATTGTGTTCCAGGAAGAACTCTCGGAAGAAGGTGGGATTTTGATGCTGCACGGCAAGGAACCAGGGCAGCACCATGGCGAAGTAGAGCACAATCCCCGGCCACCAGAACGTACGGCGCACGATTGCCCATTCCTTGCGCAGCAAGGCAAAAGCGCAGATGATGACGGCGGCCAGAAACGGCGCAACCGGCCCCTTGGCGAGAGTGGCCAGGCCGGTGAAGAAGTAGATGTCGTAGAGCCAGAACTTGGAGCCGGTCTCATACCAGGCGTACCAGCCTAGCAGCCCGATGGCGAGGGGCGCAGCCATCTGCATGTCGGTCGAAGCTCCTCGCGAGAAGCCGATGATGCCGGCACAGGCGACCGTAATCAGCGCAGCGTCCAAATGCCCGCCGGGACGGAATCGTCGCATGTGCAGGTAGATGAGGCCGACCATGATGAAGGCGAAGGTAGTGGAGGGCAGGCGCGCGCTCCAGTCGTGGACGCCGAAGTCTTGAAACAGGAACATGGCGCGCCAGTAGTAGAGCGCGGGCTTTTCAAGCCAGGGGTGGCCGTAGAGATAAGGGGTGACGCAGGCGCTCAGCCGGCCTTTCAGGGTATGTGCGGAGTCAAACCGGTCCAGCATTTCGTGAGCGATCTGGGCATAACGCGGCTCATCCGCGCCCACGAGTCCGAGGCCATCGCCGCCGAAAGACGGAGTAAGTCCGTAAACGAGAAAGAAGACGGTAAAGGCGAGAAACACGGCAACTTCGCACACCGTGGCCCAGTGGGGCAACCGCAAGCGCCGGTGTTCGGGCGGGTCCGGGGCAGGTGATTCCAAAGTAGTTTCCACCACCAGCTTTTCTCCAGCGAGTGAGCCCTTGCCCGTATGGCGCAGAAGGACTGTCTCGGCTTTACTCAGGACGGCTGGGGGAGACGGCCTGGCTTACATATCTATAGCGCTCTGGTGAGACGCAAAGTAAACGCTCACGCTTCAATAGGGACAAGGCTAACAGATTCGCGTGGTTCTCAATGAACCTCAGCCACTGAAATTGCTCACGCTGCCGCGTAAATCCACCAGAATCTGACGGAGCGCGCGGGTCAGGGGTCCGTCGAGCATGCCCCGGCGGCTTCGGGTGCAGGTGCAGACGCCTCATCGAGCCTTGGGGCCCGCTCATCGAAAACCGGATTCGGTGGCGAGGGATTCATGGGATCTTACTCGGTCGGGGCCGCCTTTTCCGTGGGTTCTATCTGCTCCGGAGTTACCTTCTTCCGCTTGCGCGAGCGGTCCATCAACTCCACAATGCGCGCCTGGAATCGACCGGACCGGTCAGCGAGGAAGCTAAGTTCCGGCACGTAGCGCACACCCATGCGTTGCTTTAACTCGTAGCGAATGAATCCCTTGGCGGCTTCGAGGCCGGCGACAGTATTTTCCTCGGCCTTGACAATGTCCTTAACTGAACTGTCAACGGCCACATAAACCCTGGCGGACTTGCCGCCGGGGTTCAATGCCACCTCGGTCACGTAGCAGAAATCGATGCGTGGATCGGAGAGTTCGCCCTCAATCATGGCGCCAATCTCGACTCTTAGCGTCTCCGCCACCCGGTCCTGATGATGCTTCCTTGCTCGATGCTCCGGCATGGCTTCCTCCTTGTACGGTTAAACCATTCAGCATAGCAGAGGAGCGCCGGGTTCAAAACCAACCTTGTTCCGTTCTCAGGAGAGCGGCGGTTTGGAAGGGCGGTGGTTTGGAGGTGGGGAGGGGGGGGGTGGGAGGAGGAGGGTAGGGAGGGGGGGGGCGGTGGGGGCGTTCTGGTCCATTTCTACCGGTGCCCGCCAGCGGGCTGGCACGTCTGCGAGCGACGTCCTGAAAACTAAATGCCACGAGATGAACGGGTTATGTTTCCTTGTTGCAGCGTCGGGCGTGCGTGCGGGTTGGGTTCGAATTGTTCTGGTCACGTCGGGGACTCCCTCCGCGGCCTGTTTTTTATTGCTTCTATTGATTGTGCGCCAAGAGAGGGTAATTATCTGCATCGAATAGTGCGGCTAAATCGTTTAAATTCAGCAATGCGATAATTGGCAGCATTTTTATTGTTTCTGAGTGCGGCGATGGCTCATGTGAGGAACATGCTAAACTTCCAGCGGATTGTCCAGATCCGAAAGGAATTGCCCATGCGAAAGTTCTTGGGTAACTACTGCTGGAGAGTGTGTCCCCATATCCTCTACGCCGTAATGCTTATCTTGCCCTTTTCGCACCACAATGCGTGGGGGCAGATCCACCCAATGATGCGCTGCATGCCTTGGTATGCTGGTCCCGGAACGATCACCTCCATAACTCCCAGCATCTGGCCCGCCGGGCAGACAATCCAGGTTACCGTAGCTGGCGATTTTCCATACGGCGATCAGCCCGGTTGCGAACTCAACGAGGGCGACGGTGTTTGGAATGCGCCCCCTAATGCAGGCGGAGACCCGGATTCTCTCGTTAAGATAACAACCGACAAAGATGGCTTCCCGAAAGGGACCTTCAGTCCGACGCAGTCCACGCTCACGGTCAAAGTAGCGGCGAAACACCCCTCGGCGAATGTCTACCTCGTTCTGGACTGCGACGGCTGCGAGGTAGCCACAGTTGGCGGACCGGTACAGATCACCGCTCCCGGTCCTACCATTACTTCAATCAGCCCGAGCGCCTGGTTCGCGGGCCGATCTTACGATATTTCAATCACGGGCACAAACTTCCTGACAACATCCGATCCGGGCGGCCCGACAGAATTGAAGATCACAGGCCCCGGTGGCAATGTAAGAATCTCGAACTTGGTCGTTGTGAGCGCCACACAGATCACTGCCGCGGTCGAACCGGCGAAGGACCTTTACGCAGGTATGGCGGTGGTGAAGGCGACCAACCCTGCGACGGGAGCAAACCCAGGATCGGGAGAGGCTTCGGAGCCAATTCTGCCAAAGCCGATCATCTACGACCAGGATGGGAACCAGCTCAGCGGTGACAATGCTACTACCCAACTTGTCGTTGTGGGTCTGCCGATCAACTTGAACACGAATGTGATGGGGCCTCCGCCAGCTGGCATCGCTATCACACAAAATACATGGCGTGTGGGCGGAACACATATTGGGGGCTATGATGTGTCTCCTGACCAATCATCCGCTACTGTCACAAAGACCGACACCACACAGGCCTCTCTACTGACACATTGGGTCTATGGGGAATCAGGCGTAAAGATCAAATACCATTACTGCGTCGGCGTGAGTGATCTTACAGATCCATGCAGCCAAGATGCAGAAGTGACGTTTGACATTTCAGGACCTAGTGATGGCCAACCGACTACGTTCGATTCCGGGTTATTCAGCATTAACAATCTAATCGTTAATCCATGCGGCCCCGGGGACCTACAATCGTTCATGGAATACGGCAATTACACCGGTTATGTCAGCGACTCGTGCCCAAACATGGGTGGTTCAGTCGGTGCATCGGGCATCAGCTTCACAGCGCCGACTACATCGTCAGATGGAACATACTCTTTTGTGCAGATCGTCAATCATGACACGGAATCGTTCACTGAATCAGGCGGAGTTTTAACCTGCACAACAGCATCTGGTCTGGACGGGATCTATCCGTACCCAAGTACTTCCGGTACTACATCAGATTCGCCAAATGTCCCGCTTGATCCGTTCATGAAGAAAGTTCGGCGAAACTTTGCAGCGACTATGTATTTGATGTGGACATCCAACCAAACAAACTCTATTCCGGTCCCAATCGGATATCAGAAGTGGCAATTGCAAGAAACCAGTTCGAATCCCGGCGCACCAACAGGCCAAAACTGGACGGACCCGATCTCGACTCTTCACGGACCGAACGGCCAATTTGTTCCGGTAGACCCGAGCCAAAAGCATTACGGATATCCCACTTGGTCCCTTAAGGCCACATTCAGTTGTCCTACAACGGCACAGATGATGACGGAATTAGAAAGCGAGGACGAGCAATGAAAAGGCTTGCGAAGGGTCTAGTATTCGGCTTGTTAGCAATTAGCGTTACGGTGATCGGCCTTAAGGCTCAAGAAGCCACACCTCCGAGATTAACACTAACGTTGAAGGTGCCAAAATCCGAGATCAAGTTAGGTGAAAACATTGACATTACAATCAAACTGACCAATACCTCTCAAGAGCCAATTACGCTATTGTTTGGGAATCATGGAAACGTTGCTTCTTTCTACCAGTATGATGTGCGAAACGAAAATGGTGATTCGGTTGCTGAGGTAGGACCGCGATTTCAACAGCTCCCGAATGGACAAATGCTGCAGCTGCCTACTAGATTGCCTGGGAGCTTTACGCAGGGAGCGATTGATCCAGGTAAGAGTGTAACGAGCAACTCGACTGTCAGTGATCTATACCGGTTCGATCATCCCGGCAAATACACGATCCGGGTATCGCGATACGCATCAGACACTGCCGGAGAAACGAAAAAGGTTTATTCGAATGCACTTGAAATAACCGTAATTCCCGCAGAGAACGCTAACAAGCAACAATGAAGCCTAGGATGACCGCTAGAACTCTCAAAGAGTATTGGAATCCTCCTAATCGCACCGCCGGGTGCCCCACACTTTCCCAGCGAATCCGAGGGTGCCCTATCCTTCGCCTTTTCCTGGCGAAGGGTGTAGCGATGCCGGCTGCGCCGGGGAGATAGCCGCGGCTTACAATTGCGCCGCGCGCTCCAGCTCCGCCAGGTCGATCTTTTTCATCTTCATCATGGCTTCCATCGCTTTGGGATGCCTGACCAACTCGGGCAGGCGGGCGGGCACGATCTGCCAGCTAAGGCCGAATTTGTCCTTCAGCCAGCCGCACTGCATTTCAGCGCCGCCGTCGGTCAGTTTGATCCAGTAGTCGTCCACTTCCTGCTGGGTGTCGCAGCGCACTACAAATGAAATGGCCTCAGTGAACTTGTACACGGGGCCGCCGTTGAGCGCGGTAAATCTCTGGCCGTCGAGCTCGAAAGCAATGGTGACGACGTGGCCCTTCTGTCCGTTGCCGTCACCGCCTACGCGCATCTCGCCGAGCTTCTGCGAGTTCTTGAAAATGGAAAGGTAGAATTCAACCGCCTCTTCCGCGTTCGAGTCGAACCACAGAAAAGGAGTAATGCGGGGAAAGCTATCGAGAACACCCATGGAGACCTCCTTGAATTTCGGCCTGCTTGCAGACTTGCACATTGTATAAAGATCAGAGCATTTTTGGTACGGCTCCATACAGTTGAGGTTATTGATCCGGCAAGAAAACAAGGTCATCTTCTTCCCACCCATTCCCGCAAAATGCGCGGGAATGGATGGCGCGCCCGCTGGCGCCTGTTCTGCTTGTTCTGACGGCCTGTCTTATGGAGTGCCCGCCGGACTACTGCCGGCCGCGACGGCATTGGTTGCCGTCTGTTCCTTTTGGACCTTGGTTGCCTGAAGGATGTCGAGCAGGTGATTCCAGATGGCCGATCCGCCTGAGACCAGGACGCCGGTTACCAGCCAGGCGAGCCAGTCGGCCTTGTTTCCCCAGTCGAAGGGTTTGTACTGCGGGATGTTGATAGGATTGAGCCCGCTGACCGCGGTGACAAGGATGCCGCTGAGGATGGCGATGGTTTGGACAGCGGCGCTGTAGCGAGCCGCTCCCAAACCGGCAGACAGCCAAGGGCCCAGCCATTGCTTGGCGGTTTCGGTTACGCGCTCAGTGGCCACACTGAGGCCGATCATCGTGGTGAGAAAGATTGTCCATGAATTTACAGGGTCGCTTCCCATATTCCCTCCGTTTCTTCGGTGCCGAGGCAGGAAGCCCTGTCATCCTGCGGGAGCTGTCGAATGGGGCAGACGATTGACGGGGGAGGCCTTCTGACCGGAACTCGTGCCAGCAAGCCTAGCAGAAAGAATTGCAGATGTAACTTGTGAATCGTCAACTATTGATCCGGCAAGAAAACACTGGCATCTTCTTCCCACCCATTCCCGCAAAATACGCGGGAATGGGTGGGGCACCCGAACAGTATTTAGTTGCCGGATCTATAAGGGATCGGCGGCGCTTCAGCTCTCCAGATATTCCCAGAAGGAGTCGGCAAGCTCCGCACCCAGCTCGTTGAGCATCCGGCGCGCGGCCCGTTCCACCTCTTCGATCAATCCGTGGAGATAGTCGCGGGAGCGGGAGATGGCCACAATTCCGATGGTAGCCGACTGCCAGGTGACGGCCTCGTCCATCTCCGCGACAGAGATATTGAACCCTTGCTTTAGCTGGTCCTTGAGGGAACGGACCACCTGACGCCTGTCCTTGAGAGACTGGGCGTGCTCGATGCGGATCTCTAGAGTCAACTGGGCGACGGGCATGGCGTCACTGGAATTTACCTCGCCAGTGTAAGCCCGTTTGCTGCTTTCGGGAAGAATATTTCCGCGGCGCAAGTTACCTGCTTCCAGGGTGGTACCGCCCAGCTACGATCCTCAGGCTGTAACTCCCCTTACTCAGAGGCACTATATAATCGGGCGTTGCTTCCCGACGAAGCGACGGAGGACTCGAATGGACGTAGTATTCATGGTTTTGCTGGCGATTGCCGCAATCATTGTTCTCTCCCTGGTTCTGGGGAGCTTTTTCACGGTCAACACAGCGCAGGTCGCGGTCATCACGCGCTTCGGCAAATTTCTGCGCGTGGCCGAGGCCGGGCTGAACTGGAAGATGCCGTACCTCGACTCCGTGGCGGGCATGGTTAGCTTGCGCGTGAATCAGATCACCCTGACCATGGAGACCAAGACCAAGGACAATGTCTTTGTCACCATTCCGATTTCAGTGCAGAATCGCGTGCGGCCCGAGAAAGTGTACGACGCGTTCTACAAGCTGTCCGATCCGGTGGCGCAGATTAAGTCCTACGTCGAGCAGGTAATTCTGGGCCATGTGCCGGGAATGACTCTGGACGAGGTATTTGCCACGCAATCGTCTATCGCCGCGGCCGTGAAGCAGGAACTCGACGCGGACATGGCCACCTTCGGCTACGAGATCGTCAACGTGCTGGTGACCGATATTGTTCCCGACGCCAAGGTCAAGTCGGCTATGAACGACATCAACGCCGCACAGCGCGAGCAGGTGGCCGCCAACGCCAGGGGTGAGGCAGAGAAGATTCTGGTGGTGAAGAAGGCCGAAGCCGAAGCCGAGAGCAAAGCCCTGCAGGGCCAGGGAATCGCCAACCAGAGGAAGGCGATCATTGAAGGCTTGCAGGTTTCGGTGGAACAGTTTCAGAAGGCCGTTGAAGGCGCTTCGTCGAAAGAGGTCATGCAACTGGTGCTGGTTACTCAGTACTTTGACACGCTGAAATCCATTGGCGAAAACGATAAGACCAACACGCTGTTTCTGGCCCATTCTCCGGCGGCCGTCAAGGACATTTCGGCGCAGATTCTGGATTCGATGCTGGTGGCGCAGCGCGCCAGCGAATAAAAGTGAACGCATAATGCCAGGTGCCCCACTGTCGCCGCGATCTCGCTTTTGCGGCTTGGGTGGAGCACCTCGGCAGGACTCAGTTCCGACCCCGCTTTCAGAGACTCAATCGGAAAACTTCGCCAATTGCTGCGGTACCGGTGCGCGCGTAAACAGGCTTACCACCACCATTGCGCCCAACGATGCGAACAGTGCCGGGAAGATGGCGTCGCGCTGAGCCAGGAGTTGCGGGAACCACGTCTTCACACCCGGTACATCCCATACCAGCGTGACAACCGTGCCGGCGGCAATGGCCGCAACTGCGCCCCATGCCGTAACGCGTTTCGAGTAGAACGCCGCCAGAACCACCGGGGTCAGCGCCGCGGAGTAGATGGTGTAGGCCCACAGCATCTTTTGCAAAATGCTGGGTGCGTAAATCGCCTGATAGAGCGCCCAGCAGCCCAGCAGCACCACGGCCAGCCGCGACACAATCAGCACCCGCTTGTTTGAGGCGCCCGGAGCAATGTAGCGGACAAAAACGTCGTTCACCAGGTTGGTGGCCGGTGAGAACAGGTAGTTCGAGGCTGTCGATATGACCTTGGCGAAAACCGCGCCCAGCAGCAGAGCCCCCATCAGCGCGGGCAGCCCGTGGCGCGCCGTATATGGAATAATTTCGTATGGCTGCCGGGAGACCTCGCCCGTCGGATAGAGCGCCGAACCGAATACGGCGATGGACACAATCAGCGTCTCCAGGAGCAGCGTTCCCAGAATCCAGCCAATGACTGAAATGCGCGCGTCCCTCTCGGTTTTGGCTGAGAAGAACTTCTGATACATCACCTGGTTGCCGAGCATCAACAGCATGGTGGGAACCAGAAACTCCAGTGCGCGCACCAGCGTAAGGTTGCCCAGCACCTGAAAGTGCTCGGGCGGCAAAGACGCGTGCAGCCCGGCCCACCCGCCCGCCTTGAGGAAGAGCATGGGCGCGGCGATGATGCAGATGACCGTGACCAGGGAGCCGATGACCACGTCCATATAGGCCACCGAGGACATGCCTGCCAACGCCGTGGTGAGAATTACGAAGGCCGCGATGATATAGGCGCCCAGCTCCGGGGTTACCGCGTCTGGAAAGATCAGGTGCAGCACATTCCCGCCGCCCTTGAACTGGTAGCTGGTGATTCCCACATACGAGAACAGGATGGCAAATGTGCCCAGCACACGCGCTGTCTGGTTGTACCGGGCCTCCAGCAGATCAGGCAGCGTGAATTGTGCAAACTTTCGCGCGCGAGGCGCAATGAAGTAGATGAGCAGCAATCCCAACCAGCCGCCAGCAGGTTGCCATAAAGCGGCAAAGCCGTTTCTGTAGGCGTTCTCCGCCCCCGCGAACAGCGATCCGGCTCCGATCCACGACGTAAGCAGCGTGAGCACCAGAACTATCGCAGGCAGAGACCGCCCGGCTACCAGGTAGTCCGCCTTGGTCTTAACCTGTGAGGTGCGATAAAGCGAGACAGACAGCAGAGCAACGACAATAACTGCCAGGACTGCGACGTAAAGTGGTGACATCCGTGGAGTTCCTCGCTGGTGTAACCAGGGTTTCCTGCAGTGTACCGGATGGAGCGGAGGCGCTGCATTGCCAACCATTTGACCCCAGTCATGTAGGTTGCTAAACTGTAAATGCGGGGTGGAGCAGCCCGGTAGCTCGTTGGGCTCATAACCCAAAGGTCGCTGGTTCAAATCCAGCCCCCGCAACCAAACAAATTCACCCTTATCAGCAACTTGCTGAGTTTCCAGTTGAATCCTTGACGTTCCAGGGTCCAACTAGGGTCCAGAATTCCCTTACATAATTGCCGTTTTGACTGTCGGTGACAGCATACCCCCGATAGTTTCGGCGGCTTGTCGGTCATCAGCGTCTACTTTGTGTGTGTAGTGATTCATGGTGGTTTCAATCTGCGCGTGCCCAAGTCGGTGTTGCCTTGTCTTGAGCGGAGTGCCGATTTCATCCATCACGGTTGCATTCATGTGCCGGAATGCATAGTTACCGCATCTCTTGATTCCCAGCGCTTTCAGCTTCTTATCGATCTTGAGCTGTTTTAGGATGGGGTTGAGCACACGGTTGCGGAAGTTGTCCATGCTCAGGGGGGTTCCCTTTCGCGAGACAAACATCAGTCCAAGATCGTTTCTCATCCAGCAGTCACGCTGATACGCTCGCAGGCGTTTCACCAGTCCTGATGAAATTGCAAAAGTCCGGATTGCCTTAGCGCTCTTTGGTGTCTGCACTTCTCCCTGCCAAACGCTTTGTTCAATACGGATTGTGCCGGCCTGCCAGTCAACGCCATCCACCTTGAGACCGGCGAGTTCCCCGGGCCGCATTCCCGTTTCTGCCAGTAGCCAGAAGAATGCTTTCCAATCTTCCGTTGCTGCCTCAATGATCGCCAGCGATTCCTCGACGGTAAAGTTGTAGGTGTTTCCCATCGATTTCTCTGGAAACCGCAAGCTCAGGAATGGATCGTGCGAAATATATCCCCAGTCCTTAGCCGTCTTCCACATCATTCGCATTGTGCAAATGAGGTTGCGCGCGGTCTTCGGTGCCCCTTGCTGCGAGGAAACGAAAACTTGCACGGCCTCGGCGTTGATGTCCTTTAGGCTCACAGGGCCAAAACGTGGAATCAAGACGCGTTTGATGTGTGACTTCTCAGAGGATTGCGAGCTAGGTTTGTGCTGCTTCATAACGCTTTCCATCCATCGTTCGGCGAATTCTGCAAAGGTCGCCTGCGGTCTCGGCCGGTAATCCTCCGCATTCACTTCTTTCAAGCGCCGATCAAGCTCTCGTTGTGCCAGCCGCTTGGTCGGGAACTGCTTCAGGGTTCCAATTGCCTCCTTCTTGCGGATGCGCCGCACCTCTCCGCTGCTGGTAATCACGTCTTCACGCCAACGAGCGATCCAACTCCCCTTGACTGATGAGAGTTGGCCTTGCTGGTATCGTCTTCGGGCCATCGATTTTCCGATCTGCCCATTGACTGCAATGCCTTTGGTCGAGATTGTACGCGAAGGAACGGTTGGGTGGGAGTGGGCACGTACCCATTCGACCGTTGCGCCAAAGGCGTATGCCAGTTCCTCCTCGGTCAGGAGTGGCGGTGGCATCAAAACCGGTGTTCGATTGAGTTGAGATTCGACTTGCATAAGAGTTACCTGGAGACGTGGAGATCGGACAAGACGGCTTTGGCGAAGTTGGTTGGACAGCTGGAGATTCGACTTTTCTTGGATGAGATCTAGGGAGGACTGTATGACTCGTGCGGCTTGTGGTAAGGAGCTCTTCTTGGGACTTTTGTCACGCGGGTGCCCACGCAGTCAAACGGGTCTCAATCAACCACGGATTGCTCTTGTAAGGCGCTCGCCAGACGACTGCTAGATTGGGAGGCGCTCTGCCATCGCCAACTGTTCCCTCTCATAGGCGATTTCTTCACGGTGGAGGGCGGTTCGACGAATCCCAACCGCCTTCGCGCGCCGCACAAGCGCTCGTGTGCTCAGAACTCCTTGGCGAGCGAGGGCTCGATCTTCAAGGGGAGCCTGTCCGGCTTGCAGGAGATGCGTCAACAAGGATGGTGAGCAATTCAACATAGAGGCCAGCTCCACAAGTCTGACGCCAGATTGATGAATGGACTTGATGGCCTGTGCACGATCAAGATCGGGGAGGCCATGCCATGTGGATCGGAGTTCTGTCACGGCAGAGCTTGTATCGGCCATCGCTAGACCCCAACCTGGACTCTGTGGGCTGCTCGAAATGCCGTCAGGGTGTTCAACTCGTAGCGAACTGGACCGGCCTTTCCGTACTGGATATAGTCCGGACCCTGATCGCGCTGCCGCCACTTCTTAAGGGTCTCTGACCTCAGCCCGAGGAATGCTGCCGCACCGTGTTCATTAAAGATTGGATTGTCGTCGTAGGTCGAAATCGGTGCTCGTTCAACCTCCAAGTAAATGGCGGGAATCAGGGTGCGCCGTTGGGCGGATTGTCCCACCGGCAGCGATGTCTTTGGATCTACAGTTGGATGGGGAGATGGAACTGAGGTTTGAGATTTCTGACGAAGCAGAGGATTCTGGTTGCGGAATTGCGTCATGGTTGCCATATGGCTCCACTGGCCGGATAGATTTGGGGGCACAAGCTGCCTTGCGCCTCCCACCGGTAAGGTTGTGACTGGAGCGACTCAATATGCCTTTCATGGCGGTCGGGACTCTGGTCTCGATCGGCGGCGGCTTGTTCACGCTCCCCGAAAGGCCTTCGGACCACATCCATGAAGACTGTGTCGGCTTCTTATCTATGTCTCTAATGGGGGCCGGTTCAGCCCCTTCTCAAAATCGGATCAACTGCCGGGTTGAGCTTCCGATGCACTTGCCGTTATTGAGTTTTAGGAAGCAGATCTTATGAAGATCGTTCGATCCAAGCCCGACAGCCAAATTCATACTGGCCATCACGCAAAGATCTTCACGAGCTTATACCTTGGTTTGGCCCGGGCTCTCTCTTTCAGAGAGCCTCTGACCAAAAACCTTATCTCTACTTCATTTAACGAAAGAGCGTTACATCCCCCGTCCTGTATGCGGAGGCCTTTGCTTGCTCATAGGCCTGGATGCCCCATCTAGGACAGCATCCTGGAGGCAAGCACGGAACTTTGCCAGAAAGCGCTGCTTGACCTCATCTGAAGGGGGAGCACACCATCGGACAAGACTCTCCACAAGCTCGTCGGTTACACTAACTGCGAAGTATCCTTCATTAGCCAACCGGCGCAAACCCATCTTCAACCGTTTCTCATTCATGCTCGCCTCCCGATTCCTCAATATCCAGCGCGGGGGCGACTCTGAGAAATTCTGACTGGCTGGCAGCTATATCGAGTTTTCTCTTTGCGCGCATGTATCGAACCCTGACCGTCCCTTTTTTCATACCAAGCCAGCCACCAATCTCGGCATGCGTGTACACTCGCACTGGCTTACCGGATTACCGGAAAGCGTCACTACGCAGAAGAAGCTGCGTCCATTCTCAAAGCGTATGGTGAACGCTACCTCACTTACAAGCTCCATACGCGCATGGGAACTGCTGAGGAAGCACGCGTTTATGATCAGGCAGGGCATCCGCTCGAGCCGGTGCAGCTTGTGAATGCCGACGCAGATGCAGGCGCGCGAGTGTACGAGCAGACACTGGAGGAATCGGTCTGGCTGATTCAAATGGCGTGGGCCTACGATCTTGTGCGGGATTCCGATGTACTCAGTGCAACGGACCGCAGACTGATCGAAGATGGCCTTTTGCGCCCGGCGGCGGATGTGGTGAGCCGGGCGGTGGCTCCAACGCTCAACTGGCAAATATGGGATGACGTTGCGCTGGCATCTGTCGGATACGTTCTCAGCGATCCGCGGTTGATCGCCACGGCAATTGATGCGCCAGACGGGGTGGTGCCCTACTTGAGGAGGTATGTTGTCGATGGCTTCTGGATCGAGGGTAGCTGGCATTACCAGTTCTATACGATGACCGCATTAGCTGATCTGGCGCAGATGTCTCACGTGCACGGTCGCGATCTATGGCATGAAGAACCGAAACTGATGGCACTCTTCGCCTCGCCCGTTGGCATGATGTTGCCAAACCATGAATTGCCGGCATTCAACGATTCGATCTCGCACAACATACAGGAAGAGGCATATCTATACGAAGCGGCATACTCCGCGACGAGGGATCCAGTCTTCGCCGCCATTCTCGCGTCTTCTCCTCGCGACAATGAGCATGCGCTTCTCTTCGGGGTGGCGAACCTTCCCAAAGAGGACATATCAAAACCGTCGAGCACCTTGTTCCGCGAGATGGGTTATGGACGGCTGGCCACTGCCGGCAGCGACCTGACTGAGGTAATAAAATTTGGCCCGCACGGTGGCGTGCACGGCCACTTCGACGAGTTGGGCGAGGTTATCTACTCGCAAGGTCGGGTTATGAGCGTCGACCCTGGAACCCAGGCATATGGCCTCCCTTTGCATGGAACATGGGACAAGCAGACAGTCGCGCACAACACGATTGTAGTAGACGAAACTACGCAGCTTGAAGCTACCGGAAAGTTGCTCGACTGGCAAGTCACGCCGCAGTTCACTACGGTTAAGGCGGACGCAGGGCCGGTCTACAATAACGTCAGTCTTACGCGGCGCGTTGTACTTACGTCGCACTACATATTCGAGGTCACGACCGCCCGTGCCACAGACGGGCGGCCACATACATTCGATTGGGTCTATCACAACTTCGGCAAGCAGGATGTTGAACTTCCGCTGCAGCCATGGTCCAGTTTCACTCAAACCAGCGGCTATCAGCATCTCACAAACAACAAAAGTGCGATTGCGAATGGTATGTGGCAGGCGGAGTTTCATGTCGCCGCGACTACATCTGCAGGCGCGGGCAATATGCACCTCGTGATGGTGGCAGAGCCCAACACGCGAGTCATCACCGGTGATGGTCCTGGTCCAGATCTTAGGATCCCAGCACCTTATGTGATCGCGCGGCGCAAAGCACTTGAGGCGCAGTTTGCCGTTGTCATCGAGCCGCATCAGAGTGCGCGCGCGATCCTAAGCATCGAACGAACGGAGAGCGGGAGTTACAAGATATTCGCTGCGAACTGGGTCGATACAATATCTTTGGGAAGCCATCCGGCGCTCAACCATGCAGGCACATATTGACCCCGTCCACAGGTACGGTGAGCCTCCGCGCCACGAGAGCGATGACTTGAGGAAGCAAATGATCAGACGGTATGCAATTGGTCTTTTATCGGTGTTGATTGCGGTCCCGGGGATGCCCTCGCCCGTTGCGCACCACGCTAGCGCTGCCTCGCAAAGCGGCGAAGTGCAGGCGCAGTTTCAGCAATGGATGGGTGCAAACGAGAAGCTCTGGGATCCGAGCCTGAAGCTTGTCCATTCTCCGGAATATGTCGCTGGCCGCCGCTATCCAGGCAGTTATCTGGAAGACTTCCACTACTTTGAAAAATGCTGCGAAAAGGTCCGCGAGACAAGTGGCTATGCGCTGGCTTTGCTCTATCGAGACGCTCCCGGCGACCGGCAGAGAGCTGCCGAAGCTCTCGAGTCAGTTTTGAAACAGCAGTACATCAAGCCCGAGGGGCGATGGTTCGGCACCTTCAAGAGATCGCCGGAAGAGCCTGATCCGGCTGCGAATGCTGTGATGTGGCGAGATTATGATCCAAATTGGCGAGAGTTCATCGGGACCACTTTTGAGATGATTCTGATTGAATTTCCGGATCGGATTTCGCCGGAGCTTTCGCAGCGGCTATACAAGTCGATCGATCTCGCCGTTCAAGGTGAATTGGCCGAGGGGAGGCTAGTGCCCTCATACACAAATCCCGCGCTGATGTACGGCAGCCTGTGGGACTTTGCAGCCGTCCATGATAAGAATGCCGAATGGCAGAAACAATCGGAAACCTGGACGGAGAGCGTCTACAGCTTATTCAAGAAATATAGCTCCTTTTATGAGTACAACTCACCAACCTATTACGGAGTTGACCTATTTGCGCTTGCCCTTTGGCGGGAATATGGATCGACCGAGCACATACGGGCGATGGGAAGCGAGATGGAGACGATCTTGTGGGGAGATATCGCTGCTTTCTATCAACCGGAGTTACACAACCTGGCAGGCCCATATGATCGTTCGTACGGCATGGACACAGAGATGCCCGGTGGCGGCGGAGGTGGCGGCGTTGTGGATATGACAGGCTATGCCGTCGATGAGCACGGCGCACCTTTGCCATCTCAGTCGAAACATACGGGATTTGGTTTCTCGTGCCCGATGGCAATTCTCGGTACCCACATTCCTCGGGATGCGCTGGTGAAGTTGCAGAGTTTCCAGGGTGAGCACCTGGTGCGAAGGCAGATTTCAGATCAGCGAGTTGCAACGGCGTGGATCGGCAAGCACTTGATCTTTGGTGGAGAAGCGACGAACAAGACGAAAGACGTAGGCAGGAAGTCGCAGTTTCATCCGGTTGCGATTCAGTGGCGAACGCCGTCAGGGGAAATTGGATGGGTGCAGGTTGTGCAATCGCCAATGATAGATGCGACTGCGGACAAGCAGGGTCTGACGATTTCAACAACAGGAACGATCCGCCTGCGCATTCATGCGAAGGAACTTGTTGCTTCGCAGGTGAGCCAGACTGTCTGGGAACTACCCGGTTTGCATGTTGCCGTTGCCGCCGATCCGCAGGGCACTTTCAAAGTTGAGAAGGCAGACAGTTCGCTCAACGAGTACTTCAAAGTGACCGACAACATGATCGACCTCATATATCCCAGTATCACGAAAATGAGACTAGATCTCAAAGCTGATGCTGACCGGTAAAAGACTTTGGCTGAAGCTTTGCGTGGGCTTGGCCTTTCTACAAGCTGAACAAATTACGAAGCGAGGAATTGAGGAGAGCAATATGAAAGTCCCAATGAAGACTGTTGCGCTTAATTTGCTATTGTGTGTCAGTGCTGCCACTTTGGCGGCCCAACCTAATTACTTCAGCAATTGGCCTGCAGGGAATGCACCGCAGGAGGTTGGCAAAAGACTCGTCGAACACTTCGTACTCAGTGCGCATCAGTACGGCCCTACCATACACTATTCCGAGGCAGCTACGTGGTATGGGGCACTGACTTTTTCTCAGTTAACTCATGACGAGGGTCTGCGCGCAAAACTTATCAAGAAGTACGAGCCGTTGATGCCGGGCGGGGCCGAGGCAGCGAAGATACCCGTTCGCCATCACGTAGATGATTCGATATTTGGCATCATTGCCCAGGAGATTGGGATTGAAACGAAGGATCCTAAATTTCTGGCCTATGGGAAGTCCTGGGCAGACCGGCAATGGGAAAGCCCGCAGCCGGACGGACTCTCAGGGGAGACGCGCTATTGGATTGACGATATGTATATGCTGACGATCCTGCAATTGGAAGCTTATCGGGCCACGGGGGACAAGAAATATCTGGACCGGGATGCCCTTGAGATGGCGTCATACCTGGATAGACTGCAACAGCCGAATGGGCTCTTCTACCATGCCCCCGACGTGCCCTTTTTCTGGGGGCGCGGAGATGGCTGGGTGGCGGCCGGCATGGCGGAGATACTGCGCGATCTGCCGGCGAACCATCCGCAACGCGCGCGGATTATGAGGGGTTACAAGACAATGATGGCCTCGCTGCTCAAATACCAGGGGAAGGACGGGATGTGGCGGGAGTTGATCGACCACGACGAGGCATGGCCCGAGAGTTCCAGTTCGGCAATGTTCACGTTCGCAATGATTACCGGCGTCAAGAATGGTTGGCTGGAGGCGACCACCTATGGGCCTGCCGCACGAAAGGGTTGGATCGCCGTGGCCGGCTACATCGACCAGAACAACAACCTAACCAGCGTATGCGAAGGCACGGGAAAGCAAAACGACCTGGAGTATTACCTGGCACGCAAGCGTATTACGGGGGACTTTCACGGCCAAGCCGCAGTTCTTTGGGCGGCTTCAGCACTGCTACGCTAAAAGATATTCAGCTGGCACTCAATTGGTAGGCGAGAGGGTGAACTTTCAGGTTCACCCTGCGTCTCATTCAAGAACTCATACGTATCGATGCAATTTCCTACGTTTCAGTCTGTTTCGTTGTTTGTAGACGCATGCGTGTGCGCAAATGCATACCTTTCCAGACGGCCGAATCGTTAAATCCGGCCGTTGATTTGATTGGGTTTACAAGGCCTGATTTTTGACCCCTTTTGTCACAGTGCAGATTCGCTTGTGGGCGTCGTAGAGAACCCGGCGCTGGTCGCTCAGGGAGCGGTCGATCTGCTGGGTGTTGACGAGGATCTGCTGCAGAGTCAGTCGAACTTCGTAGATGCCTGCCAACGCAGATGCCTGACTGCGGCTGGAGACATATATAAGGATGGCCAGCACTACGATGACGGCCAGACAGACTAGCAGGACATGAAGTTGGTCGGTCATGCGGCATGCTCCTGAGTAGCTGGGGCGTGCTCGCGGAGCACACGTTGGACCGTGGCCGTCGAGATGCGATGGCCTCTGGCGATCTGGCGCAGGCTTTGGCCATGCTGACGATCGCGCTTGATGGCGGCATTGTCCAGTGTCAGCGGCTTGCGGCCGATGTGCTGGCCTTCGAGCCGGGCGCGCCGCATGCCGGCGCGCACCCGCTCGATGATCAGATTGCGTTCGAGTTCAGCGACGGCGCCTATGATGACCACGATGGCCCGGCCCAGCGGGCCGCCGGTGTCGATCTGCTCGCGGAAGCTGATGTACTCGATGTTGAGCCGGTTCAACTCGTCGAGGACATCGAGGAAGTGCTTCACCGATCTGGCGATCCGGTCCGATGCCCAGACCAGAACGACGTCGAAGCGGCCGCGGCGGGCGTCGAACATCATCTGATCGAGCCCTGGGCGTTTGGCCTTCGTGCCGGATATCCGGTCGGTGTACTCCTGGACGATCTCGATGCCGCGCTGGGCGGCCATCTGACGCAGGTCGAGTAGTTGTGTTTCGGGGTGCTGGTCAACGGTGCTTACTCGCATATAAAGGGCGGCGCGCTTCATGCGCGCCTGCTCTTCTTCGGCGTAGCGGATTCGTGCTTGCCAACGTAGTTCTGGATGAACTCCAGCAGCACGGTCGTCATATCGACGCCCTTGGCCGCGGTTGCGGCCTTGAAGGCGTTGTGCAAACTGGCTTCGACGTTGATGTTCATTCTTTTTATCCCTGTTCCTTCCTTCTGCTTGATCGGTCTCACCCCCTTCCTCTGAGAGTGAGTGTATGCGGTTTTGAGTAGCTGAGGCCACCACCCCGGACAAGCCGGGGCGGCGGCAAGACGGCGTTAACCCTCCCAGGCATCCCGGCAGAGCCGGAGCACGTTGTCGAACTGCACCTCGCTGAACTCAAGTGCACGGGCCATCGACCGCAGTTCGGCCGCGGTCTCCGGAACCCGCCCAGCCTCGCAGGCAGTCCACACAGCCGGCTCCATGCAAGCCAGGCGGGCCGCCTGCTCTACCGAATACCCCTTCTTCTCCCGGCCCTTCTGGATAAACAGGCCGAACATACGGCCCCAGATCTGGCGGCGGGCCAGGCTGAGGTCGTGTTGATTGCGAATCATCATACTCATATACTCATTACTCCCGATAAGCATACCCTGTCAAGTGGACCGAGGTGCGCTGGTTTTGACTTCAGAGTGAGTATGGACTCAACAGGGCCCGGCACCAAAACTACGACTCATCGCCCGCGAGTATCACAACGTACGCCAGCGAATTGGACAACAAGCTCAAGGAAATACAGAACTGGAGATCGAGTACGAGAAGATCCTGAGCCGGGTAAAACAGACCCGGGAATCAGTCATCAGGATGAGCGATCGCCACTTCACCGCCCCGGTCGATGAGATATCCGGAACTGTCGATGAGGTTTCCCCAGGCGGCATCACGTTCAATGAATATCCCGGACGCCGCTTCCAGTTCTCCTCCGTGGGCATGAGCGCCGCCGATATGTCGGCACGCATTCTGGGCGAGCATAACGGCATGTCGCGTAGCGAAGTGGCTCAGGAAGTGGACCGCCGACGCGGTGACCTGCAGGAATACCAGGTCTTTCCGTCCTTGCGGACACAAAACACCTCACGCGCGCGCGCCGGAGACTGCTGCCGCGGACAGGCTCGCCGCCCATCCGGTATGCCTGCTGCTTGCAGCATGAAAGGAAGATGTCGATGGTATGCCCGGCCATGAAGTTCCAGTTCTCGTCGCCGGAGGCAGATGCAGGTCTTCCCCGATCCGATGACTTCGAAAGGGCTACGTGGTTCTTGTTGTTCCGTTCAGGCTTGCTCGAGCGTAGCGTGGACTCAGCTTACGAAGCAGGACAATCAGTGTGGCGCCGAGGAAGAGAACAGCCACGGCAATCATGCCGCCGATCATCAAGATAGAGCCGGCAACCAGGATGGCCGTATTTCCTATCAGCTTCTTCATGCGCATCGGTTATATGCAGTTCACTGAAAATGGTGAATCCACTTTCAAATGGGCCGGGAGCGGGAACCGAAATGACTCATGCGCGCGCCGGAAGTTGCCGTCGACGTTACCACTAAGCAGCTATGATTACTTTCGAGATGCCTTCTCGAAATTAGCCGGTTTTCGCCTCCGGATGTCGGTTTTGATTTTGTATGCGCAACCCCGGGAACTGCCACAGTTCCCGATCGAGTACTGATACTTTTGACACACTTTTGGGGGTTTTAGGGGACAAGCGCCGTCGCATTATAGGAAGAAATCATCAAAGTGAGCATTTTCCGTTTTTGAAGGATGTGAAATATGCTCAAGAATCCCTCCAAATGGCTCTCCGTTGGTCATACCGTCGGTCTGTTTGGACGGGAGCGATGTGACTCTCGTAACACCGCTGCTTTCTCTTCTGGAAGATGATCTTGGATTGCTCGATAAAGCTACTCCTCTGGCTGTGGTATTGATCCTCTTGAGGCGTTGAGATGCGAAAGTTTTAGCTTGGAGGAGTTGGCTGGTCTTGAATCGATGGCTTGGAAATTATCGGTTGACTCTTTCTTGCTCCGCTCGGATTTGAATCAGGCTCCAATCTGGCCGCTGCGCCTCGGGTGCCTCGTTCAGCAACAAAAGCCAGTGGCGTAGCAGAACTTCGGCCCAATTCTATTTCCTCGGTCGATGTCCCACGGACGATTAATTTTAAGAAGGTCGTTTGCGTCGAGGATGCTGATGACGGGCAGAGCGTTCTCCCCGACGATGTGAGCGCGTCGCCACTTGCCGATCTCATCCTAAGAGCATTGGATCTAATCACCTGGGTTTACCACCCCAACAACCAGGCCGCTAGAGTGAGGTTAGGGAGCTTCTGGCCGAGTTCAATGGCGTTATGATTGCCTAGAAATGCTGAAGATTGAAAAAACGAAATGGCAAGGCAAGTGTTCGCGCCATCCCATGTTTAATCCCGAGGCCGACGGAATCGGCGCCATCAAGGGTGGTTGTCCCCGCTGTCTCGAACTGCAGGCTATTTTTGAGAGCAATCGGCAAACCTTGCGTCTGATGAGCGCCTTTGGACCGATTCCGACTCAACGCAAAGGAGAATCGGATCCGGGCCCTGACCGCCAGCAAGATCTTTTCGATTCCATTCCCTCCACCTAGAGCCGCAGACCCTGACTTCCTGATTTTGCTCATCTCTCGACAATAGGAACCACTTTGTAGAGTCTGGTCGACGCTGATGCTGCCGGGAGGGCTCGTTGGCGGCAGTTGAGGTTATTGCGCCGAGCAAATCGGCTGACCCTTGCCGACTTGCGAAGGCCTATCCTGCATCGGTGAGTACCTTAGGGTAACGCCGGAAGTCCCCTCGGCGAAGCGACTTTTTCCCATTGCTGATCCGCTAAGCTGGTCGCGCCAAGCGGACCGGCGGCAAGAGGCAACAGGCTTGGACACATTACTTAAAGTCGTGAACTACAGACTGACATGGTATCTAGATATCCAAAAGTAGAGAGGTGGATTACGAAGCCCGCACACTGCCTGACAGCACTGCTAGGTTCGTCACATTGGAATTTCCTCTCGATGGGAACTCCCCCTTGCAATCGTTAACAAAACACTAAAGTTGATTCTGGGTAGCCACCGAGAATCAGTTGCGCTCGTTTTGTGGAACCGTGAACTGGAAGCGAAATGCGCCTGACCCCAGGAGCAGATGAGTGCCTGATTCTGCATCGGCGGACGGTTTAATCCAGGTTGCATCCAGCGGCTTTCCCGACTCCAGGATTTGGCTGGCGGTCGCAGGCAGCAAAAGGGTTGCCTGTGCCCCTGGCGGGATGGCGAGTTGGAGCTGGTAACCCCCTGCAATCTGCTTCCAGCTGCTCTCGATAAGACCGAGCACGGATTGATAACTCGCTGAGACCTCACCAATGCCAGAAAGGAATGCGGGGCGGATCGTGATCTGATTCTGCTGTGGGCGACTCATGTCGAAATCAATGCCGGCGAGGCCGCGGTAAAACCACTCTTCAGCATGGCCAAGCATGAAATGATTCTGCGAACTCGTGGGGCCGCTGTTCCAGTCTTCGGTCAGCGTTGTAGCGCCCTTGGCGAGCTGGAAACCATAGCTCGGTGGATCGTTGCGAAGCAGCATATCGCGCAGAACGTCGGAGCGGCCGCTATCGATCAAGGCACGAACAACATAATGGAAACCGATGTCGCCCGCAGTGACATGGTTGTTGTGGGCGCGGATGTCCTGGACCAGATGTTCGAGCACAGCCTGGCGCGAGCCTTCAGGGACCATCCCCAAGGCAAGCGGAATGGCATTGGCGGTCTGGCTACGACGGTCGTATTGCTGTGTATCGGCGTGAAAGAGAAGGCGATTGAAGGCTTCTCTGGTGGCCGAAGCTTCATCGGCATAGGCTGCGACGTCGCTTTGCTTGTCGAGCAAACGGGAAATCCGCGTGAGTACCAACAAGTCCTGATAATACAACGCGGTTGCAGTCAAGCTCTTGCTGGTCAGTTGCGATTCGCCGTGACGGCCGGGGCCGATATCGAACCAGTCGCCTAGGCCATAGGAAAGAATGTGATCCTGAGCGCGGCTCTTGAGGTACTCTGCGTACCGGCGCATCGCATCGTAGCTGCGCGACAGCAGTTCTTTGTCGCCATTGAATTGGTAGGCGGCCCAGGGACTAAGAATGATAGCGCTTCCCCACTCAGGACTATCGCGAAAGTTTGTGCTGATGCCAGCTGTGTTGACGAATGCAACATACTCCGGCGCAATGGCTGGGGCCATACCATTGGCCAACTGAGCATCGCGCATGTCGCCGGCCATCTTCTCGTAGAGGTTGGCATCGTCGAAGTTGTACAGGATGGAAGCCGCCGCCAAATGAAATTGTTCCAGCCATCCCAGCTTTTCACGGGTCGGACAGTCGCTGAGCACGCTCATGGAGTTGCTGAGTATGGCGTTACCGATCAGGTGATGAATAGCGGTGAATTGGCGCTGCGTTGTGCTGAAGGTACCGACTATCTCAACGCCTGCGTGAATGAATGCACCTTCGACAGCATCCACTTGGATGTGGCTGCTCACGGAGGAGTTGTGAGGACTAATTTCAACTTGCACATAGCGGAAACCCCAGTAGCTGAAGCGGGGATGCCATGTTTCAGAGCCGTCACCACGCAGCGTATAGGTAAAGCGATTCTGATTCCCGGGACCGGCTCCGCCGCTGGTCTGACTTACAAGTCCAGCGCGATCGAGCAACTCTCCAGGAATGAGGGTGACCGTATCGCCAGCCTCACCGCGGACGTGCAATATCGGCCACCCTGAAAAGTTCTGACCGAGGTCATAAACGGTGATTCCGTCGCGTGGATGGGTGATTCTTTCCGCCTTGAAGATGCGATCAATGGCAATTCGGGGCAGGCGGCTCGCGATCAGCTCGCTACCAGGAACTGGGTTGCCGTTTGGGCCTGCAACCTCAATGGCAGTTTCCCAGGTACGCTCGTCAAAGCCGGGCTTCTCCCAGTCCACCGGCTCTTTACGGGCATCGAAATCTTCACCGCCGTAAATAGAGGTGAAGGTAATCGGACCGGGTGCCGTCTTCCAGCTCTTGTCGCTGACAAGTGTCTCCTCGCTGCCATCCGCATAGGTAATGTGCATCTGGAGGATGAACTTCGGCTGGCCGAAGGAACCGATGAACTTTGTATAACGTCCCTCCACGCCAGGCACGTCGTACATGCCATTGCCTAAGAACACAGAAAAGCTATTGACTCCAAGGTGCATCACGGCGGTCAAGTCATATGTGTCGTAGAGAACGGTCTTGCGGTAGTTGGTCCAACCGGGGTTGAGAACCGATCGTGTTATTTCGCCCCCGTTGAGATGCAATTCATACTGGCCGAGTCCGGTGACAAAGACGAATGCCTTGCGGATCGGTTTCGTCACCTGGAATTCGCGGTGGAAGATGGGCAATGGCGCGGTGGCTTCTACATAAGTGCCGACATGTTCGCGGGCTTGGGGCTCCGGCGCCGTGTCGGGCGCGGCGGCGATCCATTTGGCCTGCCACTCCTCCGGATGCAGCAGGGCAGTTACCCAATGCGCCGGTTCGCTCCAGTGCGATTCCTGTCCATCCCGGTCCCATACCTTGACCTTCCAGAAGTATTCTGTGTGGGATTGCAGCGGTCTTCCTTCGTACACGATTCCGAGCAGGCTGGCGGAGTTGAAGCGGTCTGTGTCCCAGAGATCGCCATGATCTTTCGCGAGTAGCTTCGTGGACGAGGCGACTATCAGGCGATAGGCGCTTTGCTTCAGCCCACGCCGCTCCGCGTTGGTGGCGCGCAGATTCCACTGAAAGCGAGGCTGGACGTCATCAAGTCCGATCGGTCCTTCTAGGTGATCGATTTGAAGCCGAGTCGGGACAATACTTCCGTTGAGCGCAGATGCCGAGACGCCTCCGCAGCAGGCTGCCGCAAAAAACATGGCAAGGAAGACCGAAACAGAATTTCTTCTCACCGCATAAACCGCCCGTTCACAATCGATTGCTGCTGTCTTTAGCATCACGGGCCATTCCTCACTGTGGTTCCAGCCGAATTCCTTACCCGAGAAGATGTTTGGTCAGTCCTCGCGGCAGGCGGCGGAGGGCAGCCAACTGCACCCTGCGGGGCCTTGGCGCAACTCGGCCAGCCGAGGATTGGAGTCGGGGTTATGTTGCGGCATGACAGCATCCACGCTCCTTCGCCATTGGTGCAATTTGGCTCGCAGATCTTCGGCTTTAGGGGCGAAGTTGGAAGCAAAGTCGTACTGTTCTCCTGGATCGAGTGCGAGGTTGTAAAGCTCGATGTGGTCATCTTCGAAGAACTCAATCAGCTTCCAATCCCCTTCGCGGATGGCCCCAGAGGGTGTACCACCCTGGTCGCTGTAGTGCGGGTAGTGCCAATAGAGTGTCTCGCGCTGCAGCGTATTCTCACCGCGCAGTAATCCGCTGATATCCATCCCGTCGCAAGGTAGCGGAATGGTGCTTGCGCCAGCTGCCCGCGCCAGCGTAGGCAGAAAGTCCATGCCGATCACCGGTGTTGTGCACAGGCTTCCCGGTCGCGTTACGCCCGGCCAATGCACAAGCATCGGCTCGCGGATACCTCCCTCGTAGAGATATCCCTTGCCGCCGTGCAGCCCGCCGTTGCCGGAGATACGATGTAAGCTGCGCCCCTGGAAGCCGACGCCGCCATTGTCGGATGTGAGCAAAATGATGGTGTTGTCTGCGACTCCGGCGCGTTCCAATGCCGCGCGCAGCCGGCCTAGTGCCGTGTCGGCACTCTCGATCATCGCAGCGTAGACCGGGTCGGGCTCGTCCTTGCCGCCATTCTTCCGCTTGTATTTTTCAATCATCGCCAGCTTGGCCTCTAGCGGCATATGCACTGAATACTCGGCCATGTAGAGGAAGAAGGGGCCTTTGGGTGCGACCTCACATATGTGAGCCTCCATGCGATCGGTAAGCACATCAGTAAGGTAGTCGTCTTTTGAGTAGCCGGAGAGATTATGAAAACTGAAGGGCCCGAAGTAGGAGGGAGGATGGCCATGATCGTCGCCGGCAATGTTCACGTCGAAGCCGAAGTTCTCGGGTAGGTAGCCCTCGCCGCCCAGGTGCCACTTACCGATGGCTGCGGTCTGGTAGCCTGCGCTTTTCAGCAATTCCGCGAGTGTTGGGATGTTTGAGTCCAAGTGAAGTGGAGTAGGTGCCTCGATTAGCTTCTTGTGCGGATAGATCGTTCCTGGAATCCACTGGGTCAGGTGCACCCGAGCTGGCGCCTTGCCGGTCAGAATCGCCGTACGGCTTGGTGAGCAGACAGGCGCGCCGGCATAGGCATTGGTAAAACGCACACCGTCCTGCGCCAGCCGGTCAATATTAGGGGTCTCGTTGAAGGTATTGCCGTAGCAACCCAAGTCGCCCCAGCCCATATCGTCAATGAGAAACAGAACGATATTCGGCTTCGTAGCAGCATTTGCCGCAGCTTTCAGAGTACCGGGAAGCATCGTCAATCCGGCGATTCCGGCCAAATCACCGAGAAACTGCCTGCGATTGTGTTTCATACAATTTCCACCTGTCTGCGCCAGTCTATAGTTTTTGCCCAAAGAAAATCGACGCGGAGAAAGATTCTTCTATATCGTCTCCGCGTCGCTGAAAGTCCGCCACCTGCCCGGATTTGGGCAGCGCCTATGTCACTGTTCGATTACCAGTAAATCTTCAGCGCAAATTGAACCTCTCGCGGGTCGTTGGGTGAGTCGCGGGTCGCCGTGATCTGTCCGAAACTGGTGGTGTTGGAGAAATTCAAGCTTGATGGGTTAGCGAAGTTGGCGGTGTTGGTGATGTTAAACAGCTCCGCGCGGAACTCCGAGTAGAAGCGCTCAGTGAAGTCGAAGCGCTTGAAGAAGGCCAAGTCTATGCGGCGGAATGGGGGGCCGCTGACCTGCGTCGCTCGGCCGCCCAGGGGCGAGTAATCGCTCTGACCGACGGCAGTGACGGCAGCGGGGTTGGCAAACGCCGCTGCGCTTACAAAATGCGCAACGCTTCTGTTCGCGTAAGGGCTCTGGCCGGAAACCAGCAGCGCATTGCAGCCAGCGCCAGCAGCGGTTGTCACCGAGCAGGCGACCGTGAAGGGCTG
>Ga0114951_10001304_pt1 | contig 31352 bp, 27 predicted proteins | sample AM7aDNAmetaG_FD_88677 | JGI IMG/M metagenome (GOLD analysis project Ga0114951, IMG submission 88677) | Freshwater microbial communities from Finland to study Microbial Dark Matter (Phase II) - AM7a DNA metaG | ecosystem: Environmental > Aquatic > Freshwater > Lake | place: Finland: Lake Alinen... | reverse complement strand
TGTCCGTCGCCAGAAAAGTAGCTATTGGGCACATTGACAGGGAGTAAAACATATTTTAGGCCCCCTCCCTCAGTCCCTCCCACAAGGGGAGGGAAGAACGATTAACCAACAAAGGTCGGTGTGGGCTGAATAGTTACTAATACTCAATAGACTATCCCCAGGTTACAGCAATCTGTAGCGTGCAGCCCCGGGCCGCTTTTGCTTGACACTCCGTACTGTTTTCCTGATAATGGCTCCGCGCAGACTGCCTGCGGAAACCAAATATGCATTATGTCAATTATGGTTGAGCCTGCTGAAATATCGTCGGGCTCCCTATCCTGCACCACGGAGCTGCGGTGCTGAAGATCCGGGATGAGTGATCGTGAAACTGTGCAGTATCATTCTTAACTATTTTGGAAGCGCCGATACCATCGCCTGCGTCAGAGCCCTTCTTGGCCAGCCTCTGGATAAAATCTGTATTATCGAGAACTCAGGAGGCCATAAAGAGCTTGATATCCTTTCTGCCGCCTTCAGCGGCTTTCCGCAGGTTGAAATCATTTCAAGCGGGCAGAACCTCGGCTTTGCCGGCGGTGTAAATTTGGGCCTGAAGCGCATGCTTCCCCTTGGATTTGAGATGGTCGTAATACTCAATAACGACACGGTGCCCCCACCCGATCTTATAGAAAAGCTCCTTAAAGGCGCGGATGACCTTGACCTTGCCTCTCCGGTTATCTACCGCTACCCGGATCAGAATGTGCTCTGGTCGCGCGGCAATTATTATAATGCCTGGACAGGAACGCTCAGCACCGGCAAAATTTCAGGTATCCCGGGCAGCATATTTTATCTGCCCGGCTGCTGCCTGCTGGTGCGCAGTAAAGTTTTCGAAGCCATCGGTCTTTTTGATGATTCGTTTTTTATGTACGGCGAGGATGTTGAATTTTGCCATCGTTCGGCTCAGGCAGGGTTTTGCATCGGCATTGTGCCTGACGCCCTCATATATCATAAAACAGGCGCCGCATCGGTGCAGAACTCACCATTCTATGAGCTGAATATAAACCGCGGCCACCTGCTGCTTGCGCAAAAGCTTTTCAGGACACAACCCGCGCAACTGTTTGCTCTTTGCATAAAGTTGCCGATGCTTTTTCTGCGGGCATGCCTTCGCACGCTCCGCTTCCAAAACTGGAATGCCCTGCGGGGATATGCCTTGGCTATAGCTGATTTTTTTAAAACCTGAGGGGTGCCGTTAGCCGTTTTGATTTTACAGCAAACTTCATCAAGATAAAATAGTCCCGTACTTTTCCTTCATCCGTTGCTCAATTATTTCTTTATTGTAGCTGCTCTTGCCCACTCCCTGATCCACCCATACGGAATGGCCTGAAAACCCCTGCCAGCCATGAACATAATAGTTCAACCGCTCTTCCTTGTTCGGGAACGGATCGCCGAAGGAATATCCTAAAGCTATGGCACGGTCAAACCAGTAGGCGCCAACATCACCGTGATCATCATAATTTCCAAAGAAAACACGTTCAGTCTTGAGAATATTTTTTGCCGCCTCAACAGACAGCAAGCAACTCCATTCATTAATACGGCATACCCTCATAGCGCTGCTGATTTCACCATCGGTGACAGGCCATATTTCCGAAGGATACCGGCCCTGCATAATCTTGGCAGGGTCGCAAAAATAGGGTTTTTGTTGATATGGACAAACCCAGCATTGCCCAAGATCACCGATTATGCCAGGTTTAGTTAATTTTTCTGCATAAGCTATATACTCCTGCAGAACATTTTTCCCAAATTCCATATCATCATGAATAGTGAACAAGTATTTTTTATCTGTTACATCAAGAGCCCATTGATAGCGAATATTGCGCCTTCTGCAGAACAGGCGATGCTGGGTTAAAAGCTTCCGCTTTTCATTTGCTAACAATGCCCGCAATTTTAAATAGCGGGGCCAGTACCCGAGCACAAATTCCTGAGTCCAGCCAACCCGGTGCGTGTTCTTTCTTACAAAAATTTTCCATTTGCCAAAATAGCTTGTAACCTTATCCGACGTATATTTATTAAGAACTTCCTCTGGCGAGCAGTCATCGTTTATGTAAACTGCATCAATCAGGTCTTCGCTGTGCTCCTTCAGCGTCATCAGCGCATACAAAAGAGATTCCGGCTTCATGTATGATTGTATGGCTACATCAACTTTCATTTTCATCGCGTTCTTTCATGAGAATAATTAGTGCGCCCCTCACCCAATACTGTTCATTAAAGCCAAAAACCTCCTCGCCCCCGGCACGGGGGAGAGGGCGCCTGTTTTCCCCCACCCTTGATGGGAGGGGATAAAGGGGAGGATGCCTAACTGATAATTTTAAATGTCATAGCCCGCTAGCCCAGTTTTGCACTTAATAATCTTTCTATATCCCAACAGAAATGCCGCCGGATCCTGCTGCTGATCATTCCCTTTGATTTTCTTTCCCTGCGATCATTCCATATTTTTGAAAAATTTTGAATTACCCACCACCTCGATTTAAGCAAAACATTCCACGGGCTGAAATTTTTTGCCGGCTGGGGCCGTGCTGCACTTTCCTGCTTGCCGGGAAGAAACTTGCGGAAATTTCTGCTCAGCGTTCTTGCTGCATAATAGAGTTCACCGGACACAATCAACCATAATGGAAAATTTAAAAGCTCCACGAGCACCCTGTTTTTTTCGGACTGATATATTTTAAAAAACGACCGCGCACCGGCGGTTTTTGATTCTTTATGATAGATGACTGCATCAGGAATACTGACCCCTTTGAACGACAGGGTATTCAATCTCGATCCCAGGTCGATATCTTCAAAATATGCAAAAAAGAGTTCATCGAACAACTGATCGCCGTGTATTTTAACGGCCTCAAGGCATTTTGATGAAAAAACAGCTCCTGCCCCGCAGGCGCTGAAGATGGGCTTTATTGCCCCGGGCCCTTGAAATGGCTGCAGAGGATTTATGACATAGCCGGTTCCATCGGGCAGTATGCCGTCGCCATCCGAGCAGATAAGATCAGTTTCGGGATAATACATGATTCTGGCAGAACCAAAATCGGCCCCGGCTGTTGTAAGGCCGGCGATAAAATGTGTAAGCCAGTTCTTGTCCACCAGGCAGTCGTTATTAAGGGTTATGATATAATCAAAGCCTTCTTTAATAGCCCGGTTCATGCCGTCATTACAGCCTCCGGCAAAACCCCTGTTTGTTTCATTGCAGATCAACTGTACCTCGGGAAACATTTCCCCGAGCCGCGGACCCTCATTGCCGGCTGAGCCGTTATCAACAAGAAAAATCTTATAGTTGCCATAGGTTGTCTGTCTGAGGGAGTGCAGACACTCTACGGTATCGTCAAAACCATTCCAATTGAGAATAACAATGGCTACAGATGGTTCCTGAATCACATTTTTTCCTTGAAGAGGGATTACTGTGTCGGCGAGCCGGCTTGAAGCCGCCTTTTCTTTTTTCGCTGCAGCCATTCCGGCACAAGCCCCGAGGCAATAAGCCTGCCGGTAAAACCGTAAAAAATTTTTTCCGCAACCCGCTGAACTCTTTGCTGCGCCACCGGCGTTCTGGCATCCCAGGAGCCGCAGGACGTATATATTTTGGGGTATGCAGTGCGATACTCCTGCAATACTTTTTTCAAAGTTTTAAAATACCCCGCGTTCAAACTGCCCATTGACAGATGATGCAATTCGGCGGGCAGCACATATACATCCAGTCCCGTCGCCTTTACCCGCAGGCAGTATTCCACCACGTAGAGATGCCAGTCATCACAGACCTCTTCATTAAAGCGGTGCCGCTTAAAAACATCTGCGGGAATTATGGCGCAGCATTCATCAACGGTCATAGCGCTGACGGGCTGGTGCAGCTCGTATCCGTCATTGCGCGGCGGCGTGCCGTGCGTGATATTGGTGATAAGCCGGTTCTCTTTTTCGCTGTTTCCCGCAACCCCCGCTACGCCAAGATTCGGCAATGCGTCAAGCATCTTTTCCACATCTTCAAGCCATGAAGCCGAACAGATGTTGATATCCTGATGGGCAAACATAATATAATTTGAGTCAGCCTTAATCTGCCGTGCCCCATAATTAAGGGCCTGCGCAGCGGAGGCGAACCGGCTGTCGCTGTTGTCAAGAGCGATGAGCTCAAACCGAGCTGTCTGCCCCTGCAGGCTTTTAAGAAGGGTTTCATCAAGCATTTTTTTATTATTATAGATACAAACGATTGCTATCATAGACAGAACCATTTCATCATTTCACCGTCTTCAATATTTCCGGATACGCGAATGCGCAAACGTTTAAAAAATAATTTAGGCAAGCAGGCCAACGCCTCCATGTTGCCCTGCACATGGGCGAGGGCATGCCGAAATTTTTTCGCCCGTATCAAGATTACGAGATTGGTGATAAAGGCCCTGGGCCTGCTTGTAAGAAAGCGCATCATGGCGGCCCGGGGCGCGTTTTTGATTATATAAAAATATCGATTGCGCTCAAGCAGCCTTGTTTTTACCGGCGATTCTTTACCCAGTGTTGCGGAATGACCATGATAGACAACGGCGCCGGGCGCATAGACCGCTTGCCACCCTTTCAGGCGGGCGCGGAAAGCAAGGTCGACATCCTCATAATAGGCAAAAAAATCTTCATCAAACAGGCCGATCTGGTCTAGCATGTCTTTTTTGTATAGTGCCGCACCCGCGCACACACCAAAAATATCCATGCCCCGGCTGAACTCTTCATCATCCTTCAGTCCATGGCCGATCGCAGCGGCGCCCGTTTCGAGATGCTGCATGGATATGCCTGCTGTATCTATAAGCCCGGCTGTATCCATGGCCAGCATTTTGGGCTGATAGGAACCGGCTCGCGTCTCATGCTCTGCAGTACGGACAAGTTCCTGAATGCAATTTGGCAGGACGACGGTATCATTATTAAGCAGCATGATATACTGCACATCCCGTGTCTGTGCCGCATAGTGTATTGCAATATTATTGCCTTTCGCAAAACCATTATTTTTTTTGCATGCAATAAGCATGAGTTGCGCTCCGGGAGCCGCATGGTTCACCCACCCCTTAGCCGTTGTCTCTTTTTCTGAAACAATCATGGTCGCAACCGGTTTGTTTTCAGGGCTGTATTTAAAAAATTTCGAATCAATCTCGATCTCACCGCCTGCCCATTTTTTGATTTTCTCAACAGAGCCATCGATAGAGCCGTTGTCGACAAGAATGACGGCATAATTGGAATATGTCGATTGATAGATCGACTCCAGGCATCTGATGGTATCCTGCCATCGGTTCCAGTTAAGAACAATGATGGCGACTGAGGGATCTTTTTTCATGCTCCTGCCTTAGATAAATTGCTTGATGACCCGAAGAATGGCAGGGCCAGCGGCAGCGCTGTCATAGCGCTGGCGAACCTTTTCAGCAGCTCTTGCGCCCAAACGCTTTTTTAGTTCGGGCTGCAGGGCAAGCCTGATAATGCTTTCGGCCATGGCAGAAAGATCAAGATACGGAATAATATAGCCTGCATCCTGCTCAACAAATTCAGGCACAGCGCTAGCGCCCTCGAAACAGATTACCGGCTTGCCCAGGGCAGCGGCCTCAAGGCTTGCCAGCCCGAAACTCTCCTCCCGCGAAACCAGCACAAAAACATCACAGCGATTAAAATAATCAAGCGGATTTGAAACATCCGGCACTATATGCACCCTTCCGGACAAACCGGCGCTGGCGATATCATGATTGATTAAATAGTCATCGATGCCTTCATTTCCCCCGCCAATCCAGAGAAAATGGATGGGCATATCCGGATAATCGCGCGCGATACCATAGGCAAGCTGGATAAAAAGATCTTTGCCTTTGACCCAGTTGGGGCCCTGTCCCGAGCCGCAGACGATAAATGCTCCTTTTGGTATGCCCGGAGGCAGTTGCACCTTGTCACAAATCCCTTCAAGGAATTTTATATTAATATCCGGGCAGACCACCTCGATCTTATCTGGTGGAATGCCATGTGTTTTCACGAGATTTTTTTTTGTTTTTTCCGACACGGCAATGTACTGCGTCGTATGCTGCTTTATGAGAGTCATGTTTTGGGGACCGTATGACCGAATAAGTGACTCAGGCTCATGCACATGACAAATCACCGGACAGCGTAGACGGGAAAGAGCGGCGAGCATTGTACCGTTTGCGATTGTATTTGCATAGACAAGCCCGATGTCGGCTTCTATCATTCTCCGCGCAAAACGGGCATAGCAGCTCGAGTATTCATCAGCCCGTAAGCCGCACAGGACAAACGCCCTTTTCATATATCTATCGAGCTTGTCTGGCACACAGAGCGTTGTTTTGCCGATGTTGCGAAAATCGTTCAGCAATCCTCCTCCGGCCAGCATCACTGTCTCAAAGGCAATCCCGGTGTGCTCCTTTAGCCACTGCTGCACCTGAAGCAAAACAGAGGGCGCGCCGGAGCGGCCGGCATAATGACTCACAAAGAGAATTTTTTTTTGCATTGTCAGCCGTCCCCTATGGCAAAAACTAAAGCCCAAATGATGGTATCTTTAAACAGAGATTCCTGAACTCTGAGGCAAACCAAAAATACGCATGCCGCCAGTCCAGAAATGATCCGGCCTTATATCGATAAAAATCCCGCTTATTGCGATAAAAATAAACACGGCGCATGTTTCCTGCACGATCCAGAGGACTTCGTATCACGCCGTTACCTCGCAGGGCTGCATCAAAAACGGCGGCAAGTTTTTTATAGGTTGCCGGCATTGTAAGGCCGGCTCTGACGCTGCTCTGCGGAGCATCGCGATAAATGGCCAGCGCCCTGTCAAGAACCCACACTTCCCCCAGCGGCGCGATGCGCAGCCAAAACTCGTAATCTTCGCACGACGCCAGCGCGGCTGCCTCATTGAGCAGCCCTGCTTGAGCAAATACGGTCCGGCGCACAACGGCGGTACAATTTATGATAAAGTCGGTCTCCGCCAAAGCTTCAACCGATATGCTGCCGGAAACGGGCTCCGAAAAAAACAGCGGCAGATCGCTGTTCCGGGATGCCGTCCCGTTCCAGATATAGGCATTGGAGCCCAACAATATGCAGTTCGGATGCTGCTCCATGAAACGAATCTGTTCCTCCAGCTTTTCAGGCAGCCAAAGGTCATCATCGTCTAAAAAAGCTACAAACTGCGCTGAACCTTTTTGTATGGCCCTATTGCGTGGCGCTGCGGGAAGGCCTGCATGCGCACCGGGCAGATAGACGAAGCGGCTATCTTCTAAAAATGGCTCAACCGCAGCTCTGGTTGCAGACGTTTCTCCATCCTCTGCGATAAAACACCGCCAATCGGAGAAGGTCTGAACCTGCACGCTTTTGAGCGTTTCCGGCAGTATTGTCGCCCTGTTGTATGTGGGAATTATAATGTCAACACGCGCCATGATTCACTGTATCGTTAAAATTGGCGTGCATATGCACGTAATATCTTAGCAAACGATATTCGACAAACAAAACTTTATTTATTGTCGGCTTTCATACCGCAAGCAGACCTACAAACTATCGGTTGCAGCAGGATAGCCGTTGAGTGAAGTATCGCATCAGGGATTTCAGTTCAGCGGCGTATTGCTTTACCCATGGAGGCATTGAAAGAAATAGTAAATAAAGCAAACCGGCAAAAATCAGCCACTTAGATATTTGATCAAGTAAAAAAATCAAAGAGGCGCCATGTGGAATATACTGCGCGCTCCCTACTATCAGCAAGAACCACATTGACGTGTATAAACCAAATAAAGTAAGTCTTGAAATCCAGGAAACAGAGCGGGACGTAAAGTTTGACCACAATAGTAATTGAGGAATTGTAAATATGAGAAACATAAGTCTATAATCCCAATTACTGCCCAGCAGGAATGTTCCCAAATAAATTGCGCTTCCTGCTCTAAACGAATCAAGATACGGAAGTTCCTGGTCTTCCTGAGGCAAATCATTTCGCAACAAGGCGCTAAGCGCATATACGAGCGACGATAACGCGAGCAGATAGGATAGGATTTTTGCATAAATTTCCATAGCGGGATAATCCCGCATCACTCTCATCCCAAATATATTCAACCCATAGGAAAAGAATGTGTCTACCCATGTAGCTTCAATTATCATTAGAATTTCCTCAAAGTTAATGGAGGCATAGATGAGGGCAAAAACAATACTAATGGCAGAAGAAACAAAAAAAACAGACCGCTTTTGCCTGAGCAGAACTATAAGGCCGAAAACGGGATAAAGCTTCAGAATAAAGCCAAACAAAATCACGGTTGTAGATAAAAGATGCCGTCTTTTAACCGCTACAACCGCTACGGCAAGAAGGAAAAACATCAGCAAATCAGTATTGGCCCGTTCGACACCGAGCAGGACTGCCGGCGATACAATAGCCCCCATAATAAATACAAGCGTCGTATTGCTTATGCGGGGACAAATGAGGCATATACCGACTAAAAATAGAAATATGAATCCAATGCCGAGATATATTGTGTGCCCTTGATTAACCCCTAATGAAAACAATAGCTGCCATACTCTGGGATAATTCAATCTTCTGTTCCAGGGGTCGCCGGGATTTTTTATCAAAGGATCATATCCTTGTGCACGCGAATCCGCTCCAGCGGTAATAACGCGAGTGTCAGCAAAGCAGGGAGACATTGTTGAAATATTCCATAATTTCCAGGTCTTGTCGTAACCGTAGAACTGAAACAGCAAGCCAAATATAATAATTAATAGACCAAGACTCCAAAGCAGATTGGCTCTTGTTTTCAATTTTGCTCCATAACTTTCAAGGTTCAGTTGCGGCTATTTGGGGCCGCTAAAGTGTGGGCGGTTGCCAACCCGCCAGGGCCTCAAGAACCCTATCCGATGGCTTGATGCTAGCAAGTCGTTCCGGAAAAAACATCAAGCAACCCTTTCCCAGGCAATAACCGGAGCAAGTATGCCCGGCCGCCTGTTCATCCAGTACGGCGAGTCGCTCAGCCCGCCCTTGATCGTTATAACTATTGAGGGAACGTCCGTGCCTGGCTCGCACAGCCACTGCCTCCAAAAAAGAGAAGTGATGAGCTCCAGCCGATAGTCGCCGTCATTCAGAAGCCGTTTGGGGATCCGTGTCCTCAGCCGCACATGCCCCTTATGCAGCTTCGGCCAGTCGCTTTCAGCGCAATCGGTATGAGTTGACCAGAAAAGCAGGCGGTGCGCATCGTCATAAAGGGCATACCCTATCTGGAGCGCCGGGTCCTGCTCCTGAATCTCGCCTTCAATGTGGAGCCATATTTCCTCATCATTTTTTAGAGGCATGATCATCTCCCGGCCTGCGGCGTCCCTTACAAAAAACTTTAAGGGCTGAAACCAGGTAGAGCGGTAGAGATCGGACGTATTGGACCAGCTGCTCTTTTCCACGACGCCCTTGTCATAGAGATAGCCTCTGATCACTGCCCTGACATCATAGTCATCGTGCTGAAGCGCCCCCCCGTGCAGCAGCATGGCCCGCGAGCAGAGCTCCTCAATGGCATTCATATTGTGACTGACAAAAAGTACGGTCCGTCCTTCGCCTTTGCTTACGCTCTCCATCTTCCCCAGGCATTTTTTCTGAAACTCCGCATCTCCTACCGCCAGCACCTCATCAACAATTAAAATGTCGGGCTCAAGATGCGCGGCCACGGCAAATGCCAGCCGCACGTACATGCCGCTCGAGTAGCGCTTCACCGGCGTATCGATGAATTGTTCAACCCCGGAGAAATCAACTATTTCATCAAACTTGCGTCGAATTTCGCTGCGGCTCATGCCCATGATGGCGCCGTTTAAGAAAATATTTTCGCGCCCGGTCAGCTCCGGATGAAAGCCGGTGCCCACCTCCAGCAGGCTGACGATTCGCCCCTTTAGTTTAATCTCACCGGATGTCGGTGCAGTAACGCGCGACAGTATTTTCAAAAGCGTGCTTTTGCCGGCCCCGTTGCGGCCAATGATACCAACGGCTTCGCCCTTCTGTATGCTGCAATTAATATCCTTTAACGCCCAGATGGTTTCACCTTCACGGTTACAATGGTCGGCATCGCCAATTATTGCATAGGGATCAGGTTTGCCGCACTGTTTTGCCCACCAGCGCTTAAGATCGCTACAAAACCTGCCGGTGCCAATGGACCCGAGCTGGTATGCTTTTGAAAGATTTTCAACTGAAATTACAGTAGACGCCATTTTTATACAGTATCCATAAATGTTTTTTCGACGCGGTTGAATATAAGCACTCCAACGAGGAGCACGAGGGCGGCAAAACCTGCGCTGTACAGCAAATACATCGGATCAACCGAGCTTGTCCCTAAAAATGCCAGGCGAAAAACTTCGATAATCGGCGTAAGCGGGTTTGCCAGCAGCAGCCATTGCCACTTCTGCGGAACACTTGAAATCGGATAAATCACTGGCGAAGCATACATGAAAAGCTGAATGCCAAAGGTGGCCAGATGCTGCAAATCACGATATTTTGTTGTCAGTGACGATATGATAATACCGCCGCCCAGACCAAGCCCCGCCATGAGCAAAATTAAAACAGGCAGCATGAAAACCCAGGCGGTTATTTTCACAGGTGAGCCGGCGAGCATAAAATACGCCAGAAAGCCAATAAAAAGAACAAACCGGATGGCAAACGCTATCAGGTTTGAAATGACAATAGAGATGGGCACAGCCAGGCGAGGGAAATAAACTTTTCCAAAAACCCCCGCATTGCTGGTGAATGTGTTTGATGTACTGAGTAGGCAGATGGAAAAATACGCCCAGACGGTGTTGCCCGCCATATAAAAAATAAAGGGGGGCAACCCATCGGTTGGAAGTTTTGCAATACCGCCAAAAATGACCGTAAAGACGAGCGTTGTCAGCAGCGGCTGCAGCACATGCCAGACCGGTCCCAGGATGGTTTGTTTGTAGATGGCCACAAAGTCGCGCCAGACCATGATGCCAATCAGATCGCGATAGCGCCACAAATCATTAAGCTGCACATCCCACCAGGCGCGCTGAGGGCGGATAACTATATCCCATGTGTTTTGCTGATCAACAATATTTTGAGTAGCCATGTGTGTTTTCTGCCTTACATATTTCCTCCTCGCCCCCTCAAGGGGGAGAGGACCAGAGGTAGGGGGCATTTTATATCACCCCTCATCCCGACCTTCTCCCGCAAGGGGAGAAGGAGCCCTTAATTCACATGTATTACAAACTCAAAGAAGCTTTCTGTATTTGGTGGACACACATGGTGAGTCCACCCTACAGCTGATAAAAAAATGCTCGCGCGTTTTTTTCTCATTTTTTCTTCTTCTTTATCGTGTGCTTGAACTTCAAAACTGCAAAGTTCAGCTCAATGGATGTCTCTGTATCGCTGGTTTGCAAGTCATCATCAAATATGCCGGTGATCAATTCTCCGCTTCTCTGCATGAGCGCCTTCTGATCAGCCTTATCTTGAACCATGGATAACGCCTGAATGCTTCTTGATAGCTCTCTTATTTTTGAAAAAGTTTCAATAATTGCAAAAGTAGCCTGAACTGCTTGCGGACTTTTAAGGATGGTGGCCAGCATATATAAACCTTTTTCAGGGAAGGCGCTTGGCAGCTTAACTTTTCCGCCTTTTGTTGAAGTCGAAAATTTCGACTTCAAACCATCCCACTCTGTCTTATCCAGTTCAATGATGTATCCGGCTGGAAACTTGTCAGGATTATTCTTTACTGCCTCATTAATTCGTTTTGTCTCAACCCCGTATATTTCGGCGACATCAGCATCCAGTAAAACACTTTGACCGCGCAACTCAACAATTAGGTTCTTTAAATTCTCAAATTTTCTTACTACGCTCATATTAGACCCTTATTTTCATCCCTGTTATGCAAGAATGGGAGCATCACTTTTTCGCCGCCCAGATAAGCAGATGGGGCCGCTGCTGAAGCTTTGTTTCAAACAGGGCAAATTCCTCCCGGCTCATCACCAGCGAGCGGATCTTTCTTTTTATGTATTTTTCTGTCTTCTGCGAGAGGTCTGTAAGATGGGTCATGTTGATGCTGCCCACAAGCAGCAGATCGACAATGCCCGTATCTTTGCCTTCGGCATAATCATCAATCAAATAAGCCCGCTTCAGCTCCCCCAGGCGCATGACGATGCCGTCGATCACCTGATCAATGCCCATTACTTTTGCAACCATTGACTTGAGTTCAGGGAACAGGGGATGCTGCTCATTTGCCAGATAATTAACCTGCCTGCCGTTTTTCTGGATATTGAGAAAACCAGCCTGGGTCAGCTGCGCAAGCTCCTCGCGCACGGCGTTAGTCGATACATCGAACTCCTTGGCAAGCTCGCGCAGGTATGAGCTGGTGCCCGGATTACAGAAAAAGCGCATTAAAATACGAATGCGCGTTTTTGATGAAATAAGACCGTTAAAAAGCCCGACCATTTTTGTCCCTTATTGAGTAGTTTTTCTACTCACTATATAGCAGAAAAATTTTAAATGTGCAAAAAAAATTTGAGGGTGCGTGCAGCCATTTTTCCATGCAATCAAAGATAACATTGTTGCGCTTAGCGTTCGAAGTCAGGAGTCACCCTCCATACATGTGAATTAAGAGCTCCTTCTCCCCTTGCGGGAGAAGGTCGGGATGAGGGGTGATATAAAATGCCCCCTCACCTCTAATCCTCTCCCCCTCGCGGGGGCGAGGAAGAAATACGCTGCCCCCCCATCTTGAGGCGTATTTTATATTGACACACAATCACTCCCATTTTATATTCTTCACATCCAAAGCGAATTCCTGTCAAGTACGGCTGAACCGGCACAGTGAATGCTGCTTCATTTAATATCCGTCATGGAAAATCATTAAAAAAGGGAGGGTCAAATGAAACAATTCATTGTTTTTGCCGCTGCGCTTCTGGCTTTTGCCGGGTGCGACACTAGACCAGTCGAGGTCGAAAAAAGAATAGAACAAGGGGTTACGATAATCGAAGTCAAGGCAATTGTTGATGAAGTCATGGTTGAGAATATCACAGTCACCCCAGCAGACTGCCTCACCTCGCAATATGAAAAGAAAACACTGAGGTTTTCGAATTCAATCGTTCTTCAGTCAATCGGATGCAATGTCATTGGAGTTCAAGTTGTCACCGATACTGACACCTATGACTTCCTATTCTAAGACACGAGTTGAATGCTTGCATAGATAAGGCAGGTGCCAGCAATTTTTCTATAAATGTTAATGATGGTTATCTCCAAAGCTGAAGTAACCCCAAAATCTGAATCCCCGCCTTCGCGGGGATGACGGCTAGAGAGAAAATATACTGAAAAAACTTGTCATTCTCGCGCACGCGGAAATCCAGAGAGCTCAAGAGAATTGCTACCACAGTCAACTTCAGCTTTGGAGACAACCAGAATGTTAATTTCTGCACTTCATGTAATGGCATATGGTTATTCATAAAGCACAGCATATTTGGTTCATAAGCTGTATTAGGAGTTAGCGCAAACCCGGTATAAATTCCCTCAGGGAATATCCTGCAAAGTCAAAATCCTATTGTAAAAACTGCCAATTCAAGCCCATATTTTTTACATTTTTTTAGATCAGCACCGCAGACCACGCCCAAAAGTCCGCCTCGCATCTTGCGTCTACATTTACTTCCTGGCTTTGTTTTTCTTGAAAATAATTTAAAAATATAGATAATGTCAGTAAATAATTAAAAAACTAAAATGCGCTTAAGCGCCAATCCTCACCCTGAGCAGAAATCGGAGCATCAAATATGTCTTTGCGTTTTTTTGAGGGGTTTTTAAAAATCATTCTATGCGTTGCGGGAGCAGTGCTGCTGTACATGATATTTGAACGCAACGGCCCCTGGTATCTGAGCAATATCGTAGTGAAAAACGTATCTCGCGACCTTTTTGAATTCACTCCTGACTTTGTTGAATTCCGCTTCCCCTTCCTGGGAACCTTCAAATCAGACTATTATAATTTTATCTGGCTTTCGGGCTTGCTGCTTCCTGCAATTGCTTTTCTTTTTCGTTCGGTGCGAAGCTCGGCTGCACACCTGTTGAGAAACAAATCCGCGCTTTGTTTTTTCTCTCTATCCTTAATCTTTTTTTGCATTACATTTTTTCCCGGGTTTTTTCTCACCGAAAAAACAGACCCCGCGCAAATGCCGGTGTGTTCTGCCGCGCTTTATGTGACGCTTGGGCTCTATGGCGTCTGCTTTTTTTTTACGGGCATCTCAGGCTTTATAGCCGATTGGAGCCTGTGGAGCCGCCTGCGGGCATGTTTTCTCACCATAAAGCTGCCATGGTTTTTAGCAGGCCTGTTTTTAATAGAGTTTCTTTGCACCAACCTGATTTCTTTTTATGCTTTTGAGCATCGCCCGCATATTCAGGACAGCTTCGCCCAGTTTTTTCATGGCACCATTTTCGCCCACGGCCATTTGACCGCCTTGCCTCCGCCGCTGGCGGAGCTCAACTACGAGCACATCATCTCTACCGACAAGTGGTATTCGCAGTATCCTCCCGGGCATTCCTTTCTGCTGATGCTTGGCATCCTGGCCGGCGCTCCGTGGATAGTCAACCCCCTTCTGGGAACGCTTACCATTGTGCTGCTGTATTTTCTGGGCAGGGAGCTGTACGGCGATGCGGTTGGAAGGGTCGCCTCTTTTCTCGGCCTGCTTTCGCCGTTTATTCTTTTTATGTCATCGGAGTTCATGAACAATGTCACCGCACTGTTCCTGTTCACGGTATTTATGCTTTTCTATGCCAGAACCGTGCGCCTGCAGAGCATTCTGTCGGCCCTTGTTGCCGGAGCGGCTCTTGGCTGGATCATAAACATACGGCCAATGAGCGCGGCGACGCTCGCCCTGCCTTTTATGGTTTATGCATGCTGGCTTCTGGTGAAGCGGTTCAAACAGTACTGGTTACCTTTTTTGGCACTATCATCCGTGACTTTAATTTTTATAGGAATACTGCTCGCGTTTAACTGGCAGACAAACGGTGATCCGTTTCTGTTCGGCTATGAGGTCCTTTACGGCAAGGAAGTTTTGCCCGGATTCGGCCATTCCGGCTGGGGCCACCCCCACACAATGGAAAGTGGTATCCGGTATACATTGAATAATTTTGTCGGCCTGAATAAATATCTCTTTGAATGGCCCATCCCGTCGCTGGCATTTGTTTTTATTCTGTTTGCCGCGGGCAGGGTTAATCGCTGGGATGTGATTCTGTTTAGCTCATTTTTCTGCCTTGCCCTTGGCTATCTTTTTTATTGGTATCAGGACTGGTGCTTTGGCCCACGTTTTTTATATGACGCTTCAGGGTGCATAATCCTGCTTACTGTGCGCGGATTCCAGAGCGTACCTCATTTAATAAAAAAAGTTTTTGGCCGGTCAACACCCGATAAGCGGATCAAAGGCCTCACAACAGCGGTTATTGTCTTGTGTATAGCATACACCTTGAGCAGCAATGTACCGGCATTATACCAACTATACAGTAACGACTATTGGGAGACGCAGGGAAGTCGGCTCGGCATGCCGACGCAGAGAAATGTTAAAGAAATCATCATACTGATGCTTACCGGACAATACCTGTAGTGGTCCGCCGCGGCGGATGTCGGAAATTCCTTATTCTTTATTGAGAAAAAACGTGCTTTTTTCTAGTATGTCTTCCAGTAAAAAATGGCTGCCTGATACGGCCCTGCCGATTATATTCATGTGTTTGGCGGGTTTTGTATGTGTGTCGACGCTTGTTGCGACATATCAAAATTGGCTGCCTATTCCGTTTTGGGACGAATGGGGCTCAGTTGCTTTTATGAAATGTTTTCTGCAAGGAGAACTCTCAATCCAGGACTGGTTCAATTTTCACAATGAACACAGAATTGTCACCCAGAGACTTTTAACCCTTATAGACTATACTTTTTTTAGCGGGCGCGCCGCCTTTTTAATAATATTTGCCATCTGTGCCCAATGCCTTCATGCAGTAGTTCTTCTATGCATGAGCAGTTCAAAAACCACAGCCGTTAATCACAAAATCATAAAAAGTTCGGTTCTGGTGTTGCTGTTTTCCTTTATGTCGTATGAGATTTTTCTTTGGGCTTTCGAGGACCAAATAACACTGGTTTGCCTGCTCGCCTCATGCGCCTTTTTTTGTTATGCCCTGGCACAGGAAAAACATGACCGGGGCTTATCAACCTTGTGGCCGGTCATTGGTTTTTTGATCAGCTGGATTACTGCAGCATTCACCATGGCCAATGGCCTGTTTATAGGGCTGGTATTGTGCATTGTGCTGGCTTTGTCTTCGCGCAGCTACCGCCTCGCAGTTGGTGTGGGGGTTTTATTTTTATTTTTTTTATACTTATATACCCATGATTTTATTAGACCTAACGAACTCCCCCCCTATAGCAATGCATTGAAAGATCCGCTCGGGTTTTTGCGCTTTTATTTATTATTGATAGGCAATCCTTTTAACCTCCTGGGAAAATTTATTGATTCTGCTTTGGGTCTCGCAGGCATCTTTCTCCTGCTTTTTGGCGGATGGCATATTTGGACGAGGCATATTACCCAGCCCCGGCAGATAGCACTTTGGGGAATATCGCTTTTTATAATCATTTCCTTAGGCTCAACAGCCTTAGGCCGATTTTCATGGAAATTTGGCTATCCACTTGCCAGCCGCTATATTGCGATCTGCAGTATTTTCTGGGCTGCCCAAGTGCTTTTTTGGGCTTCATACGCTGCTTATTCCCGGTATCTTAAACTCCTGCTCGTGCTGATCTTGGTAACGGTTACCTGCATGCAGGTAAAATTGCTGAGAGAGGATAAATACATTGCATGGGAGCCTGCCAATCGTGTGCGCACCGCAGCCGATTGTTTAGCCGTCGGGCTTAGCGATCCGCAGTTCAATCCCATTGTTCCTGATCAATATATTCTTGATGCTATTTCGCCAAAGAAAACAAAAGACGGCACAGAACCTGCTAAGCTTGTTCAGTTTCTCAAGCAGAACAGCTTTTCTTTCTTTCATGATCCGGTAACGCACTGGGTCGGTCGGACGCTTGGCGATGTGGTTTCGATCAGTGCTGATGGTTCTCTTATTAAAGGACATATCGATTTGGTGCAAAGGATCAGCGAGGGACAAGGTGTTTATATCCGAGGGCAAGCGACCGATGTACAAAAAAATAAACCGATTAAACGAATTCTATTGGTTGATGAGTTCTTTACCATTGTTGGCCTAGGGACAGGGGGCTATACAAATGCTCTACCAGCGAGGGGAGGCTTTCCGTACATGTCGGAACCGGCATGGATTGGATTTGCTAAAATTCCACCAAACACAGGGCTGCTTGCTTTTGGTTTACTAAACGATCACGAAGCATGTTTTATTGGAGTAATAAATGCTCCATGATAATACTTCACAGGCCTTGGTGAGTGAAAGCGCAGCGCTTCCGCCTACATTTGCCTTGACAACCAACCGACCCAGTCCTATATTCGCTCCATTCCAAAGTGAGTTCCCATCATATTTTTTTGATTCTAAATACGCGTATTTATGAGATCCTTGGGAAACACCATTCTCGGTTCCGCTTTAACCCGCTTACTTTTCACAAAGACCCTTGCTCTGGTCTTGATAAGCAATCTCTTCACACTGGTATTTTGCAACATCCTCAAAACCCCGGTCTGGTGGCTTCTCTTTATTTACCCCGCATGTTTGCTGGCAGGTAGCCGGCTTGTTTTTCAGGCATCTGTCAAACGAACACCTTTATACATTTCGTGGGGGATGATTAGCTGGCTGGCCAGCTTTTGGCTTCTGCTGACACTTTTACGTATCCCCTACTTGCTGGAATGGCTTCCAGGCAACATTGTTCACGTACAATGGGACGATCCGCAGCGAATATCCGGCCTGATTTCCATGACGATGTCGGACTCTTTTCCGCTCAGACATTTTGCCAACCAGGATTATTATTACTCTTATTATTATGCTTCAATGATTCCTTTTGCCGTCATGAAACTGGCTCTCCCATTTATCACTTTAAAGGATGCCATCTGCGTGGGGAATTCGCTGTATTATATTCTTATATTTGGCAGTTTACTTGAGAGTGTTAATCTATTAACACCAAACCGCAGGTCACTTTGGATAATGGTATTTCTTTTTACTGCTTTTGGCGGTCTGGATTGGCTTGCAGATATTGTCTTGTCAAAGACCCCGGTGTATCTTCATCACGAATGGTGGCGAGAAGGCCCATTTTTGCAGAGAAATGCCCAGACTTCTGGCGGTCTGAATTGGCTTGCAGATATTGTCTTTGCAAAGACCCGGCTGGTTAATCGTCATGAATGGTGGCAGGCAGCCACATTTTTGCATGGATATGCCCAGATATCTCCTTTCTTCACCTCATTATTCTGGACCATGCCAAACACACTGGGGTTTTACGCAACTGTATTGGCATTCATCTTCCTTTCAAAAACCAGATATGTACAAAAAAAAACTAAAGCCCTGGTTGTCGGTTTATTATTGATAACCGGGTTTTACAGCAGTGTGTTTGCCGTTTTTTCTGTGCCTCTCTTCTGTGCCATTGAATACAGGTTGATTATCAAACGATTTTTCAATATTCGCGTTTTACCAATTCTAATCATTACAGTACTTCTGCCAATTCAGCTTTTTTTGCACAGACCACCCGGAATGGGCTTTATTCCCGCCAGTTTTCATCTTGCTTTCACTGATAATTTTATTATCAACAAACTCCTATCATTTCCCACATGGTTATTTTTAGTCACTTTGGTTGAGTTTGGCTTTATACCTGTGGTGCTGTTTTTTCTGTTCCCCCGGTTTAGTAATAAAGAAAAGAAGTATTTCGTTGCAGCATTATTATTTTTTCTCTCTACATATATTGTCGCTTTTACTGACTGCAATAACTATTCGATGAGAGGCATGTTTTTACCAACCTTTGTCATCTATGCCTTATTTTCAAAATATGCGCCCCGATGTCAGCTTATCAATGACTGCTGGAATGCACGGTTAAAACGCGTTGCCATTGTAATCCCTATTTGTTTCATTTTTTCAATCGGAACCATTTTTGAATTTCTGTCGGAGGCTCGGACCTCATGTGCATGTATGTCTTTATCCTATAGTATAATGAGGATGGACCCACGCCCCTTATTCCCGGTTAATTACCGTGAACTTGCGCGCAATCACGCCATACAATTCTATGCGCCATCTGTGGATGCCAATTCCATGGATATTTACAATGCAGAAAAAATGATCTACGGGGTTCCTCTGGAAAGGATGATCGCTGGAGAAATCGAACAATTACGGTACAAGTGAAACAAGTCCTGCAGCCATTAGTTCCTATAGCTGTTCGGGTTATTTGCAGCAAGCTGCAGGGGAATTGATCCGTAGCGATTAAATCGTTTTTTCTTTTGAATATATTTGTCTTGAAAGTATCATAACGGGTTGTTATACTAAATTTTTAAAAAATAGGAAGTGGAGAAAGCCTGCGACTAAAGAAGAAAAGAAATTTAGCAGATTATTCAACAGTATGTTTTAAGCGATAGTAAATTTCTCTAAGGGCGACGGAGGGAAACCATGTGTCGCATCGGCGAAACAACAATTCCTGTCACTATCAATCATGCTGCATAAGCTCAGTGTTCTTATTCCAGTCTACAATGAACGGGCGACGATCGAACGCTTGCTGACGCAAGTCGTATCGGTCGACACGGGCCTTCAGCTCGAAGTGCTCGTCGGCGATGATGGCTCCAGCGACGGCACGCGCGAGATACTCTCGAAGCTCAAGCTACCCGGTGTCACCGTCATTTTCATGCCGGAGAATGTCGGTCGCGGTGGGGTCATCAAGCAGCTCTGGATGCGTGCAACCGGAGACGTGTACGTACACCAGGACGCAGATCTCGAGTACGACCCGCGTGACTATATTCCGCTGCTCCAGCCCCTGCTTAACGGTACGGCCGATGTGGTTTACGGCAGCCGCTTCAAGGGATCGATTGAGAAGATGCGCTGGCTGAACCGCATGGGAAACCTGACGATGTCGGCGGCGGCACGGGCCCTGTACGGCGTGCAGGTATCGGACCTGATGACCTGCTACAAGATGTACTGCGCGGAGCTCGTCCGCGGCCTGCAGATTCGGGCTAACGGATTTGATTTCGAAGCGGAGTTCACCGCGCGCCTTGCGCAACGGGGCGCACGGTTTGCCGAAGCCCCTATCAGCTTTACGGGGCGGACGTTCGAAGAGGGCAAGAAAATCAACGCGTTCGACGCCGTTCGAGTGATGCGCGAGCTCCTGCGCTGCAAGCTGCCGGGAGGTGCCCGTGGATGACCTGCAAGGCAGGATGGTCGGTGTCATACTCGCGGCCGGCAAGGGCGCGCGGATGTATCCTTTTTCGGAGCGCAGCCCGAAGCCGATCTTGCCGATTTTAAATCGACCGCTGCTTGCCCATCAGATCGCCGTCATGTGCGACTGCGGTATCACCGACGTACACATCGTTGTTGGGCACCTTGGGTATCAGATCGCCAGTGTTTTCGGCGATGGATCAAAGTATGGTGTCCGGGTCAGGTTCGTGGAACAGGAAAGCACACTGGGGCTGGCGCACGCCCTGGGCGCACTCGAGACGCAAGTGCAGGTGCCATTTCTATTGATGCTCGGCGACATCTACTTTCACTTGCAAGCGCCGCTCAGGCCGCTGCTTGACGAAGTGCTGGCCGGCAAGGCCAACGCGAATCTTGTGAGCATGTACGAGCCGGATCCGGAAATGGTGCGGCGTAATTTCATCATCCAGGCCGACGAGAGCGGCAGGGTGCACCGCGTGATCGAAAAGCCGCGATACGTCGACAGCCAGCTCAAGGGCTGCGGATTGTACGTGTTCGACCCTCATATATTCGACGCGATCCGCCGGACACCGCGCACCGCTATGCGCGACGAATACGAGATCACAGACAGCATCCAGATTCTCATCAACGACGGCTATGTCGTGCGACACCACCCCATCGTCAAGCAGGACCTGAACCTAACCAAGCCGGAAGATCTCCTGGCAATTAACCTTATCGAGCTTGATCGGGCCGGATTGCAGAATCTCATCGGCGAGAGGGTCGCCGCTCCGCAAGGTACACGAATCGAACACAGCGTGATCGGCGACGGCGTGGTAATTCGCCACCCCATCCGGATCTCCAACAGCGTGATTATGCCAAACGTGGTTGTTGATTCTGCGACGGATCTAAATTCGGTGGTGATGGACGGAGAGCATCTGGTGTATTGTCATGGCGTCGCCACCGGAGTCGCGCCATGACGGATATCAATCACTTTCTGGTCACGGGCGGAGCGGGGTTTATCGGCTCGCATCTCACTCGGGCACTGCTCGCGCAGGGCAAGCGTGTGACGGTGCTGGATAACCTGTCCGTCGGCCGCCGGGAGACGGTGCCGGACGCCGCGCGTTTTGTCTGCGGCGACGTACGCGATCCCGCAGCTTTGGCCAATGCGCTCACCGGAGTGGATGGCGTGTTCCACCTCGCCGCCCAAGTCACTATCCGCGGCAGTTTCGACCGATTCTACCAAGATCTCGATACCAACGTCATGGGAACGGCGTGCCTGCTCCAAGCGATGGATCCCTCCCAGGTGCGCTGGTTCGTACTTGCCTCGTCCATGGGGGTGTATGCTGATGCTGAAAACCCGAAGCCGATTGCGGAAAACCATCCAACAAAGCCGCTTTCTCCTTACGGTATCGGAAAACTCGCAGCTGAGGGAGTGTGTCAGCAGATCTGTGCGGCGCGAGGTGTACCGTTTACCACCTTCAGGTATTTCAACACGTTCGGTCCCGGACAGGCGTACACGCCATATGTAGGCGTCATTACAATTTTCGTAACCCGCCTGCTGCGCGGCGAGCCCCCAATTATTTTCGGAGATGGCGAGCAGCAGCGCGATTTTATTCACGTTGAGGACATCGTGTCAGGGACTATCGCCGCGGTGGGCCGCAGCCCAGGTATCTATAACCTCGGCACTGGCCGAGGAACGACTCTGAAGGCCCTCGCGCGTATAATCACGCAACGACTCGAATCGTCCATCGCACCGGTGTTTGTGCCACCTGAGGCCTACGAGCTGCGTTTTTCGGTTGCCGACATCACCGCAGCACGTAAGGAGCTTGGCTTTGCGCCAACCCGAACGCTTGAGAACGATTTTGATGCCGTCGTCGCTGAAATCAAGAAGCGATAGCGACTGCTGTACAGCTAGCGACCAATTGCCATAGGACGATGCTTTGGGTCTGATATGGCACCGATAAAATGGATGCATCGTCAGTCTGCCTTCGGGAGCAATTCAAAACCCACAGGAGACAAATAGTTCCGGCCCGAATGCCTCCGATCCCGATTGTAAAATACCTCAATAAAAAATTGACAAATGCCACTAGCAGGCCGCCAAAAAAACCTCATGCCACATCTTGCACCCACATTTACCTTGACACGCAATCCTCCTTAATTTATACACTGCCCCAATAGCGAGGGCTTATCAATGGCGGTTTTGATGGTTGAAAAGAGGCGAGATATCTGGAAAAGATTTGCGGTCGTGCTGGCCCTGCAGATGAGCCTATTCGGCATCAGCGCCTTCTTTCAGCAGTTTTCGCTTTTTCGTTTCTGGGATGATGAAGGGGGCTTAATGATGTCCCTGAATCAGTTTTTACAGGGAAACGCGCTTTACAGCCACATGTATGCGCAGTATGGCCCGGTATATTACTTATTTCATGCGATTCTAAATAAGATTACAGGGTTGGGGGTGACCCACGACTCGATACGTGGGCTTACCATTTTGATGCGCCTGTCAATTGCCGCCCTTTCAGGCGCCGTTGTTGTCCGGATTACCCGCTCCGTAACTGCAGGCGCATTGGCCTGCCTTCTCGCCTTTATGGCATCGTTGGGTTTGATTAACGAACCGGGCCATCCGCAGGGATTGTGTCTGCTGGTTCTGTTTATAGCGGCGCTGCTCGCCTGCTGGCAGCGTTTGGAAATGCCGATGCCGGTGCGAGCTTTTTTTCTTGGGGCGGCAGGTGGCCTTCTGGTGATGACCAAGATCAACCTGGGGATTTTCTATATGGTTGCATTGGCCCTGTCACTGGCCTTTTCCGCCTCCATGCAGCGATGGATGTCCGTAGTGCGCGCTGCCCTGCTCATTGCAGGGATAGCGCTGCCAGTTATTCTAATGAGCCCATTCCTGACACAGCAATGGGCTCTTTTGCTCGCCGCTTCGGTGGTAGCGCCAATGGTTGCGGTCTGGTTGCTTCTCCGGTCTCATGCCGAAAAAATTCCTTTGCTGTCTAGCGGCGCAATGGCTACAGCTGGTTTGCTGGCGTCAGTTGCCCTGATCGGCGGAACTGTACTGCTTGGCGAGACAACGGCCAGCGATTTGCTGCATGGCGTGTTGCTTCAGCACATTGGATTTGAAAATGTCTTTCGGTTCCCGATCAGTTTTAATCTTCCCTGCCTTGCAGGCAGCCTGGCTCTTCTGGCATGGGGTGTACTTCTGGGCAGAAAAACAGTTGACGGAGAGATACAGGCTAGCCGGAAGAAGCTCCTGTTAGCATGTATCATGATCACCGCCGGGCTGGCCTGCTGTCTGGCGGTTTTCCTTGGCGCCGACCATCTGGCCGATAGTTTCATTCCCCTTCTTGGCCTGCTTGCTTTGTCTATCCGCTTTGGCAGCAGCAACGCTCCATTTGGCCGTCTTTTTCTCTGCCTGCTGGCTGTACTGGAGCTACTGTGGGTTTTCCCGGTTGCCGGAAGTCAGCGAGCCTGCGCATCGGTTCTGGCGGTTACAGGTATCGCCGTGCTTCTCCACGATGGGTTCTCCATGCTTCCGCAGCTGTCAAGACGTCGGGCAGGATATGCGCTAATCATTGCACTGCTTTCCCTGCACCTGTTTGTACTATTCACCGCCCGGAATGATTATCGAACCTATCGCAGCCATCCACCCCTTGCGCTTCCCGGTGCTTCCCTGCTCCGGCTGCCAGCGGATCAATCACGCGTGTTTAGGGAACTGACCGCATTTCTGAGCGCCAATGCCGATGCGTTTGTTACCTATCCTGGGATGAACAGCCTCTATTTCTGGACCGGTCAGGATTCTCCCTTGTCAAAAAATACCACGCACTGGATGACGCTTCTGAAGAGTGATGAGCAGCAACAGTTGGTGGACGAACTACAATCCGTCGAACAGTCAAAACGAGTGTTGCTGGTTCAGAATAAGAACATAATTAACTTCTGGATGCAGGGCAGAACCATACTCCCACTTCCGCTGGTGAAGCACCTGAGTCAGAGGTTTCCCCGGCAGGTTGCGAGTTTTGGCGACTATGTCGTATATGCACAATAAGATAAATCCATGATCTCCTCAAGGTGCATGCGAACGCATATTTATACGGCTTCACATAAGAAATGTTATGTGATACATTGCGCCATGTCATCAGGATATTTTTTTATTTTTCAAAAAAATAATCCAAAAGGATATCAATTAAATTAATCATGGATAATAAAGCGGATAAAACGTCTTTGTTGTCAGTTGTCATTCCCTGCTACAACGAGGAAGAGGTAATCGGCGAAACAATCAAGCGACTCAAAGCTTTCTGCGCCGAACTCGTCAATCTCGATGTTGAACTCATCTTTGTTGATGATGGCAGTAGCGACAGTACCCGCGAGCGTTTAAAAAGCTATGCCGCAGAGGACTCGCGGGTTCGGCTGATCTGCTTCTCGCGCAACTTTGGCCACCAAATAGCGGTCACTGCCGGCATTGATGCCGCATGTGGTGACGCAGTTGTGCTAATCGATGCCGACCTCCAGGATCCTCCGGAGGTTGTCCACGAAATGATTGCCAAGTGGCAAGAAGGTTATGACGTAGTCTACGGAACACGTACCGAGCGTCCCGGCGAATCAGCGTTCAAGCTTGCGACGGCCCGTGGTTTTTATCGCCTGTTGAATCGGCTATCCGACGTGCCGATCCCTCTTGATACCGGCGATTTTAGATTGATGAGCCGAGATGTCGTCGAAACACTCAGTGCCATGCCGGAACGTGACCGGTTCGTGCGGGGCATGGTGAGCTGGGTTGGCTTTAAGCAGACCGCTCTTCCTTACAGACGCACAGAGCGCTTTGCCGGGCAGAGCAAATACCCCTTAAGGAAAATGCTTCGTTTTGCAATCGACGGGATATTGTCATTTTCCACAAAGCCCTTGCAAATGTCTGTTGTCCTTGGACTGCTCTGCTCATCTCTGGCAATGGCCGGCATTCTCTATGCCCTGGTTTTACGTTTATTCACAAGCATCTGGGCTCCAGGTTGGACTTTAATGATGATTGCCATTCTCTTTCTCGGCGGAGTCCAGCTCATTTGCATTGGCATTCTTGGCGAGTATATGGGTCGAATTTATCACGAAATAAAAAAGCGTCCGCTGTACGTAGCCTCAGAATACATTGGGTTTGAGGCCGCTGGACCCAGGCTTTCAAGAAGCCCTGTTGTTGATAAAAAGTGAGGGCCGCCCCTGTTTTTTCGTTTGGGACTAGAGTTGTTGCTGGGTTTTTTCTGGTTGTTGCGAAGCAGACAAATTATTTTCAAAAAAACAAATCATTACCAAAATCAATACGAAACCTTGCGCCTTGAGCTGATCGAATTTGCAGAAGCCTTGTCTCCCTGAGTCAATTGTATAATCAATAAGTCTGGTGAAAAGTTTTGCGGGGTTTCGTTTCGCGGGTCATCAATATCGCCGAGCCAGACGAGAATTTCTTTTGATATGATCTCCTCAAGCGCCACGTTTTGAAACCTCCTTTGATATGTGGAGAAATTATGCCGCTACTAAAAAATATTACAAGGAGAAAAAAAACAGATTTCTTTTTTAGAGATATTCCCCCAAAAGCCTCAATACTGGAGGTTGGTGCCGGTTCAGGCTGGGTTGGTGCATATTTTAAAAAAAATGGTTACCCGAATTATATTGGTTTAGATATAGAGGGTACATCTGACATCACTGGAGACATCAAGGATATTGGCTCACTGCCTTTCAAACCCAAGCAGTTTGATGTCATTATTGCACTTGAGGTTATTGAGCATGTTGATTTGTTGAAGGAATGTCGTTTTTTCCTTAAAGACGGCGGCCTGTTAATGCTTGCTACACCACTTCCGGCAATGGATTGGGCCTGCTATGTTTTGGAAATGATCGGATTCAACCAAAAGAGGACAAGTCCGCACTGCAATTTAACTAACATTAAAAATCTACCTGGATTTGCAACTGAAAAATACAGTATCGTTGGTTTTATAGGTCAGTGGGGAATATACAGGAAATTAAAATGACGGCAGATACTCTAACTGACCGCAAAACCGATGTCGTTATCATAGGGGCTGGCTTCACCGGCCTGTCCGCTGCCTATGAACTTGCCAAAAATGGCATCTCTGTAACAGTTCTGGAGGCAGAAGCCGAAATCGGGGGGCTGGCCGCTGCATTCAATGTCGGAGGCCAGAAGCTGGAGCGGTTCTACCATCATTTCTTTACCCATGACACGGAGGTGCTGAAACTTATTAATGAACTCGGCTTGAGCGACCGGATCGAGATCAACCCAACCAACACCGGCCTCTATTACGAAAATCATTGCTTCAAACTTTCGACGCCCTGGGATTTGCTGAACTTTACGCCATTGGCTTTTGCGGACCGCATTCGTCTTGGCCTGCTCGCTTTGCGCGCCCGACGGGTTCGGGACTGGATGGCGCTTGAAAGCAAAACCGCCCATGAATGGCTGAGAGAGCTTGGCGGCGAAAACGTGTATCGCATTGTTTGGCAGCCGCTGCTCAGAGGCAAATTCGGCCCCTGCGCCGAGCTGATTTCGGCGGTGTGGTTCTGGAACAAGCTCAAGCTTCGGGGCGGCAGCAGGGGAAAAGGCGGAGAGGAGCGCTTAGCCTACCTCAAAGGAGGCTTCGCCGGCCTGACTGAAGCGCTGGCGCAAAAAATTTGCAGCCTGGGCGGGCGGATCGAAACGAATGCGCCTGTTTCAAAGGTGGAGCCGGCCGATAGCCTCTGGCAAACGACTTCTTCAGCCGGGATGATTACCTCTGAGCGAGTGATCGCAACCACGGCACTACCCTTGATTGCAGATATGGTGCGTGGCTGGGCCAGTCATGATTATGTGAAGAGTCTCGAAAGAATTCAATATCTGGGAAATATCTGCCTGGTGCTTGAACTTGAGCACTCATTATCCAAGACCTATTGGCTTAATGTTAACGATATAAATTTCCCTTTTGTTGCCGTAATTGAACACACCAACTTTGAGCGGCCTGAAACCTATGGGGGGGCTCATATAGTCTATCTCTCGAAGTATTTACCCCCTACCGCCCCGCTATACTCCATGAGCGCAGACGAGTTATTAGACTACGCCTTTCCTTATTTACAAAAGATGTTTCCTGAAATGGAGCGCAGCTGGATTAAGCGACATCATCTGTGGCGCGCACGCTGGTCACAGCCGGTTGTAGAGAAGCATTACAGTAGCTTTATCCCTGCAGAAAATGGCCCTCAAGATGGCCTTCATATCTGCTCAATGGCGCAGATATACCCGGAAGATCGGGGAACAAATTATGCGATACGTGAAGGAAAAAAGATTGGCGCAAAGGTTGCCCGATTATTGGCAGCAGCAGATCTAAATTAACAAACAAAAGCAGGGTACGTCTGCTATTGGCTTTTAATTGAAAATACAGCATATGGCACGACCACTCGGAGTGCATTATCTTGATGCATATCGCCACGTCATGAGAATACATACTAAAAAAAGCTCCCTAAAATCAGTAGGGCTTTCAAGATCAACAGGGTCACCTAAATCACAACCTCACCCATTTTTTTACATTGACACACAATAGCCTAAATCATATATTCACCCCATCCAAAGGCTAATTGATCTCAATGGTCAACAGCAGGATTTGTCATACTTCAACCCCCAGCCCTCCTTTACCATGATGGACTTTGAAGCATAGCTCAAAATACGAGGAGGGGCGTTGTGCAGTGTTTGACCGACGATATACAGGCTCGCAAATATTTTAAACTTTGTTGATAACCTCCAGGTAAAGAGAAAACTGCATGCAGGCGACTGACTGCCCTAGAATTTCAATCGTCACGCCGTCCTACAACCAGGCGCCCTACCTGGAGGAAACCATTCTTTCGGTGCTTGACCAACAGTACCCAAACCTTGAGTACTTTATTATTGACGGCGGCAGCACCGACGGATCGGTTGATATTATAAAAAAATACGCATCCCGTATAACCCACTGGGTGAGCGAGCCTGACAGCGGGCAAAGCGAGGCTATCAACAAGGGGTTTGCCCTGTGTACCGGTGATATTGTAGGCTGGATAAATTCTGATGATTATTACGAGAACAATATTTTTGACCGCATAGCTGGTATTTTTAAAAATAAAAACATAAACATACTCAACGGCGATTGCCGGCTTGTGAACGAAAGCAGGGTTCCAATCGGCCTGGTGTGCTCAAAAAAGGTGTATCTGAATCGCTTGCTCAATAGCTGGGTCCCGTACTCGATTCCGCCGCAGCCGGCAATTTTTTTTAAGCGGGCATGCCTGGAAAAAGTCGGGTTTCTGGATGAGTCACTGCACTATGGAATGGATTATGATTTATGGCTCCGGCTGTGCACCCACTACCGGTTTCACTATGAACCCGGCATCCTGGCCAATTACCGCTTTCACGAACAGTCAAAATCGGTCAGCGGCAACGGCTTTGAAAAATTTGTCCCTGAGTGGCATCGTGTGAGAGAGCGGTATTTAAATGCCCGACCCCGGCATATTCGAATATCGTTTAAAATAAGCCGTAATTATTTCAAGCTCAAACACAGGTTCATAGATGTAAAGAATTATACCGCTATAGTTCCTGAATAGGCATGTCATCAGGACTGTTCTAATAACCGATGCCAGGAATTTAATAATCCTATGGTCATTATTGCCGACAAACAGGGCCAATTGGCTAACCGGCTCTTCCTGCTCAGAGCTTTCATAGCAAATGCTCTTGAATACCAATACACTCTTATTTACACTAATTTTGACGAATACCTGCCCTATTTTGAGGGGCCAGCATCGCAGGGCTTTCCCCGGTACCGGATTAGGGCGCAACTGGGCTATCCCACATCGCTCAATAATTATCTGCAAAGAATCATTTTAAATCCGGACTACTTTCCGATAAAGGTTCTGCGAAAACTCAATCGGCTTGAATATTTTAGTCATTATGTATACGAAGTTGATAATACGGGGTTTGATCTGGGCGCTCCCGAATTTGTAAAAAAAGCGCAAACTAAAATCATGATTATCCGAGGATGGCCTTTTTCAGATAAAAAAAGCCAAAAAAAACATGTGCTGCTGATCAAAAAATTTTTTACGCCCCTTCCCGTCTATCGTCAAAACATTGCCCGGCTGATGAAAAAAATCCGGCTGGAAGTCGACATTGTTATCGGCATACATATCAGGCGGGGAGATTACGCAAAGTTTGAAAACGGGCGCTACTTTTACGGCTTTGATGTATATGCACAAAAAGCCATAGAGTTAGCTCAACAATTCAAAGAAAAAAAAGTCGGCTTTCTCCTGTGCTCAAACGATCCTATCGACACACCTGCTTTTGCTGGTTTACGTACTTTTTTTGGCACCGGACATTTTATTGAAGACCTTTATGCCCTGGCCGAGTGCGATTATCTGATTGGGCCGCCAAGCACATTTTCTGCCTGGGCTTCCTTTTACGGAGATGTTCCCCTGCAGCATATCCGGGACGCCCAAACCGTTATTGCTTTCTGATAAGGAATCGGGGCAAAAGTGAAAACAAGTGCCAATCTGCTGTGGAGTCTTGGTCTATTGATTATAATTTTCGGCTTGTTGTTTCAGTTCTACGGCTACGACAAGACCTGGAAATTATGGAATATTCCAACTATGACTCCCTGCTTTGCCGACACGCGCGTTATTACCGCAGGTGCGGAAGCGTGTGCAAAAGGATTGGATCCTATGGTCAATAATATCGGAGATCCCTGGAACAGAAGATTGAATTATCCCAGAGTATGGCAGCTCTTGTATGCAATAGGCGTTAATCAAGCGCACACAACATATCTCGGCATTGGATTGATAGTTCTATTTTTAGCCGGCATATGCCTGCTTTTCCCGAGCATCAGCAATACTACGGTTGTATTCATTGTTGGGGCTCTTGTATCGCCGGCAGTCCTTCTCGGTGTCGAGCGGGCCAATACTGATTTGCTGATATTTTTTCTACTTGCCGTATCGGTTGTGGCGGCTAAAAGACGGCATCTTGGATCTACAGCACTGATTTTCTTTGGCTTTATTCTAAAGCTCTACCCTATTTTCGGTCTGATGGTTCTACTCAGAAAAAAACGGTCGATTTTCATTGTTTTTTCCGCCCTTAGTATTGTTTTTGTCCTCCTGTATGCCTTCATTAAAATGGAGGAAATTCTAAAGATAATTGAAGTAACAGAAAAAGGCACATTCCTTTCCTATGGGTTGAATGTATTTTGGACGAGAGTGATGCTGGATTATCCCGCCAGGGGAATTTATGCAAAAATCCTATCGTATCTGGTTGCTTTATCTTTGCTAGCCTTTTCACTGACCGCCTTGTCGCGTAATGATTTGCCGCAGGAAGACCTGGAACTACCTTATCTTGATTCGTTTAGAGCAGGAAGCGCAATTTACGTGGGGACATTCCTGCTGGGCTCTAACTGGGATTACAGGCTTATGTTTCTCATATTTACGATTCCTCAATTAGTATCATGGGCGAACTGTACAGCCCCCTCTGTTTCCTGGATTTCGAGAATTATCTTATGCGCTTTATACCCGTCAATGTGGTTCCTGCTGATAACACGTACTGTCCGGTATATTCCATATGGCTCCTACATGATTTTTCTACTGACCCAAACATCTAAGTGGCTGATTTTTGCCGGTTTGCTTTATTTACTGTTTCTTTCAATGCCCGCATGGGTAAAGCACGAAGCCAATAAACTGAAATCCCTCATACGACGCTCCACGCAACGGCAATGCCGCTGCAATCCATAGCCGCCGCAGGCTGCCACTGGAAACATTGCTGTAATAGCCAAAGCGCCCGACTATCCCCAGTGTATTTATTTTAATTTTCGAATAAACCAGTCAAAACCGAGTGGCTTATCTCCGGGCAAAGGAATCTCAAGCGTATTTGAGAAGTGCAGATAAACAGCCTTTTCCGGAACAGGCTGGCGTTCGTATGTAAACGATTTCATCGGCAAAAAAGCAATATCGGGGGCGGTTCTATTTACCTCCCGCAGCTCAAAAATCCTGATAGTTTTGTCATTCCGGCAACGTCCGGAATCCATTCCCCACCGGCCATCGTTCCTGTAAAAGACTCCGGTCAAGCCGGAGTGACGGG
>Ga0114951_10001303_pt1 | contig 31359 bp, 26 predicted proteins | sample AM7aDNAmetaG_FD_88677 | JGI IMG/M metagenome (GOLD analysis project Ga0114951, IMG submission 88677) | Freshwater microbial communities from Finland to study Microbial Dark Matter (Phase II) - AM7a DNA metaG | ecosystem: Environmental > Aquatic > Freshwater > Lake | place: Finland: Lake Alinen... | reverse complement strand
CGAAGACATCAGCCCTCCTATAAATATTGCCGCAATAACCAATTTATTCGTCATATTCCCCACTTCTTAACATTCCATTCCGCAAACTCCCCTATCTTCATCCAGACAAAACGGCCGCTAAGATATTTATTCATCCTTCTAACAACTTCCTGAAGGGCTAAGAATCCTTTTTCTGAGCCGTTAGAATAGAGAGTCTGGCCGTGCGCATGGAAAACCAGAGGGCTGTTAGTAGACAGAAGGTCAAGAAAACGCCCCTGCCTGCCGTCTTCTGTAATATAGTAGTCCGCAAGTTTCCCCGGCTCGCCTTCTCCATAGAGAGTATACCAGAAGGGTTCGTCGGCCCGGGAAGCACTGACAACACTTACAACATATTCATTCTTTTCCGGGTTATTTATCATTATTTTAGAATTAACTTCCAAAGCCTCGGCCTCACAGTCATGAAAATAATAGGTTTTGGAGATATTGTTAACTCTTTTTTCCGCATTCAGAACCGCCCTTGAATACAAAGCAAAGTCCCCTCTGTAATTGCAGGGCTGGGTAATCCCGGTTGCTATAATACCCGCATTTCTCAGCACCTGCAGGCCCCGGGCCATATAAGCCGTCAGGGTCTTTTCATCCTGAGCCGCCATCCATTCGTGCTCGGTTACCGGAAGAAGCTTGTCCGTTTTCAAGTCCAGCGCCAGGGTGTGGGTCAGTATTTCCGGGGTAATTTCAAAGTTCTGCATATACTCATTTTTAAAAATGCCTATCAGTTCTTTTAACTCCGCTTTTGAATAACCCGTAACAGCAGAATCCAGAAAACCCAGGCCTCCGGGACAGGCCAGCAGGGAGCATTTTCCCTTTACGCCTTCTTTCAGTGCCCAGATTATCAAATTCTTAAAAAATGCATTAGGAATAATTGTGCTCTTTTCCATCTCGCGCCAGCGGCTCAGATAGGTCCGGGAAAAAAAACCGTTTTCTTCAAGCGGTTTGCCTGCATCTTCCATCTGCTTTCTCATCAGGTAAGCCGAATTTATCGGCGGGTCATCTACTATAAATACAGCCGGAACTCTTTCCATATTCTTTACTCCCTGCCCCGGTTATTTCCGGCGGCCCGCGCTTAAAACAACTTTTTAATTTATATAAACTTTTTTAAGAAGTTCATTTCTTCCGCGCGCGTATTTACTATGCCATCAAGCTTTAAAGCAAGTAATTCCTGAAATATTTTTTTGTAGACCGGCCCCGGCTTGATGCCGAAAGTTTTGAGATCTGCGCCCGTAATAGCAACTTTCACCCGGATAAGCGACGACAGAAACAGATGGATTCTCTGCCGGGCCCGCAGCGAGCCTGACTTTGACATATAATAAAGAAGTCCTTCCCGTGAAGACTGCGCAAGAATAGTGAAAACATCACTGTTCTTCATCCCGGTCTTTTCTAAAAGACGGAGTATTTCCGGGCCGGATTCTTTTATCTTGCTTATCTCCGCGACGGTCCGTGACGAAATCTTAAATTTTTCGCAAACATGTATGACTTTATCGGTGGAAAGATCTTCTACCAGCGCCAGGAAATTAACCAGCCAGCGCTCCACCGGTGCCTCCAGAAAAAGTACTTCCACCGTGAAACTACTGGTAATCTCGCGGAAAATCCGCCTTTTGGCCGCAGTTATTTTTATCTCCGGATGAATGTACTTGAGCACATCAAGTTCAAGCATCCGGTCAATGGCCTTAAGCGGCAGGTCTTCGTTTAAGATAAGCACCAGTTCGTCCTTCATCTTATGTGTTGCCAGCCGGTCAAACATCTCCAGCTCCAGGGCGGTTTCCATAAAGTTCCGCGTGCTCTCCTCTATTTTAAAGCCGTATCTCTGTTCAAAACGGATTGCGCGGAAAATACGGGTCGGATCTTCGACAAAACTCATATTGTGCATTACTTTTATAAGCTTTTCCTGCAGATCCTTTTGCGCGCCGAAGAAATCAACCAGCATCCCGAAATCATTTTGATTTAATTCAATAGCCATGGCGTTTACCGTAAAATCCCGCCGGTAGAGGTCGTATTTTATTTTTGAAAACTCCACGGTCGGGGAACTTGCAGGATATTCATAAAACTCCACCCGCGCCGTGGCAATATCGAGTTTAAGGCCGCCGGGCAGATACAAGACGGCCGTACCGAATTTCTTATGCTTTTTAAGTTTTCCGCCAAACTGTTTCGCCAGAAGGGAGGCAAAAGCAATACCCTTCCCCTCCACCACAATATCCAGGTCAAAATTCTCAATATTCAGGAAAAGGTCCCTTACAAAACCTCCGACCACATAGGCCTTGTATTTTCCTGCATCAGCGAGCCGGCCCAATTCCAGCAAAAGTGCATACATTTTTCCGGGCAGCCTTTTTTGCATAAGTTCTTTGACATTGTGCAGGTGCGGGTCCGCGCTCTCCAGTTTTTTCTCTATTTGTATTATCTTCTCTTTCATTATATCCTTATTCAAACTCCTGAGCATATCAGTCCGGGTTACTATGCCCATTATGTCGGAGTTCATATCAATTACCGGAATTTTCCCCACGCCTTCGTCAATCATAAGTTTTTGAATATCGGAAACGGAAGTCCCGGGGCTGACCGTCTTAACATTGGTCCGCATATAACCGGCAACCCCCGCGTCCTTAAGTTCGTGCTGGATGGCCTTATCGAGTTCTGAGATCGAAACAATCCCCATCAGGGTATTCCCATCGGCTATGGGAAGCGAACTGTGATTAAACCTGAGCATAATCTTTCTTGCTTCCTCTACGGTTACCCCGGGCTTCAGGGTCAAAACCGGATGGCTCATAATATCCGAAGCGACCATGTATGGCCGGGTTTTCTCGTGCAGGACTTTAAGCAATTTTTCCTGCACATCAAAAAGATTGCCCTCAGAAAGCGTCGCAGAAGCCGCCACTTTATGCCCGCCGCCGCCGAACTCTTTCATAACCTCGCCTACATCTATCTCCTCCAGGGAACTCCGGCCTATTATATGAATGTGCTTGGGGAGTTTGACTATAACAAAGACACATTCCAGGTTGCCCATATCCCGGAGTTTATGCACCACCACCGCGATATCCTTGACAAACCTGTCGCTTTCCGCTACCGCCAGCCGCACGGGAATGCTTTTCACATCAAAAGTCTCTATATTGTTAAGTAGTTTGCGGAAAAGCGCGTCCTGTTCCGCCGTAAAACCTTCTTTTAGAAAATCCCTGGCGATATTTATTTTTGCCCCGCAATCCAAAAGATACGCCATCATCTGAAAATCCAGAGGCGTAACCGAGGAAAACTCAAAGGAACCGGTCTCCTCATAAAGAGCAATGGCGAAAAGGGTGGCCTCGGTTTCTTCTATTTTTATTTTATCCTGTTTAAATTTATAAATAAACTTTGTAATGGAGGAGCCTGTTTTCAGTTCCTTCAGCATTTCCTCGCCTCTTATATCTTCCTCTCCGGCCGGATGATGGTCCCAGAGGGTGACTTTAATTCCGGGATTGTCCAGAACTTTTGCGAGTTCGCCGATACGCTTTTTTGATTTAGTATCTACGATAATAATCCCGTCAGTTTCCGCCAGGTTGATTTCCTTAACTTTGTAGACCCTAAATTCGGAATAAAGAGCCAGGTACTCATTTACATTTTTTTCAGCGCTGCCGGGAAAGACCATTAAAGCATCAGGATAAAGTTTATGGGCAGCCACAAGGGAGGCAAGTGCGTCAAAATCCGCATTGTTATGCGTCGTTATGATTCTCATTTTTTTCCGTGAACCCTTTTGCGGTTCGAAGTATCCTAAAAATCTGAAGTCAGCCGCAGATTAATTATATCGGATATTTTCTTATAAGTAAAGGTGCCCGGGAAGCAGGGTAACAGCACTCCCTTTAGACCGCTTTTATTACGAATTCGTCGTAGCAGGCCTTTACGGTTTGGCCCGGTTTAACCACCAGAAAACGTTCTTTATCTTCCCATTTACCGTCCACCAGGTCCTGCATCAGAGATAAATCAGCTTTGTATTCAATATACTTAATTTTTTCTTTTTCGGCATATTCTTTTGTTTTATTGTCAAAACCCAGATGTTTGGTCACTTCGGTTTCTATATATACTATGGCTTCGTTATGTTTACCCGGGCTCAAGGATTCCATGATAAATTTTGCGTTTTCTTCGCCGTACATTTTTACGAACTCGTCGTAAGTCCCTTGCGTGCCGTAAAGTTTCATCGTTTCGCCCTCGCGGTACATCGAATCACCCCGTTCCATATAACCGGCGGAGGTAAAGGGCTGGCTTAAATTATCCTTAAAATATTCCATAAACCTTTTATTTGAGCCGAGTAGAAACCCGGCGCAGTCATGAACGCGGGCAGTAACCAGAGGCAGCTCTCCTGCCATCAAACCTTCCGCAGAATTTCCGCAAAGCCCGTAGGCCAGGACAACAGCGTCATAAGGGGTTTTACCGGTTATTTTCGCGGCGTCGATTCTTTCCTGAAGTTTGGCGCGGAGAACTTCGGATTTTTCGTGCAGGCCTTTTTCGAGAAATTCCACATCGACAATATTGGAGGTTTTACTTATAAAATAGGCGATTTCTCTGACAAATACTTCACAGGCGATGAGTTTGAGGCGCATCAGAGGTTTTTCTTTGCGAATTCCACGGCGTTTCTAAATAGTGCCAGGCCGTCGCCTTCTTCAGGGAGAGTTTCCCTGGTCCACCTGGGATGAGTATAACGGTTCACAAACCTCTCGGGATGCGGCATCATACCGAGTATATTTCCGCCGGGATTACAGATACCGGCAATCGCTTCTACGGAGCCGTTGGGATTTTCGGGATATACGGCCCGCCCGCCATTTGCATTAACATACTTAAAAACGACCATATCATTATTCTTGATAAAATCCAGTATCTTTTTATCCAGAGTTAAAAATTTCCCTTCCCCGTGCGCGACGGGCAGATAACTCAAGTTCTTAATTCCTTTTGTGAAGACGCATTTTTTTGAGGTGCTCTTCAGATGCACCCATCTATCCTCAAATTTCCCGGAGTCATTATTAAAAAGGGTGGTGTATTCTTTTTTATCTATGCCGTCAATACCGGGCAGGAGGCCTGTTTTTACCAGGACCTGAAAACCGTTACAGATACCGATAATAAGTCTTTTTGCAGCGACATATTTCGAGATGGACTCCATCAAGCGGTACTGAATTTCATTCGCGAGTATCTTCCCCGAAGCCACATCATCCCCGTAAGAAAAACCACCCGGAATGGCCAGAATCTGATAATCCATAACATTAATTTCTTTTTCCAGCAGGCGATTTATATGAACAAGATCCACTTCCGCTCCACAGAGCTTAAAAGCGGTGACCGTCTCATAATCACAATTCGTCCCCGCCGTCCTTATGACTATAACCTTAACCTTCTTTTTCATATTTTTCCTAAAATTCCACTGATTTCAATTCTACAGGATTACCCTTCCGCCACTCCACCCTTAAGCCTGGCTGACTGCTTTCGCAGAAAGGCGGATGACCATATATCTTTATCTTACATTTATGAAAATCAGATTAAAACAAACAATATCCCTCAACGATCTTAGACCTTAAAAACCTTAAAAACTTTACAAACCTTAAAAACCTTATAGACTTTTTTTAAGGATTCCTTAAAGGCCTCTGCCACGCCTCTTTTAATTTATTTATATCTTCGCTGAGAATCACCCTGCCATCTTCCCCATGTACAATTAAACGCTCCCCGTTGATAGTGCCTATATTAGCGGCCGCAAAATTCTTAAACAGCGTCTCGAATTTCCTGCTATTCTTTTTTTCGATTTCTACTACAAACCGGGTATTGGACTCGGAAAAAAGAATAAAATCATCGCGCTTTAAATCCGGCGCCTTAATAACTTTGTCGAGGTAAACATTGGCCCCCAGCCCGCCTGCAAAAGCCATCTCGGCAAGAGCAACGCCCAGCCCGCCTTCCGAACAGTCATGACATGCCCTGACCAATCCCTGTTGCATTGCTTTAAACATTCTGTCGAAAAGCTTTTTTGCCTGCACGGCATTCACTTTGGGAACCGTATTTCCGGTATAACCGTTATTTTTCAGATAGACCGAACCACCCATTTCGTTAAAAGTTTCGCCTACCAGATAAATCAGGCTGCCTTCTTTCTTAAAATCCATGGTAACACAGCTTCGAATATCCTCTACTATACAAATACTTGAAATTAAAAGCGTCCCGGGAATAGCGACCTTTTTGCCGGTCTTTGAATCTGCGTATTCATTATTTAAACTGTCTTTTCCCGAGATAAAAGGCGTGCCATAAGCCATCGCTATATCGTAGCAGGCCAGAGAAGCCCGGACCAGGCCCGCAAGTTCTTCCGGTTTATTGGGACTGCCCCAGCAGAAATTATCAAGTATCGCAATTTTGTCCGGATCCCCGCCCACAGCGATAATATTTCTCACTGCTTCATCTATATTGGAAGCCGCCATCCAGTAGGGGTCCAGCAGTCCATAACGGGGATTTATCCCGTTGGCAATAGCCACACCTTTAAACGAAGTCAGAACCGGCCGGGTTACCGCCGCATCGCCGGGCCCGTCGTTGGTTACCCCTTGCAGGGGTTTAATAACGGAGCCGCCCTGAACTTCATGATCGTACTGCCTTATGATCCATTCCTTGCTGGCAACAGAAAGATCCGAAAGTATTTTTTCCAGAGAATTACCGAGATCTAAGGGGCAAAGAAAATCCGGCGCGGGGAAATTTTTATCTTTCCAGACGGCCGTAAGTTCGAACCTGGGCCCGCCGTCGTGGATAAACTTCATATCCAGATCGGCAAGTCTTTCCTTACCAAAAAAAAGTTCGAGCCGGCCCGTACCGGAAAATTCTCCGATAACCACGGCTTCAACATTTTCGCGTTCAAATATTTTCATAATTTCCGTAAGTTTCGCCGGCGGGACTGCAAAAACCATTCTCTCCTGCGCTTCCGAAACCCAGATTTCCCAGGGTGTTAAGCCCGGATATTTTAAAGGCACGCGATCCAGATATATCCTGGCACCGGTCTCTTCCGCCATTTCGCCGACCGCGGAGGAATAACCGCCCGCGCCGCAATCGGTCATGGCGTCATAAAGGCCCAAATCCCGTGCCTGCAGCAGAGCATCCTGTACTTTCTTTTCCATTATGGGGTTTCCTATCTGCACGGCGCTTACTTCCGTATCCTTATCCAGCGCTATAGAAGAAAAGGTAGCCCCGTGTATACCGTCCCGGCCTGTTTTACCGCCGAGAGAAACAACAAAATCCCCGGGTTTAACTTTTTTAAAGCAATCTTTGTTCGGCATTATCCCAACTGTCCCGCAGTAAACTAACGGATTGGAGGCATAGCCTTCGTCAAATATAACCGCGCCGTTGGCGGTAGGAATGCCCATACGGTTCCCATAATCCCTGACCCCGGCAACCACGCCTTTGAATATCCTTCCGGGATGGAGGGTGCCTTCTATCATTTTTTCTTCAGGGAAATCCAGCGGGCCGAAACAAAATACATCTGTATTCATAATGGGCTTCGCGCCGAGGCCTACGCCTAAAATATCTCTTATTACTCCGCCGGTCCCGGTACCTGCGCCGCCGTAAGGCTCTATCGCCGAGGGATGGTTATGCGTTTCCACTTTAAAGGCCACACAATTTTCTTTGTCAAATTTTATTATACCCGCATTATCGGTAAAGACCGAAACGCACCAGGGTTTATTCAATTGATTGGTGGCTTTAATAACCGTCTGTTTCAAAAGGTTATCGATTTTTTTGCCGTTGTAGTTTATTATGCCTCGGAAGGTTTTATGCTTGCAGTGTTCGCTCCAGGTCTGGGCGATGGTCTCAAGCTCTATATCTGTGGGATTTCGTTTTTTCTTCTTAAAATAGTTCTTTACGGCTTTCATCTCGGCCAGGGTTAAAGATAACAGGCCTTTTCTGCTAATCTCGAGAAGTTTTTTATCTTCAGCTTTGAGCAGCTCTATAATTTTTACATTTTTCATATTTTCTTAAACTTTCTTTATTTTGTAAAACTGCACTATTCCGTTAGCCAGCAGTCCGGAGCAGATTTTTTCTATCTGTTTTTTATCCGTTTTTCCCTCAATAATATAGACCTGTCCGGTCTTAACCGAGGTTACCCCGCCTACACCCAGGTCTTTAATCCCTTTGATAACCGAATCCCCGACCGCGTCGGTAACTCCGGCCTTATACCAGACTTCAACCTCCCACCGCATATGTTTTCCTCCCTTGGAAAACGATCCACTAATTACAAAACTTTTGGATTCCACTGCTTTAAAAATATATCCTTCAATGATTTTAGACTTTACAAACATTACGAACTTTATAAACGTTGTTTAAACTATATCCAGGGATAAGTCTAGGCTCTTTGCCGAATGTGTCAGCGCGCCTACCGATATATAGTCCACGCCCAGCTTCGCAAATCTTTCTATCGTCTTCAAGTTTACGCCCCCGGAAATTTCCAGGCGGCATTTTTTATTAACCATCTTTACGGCCTTCCGCATATCGGAGATGCTCATATTATCCAGCATAATCACCTCTATATCAGCCTTGAGCGCGGCCTCAACTTCTTTCAGGTTCTGCGCTTCCACTTCAATAAGTTCCCCGGGATATTTTTCTTTAACTGCTCTCACCGCTTTATCTATTGACCCCGCTATCTTTATATGATTATCCTTGATCAGTGTCCCGTCATAAAGCCCTGCCCGGTGATTCTGCCCGCCGCCAACCTTGACTGCGTACTTTTCTATATCCCGGATTCCCGGAGTGGTCTTTCTTGTGTCCAGGAGAGTTACCCCGTAGCGGTTAGTCTTTTTTGCATACTGATTGGTAAGGGTCGCAATACCGGAAAGCATCTGCAGCAGATTAAGCGCGAGCCGCTCGCAGGTCAAAACGGTTCTGGCTGAACCTTTAAGTTTAAGAAGTACGGTGCCTTTTTTAATTTTATCCCCGTCGCTTAAAAGTACTTTGACTTCCATCTCAGGGTCGAAAACCGTGAAAACCTCGCGGGCCAGAGCCAGACCGCAGACTATACCGGTCTCGCCGGCAACTATCCGGGCCCTTACTTTAAGCCCTTCGGGAACTATCGTATCGGTTGTGATATCTCCGCTGCCTACATCTTCAGCAAGAGCAGTTCTGATCAGGTTTCTGGTATTCATTTTGAGATCCTTTCAAGATTTTCTTCGAGTTTTTGTTTCTTTTCAATATATTCCTGCTGTTTTTTCTTTTCCCCCGCTATCACTTCTACGGGAGCCCTCGCAAGAAAGGATTCATTGGAAAGTTTAACCTTAGCCTTAGCTATCTCGATATTCATTTTTTCTATTTCCCCGGCAAGACGCACTTTTTCCTTGCCCAGGTCAATTAACCCTTCTAATATAACAAATATTTCCAGCCTTGGCAAGACCGCAGTTACCGAAAGCTCCGGTTTAGAAACCAAAGGGCCGGCAAGAAGTTTCTCCACACGGGCCAGGTCCACAATGTAGTGGCTGTTATTTTGGATCGTACGCAGATATCCTTCATCGCTGGTTCTAATATTTACATTTACCTTCGCTCCGGGATTAACCTTACCTTCGCTTCTGGCGTTTCTTATCGAGGCGATTATGGATTTAACAAGTTCCATCTCCGCTTCAAAATCAGGCTTTATTTCATCACGGGCCGCTTCGGGCCATTTAGCCGTCATTATGGACGGGCCTTCATGCGGCAGGGTCTGCCAGATTTCCTCGGTAATAAAGGGCATAAAGGGATGGAGCAATCTTAAAGTTTTTTCCAGGGTCTCGGAAATAAGAAACTGCGCCGTTTCCCTCGGAGAATGCTTTTCCGGCGTAGAGACGGCCGCTTCAATATTTTTCGGGTTGAGTCTCGGTTTTGCGAGTTCAATATACCAGTCACAAAATTCGTGCCACATAAAATCATAAAGGCCGCCCGCGGCTTTATCAAAATTATAGGTATCCAGGTCTTTTGTTACCTGGACCACGAGCCGGTTAAATTTGGAAAGCATCCATCTGTCGGCGAGCGTGAGTTGCAACTTTTCCGCTTTTATAACGGAAGCGTCAAAACCCTCGAGATTCATAAGCACAAAACGGGAGGCATTCCAGATTTTATTTGCAAAATTCCGGTAGCCTTCAAAACGCTCATCAGAGAGCGTTATATCCCGGCCCTGCGCCGCCTGTATCGCCAGCGTGAACCGTAAAGCATCTGTTCCATATTGGTCCAGGACAACCAGCGGGTCCACAACATTGCCGCTGGACTTACTCATCTTTTTGCCTTCCGCATCGCGGATTAAAGCATGAATATAGACATCTTTGAACGGGACTTCACAGCGGAACTTGATACCGAGCATAATCATTCTGGCAACCCAGAAGAAGATGATATCAAACGCCGTGGAAAGCACCGCGGTCGGATAGAATTTTCTCAGGTCGGGCGTTTCATTCGGCCAGCCCATAGTGGAAAAAGGCCAGAGTGCCGAAGAAAACCAGGTATCCAGCACATCAGGATCCTGTTCGACTGCCCCGCCGCAGGCCGGACACTTCTCGGGAGCGGTATAATCAACAATGACTTCTTTACAGATTACACAATACCAGACCGGCAGGCGATGCCCCCACCAGAGTTGCCGGCTTATGCACCAGTCTCTGATGTTATCCATCCACTGATAATAAGTATCTTCCCAGTGCCCGGGAATAAACTTTATCTGCCCGTCCTTTACCGCTTTAACCGCCGGTTCGGCCAGGGGTTTCATCTTTACAAACCACTGCAGGGAAACTATCGGCTCCACCACGGTCTCACACCTGGAACAATAACCCACGGAATGGAGGCAGTCTTCGACTTTGCTTAAAAGCCCCAGTGCTTCCAGTTCCGCTATAATTTCTTTTCTTGCCGTAAATCTGTCTTTACCCTTATACTTTCCGGCGTTCTCATTAAGAATCGCCGAGTTGTCCATAATCTTTATCTCTTCCAGGTTATGCCTTTTGCCCATAGAAAAATCGTTTGGGTCATGCGCCGGGGTCACCTTAACCGCGCCGGTCCCCATCTCTAAATCAACGCTCTCATCGGCTATCACTTTTATTTCCCTGTTCATAATAGGCAGTAGAAGTGTTTTCCCGATAAGTTTATTCCATCTTTCATCCGCCGGATTTACCGCAACCGCGGTATCTCCGAGCATAGTTTCAGGCCTGGTGGTCGCCACTATTACACAGGTGCCGGGTTCATCTTTGAGTGGATATTTTATATACCAGAAATGCCCCTGCGTATCCTTATGCTCCACCTCTATATCAGAAAGAGCCGTATGGCATCTCGGGCACCAGTTCACGATATAATTGCCGCGGTAGATGAGCCCTTCCCGGTAAAGCGTCACAAAAACCGTTTTTACAGCATTAGAAAGGCCCTCGTCCATGGTGAACCTTTCTCTGGTCCAGTCACAGGAACAGCCCATGGTTTTCAACTGGCCGATAATGGTATTGCCGTATTTATTTTTCCATTCCCAGACCCGCTTTTCAAAAGCTTCACGGCCAAGGTCGTGCCGGGTCTTGCCTTCTTTTCGCAGTTCTTTTTCGACTACATTTTGGGTAGCAATGCCTGCGTGATCCGTCCCGGGCAGCCATAATACATTGAACCCCTGCATTCTTTTAAAACGCGAAAGCGCATCTTGGATGGTGTTGTTCAAGGCGTGTCCCATATGCAAGGCACCCGTTACATTGGGAGGCGGGATGACCAGAGAATAAACCGGTTTTACTCCATCGTTCGCATCGGCGGTAAAATATCCCTTAGAGAGCCAGATATCATACCATTTTTTCTCAACCTCTTTCGGCTCATACCTTTTAGAAAGCTCATGTATTGCCACAATAAAACTCCTCTGCATATAAACATAGTCTGCAACAGTCCGTAAAGGTCTATAATAGTCTATAAACGTAAAATACTTGTTTATCGTTTTTCTCTGGCGCAAAAAGCAATTTAAATCATTTACCTTTATGGACTTTTACAGACTTTTAGACGGCCAATCAGCAAACATTTAACGCTTATCGTCGGCTGTACTTTCTTTCACTGAGACACTATGCACGAACTTAAACCTAAGCTCTTCCGTCTTTCCTTCTTCTTCGCCTTTTGCGCCCAGTAATTTTACCCCGGGTAGAACTACGGTAACACTTCCGGCTTCCCGTCTTACTATATTAAAGACCAGATACCCTTCCATCTTCACTTCGGGAAAAACTTCCCGGGCTTTAAAAATTGTGCGTTCAGCTGCGTTATACCTGTAATAATCCTCGGTGTAAATAACTATTTCCGAATAATCAAAACCTCTAAGCCCTCTCTGCTGCTGTACTTTAGTGCTCTCCGGGTAGATGCCTTTAAAATATTCGGTCATTAGCGCACTTTCCTGATTGCCCAGGCCGTCAAGCAGAACGGCTTTTGACATATCAACAGAAATCTTATCCTGCCTCGTGTTTTCCACTACGAGTTTAAAAACACTATAAAATATTTTCTGTTCGTTTAAATAAGGATTCCAGGCAGGGTAGGGTGAAATCGCTTCCAATTCTTTTCTTTTTTGAAAAGAAAGCGTGAATTTAACCCCGGCTTTTTCTATCTTGCAAATCCCGGTTCCTGAATCAATCTCGTACTCTCCGGTCCTCACGGGTGCCATAACCACTACGGTCCGGTAAAAAGGGCCGCAACCCGCTAAGAACAGAAGAAAAAAAAGGGTTCCTGAAAATAGGCTCCCTGTCTTTCCGGAAGCTTTCATTACTTAACGCCGTCCTTAAGCAGTTTATATTCTATACTGTCCACCAGCGCGTACCAGCTGGCTTCGATCAGGTTGGAAGATACACCTACCGTACTCCAGATATTTTTGCCGTCGGTAGATTCGATGGTGACCCGGCAGATGGCTTCCGTTGCTGCCTGGGGATTTATGATCCTGACTTTGTAATCCCGCAGATGCACCTGTTTTAAAGTCGGATAAAAACCGTAAAGCGCTTTTCTAAGCGCGTTATTTAACGCATCCACGGGCCCGTTCCCTTCCGCCGCAGTATGTTCAGGCACACCCTTTACGGTAAGTTTAATAGTCGCTTCCGAAATCAGTTTGTCCGCTTTATTTTCGACAATGACCCTGAACCCTTCAAGTTTAAAAAAGGTCCGGTGGGTTTTCAAGGTCTTTTTCATAAGCAATTCAAAAGAAGCTTCCGCATCTTCAAAATTATAACCCTGATTCTCGAGTTCCTTAAGTTTTCTTAAGAGTTCCCGGGTTGCCGGGTTATCTTTGCCCAGGTCAATATTAAGTTCCATGGCCTTGTACAGGACATTACTTACACCCGACTGGTCCGATATGAGCACTCTTCTTTTGTTTCCGACCAGCTCCGGCACCATATGTTCGTAAGTCTTGGGATTCTTTTTTACGGCGTCCACATGTATGCCGCCTTTGTGCGCAAACGCAGAAAAACCGACAAAAGGCATATTGTCCGGAAGCTTTACATTCGCCACTTCCGCGACGAATATAGAAAGCGAAGTGAGTTCTTTGATTTTTGCCGGCGGCAGGCAGTTGTAACCCAGTTTAACCTGCAAATTGGGGATAACCGTGCAGAGGTTGGCGTTACCGCAGCGCTCCCCAAAACCATTGACGGTCCCCTGGACCATTCCCGCTCCTGCTTGCACCGCTACAACGGTATTGGCGTTGGCCATATCCGAATCATTATGGGCGTGAATACCCAGAGGGGTTTTTACATGTTTTTTGACATCTTCAAATATTTCAATTATCTCAGACGAGATACAACCGCCGTTGGTATCACAAAGCACCAGGTAATCTGCCCCGGCGTCTTCTGCGGCTTGCAGGGTCTTCAAAGCATAGTTCTTGTTGGCCTTGTAGCCATCAAAAAAATGTTCCGCATCATAAAAAACCTTGAGTTTATGCGCCTTAAGGTACTTCACGGAATCAAAGATTAATATGAGATTCTCGGGCAGCGTAATCCTGAGCGCGTCGGTAACATGCAAGTCCCAGGTCTTTCCAAAAATAGCCGCGCCGTAAGCGCCGGTTCTCACTATAGCTTTTAGATTTTCATCGTCCTTGGCGGCATTTTTCGCCCTTCTTGTGCTTCCAAAAGCGACACTTTTTGCATTTTTAAGTTTTAAACCCTTAAGCCCCTGAAAAAACTCAGCGTCCTTAGGATTTGCGCCTGGCCAGCCGCCTTCAATATATTCAATGCCCGCTTCGTCAAGTTTTTTCGCAATCTTTAATTTCTCGGCAACAGAGAAGGTCACACCCTCGCCCTGCGCTCCGTCTCTTAATGTAGTATCGTAAATAATAATCTTTTTCATTTTTTTACCCTCGATAAGCCTAACCGGCATTATCCCGCTTATCCCCTCGCTGTTTGTTTTAAAAAAATATCCGTCAACGATTTTAGACCTTATGCTGCTAAAAGCGCAGCTGATTTCACAGATAAAAAACAGATGACACAGATACACGAAAAAATTAAATATCTTTCAACGATTTTAGACCTTATAGACATTACAAACCTTAAAAACTTTATAAACCGTTACTTTTTTTAATCCTATACCTTATCCAAATTAAATTTCTTATGCAAAGACCTGACCGCTTCTTCCGTCTTGGCCTTATCAATAACCACGGATATTTTTATTTCAGAAGTGGAGATCATCTCCACATTTATTCCCCTTTCCGCCAGCGCCTCAAACATCATCGCAGCTACCCCGGCATGGCTTCTCATTCCGACGCCTATTACCGACAGTTTGGATATGCCTTCGTCTATCATTACATTTTTTATTCCCAGTTTGGACTTTACCTTTTCCACCGCAGAAAGTGTCTTCTTTAACTCATCCGTGCCCACGGTAAAAGAAATATTTGTGATGCCGTCCTCGCTGACATCCTGGACTATCATATCCACATTAATATTCTCATCTGCGATAGTGCGGAAGATGGTCCCCGCATTTCCCGGCCTATCCGGCACGCCGTAGACCGTAACTTTTGCCTCGTCTTTACTGTAAGTAACGCCGCTAACAAATAACTTTTCCATTTCTTTTGCCTCCATGGTTATAATTGTCCCCATACCTTCATTAAAGGTGGGCCGTACCCGCACCGGCATATTATATCTTTGCGCGTATTCAATAGAGCGCGCGTTGACGACCTGCGCTCCGGCTGAAGCCATTTCCAGCATCTCCTCGTAAGAAATATGTTTTATCAGCCTGGCTTCCGGCACGATCTTCGGATTAGTCGTAAGTATTCCGTCCACATCTTTGTAGAGTTCGCAAACCTGGGCGTTTAATGCTGTGGCTACTGCGACCGCCGTCAGATCAGAGCCGCCCCGGCCGAGTGTTGTAATATCTTCGTCTTCGTCCATTCCCTGGAACCCGGCGACTATTACCACCTTGTCCAGATTTAACGCTTTTACTATTTTCTCGCCGCCTATCTTAACGATACGCGCTTTACCGTGCACATCGTCAGTCACTATACCGACCTGAGGACCGGTAAAGGATATAGCGTCACAACCTAAAGACTTAAGCGCAATAGCCATAAGAGCTATTGATTTCTGTTCGCCGGTGGCAAGCAGGACATCCATCTCTCTCTCATCCGGAGAATCCGTAATCTTGTGAGCCAGCTCAATAAGCTCATCAGTTTCATCACCCGGCGCGGAAACCACCACAACCACCTGGTTTCCCTCGTCTTTGCATTTAACTATTCTTTTTGCAACTGCCCTCATATTTTCCGGTGTGGCAACCGAACTGCCCCCGAACTTCTGAACGATTATCCCCATTTCTTTTTACTTTTCCCCTCCCGTTAAAATATACAAAAAAACACACCCCTAAAGAGCGTATTCAAGCAGTATTTTAGCAAAAAAAGAAGGCTTTTTCTATAAGAAACAGGATATTTATTAAAAATTGAGCGGCTTTTTTACTCAAATCCCGTGGCTTTGGAATACTCTTTTACTCCTTCTTCATATTTTGTTATAATGCTTCAGTAATTTATTATTTAAGAGCATTTTTAAAAGAAATCAGGGAAATTCGCACTGCGCATCCGGAGACGGTTTATTTTTCTTCCCGGTAAAGTTCTTAACAAGGGAGGCAGGAAATGCCGGTAAAAGGCGTAATCTTTGATATGGACGGAGTACTTGTAGACTCCGAAAAATTTATCCTTGCCGCCGCCATGGCTTTCCTCAAGGAACAGGGCTTGAATCCCCAAAAAAAAGATTTCTTGCCTTTTGTAGGCACCGGTGAAGACAGGTTTATAGGCGGCCCCGCAGAAAAATACGGCTTAAAGCTGGATCTTAAAAAAGCCAAAGCCAGAACCTATGAACTTTACGGCCGGCTCGTGAGAGGAAGACTAAAACCCCTTCCCGGGGTAAGGAAGTTTATAAAACTTTGCAAAAGCAAAGGCCTGAAAATAGCCGTGGCGTCAAGCGCGGATGAAATCAAGGTCCTTACAAATCTTTTGGAAATAAAACTACCTCCGGAAACTTTTAACACGGTCATCAACGGCCTGCAGGTAAAAAACAAAAAGCCCTCCCCGGAGATATTCCTGAAAGCCGCCAAAGAAATGAATTTATCGCCTTTTGACTGTCTGGTGGTCGAAGATGCCGTGAGCGGCGTAACCGCAGCCAAAGCCGCCGGCGCAAAATGCCTCGCCCTTACCACCACCTTCCCTCAAAAAAAATTAAAAGGCGCCGACTGGTTCGCAAAAAACCTGGCAAAAGCCCCGGAAGAAGTCCTTAATTGGTAAACAGGCAGGAAAGCCGATTTTGAAGTTTTCTTTTTTAAACTTTAAAGAAACAGATGCAGCTTTTTAACAGTTTTTCCTATTTATTTTGGCTTCCCTCAATATTAAAGGGGACAGCGACCTTTATTAGAAGCCGACCTCTGCCAATCATATTCAAGCTTTCACCCAGCTTCTTCTCTCAGATATTGTTTTCGAAGCGCATTTAAAGCAGCTATCTGCTCATCTATTTTCTTAATTTTAGTTTCAAATGCATTAATTTCTTTTTGTTCTCTCATTTTATTATTTCTCTTTTAAAAAGCAGCTCTAACTTTAAATTCTCTTCTGGAAAAACAATCGTTATAAAATAAGGATTTACGCTAAACCAATCCAGCAAGAAATTTATCTATACTAATAACCCTTACGCCTTTAATAATAAAATCTTTCCCCGGTTCCATCACTACAAGATAGGCAGCAGGTATACCAATCCTTTCTATAAAATATCTTAGAGTTTGGGGAATTTCTTTGTACGAAGATTTCACCTCAACGGCAAACCAGGGCTTATTATCCACAGAAACAAGAAAATCTGTTTCTCTCTGATCTTTGTCTTTTATGAAATGAAGCTCTACCTTATAGCCCTGTGTATCGTACAGGTAGTCAGTAAATTTAAGAAGATGCGAAGCAACTATGTTTTCCAATCTAGCTCCTTCATCTTCAAGCTCTGACCAGTCCCACAGATACATTTTAGTTTTTTTACTTAAAGACCTTATTTTTAAACTTCTAAAAGGTGTTATTCTGAAAATATAATAAAATCTGGACAAAATATCTAACCAATGCTGAACGGTCTTGAATGAAACCTTCAAATCTTTAGAGAGGGATTCAATCGATAACTCGGAAGAGACTTTTCCCCGCAATAATTCAACAAGCACCTGCATAGCGGAAATATCCTTTATACTCTCAATATCTCTTATATCTTCTTTTATAATCCTGTCAGACCGTTCATTATGCCAGCGCCGTAGTCCCGCTTCATCCTGGTTCAGGTAAACCTCGGGAAAGCCGCCATATTTACAACGCCTTTCAAATAACTTGATGTCAGTTTTACCGTTATAGTCAGGATTATTTTTTAAAGGAACTCCTTTATAGGCCATTCCCGCCATTTCTGCGGCACTAAAAGGATGCAACCTATAATAACGGTATCTGCCCAAAAGAGAATCCGCGCCTTTCCTGAAAATGTCAAGCCGTGAACTTCCTGTGACCAAGATATTGAGCCTATTTTTATTCTTATCGTAAATACCCTTTATATAATTCTTCCAATTCTTGTATTTGTGCAGCTCATCAAAAATGATGTACTTGCTTTTTGTTTCAAAATTTTCACTAAGAATTTTCGTTCTGTCTTCCCGGCTGTCCCAATTCAGGTATTGATAATTTCCCTTGTAAAGTTTATCTCCCAGTTGTTCCGCAAGCGTGGTCTTCCCAACCTGCCTGGGCCCGCCGATAAATACCATCTTCTCAGAAATATCAGCTCCTGCATTTGCTTCCAGATACCTGACAATTTGCTTGCCTGCGCCCATATTTCCCTCCACTCCATATTATACGCGTACATATTGGAATCTACTCCAATATTTACTTAGTGAAGTATAGTCGTATAATTGATTTTTGTTAACCGTAAAGATTCCGGACAGAAACACAGGGAAGAGAGTAAAGAATTGAGCAGCTTTAAAATTCGTTTTGAGCAATTGAAAATAGAGAATAGGCCGCAATGAGAATCTCTTTATCTATTTTCATATCTCGGGATGTCAACGGTAGTTGGCATGAATATATAATTCCTATCGAGAAAAGCTCTGCTTATTGTCGAGTGTTCAATTGCTCTGCCATATTTCGCCCTAGCGAAAAATCGAAGTTAAAAACTAGAGCAATAAAACCGAAACTACCACAAAAATTCTTTTTGAACAATAGAACAATTGAGCAATAGACCGCAATTAAACTGGCTTTATCTATTGTCCATTCTCGATTGTTCAATTGCTCTGCCATTTTTCACCCTAGCGAAAAATGGCGTCCCTGTTTGCAATCAAATCGAACCGAAAGTATAATTACAGCCAATATTATTATTACGCCGAGTGATCGTATCCCCCTCTATGCAAAGCTTGCGCCAAAAATAGTTGAACTAAACGCGCTTGGTATGAGTATCTGCGAGATAACAAAAACACTCGCGGTATCAAAAGATACAGTGCTTCACGCTTTAAATCACTTAGCTCGGAATTAATCGGTTCATTTTTTTACTCTGTACTTAACATTTTTATGACTACCTACCGCTTCTATCACGCTGGCACTAATCAGAGGTTTCATCACATAATGCGCTCCGGGCAGTGTCGTGCCTAGAACTTCAGCTATTTCTCTTATACCCGCGAGTCTCTTTTCCTGCAATAACCTAAGTAACTTTTCCTGTCGGGAAGTCAGGGAAACTTTGAGTTTCTCATTTATGCCGACGGCAAGAATACGCTTATAAGTTCTTTCCAGTGTTTCCAGAACATTCTCGCACATATATTCCAGCCATATATCAATGGGACGCCCTTCAACCTGTACATATTGAAGATTGCTTATATAAAAACGCCGGTTTTCATTCAACACTTCATCTAAAGAAAATATGTGTAGCGAGTCAAAACCTTTTCTGTATAAGTCCCAGGTAGCAAGAGCTCTGGCGCTTCGTCCGTTACCATCCTGAAAAGGATGTATGGTTACAAATTGAAGATGCAGCAGCGCGGAAGATATAACGGCCGGCAGTTCATTCGCTTCTTTGTTTATCCAATCCACAAGTTCTTCCATCAGCCCGGGTATTTTTTTCCAGTTTGGGGCAAAATGAAGTCCGGCTTTAACATTCACTCTCCGGTACTCACCTGCTTTTCCGCCTTCAAGAGCTCCGGTGGCAATTATTCCGTGAAGGCGCAAAATATCTTTTTTATCTATTATCTTGTCCTTCTCTCTTTTAATTATCCACTTTATTGCGCTTAAATAGTTTTTTGCCATTACAACATGCTTTTCCGGATAACCAACCACTTCCTTTCCGTCAAAGAGCGATTCAACCGCTTCAATTGAAAGAGTGCAGCCTTCTATTGCCGTAGACCCGTGCGCAAGGCTAACCGCCGCATCCCGAACAAGTGCAGGAATCCACGGAAGTTTTACACTCGCAGACTGTATCTTTTCCTTGAGCCCCGCAATTTCTTCCAGAAGCCGTAAGGTTCTGTTATTTATATTATATTTTGGTTTCCACATATCTTGCATAAAGTATACATAAAGTCCTGCATAAAGTCAAGGGGCGATAGTTGAAAGAGAAATACACAGGAAGGAGAATGGAAAAGATGCTTTTAGCATGACGCGATATGAGGTTATTATATATTTGCTTCGCAAAGAGATCTTTTGAAAATCGAGAATCGAAAATGGACCGAATAGATATCCTCCATAATCAAATCTCGAATCTCGATTATCGACTTTCGGCCAAATTTGCCGGAGCAAATTTGGCGTCCCCATGTGCAACAGGATAGAGCCGACAGTCCGATTTGGTGTTATTGGCGTCCCCAAGGGGATTCGAACCCCTACGACCACCTTGAAAGGGTGGTGACCTAACCCTTAGTCTATGGGGACGCGTTAAAATAATGAAAAATTATTATACCCTAATTGAGCGGGCTTTTCAAGGAGAAACTCAGAGGCAGCTCATCCTGAGGCAGTGAAGGAAGAATGCTATTTGCTTCACACGGAGGTATTTTACACGGAAGTTTAATCTGGCCGGTATATTTTCGCTAACTGCTATTTTTTTGTTATACTTTTATTTAACAAGTAGCCGATTATCAGCATTCGTATGGAATTCTTGCTGTAATACGCAATGAATCTCTTTACAAGCTCAAGCGTATTTTTGTTTTGTGTGAGTTCATAGAGTTTTTTCCCTTCTGCGGTAGTCTCTTCAATAATATGATTTTTCAACAAATCTTTGATTGCTTTTTCTATCTCTTCTTTTTTGTTATTGGTTACTTCGGTGAGAGTTTCGATGTCCACACTCGAGCAGGAATTTAGCCCAAAAAATCTAACAATATCCAACTTTTCAAAGGTATTAATGTGGTTTTTAAGAAAATTAACCATACCTTCATCTATGTGTTTTTTTAGCAGTATCTCACCCACATCCATACGCTTATTCTCTCCCTTAAGTAAGCTGAATATAGCATATTCTCTGTCAATTATTAACACAGAATATTGTTATTGTCAAATATTATATTGAAATCTTCTCTCATAGATGATATTATTAGGACTGATTTTTTCACCTGTAAATTACTGATTTTTAAGGGGGTATTACCATATGTCTATGCAGGTATTCAGGAACAAGAAGAATATGAAGGTTATCTACTTTACTGTAGCCATTGCTTTTGTTTTGAGTCTGGGCTACGCCGGCGTCAAAAGTAATCTCTTTGGACCTGACCCGGACACACTTGCGGCAGTTAACGGCAAAGCAATAAAATATGAGGAATGGGAAAAGGAATATAAACAAAGGGTCGAACAGTACAAATCTATGTTCTTCAAAGACGGAGAAATACCGGAACTTTATCTGAAGGATATAAGGAAGAGCACTCTGCAGAATATTATTAATCAGCAATTGCTCCTGGAATACGCCAAAAAAAGCGGTCTTAGCTCTTCGGAAGCCGAAGACAAAGAGAGGATAAAAAGTATTTTTTCTCCGGGTGGGAGATTCAACACTAACGCTATGAAATACTGGCTCAAAGAAAAGAGAATGACCGAAGAGCAATTGCTGGTCGAAATCCACCGCTTCAACACGCTTACCAAAATACAGCAGATAGTGAATGATTCAGCCAAGGTCGGCGACAGCGAAATAACAGAAGAATATCTGTTTAAAAATGAACAGCGAAAAGTCCGCTATTTTAAACTCGATCCCGCAAATTTTTCTAAAACCGTAAAAGTAACCCCGGAAGAAATATCAGGCTATTATAAAACCAGAAAACAGGAATTCAGTCTTCCGGAACAATTTAGAATTCAATTTACTATGCTGGATTTCAACAGAGCCTTTGACAAAACTGCAAAAGACAAAGCTCTGGAACTTATTAAAAAACTGGCAGGCGGCGCAGATTTTGCGGCTTTAGCCAAAGAAAATTCCGAAGATCCGGGTTCAAAAGATAACGGCGGGGACCTTTCTTTTTTCAAAAAAGGCATGATGGTGCCGGAATTTGAAAAAGCAGCCTTCGCACTTAAAACAGGCGAATACACAAAGGAACCGGTTCGAACTCAGTTCGGCTACCATATAATCAAAGTAGATGAAAAAAAAGGCGATGAAGTCCGGGCCAGGCATATTCTTATTAAACCGGCTCCGGATGCAAAAGGTAAAGCAGCCGCGATTGAAAAACTACTCACACTGAAAAAAGATTTCCTTGCCGGGGCAAAAGCAAACGGACTGGGAGTAATAGAGATGTCTTCATCCCGCATGGATAATTTAAATACCGGCAACATAGATCCGGACGAACAGGAAATTATTAAAGGAGCAATCTTTAAGTTAAAACCCGGCGAAACCTCGGACCCGGTGGAAACCCGGAAAGGTTTTTATGTCGTAAAACTCCTCGGGCTGACGCCTGAAAGTTTCAGGCCCTTCGAGCTCGTGAAGTCGAGTATTGAAGAGAACCTTAGAAAGGAGAAAGCTGCGCCGCTCGCCGCGCTGGAGGCAGAAAATCTGCACAAAGCAATAAAAGACAAAACCACTACTTTTGATAAGGCGGGATCAAAATACGGAATTAAAGACAGCGGTTATTTCTCCCTGACGGACAAGGAACTTAAAGGAATTGAAGAGTCAATTGACTTTATAAAAGCAGCCAAACTTCTTAAAGTAAAAGGAGATTTGGGCCGTTTAGTAAAAAGTTTAACCGGCTTTTACCTTCTTGAGCTTGCTGATATAAAGCAACCTGACAGCAAAAAGTTTGAAAAAGAAAAAGAAACAATTAAGACAGATCTGGTAAAAAAGAAACAAACAGCGGCTATAAGCAGTTTTATTGATGAATTAAGGAAAAAGGCATCAATAAAGGATTACTCGGAGAAGATTTTTAACGAATTAGGAACGCAACAATAGAAATAGAGACTTGGAAGCTCTGATGCTTAGAGGCTTGGTAAAAGATTAAATGAAGAATAGGGAAAATTCACCAAGCATTTAAACAAAATTAAGAGGTTACAATTTAAACTATAAAAAAAGGCGCGAGACCAAACTGGTTCGCGCCTTTTCCATTAACCCTTCTCTGTTATTCGCTTTTGCCAAGCCTCTAAGCCTCTCCGGCAAAAATAATTTTGATGAGATCTCGTCTGCCTAATGGCGAGACGGACCGCAGGCGGATAGCCTTCCAACCATCTGACTTTAAATTTTCTTCATGATAAGGCCCGCTACAACTATACCCAGGACGCTGCTCAAGGTAAGTTTTAGCGTAAAACCAAAGGTTAGAGTAAAGAATTTAAGGTCAATATTTGCCGGCGGATTCATGCCCGGAGAAATTCCTTTTACCAGAATATCATGGATTACCCCTTCCGTAGGGCCCAACTGGCCTATAAGCTCGCCTATCACCGAGCCGATAACCGCTCCAACAATTAGAATCACGATATAAAACCAGATACTTCCGCTTTTACCTTCTGCCATTTCCACTCCTTTGTAACTTGGTTAGACCTTCTTTTACCTGTTAATAACCGCAGGCGGCGGAGTTATTTTTTCGTTTAACTCCTTCTCTATTGCAGCAAGCTCCGTCTGGGATTTTGTATTATTCAGTAAATAATACTCATATACTTTTTTCCAACCACCCTCATTTTTAATCTTTAAAATATTAGAAATATCTGTGGCTAATCTTTTTGAAACGACTATAGCTCTTTTTACATCGGCGGATGTATTGCCGTTTTTTAATTCCTCAAGAACCTTCTCTTTAGGAACTCCGGCACAACGGGCAAGTTGTACGCCTTCGTTAGTCAGTTCCGGGGTAAGTACCACCTTAAGGACTTTTGTACCGGCCTTGGCCGCTATCTGGAGATCTTCAGTGTAGCTATTAGCCAGAGCAAGGATATCGGCCCGCTGTTTTTCGGATGTGGAATAATAAAGATAGACACCTTCCATGCTGTCGTTTCTCTTCCTCTTATCTATGACTTGAGAAAAAGAATTACCGTTTAGGTGGGAGACTGCCGCACAGGTCAGTATTTCGGTGAGAGGGATTCCGGAACCAAAACCATACTCAATAATATCACCTTTTGAAAGGCCTAATTTTAAGGAGATAAGTTCGGCTACCGCAGTCTTATTGACGCCCTCGTAGGTGTCTTTTACAAAAGCAACTTTGCTGAATTCCGCATTTAATTTATTAAATTTCGCCAGTGCCTCGTCCTGGATTGCCGTGGTTACATTGTTTCTTTGATAGAATTTCGGCAGATTCATCCCAAAATCGGTATTCTGATAGATAGTGTCAAAACTGTTCCCCGAAACAACAGCCAAAGTATATACCCGTAAAGTAGCAGGTGTATCCAGATCATATTTCTGCAGGGTACTTGTAGAAAGGCCGGTAAGTCTTGCCAGTTTCGCAAGGTCTTTGGCCGGTATCTCTTTTTTTGGCGTTTTCACGGGAGTCGCCGCAAATATCGCCCTCACCTCAAAAAGGTTAAAGACTACATTCAAAGAAAAGGCCAACAAGAGAAGAAGACCAATTTTTTTTAGCATAGAACCTCGCTTACTTCTTCAGAATAATCTACAACATTCTAACATAAATTACCAGTTATTTTTCCGTCTTTTTTTACCCTTGTTTTTTTTGTAATTTTCCTTTTTATCGGCTTCTTCGTCAAAACCTTTAACATGTTTTTCAAAATATTCCCCGGGAGTCGGCTCTTTTTCCGCATGAGCAGTGTTTCGCCTTATTTTCGAATAAAAATCAACCGCCGAAACTACCGTTGCGCCGCAGTTTCTCGCATAATAAGAGATTTCTTTATCAGAAGTAATTATCAGAACCTCTCTTGGATTTTGCGCCTCCGCAGCCAATTTTTTTATTACATCATCTGCGGTCTCCCCGCCTGCCGAATACCGGACTTCAACCAACCCGTAAACTTCGGAGTTTCCGAACACCTCGCCGCTCCCGCCTCCGTCAAATACCGCAACTATCCTGTTGTTTGATTTTTCCGCATAGGCCGAAAGAAGGGTAAGGAACTGTTCCCGCTGGTTCTTTAAAACTTTAGCAACACAGTCATCCGAAAACCGGGTGGAACGCATAACATTGTAAGCATCGATTATTATATTCATATCCTACCCGTCGTAACGATGTCTTGTTTCTCGCTCTGCTCAAAATAAGCATCGATTATTATATTCATTCCCTATCCGTGGTAATGATGGCATGTTTCTCGCTTTGCTCAAAATAAGCATCGATTATTATATTCATATCCTACCCGTCGTAACGATGTCTTGTTTCTCGCTCTGCTCAAAATAAGCATCGATTATTATTTTCATTCCCTACCTGTGGTAACGATGTCTTGTTTCTCGCTTTGCTCGAAATATAGCATCGATTATTATTTTCATTTCAGGCCTTTAGCTTAAGGTATTTAAATGTATCATGGAGCACATAAAATGAGCCGGTCACGCATATGAGATCATTCTTTCCTGCCTGCATAAGCGCGTACTTTATTCCATCAGAAACACTTTCAAAAGTTTTTGCTTTTTTTGCCAAGGCGGCAGAGGAGCCGAAAAGGATCTTTGGATCAGCCGATCTGTAATTTGAGGACCTGACAAATACCGCCAGGGCCGCTTCTTTTTCGAAGACCTTTAGAAAGCCTTTATTATCTTTATTGGCAGACATACCGACAACCATTACAAGTTTACCATATTTGAAGAGTTTAAGCCCCGCAAGCAGGACTTTCGCCGAGGCCGCATTATGCGCGGCATCCAGCAGGATCAAAGGCTTTTTTGAGATAAGCTGCAACCGCCCGGGAACCTGCAGATTATTCAGCGCGCAGGGAATAGCCCGTTTAAGACGGTCCAACCTCTTTCCCAGACCTACGGCGGCTATTTGTGAAGAAGCTATGGCAAGAGCAGCGTTCGCCGACTGGTGTTTTCCCCGCATTCTCAGCTTAAGGTTATTTAAATTAAGTTCCTGACTCCGGAAAGAAAACAAACTCCCTTCCTTATTTTGAGTAATTACCGTATGTTTAAAATCTCGGCCCTCTATTTTGAGCCGGGAACCGGCAGCGGCCGCCGCAGATTTAAGTACCGAAAGAACTTCTCTTTTCTGAACTGCGGAAACAACAGGAACCCCGGGCTTAATAATTCCCGCTTTTTCTTTTGCTATTTTGGCAAGCGTATTACCCAGCTCTTTGATATGGTCCAGACTGATATTTGTAATTACCGAAACAAGCGGGTTTACTACATTTGTGGCGTCAAGCCGGCCGCCCATCCCCACTTCAAGAACCATTACCCCGGCTTTTTTCCTTGCAAAATACAAAAAACCCAGGGCGGTGTAAACTTCAAAAAAAGTGGGCATTCCAAATTTTGTCTCTTTATTCAGGAGTTCAACTGCCGGCTTAATTATTTTCGTTAGTCCGGCAAGCTCTTTCCAGGAAATCATAATTCCGTTAAGCTTTATTCTTTCCCTGAAGCTCAAAATATGCGGTGAGGTGTAAAGACCGGTACTAAAGCCCGCCCCGCTTAAAATTGCGGCTATGTAATTTGCAGTCGATCCTTTTCCTTTTGTTCCGGTGATGTGAACGGAAGGAACTTTGTGCTCGGGATGGCCGAGAAGGAAAAGGAGGTGTTCCATGCGTTTTAGATTGAAATAAGCGGCAGAATACGAATAACCCGTTGTCTTTTCGTAATCACTCAGACTGTTTAAAAAACTCTCGGCATAGCGTTTAGAACTGTAGGAACTGCCTGTAAGCTGTGTCATGCGTACCTTCAGGTGAGTTTTTCTTCCCTGGCCGCTGTTATATAGTTCATACAATATTCATCTTTATTCAGCAGGGCATTCGCAGCGTAAACAAGAGAGACCATTTTTTTATCAAGAGGATCGATGAGAGCCGAATCAAGTCCCGCAGTCATAAGCATTACGATGAAAGCCTGATTAACAAGAGACCTTAAAGGCAGGCCGTAGGAAATGTTGCTTAGCCCGCAGGTTGTTTTTATTCCCGGAAATTTTGCTTTTATTTTACTGATACTCTCGACGGCATCCAGACCGTAAATCCCGTTTGTGGACAAAGGGAAAATACAGGGATCTACAAATATATCTTCGACTTTAATCCCTGTTTTTAATATTTTATTTACCAGCGAATCAGCTATTTCCATGCGCCTTGCAACCGTATCCGCCACGCCTTTTTCGTCAATCAACAGGGCGACCACCATGGTATCAAATTTTTTCACCAGCGGAAGAATTGCTTCAATCCGGGCGGTTTCATCGGTTACCGAATTTACCAGCGGGCGGCCGTTTCTGTTCAAAGCCAGACCGGCCTCCAGGGCTTTTGCGTTTGCGGAATCAATACAGATGGGCAATTTTGTATGCTTCTGTACCAGGTCCATTAGCCATTTCATATCTTCAACTTCTTTTTCCGGAGCCTTGCCGGCGTTCACATCTATCATATGCGCCCCGAATTGTTCCTGTTCGACCGCTTCCTTGATTATATATTTTTCATCTCTGGCAGAAACCGCGGCCCCTACATGTTTTCTTGTAGCATTAATTCTTTCCCCGACAATTATCATTCCCTTGCTCCTTATATTATTTTTTTCCCGGTCTATTTTTCAATTGCTTGTGCTTTTTACTTTTTCGAAAATCGAAAGTCGGCAATTTTTATAGTTTATATACTTTTTCCTAAATCTATTATCGATTGTCGATTTTCTATTCTCTATTTTGGTGCCGGGAGGGGGACTTGAACCCCCACGGGAAAGCCCATACGCACCTCAAGCGTACGTGTCTGCCAATTCCACCATCCCGGCTACCGAAACATCGTAAAACGAGGTTTTAGTATAATAACAGATTCGAGCTGATAAATCCAGTCAAAACAAACTCGAAATTCTAAACAAAACTGACAAAAAGATAAATTCCAAAAAAAGAACCGGAACAAATATTGACATATCGTGTCTTTTTGTTTAAGCTTTCTTTCTTGATTTGCACTTCTTTTCTTTTTTGTTTCGAATTTCGAATTTCGTGCTTCGAGTTTATCTTTTAACCAGTTTATCTTTGCCCAGGACCAGACCTTCACGGTCAAACGAAACAAAAGCATAGTCGGTGGTGTGCACCAGGCATTTTTTTGGACAGGACTCAACGCAGAGACCACAATACATACACCGGCCAAAATCGACCGTATAACTACTCGTTTTTCTTTTATTATCCGCCGGATCCTTAAATACTTCCATGGAAATACACTGGACCGGACAAACCCGGCTGCAAATCTGACAGCCGTCGCAGATCTCTTCACCTTTATCATCACAGAGCTGCCTGAGCGTACCCCGCCAGATAGGAGCAACCTTCCGTTTTTCATAGGGATACCGGACCGTTACAGCTTTTTCAAATAGAAAATATTTAAGAGTCACTTTCATGCCGACAAGTAAACTCCAGGAACCCTTAAGTATCTTAATTATATAGGAGATCATTTAAAAATCACCATAAACAGGCCTGTAATAAAGATATTTATAAAAGCCAGCGGAATCAGTATCTTCCAGCCAAAATCCATAAGCCGGTCCACTCTAAGCCGCGGGAAGGTCCACCTGACCCACATCAGCACAAATACGATAAGATAGGTTTTGAGTAAAAGCCAGATTATACCCGGTAGAGGAAGCCATTTTGGCCCCAGCCAGCCTCCCATAAAAACCGTAGCCGCCACCAGGGAAACTATCAGCATATTGGTGAATTCAGAAAGCATAAAGAACCCGTACTTCAAACCGCTGTATTCGGTGTTATAGCCCGAGACAATCTCCGACTCGGCTTCCGGCAAATCAAAGGGCGTTCTGTTTACCTCTGCGGTGCCAGCAATTATATAGAGCATAAACGCCAGCGGTTGAGAAAAGACAAACCAGACCCGGCTCTGTGCTTCCACAATATCATTAAGTTTAAGACTGCCTACCATCATAACCACGCTTAAAACCGAGAGTACCAGGGGAATTTCATAGCTCACCATTTGAGCAGCCGACCTGATTCCGCCGATTAAAGTGTATTTATTGTTTGAGGCCCAACCCCCCATTATAATGGCTAAAACGGCAAGCGAGGAAAAAGCAAAAATAAGTAATATACCTACATTTAGATCCTGCCCGATAAGGTTTTTTTCAAACGGAATAACAAGAAACGCCATCAAAGACGGTACAAAAACAACTATAGGGGCAATTCTATGCACCCATTTATCGGCTTTTGCGGGGATAATATCTTCTTTAAACAGGAGCTTTACCATATCTGCAATGGTCTGCGCCCAGCCGTGCCAGCCGCCGACATGCATCGGGCCGAGCCTTGATTGGATGTGCGCGGAAACTTTTCTTTCCATCCAGATAAGAAAAAGCACCGAGATAGAGATGAAAGCAAGAAGTGCCGCGGCAAAGATTATTTTTTCTATTGTATAGGCAAAAATATACGGCAGCCCGAACCAGCCAAACAACTTTTCCAGCAGGGCGGTGAACCATAACCAGATATTTTCGAGGCCGTAACTTACATTCATCGGTCAACCTCACCCAGAACTATATCGATTGACCCTAAGATGGCAATAACATCAGCCACTTTAACCCCGGGCAGAATCTTTTGTAAAATCTGCAAATTAATAAATGAAGGCGCTCTTAAGTGGAATCTATAGGGATTAACCGTACCGTCGCTGACCAGATATACCGAAAGTTCGCCTTTAGGCGACTCGGTACGGATATAGGCCTCGCCGGCGGGCGGTTTTATCACTTTAGGTACCTTGGCCATTATTTCACCCGGTTCCAGTTTTACAAGCACCTGTTCAATTATCTTGAGCGACTCCCTGAGTTCCAGCATTCTAAGCAAGTAACGGTCAAAGCAGTCCCCGTCCTCGCGTGTAGGAATATTAAAATCAAATTCCTTATAGACCGAATAAGTATCATCTTTTCTTATATCATATTTAATGCCTGAAGCCCGCATTACCGGGCCGCTTAAAGAATAGGCGAGTATATCCTCTTTGGAGATTTTTCCTATACCGACAGACCTGTCGCGAAAAATAACATTATTTGTGACCAGATCATCGTAGTCCTTGATTCTTTTTCTCATCAACTTAATGAAGGCTCCGGTCTTTTGGATAAAGTCCTCCGGCAGGTCCCGGGCCACACCGCCTACCCTGAAATAGTTATAGGTCAATCTGGCGCCGGTAACACTTTCAAAGAGGTCAAGGACCTCCTCTCTTTCCCGGAAACCGAATATTAAGGCGGTCGTAGCTCCAAGATCCATGGCAAAGAAACCAAACAACAGGATATGGTTCACCACCCGGTTGAGTTCTGCCATAAGAATCCTGAGATAATGCGCCCTTTTGGGTATTTCCACTCCCAGAAGTTTTTCAATTGCCAGAGCAACGACAAAATTATTATTCATAGAAGTGACATAGTCAAACCTGTCGCTCATCGCAATATTAGCCTGATAGGTGCGGTGCTCAGCCAGTTTTTCCATCCCGCGGTGCAAATAACCGATATCTGGTTCGGCGCTGACAATGACTTCCCCGTCAAGCACCAGCCCGAGCCGGAGTACTCCGTGCGTCGACGGGTGCTGGGGCCCCATATTCAGGTACATCGTTTCAAAGCCGTCTTTGTCTTTTAATTTATTGTCAATCATATTGATCCGGTTTGCGGGAATAATCCTTTCTTAAAGGATAACCCTCCCAGTCGCAGGAAAGCAGAATTCTCGTTAAATTAGGATGCCCGGTAAAAACGACGCCCAAAAGGTCGAACGCTTCCCGTTCCTGCCAGTTGGCACCCGGGTGCAGCGGAGTTATGGAAGCAAGTTCCGGTTTTTCCCGGTTAATTTTAACTTTAAGCGTAATTTTCGCTTTACTTTCCAGAGCAGACAAATGATAGATTACTTCAAAGGTATCTTTGTAATCGGTCGCGCAGAGATTCATAAGATAGTTAAATCCTTCTGCTTTAAGATATTTAACAATATCTAAAATTAAAGAAGGCGGACAGTCAAAAGCAGGAATGCCGTCTTTAATTTTTTCCGGAAGGACCGCCTCGGTACCGGGAAACTTCCCCTTTATGTCATTTAAATATCTGGGCTCGGTCATTACTTTTAATAGTATCCTTTTTAATTTTTTCCTGGAGTTTTAATATACCTTCTATAAGATTTTCCGGACGCGGCGGGCAGCCGGCGACATAAACATCTACCGGAATAACTTTATCCACCCCTTTAACCACGGAGTAGGAGTCATAAAACGGCCCTCCGGTATTGGAACAACTCCCCATGGAGATAACATACTTCGGCTCCCCCATCTGGTCATAAAGTTTTTTTAGTTTTGGGGCCATTTTTTTTGTCAGCGTACCGGCCACAAAAATAAGATCGGCCTGGCGCGGGGTCGGCCGGGGGAATACACCAAACCGGTCCAAATCATATTTCGACATATTTGTGGAGATCATTTCAAAAGCACAGCAGGCCAGGCCAAAAGTCAAAGGCCAGAGAGAATTAGCCCGGGACCAGTTAATAAGCCAGTCCGCGGAAGTAATAATTATTCCGCCT
>Ga0114951_10001301_pt1 | contig 31360 bp, 35 predicted proteins | sample AM7aDNAmetaG_FD_88677 | JGI IMG/M metagenome (GOLD analysis project Ga0114951, IMG submission 88677) | Freshwater microbial communities from Finland to study Microbial Dark Matter (Phase II) - AM7a DNA metaG | ecosystem: Environmental > Aquatic > Freshwater > Lake | place: Finland: Lake Alinen... | reverse complement strand
CCATTATGAGTATATAATGGCTTTCACGCATCGTTTCATGCTGGTGAAGAGGCAGGCATCTGAACGATTCACACCTTTCACCAGCGAATGAAGTATCAGGGCTAATTCCGGCTGAACCGGGATGTTTAGTCCATCATTCGTGAGGGAAGTAAAGTTGTTTTTCGTTCTATATGAACATTATTGCCATGGGCAACAATTCCGTTGTGTGTGATTTGAGAGAATTTCTAAAAATTTCCATTATATTGAGGAAAATGGGCCGATGGCACAGTATTCAAAAAAAAATTGTGCGCGGTAACAGGTCTGGAAATAATCGGGCGACGGCGTTATTCTCCCGCACGCGCAACTGGTGTAACAAAGAGGTCCCCGAGAAATTCTTCCTGTTCCATCAGGATATCACCCTCGAACATAAGGAAGAGAAGAGGAATATAGACTTCGGGAATACTCCAGCCTAATTTTTCCGACAGCTCTGTCAGGGTGATGCGCTCCTGTCCCAGACAGGCATCCGTGCAGCAGGAGAGCACACGTGCGGCCGCTTCCTGGTAACCTTCCTCGTGCGCGATGCTCACGACGTCATCGGCATTGAAATATTCATCAGGGCCGTAGGTGTGGAGGCGCTGCCTCCGGCGTTCCTCCTTCTCCGCATTCTTCAGCTCGGTAATCAGCTCATATAACGTGATGGGATGTCTCCGGAACTGCTTCCTTTCAAGCCTGCGCTTGATCTCACGTTCCAGCCGGTCGACCGGACCAAGTCTTCCGCCCGCTTCGCCATCGATTTCACTATCATCATCTTCATTATCTTCCGGAATCTCGTCGTTGTCAAAACTGATATCGACCTCCTGTGCCAACTGTTCAAGGTGGTCCGACTTCATCCGGAGTAAAATTGCCGCGTAAAAAAGTGTTCGGCCGGAAATACGGAGGTCCAGTTCCTTTCTCCGTTCAAGTTCAGACAAAAAACGGTCGGTCACCTCGACAATGTCGATGTTCCACGGGTCTATCTCTCCCCGTTCCGCCATCTGCACGAGAATTTCAACAGGTTCCTCATCCATTCACTTTCACACCGGTCACCAGGGTACTCTTATCTGAACGGACCGTCACACCCATGATACGATCCGCCGCCTCGATCATCGGTTTCCGGAGCGAAACGATGATAAACTGGGAAGTTCCGGCACTCGCGCGGATCATCTTTGCGATTCGTTCTGCATTGGAACCGTCAAGAGACATATCCACTTCATCGAACGCGTAAAACGGCGCGGGGATGTATTTCTGTATTGAGAAGATGAATGCGAGCGTGGTGAGTGACTTCTCACCACCGGAGAGGGAATTCAGGAGATGGACCTTTTTATCTCTTGGCTGTACCGCAAATGAGAGGCCGCCCGCGAACGGATCTTCCTCGTTTTCCAGCACGAGGTGCCCGTTCCCGCTCGTAAGGGTCGCAAACATCTCCCTGAAATTCCCATCGATTGCCCGGTATGCCCTGGTGAACGCTTCATATTTCATCTTTCCAAAGGCCTCGATCCGTTCGAGCAGCGTCGTCCGCTCTCTTGACAGTACCTCCTTCCGCGCGGTCCGGTCCAGGGCACGTCGCTCAACTTTCTCATATTCCTCAATCGCGAGCATGTTGACCGCACCAATTTTCCTCATCGCGTGACCCGCTACTGCAATGCCATCCTCAATCTCCTGGAGGGTTAAGTCCGTCGTAACAGCGCCGGCTTCGGGTGTCATGGAAGCAATCTCCTGTTTAAGAGTATTTTCCCGCTCCATGAGCGCAGTAAGTTGTACCTGGGCTCTTTCTAGTAAGGAATCGAACTCGAGGATCTTTTTCTCGGACGTCATGAAATGTGCCATCACTTCATCCCGTTTCGCTCTCAGCCCTTCCAGTTCACCTGAAAACATCTTCTGTTTCTCTTCAAGTGCCCCGATTTCGCCTTTTGCAGAGACAATCGACTGTTTCAGTGATGCCGACTCCAGGTCAATCTCTTTGTTGCGGCCCTGGACCTTGTCGAGTTCCTCTTTTAACTCGCCCATGCGCTTCGTGAAATGGAGCCGCTCCCTCTGTAGATCGGTAATGTCCGACTCTTTTTCACGGAGCCTCCGTTCAAGACCGTCCAGTTCTTTCTTCCAATGGCCCAGTTCTTCAGTCAGTGCCGGGATCTGGGTACCCTGAAGCCGTTTTTTAATGCCGTCCATATCAAGATTCAGTTGACTGATCTCATCGGTGATCGCATCAAGAGACCTTTCAAGAGCTGCGAGTTCCTGGCTGCCGGTCCGCATCTCAGTTTCAAACGTAGTCAGTGTCGAGACGAGCGCGTCACGCTCCAGTGTAAGATCTTCAGTCTGCCGCAAATATTCATCCAGTACCATCCGGTTCCGTTCGATTACCTGGGAAAATTCAGCCCTTGTACGCCGTTTTTCATCGATCAGCGAGCTGCTGCTTTTGATGGCAGATTCTAATTCTTCCGCTTCCTCGCGGAGTTCACTGATGCGGATCCTGTGCCGATCGATCTCATCTCCAACCGCCGCCCCGAATCCTTTCAGGCTTTTCCTGAAAAATCCGCCAGTCATGGCGCCTGAACGTTCAAGGAGTTCACCATCGAGGGTGACCATTCGGTGCTCACCGATCATTTTTCGTGCGCGGTCAAGGGAGTTGACCACAACAGTCCCTCCAAAAACCACACCAAATGCATTCCGATAGCGTGAATCGAACGTAAGCAGGTTGACCGCGTAGTCAATGATCCCCTCGTCCCGGATTACCGGGTATTCCGGCTTCTTCAGGCGAGTCAGTGGCAGGAATGTGACCCTGCCCAGTTTCTCCTCTTTTAAGTACCGTATCGCCTGGGCGGCTACAGAATCATTTTCAACGACCACATAGTGCAGTTTTCCCCCCGCTGCAACATTCAGCGCGGTCGCATATTCCGGCGGTGTCTGGCCGAGTTGCATGACCGTCCCGATAACCCCGTCCATGGCAAGCACAGTCTTCAGGACACTGCCACCTGCTTCACCTCGTGCCTGTGCCTGCGCCTCCAACCGGACAACTTCCTTTTCGAGTGTGGTAAGCTCCTCCTTCGTATCTTCAAGCATCTTCCGTTTTGAGAAGGAACCACTCTCGATGACGGACAACTCCCGGGTAAGTGTGCCGAGGCTTTCTTCCACTCTTACCGATTCAGCAGCCAGAGAGTCTTTCAACGCCATTTTTTCGGCAATATTTAACTTAATCACCTTGATCCGTTCTGAATGCCGTTCTTTCTCGGTCGTCCTCATCCTGCTTTTTTCAATATACATATCCTGCTGGTGAATGACACCCGACCGTGCCCCCCTTTTCTCTTCAATTGTTTTCATCAGGGAGAATAACTGGTCACGCGACCCTTCTGCCTCTTTGCTCTCATTCTTGATCGCAATTTCTGTCTTTTCCAGCTTTGCACGGGCCGTCGCCGACTCCATGGCGATATTAGTCCGGTCAATATTCTGGTTCCGGATTCCATCGTTGCATTCCGCTATCCGTGTCTCGGCCCTCTTCGTGTCCAGGTAATTGCGCGTAATGGCTTCGAGGTTCCCTTCCTTGTCCCGTGAAAGCCGGACAATGGTCTGCTCCGCTACTTTTATCGAACCTTTCAGTTCTTCAAGGGATGATAACAGTTTTAAATAATCGGCGCCGCTCTTCTGGTGGATCTGCTCATCGATCTCTTTTATATCGGCCTTGATATAGGCCAGTTCGTTCTCCTCAATACTCCGGTCTGACTGAATTCGCTGAATTTCGATATTCTGATCTCCGATCAGTCCGGACAGGGATACCAGTTCTTTTTCCCGCTCGCGGATCGTCGCTGCAAGCCGGGCATTCTCAAAAAAACTGAGCTTACTCTGCCATTCCTGGTATTTAAGCGCCTGTTCACGTTCCTGTTTCAGCTCGACCAGGCGCTTGTTCAGCTCGATGAGCAGCATCTCCTCACGTTCAATCCGTTCCCTGACAACCTCGAGTTCACCGAGCGCCTGGTCACGTTTCGAATCAAACTCAGCGACCCCGGCAATCTCATCGATAATTTTCCTCCGGTCGTAATCGCTCATCTCGATGATACGGGTAATATCACCCTGCATCACCACGTTGTACCCGTGAGGTTTAATGCCGGATTTTGCAAGTATTTCGATGATATCCGTCTGTTTACAGAGGCGGTCATTCAGGTAATTGTAACTGTAATACCCATTCCCTGTCCGCTTAATCCGGCGACGGATTTTTGTTCCTTCTGAAAAGGTGATCGATACCTCGGCGGTATTTTTCCCTGAGTTCAGGTTGATCAGGTCAGTCAGTTTCTCCGCGCGAAGGCTCCGTGACGTGGAAAGTGCAAGGACAAAGAGAATACTATCGATAATGTTACTTTTCCCAGAGCCGTTCGGACCCGAGATGACCGTAAATCCTTCAAAAAATGGTATCTTTGTCTTTTTGGAAAATGACTTGAAATTATCTATCTCGAGCTCACTGATATACAAAGACCGGGCTCCTGCCTATTTCTTTGACGTTTCCGATTCATCATCCTCTGCAACGATAAGACTGCTCTTTTTCTGTTCAGATGGTGACCCCGCCTTTTTACGGCTGGCAAATCCTGCTGATGCAACGATATAATGGTTATCACCGCGACGCTCTTCCATTTTCATCGTGCCATCGGGCTGCATGATCATGTCCATGCGTTTCTCCTCCGGGAGAGATGCTGATGCCCGTTCAGGAGCAGTCCCTTTTTTCTGCATGACAACGGTCCCGGATGCAGATTCTGCCTGGATGGTCGGCTTCATCATCTTAAGCTCCTGGCGCCGTTCTTCTGAGAATTTATTCAAACGCATCGCGATTGACTTGAGATCCAGCAGCTCTTCTGTCAGCCCCTTGACAAGCGCTTCCATCTCCTTCATTTTCCGTTCAAGAGCCACGACACGTTCTTCGGTCACCATCACCGGGACATCGGGATTTTTTATAATTTCAGCCATTTATTTTCCCCCTTTCGGGTCCGGGCATGTCATTACCAAGGATATCGCCTTTATTTCGCATCATAAAAGACCCTTAGGGTAAACATGAGCCTGATTACGTATAATAATTATGCTACGTCTTATCGTAAAAAAAAGACCATTGTAAGACCCTGTCAACGGACATATATATAGTGACTCCGTGTTTTGGCCCTGCGTACTACCCTCATGACCTGGACCGGGTAAACGGCAGATCTTTAATTTTTCCAAACAACAACATTTAGGAGCCCGTTCCGTTGAAATAGAACCGTATGATTTTTGTTGTAGTCACTCACGAACTCTCAACGGGGTGAGCCTCCAGACTTTGTTACAATGGATATACCAATTCAATGATGCGGGCCTGATGCTGCGGACATTGTTGCCAAAATTCACCCATGAATACCATTGGGTAATCGTCCCGGTCTTCCTGGCCGAGAAAAATCCCGGGTGGTCATGTCAGGCAGGAGTGGGACATTATCCCCTGCAAAAGAGTATAATGATACTCAATGAACCGACGGTTACGCATCAGGCCAACTGTCCGGTGAACCTGAAATTTACACCCGTAAACTTCCTGGGCTTTGGTACCGTTCCGCCGCGGTTAACAATGTTATTGCGTCAATTCCGGTAAATTTGGCGCGGAACCGCCTGGGAGAAGAAAAGGTATTACCATATCAGGACGTCTTTTTTATATATGTCACATCTGTCTGCGACTGATCGTGAAATAGCCGAAATCATTGAGAAAGAACGTCTTCGCCAGCTCAACGGGCTGGAACTGATTGCATCAGAGAACCTCGTCAGTAAGGCGGTACTGGAAGCGATGGGGTCAGTAATGACCAACAAGTATGCCGAAGGTTACCCGGGAAAGAGGTACTACGGAGGCTGTGAATTTCATGACATGGCAGAAAATCTCGCCCGTGACCGGCTGAAAACGCTTTTTGGCGCTCAGCATGCAAACGTCCAGCCACACTCCGGAACCCAGGCAAACATGGCTGTATATTTTGCATTCATGAAACTTGGCGAGACTCTGATGAGCATGAAGCTTTCACAGGGGGGACACCTTTCTCATGGGTCACCGGTGAGTTTTACAGGCCAGTTTTATCATGTTGCCCAGTATGGGGTGGATCCAAAGACTGAAGTCATTGACTATGGTGTCGTGGAGGAGCAGGCCCGGAAGGAGAAGCCAAAAATTCTTGTCTGTGGCGCGTCGGCCTATCCCCGCACCATCGATTTCAAGGCCTTCCAGGAAATTGCCGATGGCGTCGGTGCATATTGCATGGCAGATATTGCCCATATCGCCGGTCTTTGTGCAACAGGGGTACACCCGAACTCGGTAGGCGTAGTCAATTTTACGACAACTACCACCCATAAAACCCTTCGCGGACCCCGCGGCGGGGCAATAATGTGCAATACAGAATACGCGCAGGCAATCGATAAGGCAGTATTTCCAGGAATGCAGGGAGGGCCGCTGATGCATACAATTACTGCGAAAGCGGTCTGTTTCCATGAGGCACTCCGTCCTTCATTCACCGACTACAGCAGGCAGATCGTGAAAAATGCAAAGGCGCTGGCAGACACACTTCTTGGACATGACCTCCGGCTGGTATCAGGAGGGACTGATAACCACCTCATCCTCCTCGATCTTACTGCACAGGGGATCACAGGTCTTGAAGCGGAAGTTGCCCTTGGCAAGGCAGGCATCACCGTCAACAAAAATACCATACCCAATGAAAACCGGAGCCCGTTTGTCACGAGTGGTCTGCGGATCGGCACACCGGCCGTAACAAGCCGTGGGATGAAAGAAGAACATATGCACCAGATTGGTGACTACATTGCATCGATCCTGAAAGATATTGGTAACACTGCCCAGATAGTAAGGATTGAAAAAGAAGTCGCGGCCCTGGCAGGCAAATTCCCACTATACCCGGAATAACATGATCATCGACGGCAGGATGGTGGCAGCAAAAAGACTGGACCTGGTACGGAAACAGGTAGATGAATCCGGGTGCCGGCCTTGCCTCGCGACAGTCCTCGTGGGTGAGGACCCCGGTTCAAAGATGTACGTCCGGATGAAGCATGAGGCCTGTGAAAAGGTACATATTATTTCGATTAAGGCAGACATGCCTGCGACCTTGACCACAGAGGAGGTACTCATAAAAATCCGGAGTTTAAACACCGATCCATCAGTTGATGGTATCCTCGTCCAGCTCCCCCTGCCCCCCCAGGTGGATACCAGCCGGGTGATCCAGGCAATTGCCCCGGAAAAGGATGTGGACGGTTTTCATCCCTGCAATATCGGCCTCCTCTATGCTGGAACACCACGGTTCGCTCCCTGCACACCAAAGGGGATCATGACACTTCTGGATGAATATCATATTGAGATCCGGGGCTCCAGGGCCCTTGTTGCAGGACGAAGCATCGATGTCGGCAGACCCATGGCTGCCCTGCTCCTTCACCGTGATGCAACAGTCACAATTGCCCATTCAAAGACCCGGGATCTCAGGGAAGAGATGAAGCGGGCGGATATCGTGGTGAGCGCAACGGGAAAAGCCAGGTTTATTACTGCTGATATGGTAAAACCCGGGGCAGTTGTGATCGATGTCGGGATCAATTACCTCGATGGAAAATTATGCGGCGATGTAGATTTTGACCACGTGAAAGATGTTGCCGGCGCGATCACTCCAGTACCGGGAGGTGTCGGCCCGATGACGATCGCATCACTCATGGAGAATACGTACAAAGCCGCAATGGAACGTTTATGCACCAATGTTCCGTAAACGGGATTAAAATCGGTGATGGTGCGCCGGTCAGAACAATGGGGGTCATCAATTGCAGCCCCGAGTCTTTCTTTCCCGGATCATACCGTTCAGGGAAGGCGATTGGTCTCTGTGCCAGTGAGATGATTGCACAGGGTGCAGATATCATTGATATCGGGGCGCGGAGCACTTCGCCTTTTTCACCCCCGATCAGTACATCCTGCGAGACTGAACGAATACGGGAAGCTCTTCAGGAACTGGACGGAACCGGGGGAACAATTTCTGTTGATACCATGCGTGCGGTGGTACTCAGGGAATGCCTGAAGTTTGATATCCACGCCATTAATGATATCAATGGCCTGGCTGACCCGGAATATGCAAAATTGGCCGCCGATTCAGGGCTACCCTGCTTCCTTATGGCATCCACTATAACACCGGGTGATGCAGGAGACATGGCAGGGACGCTTGATGCGATGCAGATCGTTACATCGCGGTGCGAGTCCAACTCAATCGAGTCGTATGTCCTCGACCCGGGTATTGGGTTATGGAACCCGGCTCGTAACGTTGCCCTGGACTGGCAACTTTGCAGGCAGTTCCAGGAGTTCAAAAAGTTTGACCGTCCCCTTCTTGCGGCAATATCCCGGAAGACCTTTATCGGGGACCTTCTTTCCCGGAAACTTCCCGAAGAACGACTGGCGGGTAGCCTTTCCCTGACGATGCTCCTCCTTTCAAAAGGAGCGGATATTGTCCGGTGTCATGATGTCAAAGAGACAAAAGATGCAATTTGTGTCTACGAAACGATGGAGAGAACAGGGTGAATGCAGAATTTCAGGTCAGGGGAGTACCAACCGGGATCATCAGGCCCGGCGATGATATCGTATCGGTTCTTATTGCGGCACTTCAGGCGACAAGTGATGTGATTCTTGAAGGTGACATTCTTGTTATTGCCGAATCGGCCCTCGCAACCGCTGAAGGCCGCTTAATCAAGCTCGGAAACGTCACTCCGTCTCCGGAAGCCCAGGCACTCGCAACTGAATTCGGAATGGACCCACGGGAAGTAGAGGTCATCATACACGAGAGTGACAGTATTGTCGGGGGAATTACCGGGTTTCTCCTCTGCATGAAAAACGGAACCCTGCTCCCCAATGCAGGAGTGGATGCATCGAACGCTCCACCCGGGTATCTTGTGCCGCTTCCGTATGACCCCGACACCAGTGCCGACCAGATCAGGAGAGCAATCATCAAACGGTGTGGAGTTCACACGGGTGTAATTGTAGCTGACAGCCGGACCCATGCAATGAGAGTCGGGTGCAGCGGTGTCGCAATTGGCTGTGCGGGGATGCCATCTGTAATCGACGACCGTGGGAGATCTGACCTTTTCGGACGGAAACTCCTCGTGACAAAAAGGGCCGTCGCAGACAACATTGCAACAGCTGCCGAGCTCGTGATGGGCGAGGCTGATGAATGTATGCCGATCGCCATCGTCCGGGGCCTTGGTCTTCCCCTGTCAGAAGAGGTTGGGATCGAAGCAATTGCTGCAGAAGAGTGCCTTTTCATGGGGACGTTACGGAACATCAGTCGAAAATAGATCGACAATTCTGGTCCCGGAAGGTGATCCTGAACTGTCGTGTCCCACGCTCATTCACTCATGTTTTTTTGAGGAAACTGACAATTTCACTGATATCCGGGACACTGTGGACAGGATATACTTTGATGAACATCACTTTCTGGTCTCCATCCACGATGATATTTGCTCTTTCTGAAAATCCATTGGCCTCTCTGAATATTCCGTATGCCTGTGCAATGTTGCCATGGGGCCAGAAATCACACAATAACCTGGTATTTTTTATTCCAAGCGACTCAGCCCAGGCCTTTTTACACGGGACGGAATCGACACTGATCCCCACCGCAAGTGTATCAAGGGATTCCAGGGTCTCCCGGTTCACTTCGAGCGATTCCATCTGCGCTGCACAGAATGCAGTCCAGGCAAGGGGATGAAATGACAGAAGCGTCTTCCTCCCGGAGTTTTCAAGGAGGTCAAATGTCTTGTCATTCTGGTCCTTAAGAGAAAAATTCTTCCCGATATCCCCAGGGCGTACCATCGGGGGTTGCGCTATTGTATTCGCCATAGTATGTTGCTACCGCTCATCAGATAAGAGACCTTCCATCAGGGAAATTCTACCGGCACTATCCAGGTGGAAAAATGGATAAAATGGTGCTGATTCACATTTTATTTGAATATTACCCCTTTTTACGGTCTGATCTTTGATGGACTGCCCGGACAAGCGGTCACGGCTGTTACTTAGTATCCGCATTTTATGGCTGTTTTGAAGAAAAAAAGCCAGGGAAATCTGTATTGACAAGAGAATTCCGATAAATTGCATATCAATGGACCACCACCCCTTCGGTCCTGAATTGTTTGATATCATCCGGGACAAGGATTGGTATTCATGGTGGGGCAATTGGCACGAGTGGAGAGTGCAGGAATGAGCTCTCATGATTCAGGAACCCTGCCAATGAACTTTGTTTTTAGTTTTTCCTGTTACGACAGTAATTCTCTAAAAAAATACCTGCCGGGATGTTATTCTTCAGTAAGCCGGGAGATGCCGACCCGCCCTTTCTCGATCGATAATGAAAAACCACAGCGTTTTAAAAAGTCAACTGCTCTCCCGTGACCATGGATCAACAGTTCCACGAGATCTTCCTTTTCATCAATATCCGTATGGAGCCGGAATGAGTCCACGATTTCACAGGTGAGTCCCGCCTGCTCTGCGATGCCCCGGTGTTTCAGGAAGCTCGCCCCGTAATAATCGACATGGAAACGGATACGGTCCCTGATAAATATGGCATTCGTCCCCCCGCCCCTGCCCGGGCCGAGCGCCATATCACTGGGTGTAGAGATAATTCTCCTGACCACGTCAGGTGTGACCAGGGGCAAATCTGCCATAATAATAAGCAGGGGACCTGAAGAACCGGCGATCAGACTGTTTAATACGGGGTTCAGTTCACCGGAAGAGACCTTCACCTCTGCGTGGGTACAATGCAACGGAACCGTGGAAAGAATATACGGGCTACATCCGGCTCCTTTCAGGGACAGCACCACATCTGACAGCATCGCTTCCGCGAATAGTTCACGTTCCACCTTTGACAGAACGGATGACAGCCGGCTCTTCGGGTTCACCGGCTTGAAAGGGACTACTGCCTCTATGGACATTTCATACGAATAGCGCCACGGATATTAAAAAATCCATCGCTTTTACGTATGATCGATCAATAAATTACCAAAGAACTCACACGATCTGTAACAACCGGTAGCCCTTCACCATGACCAGAAATGTAATCACCTTCTCAAAAAATGTCTTTCTGCCACTCACTACCGTCTGCCGCAACCGGTGTGAGTACTGCTGTTTCCGGACACCGGTAACAGAACATTGCATCATGCAACCGGTAAAAGCAGAACACACCCTGGCCTGCGGTGCGGGGCTGGGCTGTACGGAAGCCCTTTTTACATTTGGTGAACGGCCCGAAGAAGAGCCCGGGTTTGAACGCTGGATCACCCAGGCAGGTTACGACAATATCCTGCAGTACTGCCACGCACTATGTGAGAAAAGCATTGACGCCGGCCTGCTCCCACATACAAACGCCGGGGTCATGACCTTTGAAGAGCTGGAATACTTAAAACCGGTGAATGCCAGCATGGGCCTCATGCTCGAAACGACGGCTGATATTCCCGCTCACCGTAATTCCCCTGGAAAAATCCCGGAAATCCGTATTGAGATGATCGAAAATGCTGGCAGGTTACAGATCCCGTTCACCACCGGACTCCTCCTGGGCATTGGGGAGACGATGCAGGACCGCGAGGAGTCCCTTATCGTGATACGCGACCTGCACAAACGTTACGGTCATATCCAGGAAGTCATCATCCAGAATTTCTGCCCGAAACCCGGTACGCCGATGAGTGGCAGGCAGGAGATCAGGTTTGACGAGATGTGTGCCGTCATACGTATGGCGCGGGACATCCTCCAGGAAGATGTGGCAGTACAGGTCGCACCAAACCTTGCAGATGCCGCATCCCTGATCCCGTGCGGTGTCAATGACCTCGGGGGAATATCACCATTGACCATCGACTATGTAAACCCCGGGCATCCGTGGCCACAGGAAGACGAACTCAGGCGCTCTGCAGGGAATTATATCCTGGGAGAACGTCTCTGCATCTATCCACAGTTTATTGAGAAGGGCTGGTTTTCACACGAATTGGAACCACTTATTAACCAACTGGTCAAACATTTATCCGGACAGGAGACCGTGTCATGAAACAACTCAAACTTTTGTATGCCGGGAAAGCAAAATCGGTCTACCGGACTGAAAATCCCGGAGAACTGGTAATAAAATTCAGGGACGATATTACGGCATTCGATGGCCAGAAGAAGGACACGCTGGCCGAAAAGGGCCACCTCAATGCGGGTGTTTCAGCATTTTTCTTCGGGCTCCTCGAAAAAAATGGGATCAACACACACCTGATCCGGAAAATTGATGATACGACCATGCTTGCACACCACCTGGCAATGATCCCGCTCGAGGTGATCGTCCGGAATATCGCAGCCGGCTCGATGGTAAAAAATTACCCGGTCGAAAAAGGGACACCACTGAATCCCCCGGTAATTGTCATCGATTTCAAGGATGATACACGTCATGACCCGATGTTAAACGATGACCTGATCTATGCACTAAAACTTGCATCTCCTGAAGAACTCCACGAACTCAAACGGATTGCGTTGGAAGTGAACACGGTACTCCGTGAATATCTCGCCGGCCGGGGGATTGACCTGGTGGATTTTAAACTCGAGTTCGGGAAAAAAGACGGGGTTATCTATGTGGGAGATGAGATCAGCATGGATTCCATGCGACTCTGGGATAAGAAGACGGGTGAATCCCTTGACAAGGATGTCTACCGGACAGGCCAGGGGGATGTCATCACCCAGTATCACCATGTCGCCTCACGGATTATGGCGGAAGAATGACGGGAACTAATCGATAGTAGTAAGGATAGGATCCTGGGCTAAAATGGACCCCGCGGAGGCCATCACCACCTGGTGCTTTGCCATCCGCGATACCGATCCCGGCAGAGTATCAAAATAATATCAGGGATAAATTTATCGTGGTATAAGTTTATTCAATGGCTGATGGTCCCGGTGCATTAAAAGAACGATAATTATTAAAATCGGCGGTTATTCCCACGTAATATGGGATAATGGTGGGGATACCCGTGATATGTCAGAAATGCTCTGCAGGATGGAACAGGAATGGTAACAAACGACGAGGACGAGAAAGAAATTCTTACATGGGCCGCGGGTTACGCTCATGCACACAATTACTGGTTAAACCCTGAAGAAAAACGGCTTGACGGTGTAATCCGGGGTCTTGCACGGAACAAACAACGGTTTGGTGCAAGGTATTGTCCCTGCCGGATACGGAGTGGCGACGCGGAAAAAGACAAGAATATTATCTGCCCCTGTATCTATCATGAGCAGGAGATCGAAGAACAGGGTTCCTGCCATTGCAATTTATTTTTCGGTGAAGAACAATCCGGGAAGTAGATGTACCTGTTCTTACTGTCTCACATGATTACGGAATAAAACCACGTAATTTCCCCGATAACCCGGTTATTCCGTGAGATTGATCCATTTTTTCGAGGGAAAACGACCCTGCAGGAAGATCCTGGTCCCATCGTAACGAGGACATCGGCCATCTCGCCATCATGGCTGAACCGGGGACCATTTGGGTGATTCTTTTCTTTCAGGAGAATAACCAGAAAAAAAGGTTTGATAACGGTCATCCGTTACCTGATATCGGACTAAAGGTTCACTTATGGCAGAAATAGGCGGTTATTCCATCTGGGGTCACGCAATCAATCCTTGCAAATCCCACTCGTTCGAACTGGATAACCTGATCTGCCATTGAGCTGACCGCACTCTCACAAAGGCCCTGTACATCTCCATCAGGGGTATGGAGCGTGCACGGGGTGGCATCCCCGGTTGGAAGCCACTGGACGATCGGTGCCTTCAATGCCCGGGCATCAGACAGGGATTCCCCGGCATAGGTCAGAACAGGGGTTCCTGATGACCAGTCAACATGAACATTGAAGAGGTCTTTCAATCGGATCATTTTGACTTCTTTTTGAAATTCCTGGCGAGGTAAGAGTACTTCATATTCAAATTTTAACGTGCGGTACCCTTTCTTCTCGTCTCCGGGGTGGAGAAGGGCATGAGCTTCCCTCGCGCTCGCACCAGCAATGGTCAATGATAACGGGTCTGGCACAAAAAAGAACCGGTCAGCCACTGGATCGATGATGTCACGGTTTTTCGCAAACAGGTTATCCCACGAGAACGAGATGTCCGTCTCGCCAATCCCGATATCAAGGACCACCTGTCGTACGGCTTCCGGTTTTATCCCGCGCCTGGCAAGGGCACGAAGCGTTCCGAGCCGGATATCATCCCATCCCGAATACGTGCCCGACCTGATACCCTCCCGCATCTGCGAGGTGGACAGGACGACCCCCTCGATGCCCATCCTCCCATAATGGCGATAAACCGGCTCATTCCAGCCAAAGTACTCATAAATATATCTCTGGCGGCGGGTGTTGGCAATATGGTCTTTACCACGGATCACATGGGTGACTCCCATCAGGTGGTCATCGACCGCCACCGTGAAGTTCATCAGGGGATACACCTGGGCCTCAATTCTCGGGTGTGTCGGCTCATTCAGGATACGAAATGCTGGAAAATCACGCATGGCAGGATCGGGGTGGTCGAGCGAGGTCCGTACCCTCACGGATGCCTCACCTTCGTAGAACTCCCCGCCCAGCATCTTCTGCCAGAGGTCCTGGTTCTCCTCAATTGTACGGCCCCTGCAGGGACAGGGGGTTTTTGCCTGTTTTAACAGGCGGAACTGCTCATTCTCACAGGTACAGACATATGCACCCCCAAGCCCAATCAACTGCGCTGCAATCTTGTAATACTGGTCAAACCGGTCACTCTGGTAGAAGATATCGGTAATCCTGAGGCCCATCCACTGGATATCTTCCTGAACCATCCGGTACGCATCCGGATCTACCCTTTTTGGATCGGTATCCTCAATGCGAAGGATATACCTGCCACCATACCGTTCGACATAGGCATCATTCAATACGGCAGCCCGCGCATGGCCGAGGTGAAGCGGCCCGCTGGGGTTTGGTGCAAACCTCATCACCACGCCGTGTTCGGCCCGCTCGAGGGTGGGAAGCTCGTGGGTGTGGACTTTAGGTGCATTCATCTCTTCGATCAGTTCAGGGGCGAGGTCCGCAAGTTTTTTTCTTCGCTCGGGAGGACTGAGTCGTTCCACCTCAAGGAGCACCTCCTTTGCTAGGAGGGCAATTTCCTGTGCCCTGGGACGGAGCGCGGGATATTTCCCCATGACCATCCCGATAACCGTGCCGCTTTTTGGCAGGCTGTCATGCTTCACCGCATTCTGCAGTGCAAAAATAAAAAGGGCGCCTTTTGGATCCGGGTCCATATTAGTACCCTCGGGTCACAAAATAGTCCCCGATATCAATGAGGAGCCTTCGCGCCTCGGTATCAGGTAATATTGAAATAATATCTTTTCCTTTCTTTACAAGTTCCAGGGCGGTATCTCGCACATCCTGTATCACCCCAAGGGAAGTGAGTCTTTCGATGAGTTCTTCGATCTCTTTCCCGGTCAGTTCACGCCGGTATTCAGACAGGTCAAGACCCTTCTCTCGTGCTTTAAGGGTGATAAGCGTCTGTTTTCCCTCACGAATATCAGAGGCACGGTCCTTCCCGCTCTTTTCAGGAGTGGTCATGATATCGATCAGGTCGTCCTGGATCTGAAACGCCATGCCGGTGTAGAGACCATAATGATAGAGCGCATGAGTCTTCACGGCGTTCCCGCCTGCAAGGATACTTCCAATCCCGGCTGATGCAGCATACAACGCCCCGGTCTTTTTAGAGACCATCTCAAGGTACTCCCCTACGTTGACATCATCCCGTTTCTCAAATGACATGTCCATGTGCTGACCATTACAGACTTCAACACAGGCAGCTGCAAGCATCGAGATCGCCCGTAATTTCGCATTGTCTGATGCGTCCGTGATACTGATAAACTCGAATGCACGTGCATAGAGCACGTCCCCGGCAAGGATCGCCGTTGGTTCATCCCACCGGGTATGTACCGTCGGGACACCTCTGCGGAACGCGTCGCCATCCATGATGTCATCATGGATCAGGGTGAAACTATGGGTCAGTTCAAGCGCCAGGGCAGCGGGCATGACATTATCCGAGCTCCCGCGGTTCACTGCATCAGCAGCAAGCATCACAACGGCTGGTCGCAGACGTTTCCCGCCGGCAAGCAGGAGATGGGCACTCGCTTTTCCTAACTCTAAAAACTCATCCCCGAAATACCGGTCGATCATCCGATCGACCTGTTTCTGTGTCGAATCCAGATACTCCATCAGGTCCATGATTGTCTCCAGTTATTGTTAATTTATTTTTACCTTACGCCCATTTGACATGATATGCACATCATTATGGAGGGTATAACCAATTCCAGTTGCAAATTCGGCATAGGCTGAGGTCATCCTGATATTCCCATGCGCCGGAATGAGGTGGTGCGGGTTTAACAGGTGAATGAGTTCGTAATGGTCTTCCCGGTAGGCGTGACCACTCACATGAAGGTCTTCAAATACTCTTGCCCCGGCCATCCCAAGACGTGCCTCCACCATGTAGCGCTGGCCCCGGTTCATCGGATTTGGAATGACTTTTGCAGAGAAGAGGATTTTATCTCCTTTTTCCAGCATGTACGGCGTATCACCAAACACCAGGCGCGTCAGGATCGATCCGGGTTCCCCCTGATGGCCGGTAATAATCGGGAGGAATTTGTCCTTGCCAGACTTCATCATCCGTCTCATCATGCGGTCAATCGTCCTCCGCTCCCCAAACATGCTCACTGTATCAGGGAATGCCACGAGTTTCATCTGCTCGGCCGTGGAACTGTAACGCTCCATTGATCGCCCAAGTAGGACAGGTTTCCTCCCGATCTCATGGGCACACTCTGCGATAGTCTTGATCCTGGCAATATGCGAGGAGAAGGTTGTCACCAGGATGGCCTGCCGGTCATCCTCGTAACTTGTAATGGTATCCCGTACAAGGTCCCTTGCAATCCGCTCGCTTGGGGCACGTCCTTTAATTTCAACATTCGTACTCTCGACGATCAGTGCAAGGACCCCTTCTTTTCCAATCTGGGCGAGGCGATCAAAATCAGGTGGGTCACCAATCACTGGTGTACGGTCTAATTTAAAATCACACGCGTAAACAATCGCTCCATGGGGAGTGTGAAGGACGGGCATCACGGTATCAATAATACTATGCTGCACCCGGACAAATTCAAGGACCAGGTTCTGTGAAAGTGTATATTTTTGACCGGCTTTCAATGCGTATAACTTGTTATTAACCCCTGATTTCTGTTCACCTGATATCTGTTGCCGGATTAATTCGGTCGTATAGGGTGTGCTGATGATCGGAGCGTTGTACCGGTGGGCAAGTTTGGGTATCGCCCCGATATGATCAAGATGCCCGTGAGAACAGACAATTGCCCTGACACTGCCCTCGACTGTATTCATCACCGTGTCGTCGGGGATTGCCTTCAATTGGACTAGGTCAAGAGACTGCAGATTTTCAATATCCGCATCCTCATGGATCATTACCTGATCGAGCCTGAGACCCATATCGAAGATAACAATCTCTTTCCCACAGCGGACAGCAGTCATATTCCTCCCCACCTCATCATATCCGCCAACGGCGATCACTTCAATATCCATTATATTCCTCCATGATGCTGTCCACCATCTCCCGGGTTTTCCCGGTAATAATTGCCTTTTTTATCTTCAGATCCGCGATAGTCCGGGACCCTGTCAGGAACATTGCCACCCTGAACTGGTGCTCAATTGTATCAATCGCATCAAATAATGCTCTTTCACTTGTTAACGCCGGTTGTAAAAGTGGTAACGCCATGCCACAGAGGTCCGCCCCGATGACAAGGGACTTGACCATATCCACTCCACTCCTCAGGCCCCCCGTCGCAATGACAGGTCCACCAGTCCGCACTACATCGCACAGACTTACCACCGTGGGGATACCCCAGTCCGTAAACTCATGACCAAGGCTGATCAGTCTTTTATCCCGCTCACTTGAGCTTTCTTCTGCCCGTATACTCTCAATTGCGGCCCACGAGGTCCCTCCCCAGCCGCCGATATCGATGGCCTTGACTCCCGCTCCAAAGGCTGCACCGGCAGTCTCTGCTGAAATTCCACTCCCGGTTTCTTTTAAGATGATCGGGTACTTAAATTCTTCACATAACACCCTTAACGCACCAAGACACCCGGATGCGTCATGATCCCCCTCCGGCTGGATGGCTTCCTGCAGAAAGTTCACATGGATTGCAATCGCATCCGCCCCGATCATCGATACGGCGCGGTCCGCCCATTCATTTCCATGGTCACGGAGCTGGACAATCCCTAAGTTCGCCACGATAAATGCATGGGGCGCCTCATCCCTGGCAACTGAGAACGTTTCTTCCAGATCCGGATCCTCAAGGGCGGCCCGTTGTGACCCCACGCCGATCCCGAGGCCGTATACGTGGGCGGCCCTGGCCAGACGCCTGTTCACTTCGAGGGTTTCCGGATGACCACCCGTCATCGCAGCGATGAACAGGGGGAATTTACAATGGTGACCAAGAAACCGGGAGCCTGTATCAATCCGGTCCATGTCACATTCAGGCAGGGCGTTATGGACAAGCCGTACATCATTAAAGCCGGTGTCCCCACGTTCTATTGATTTATCAACACAGATCCGGAGATGGTCAAGTTTCCGGGACGATGTACGTGATACCGGGTCAGCCATTCTCCGCCCCCCTCACTCGTGTACCGCCGTGTGGCATGGCATCCAGAAATTCACCAATCCTCGAAAAATGGAATATTTCAGAGGGGATCCCAGCTTCGGCAAGCTGGCAGAGCTCTTTTACCTTTCCACGCATACCACCGGTAACATCAATATGTGTCGAATCTCCAAGAGACAGGGTGCCAGCCAGTACCGGCGTGATCTCCGGGATTACGCGCCCTTGACTGAAGACGCCGGGCACATCTGTGGCAAGCCCGATACGCTTCATACCCAGAGATGTTGAAAGGACCCTCACCAGCTGGTCACCCGATATCACGCATGCACCGGACGAACAGTCCATGACCATATCTCCATGAAGGACCGGGACCATCCCGAGACCGAGCATACATTCAAGCTGCCGGTACTCGCATGAGATTAGACGCCCCTTATCCGCAATACAGGCTGAAAGGGGCTGAACCCCCACGGCTTCCACACCTGCGTTGCGTAATGCCCGGACGATTTCGTCATTTAACCGTCTCACCGCCATGTGCGTGACAAATATCCCTTCACGGTTTGCGGCCGAAACACCGGAACTGAACCGGTAACGGCTTGCTTCCGGGTGGCCGCAGGACCCTGCACCATGGACTATCACAAGTGAAATCCCAGTTCTCATGGCAATTGTGTTTGCGATCCGTTCAATCTCATCAGTCCGGATGACACCGGCAGATGCCTTATCTGTGATGACACTGCCGCCTAGTTTCAGGAGTACCCGCTCAGACATCCTTCTCCTTTCGTACACCTTCAGTGTCGATATTTGTCACAAAGGCACGTGCATCACATGCCTCAATCGCTGCAGCAATACGACTTTTCAGGTGCTTCGGGCATAACGCAACCATGCAGCCCCCCCCACCAGCTCCTGTAATTTTTGCACCATACGCACCCCCGGCCCTGGAGGACTGAATAAGCCGGGTCAATGCAGGATGGCCCACCCCGAGCACATCGAGAAGCGAGTTGTTCATATTCATCAGCCTCCCGAGATGGACCGGATCAACCAGGTGATGCATCGCAGACATGGTGATACCTCCAATCGCATCAAGGACCGGGTCACAGATTTCAGGATTTGATTTCTTCAGGTCAGCCACCATCTCGACCATTTTCGATGTGCTGTGCGAGACCATGGTATTGCCGACAACCAGCTGGTAATTTTCAGGCGGCAGACGACGCCTCGACGCACCCAGGATAAAAACAAGTCCGCCATAGGTGGAAACGGTCGTATCCGTGGGGCTTGCCCTCCCTTTTTGAACTTTCTTCTCGATGTTGAACGCCATTTCTGCAATCTGTTCCCGTGAGTAATTGAAACCAAATTCATCGTTAATTGCGGCGAGGGTGGCAACGGTAACTGCCGCGGAAGAGCCGAGGCCCGATGAACTCGGCAGCTGTGAGTTGATGTATACACTGCCTTTTACACCCATATCATCAAAACAACTGTCAATATAGGGGGATTTTGCAGGGTGCGGGGCCCGGCTTTTCCGTACCGTAACAAAGACACGGGGCTTGATGGCCATGGCAATCGCAGCTTTTCCATACACCACTGCATGCTCACCAAAAAGGAACACCTTTCCGGGTGCACTCCATGTGACCACTATATCACCGCGATTGCCGCATAACCTACGACTGCCGAATTATCACCCGAAATGTCCCCGCTCGTGGTATACTGGATCAATTTTGTTTCCCGGCACCCACCCTCCTGGCAGGACCGGAGCATCGCAGATATTGGTCCATAACCGCATGCCGTGATATTTCGTTCTCCGATTCTCCGGTAAAACTCAGGAATGTTAAATGTGTTCAACGCCTCGATAGCATAGAGGTCATTCTTTCTTGCTACCTCCGCATTCACATAATGAGAGAAATCAGACGACGCAATAATCCGGATATCTCTTCCGGTTCGCCTGACGGCGCTGGCGATCTGCTCAGACAGGACCATTGCACTCCGCAAATCCTGCTTTCCCATCATTATCGGGGTGATCCTTGCCCTTGGAAACCTGTACTTGATAAAAGGGACCTGGACTTCAAGCGAGTGCTCGTCCAGGTGTGAAATCTCGTCGGGGTCAATATTCAGTGCCTCACCAAGTTCGAGATCGTTGTCCACGATACCAAGGGGAGTCTCCCACGGTACCTCTGATATGCAGGTCTGAAAACCGCGGTGACTTGGGCCAACAAGGATAAATGTACCGTCAAAACCCGGGCTGATCGACGCATAGGAAAGGGCTGCGGTTCTACCGGAATAGATATACCCGGCGTGAGGTACCACGATACCCTTCGAATTACGGCCAGGCCCGGCGTCATGAAAAAATTTTGCCAGCAGTTGTTCAAGGTGGTCCGGATCACTTGGGTAGAACATGCCTGATACAGCGCATGGACGCATCTTCATCGGACTAACCTATCATACTGATGGTATATCTAGAACTCGGTCTCGAAATCTTCGGGAGTCAGTGACGTGGTAATTCCACGGTGTCTGAGCATCTCCCGCGTGAGGAGATAATAAATCATACCAAGTGCTTTCCGACCCTTGTTGTTGGTGGGTATGACAAGGTCTACAAAGCTGGTCATGTTATTGGTATCACAGAGGGCAAGGATCGGTATCCCGCTCTGGACCGCCTCTTTCACTACCTGGGCATCACCAATCGGGTCAGTGACAACGACGACTTCAGGTTCAATATAGTTGTGAAGGTTCTGATTTGTCAGCATTCCGGGGATAAACCGTCCCGTCATTGCCATCCCGCCGATTGTCTCGGCAAATTTCTTTGCAGGGTACTGTCCGTACTGGCGGGATGTAACGACAAGGATATTCGGTGAATCGAACTGGCTCAGGAACTTGGCTGCAGTTTTGATCCGCTCATCCGTCTCCCGGATATCGAGGATATAAAGCCCGTCCCCTCTGACCCGGTAGATAAATTTCTTCATGTCCTTGCTTTTCTGCTGTGTCCCGATGTGAATCCCTGCTGCGAGGTATTCCTCTACTGGGACAAGCGGCTCTTTCAGTTCAAGTTCCATCTCTGTTTCTGTCATTCTAGCATCTCCTCAATTCGAATAAGTTCATTCAGTTTCGCTATCCTCTCGCCACCCACGATCCCTGTTTTAAGGAAAATGCAGTTAAATGCCGTCGCGAGGTGCGAAATTGTTGTATCTGTAGTCTCTCCCGAACGGTGGCTCATCACGGTATCCAATCCGTGTGTGTGCGCAAGCCTGATGGCCTCAAATGTCTCTGTCAGGGTACCAATCTGGTTTGGTTTAATCAGGACGCAATTTGCCGACCCATTGCTGATACCATCGGTAATGCGGCCCGGGTTCGTCACAAACAGGTCATCCCCGCAGATAAGGCACCGTTCACCAACCTGCTCGGTCAGCTCGGCAAACCCTTCAAAATCATCCTCGTGAAGAGGATCTTCCACATAAATCAACCCATACTGATCGACAAGTTCACAGATATACGCAATTTGTTCTTCTGTCGTCCTGGTGGTATCGCGGTAATGGTAGGTACTGTCGTCCCCCTGCCACATCTGGCTGGATGCAACGTCAATTCCCATGTCAATACCAAATCCGAAATCATCAGAGACGAGTCCGGTGGCTTCCTTTACAATCTCGAATGCAACGCGGTCCGTGATATCAGGAGCCCAGGCCCCTTCATCACCTTTACCGCACGGCTTACCAATGCCCTTTAAAAGTTCCCTGACTTTCCGGTGGACTTCCGCATTGGCAAATACCGCCTCTTTCGCGCCTGCTGCACCTGTCGGAACAACCAGGAACTCCTGAATTTCGGTTGCATTTGCAGCATGTGCCCCGCCTCCAATGGCATTTCCCAGTGGAAACGGTGTGTCCATGACGAATGTCCCACCGAGATAGCGGTACAACTCCATGCCAAGTGATGACGCCGCAGCCTTTGCATTCGCAAGAGAAAGCGCAACGGCGACATTTGCGCCGATTGAATTAAAATCAGACGTGCCATCAGTTTCCCGTAACAGCCCGTCAAAACAGACCTGCTCCTGGGAATCCAACCCGATGAATTTGGGAACCAGGTTCTCCCGCGCTAACTCCACCGCTTCTTCCGGGGACTTCACTTTTGCTTCAAATTTCCCGGTGCTGGCACCGCTTGGTGCAGAAGCACGCCCAAATCCATCTTCTGTGTAAATATCTGCTTCCACAGTGGGATTGCCACGGCTGTCCAATATCGTCCTTAACCGGATCTCCTGTATTATTGTCATGCCTACTTCCTCTTCACGGTGATGGGAATGATGTTGGCCTGGAATTCCTCGATTGCAATCTCGAGAGGATCACTCTTTACGGTTTTGATCAGGAGCGGGGCACCCATCGATATTTGCAGGGCCCTGGCTCCGATTATCCGGGCTCTTTCATATCGGGTATACGATTGCATTATCAGTCCTCAAATTTTTCACATAAACATTAAATGGGGTCGCTGAGATTCGAACTCAGGTTACGGCATCCCGAACGCCATAGGATTCCAGGCTACCCCACGACCCCTCACTGGTACGGGTTGATATCGTCAATAATCTCCTTGTGCGTCAGCAGCATTCGCCGACAGCAATAGCGGTCCATACCGAGATCGTCGAGGATCTTTTTGGGATCCTCGCCCGCATCACGGCGGTGTTTAAATTCTTCATACGCTGGGGAAATAACCTTTCCGCAGGTGAAACATCGTACAGGTATCATACAGGCTCAATCTAATTTTTTGTCCCTTAACGATACGATTTCTGGAATTTCTTTCGTGCACCGCGACCGTGCGGTTTCTTCGCTTCTTTCTGCCTCGAATCATTGACGAGCAGGGTCCGGTCGTATGCAAGATATACTTCCTTAATCTGGGGGTCATTGGACCACTTCAGGATACCACGCGCAAGTGCAGTCCGAACTGCTTCGGCCTGGCCCATGATCCCTCCACCCTGCACATCGATTGCAATATCAACGCCCTCGACTGCATTCGGCATAAGAAGGATGGGCTCAGAGATTTTCATCCTGACCAGCTCAGTCCCGTAGATCTCGAGTGGTACCGAGTTAATACGGATCCTCCCTTTACCTGCTTTCATTGTCGCACGGGCGATTGCTGTTTTCCTTTTGCCACTTGTATTGATAATCTTTACCATGTCTCCACCCCTCAGTATTTAGCTCCAAGGAATGTGCTCACTGCACCGAGCGATATATATTGCGCATTGTTCAGGCGGTCCATGTGAGCTTCCTCCAGAGTCTCTGTTTCTTTTCCCTGGAATTCAAATGGTACCCCGACATACGTCTTGATCCGCTTTAACGCGTCAATACCACGTTCCCTTTTATAGGGAAGCATCCCGCGGATAGTACGCTTCATAATATGGTCGGGCCTCCGGGGGAAAAACGGACCTCCTTCAGTCGAACCAATCGACCGTTTATGGTCGTAGGTATTCAGGACCCGTGCCCTGCTGCCTGATATGATTACCTTCTCGACATTGACAATTGCAATTGTCTCCCCACTCAGTGCCCGCCGGGCTACAAGGCTTGCAAGCCGTCCGAGGAGAAGTCCGTCACCGTTAATAATTGTAACCATGTTGCTTCACCTCAGAATCCTTACCTGACTACCTTTCGGGTTGTCTTTCAGTAATTGCTCAATACTCATACACTGCCCTTTTGCCCCGGTAATTTTTTCAGCCGCCGACTCCGAAAAATTCAATGCAGCAACTTTTACCGATGCTTCAATGATACCGCTGCCAAGGACCTTCCCTGGAACAATAATCGTTTCACCGGCATTGGCATAACGATTGATCTTGCTCAGGTTCACTTCAGCATACTTACTACTGGATGCTTCAATCCTTGTGGCAATATCCCGCCAGATATTAACCCCGTTCTCACGCGAAGTGTTCTTCAGCAGTGAGATGAGGTTTACCAGGCGTGGATTGGTCTTACTCCTGCTTTTCATCTCCTGTACCTCCCGATATTTCACCGATCTTATCTTTCAGCTCCACGGACTGGTCTTTTATAAACCGGAGACCACGCTCGATGATCTCTTTGACCGGCAGGGAGCCGTCGCCTTCTACTACGAAGATATAACGCTTTTTCTCAGATGTGACCCTGATTGCCGGTTCTTCCCCGATCCCGCTTCCAAGGCATGCTTTTTCGCATAACCCACAGAGCGAGCAGTCCTCGATACGACCCGGAACGACCCGGACGCGGGCACTGTCCACTTCCAGTACCTCCCTCGGGCATTCTTCGACACACTGGCCGCAGCCATCACAAGCCTCGCCAATGGTAATGAGTGGATAATTCTTGTACCCGCATGCCGTTGTCGGCTGCCATTTCGCATGTACTTTTCCTGTGGACAGGATCGCATGGGCCTCAATGACAACCTTCTGATCTTTTGTCAGTTTGACAATAGGGATAGTATCAATGGCTGGTGCCGTCTGAGGATCTTCAGGAATAAGATCCCTGGAATATACCATCCCCGGACCTTCCACGCTCATCGTAAACGTGGCCCGGCATGCCGGACACCCTTCTCCATTGCAGGAACAGTTCTCTCTCGCTACATAGCTTGACAGGTCGGTCCTGATCGGTATCAGTCCAATCCGGTGTGCGAGTATTTCATCAAAGAGTGCACTGGTATTATCATAAATACGCACATCTTCGATCGCCAGTGTAGGGACCTCTCCGATCATTGCCCGCCGGAATGAATTGGCAAAGGCAGAATTGACCGGCCCTATCTGGAAACGGCATGAAACATCGTCAAGCCGGTTGAATATGATCTCCATCAGACTCTCCGTCCACGCCTTCCGCCTTTTGCCCGGATAGAGTCATGCGGAACCGGGGTGACATCTTCAATGCGCCCGATGCGCATGCCAGCCCTTGCCAGAGCACGAATTGCTGCCTGTGCACCAGGTCCCGGACTTCTCTGTTTACCCCGGCCAGGTGCCCTGACCTTCACGTGGACACCGGTGATGCCCTTCTCGCGTGCAACCTGGGCAACGTTTGACGCCATCTGCATGGCGGCATAGGGTGAACTTTCATTCCGGTCCTGCTTGACGACCATACCACCGCTGCTCTTTGTCACCGTCTCGGCTCCCGAGAGGTCGGTCACGGTAATTATCGTATTGTTGAAGGAAGCAAATATATGCGCAATCCCCCATTTTTCCTTGTCTGATGCCATGGTTATCTACCGACCTTGCCAATTCTTGCCCGCTCTGCATGGTCTGATAATGTCAGCGGGGATTTCCCGTAATAGGAGAGCTGCGTCTCTTCTGCCCGGTTTACGCGGTATCCCGGAATTGATACCCGCTTGCCGTTAATCGCGATATGCCCGTGGGTGATAAGCTGGCGCGACTGTTTCGGCGACCGTGCGAGCCCCTGGCGGTACACCAGTGTCTGAAGCCGCCTTTCGAGTTGTGCCGGTACTTTCAACGACAGTACATCATCGATATCGGCATCAGGTCCAAGAAGGCCTACTCGCTGGATATGATCGATCAATACCGCTTTTTTACTCTCGAAAACCTGGATATCCACACCTGCGGACATCATCGAGAGGAGGTCACGTGCAGCTTTCCGGTAGCGCCTGAGGTAAGCCTGGGCTTTCCATACCTCCCTTTTGTTCCGAAGCCCATATTCTATGACCAGACGGGTCTCTTCTTCGATCCTTGTCTTCTCGAAGGGCCGTTTTGGCGTCTGGTATTGTTTGTGGTTCTTCCCTGGGTAACCCATCTATTTCACCACTTACTCTTTCTTCCTCTTCACACCCACAGTGGTGCCCGTACGACCGGTTGACTTGGTGCGCTGTCCACGGACCTTCTGACCCGTTTCATGCCTGATCCCACGGTAACAACGGATTTTCCTCATCAGGTTGATATCCTCGTCGAGGGCGGTCGACAGATCGGTATCAAAGATGTGCCGGCTTTCTCCCGTATACACATCCTTTGGCCGGTTGACCATCCACGTCGGGACTCTCTCCGAATAGTTCTCTACCACAGCTCTTAGGCGGTCTACATCCTCATCCTTGAGACGTCCCATGATGTCATGCCCGTTGACACTGGCAAGATGGGTGATCACACCTGCGGTGTGTCTGCCAACGCCCTTGATGCCCGTTAAGGCAACCTTGACCTGCTTCGTCCCGTCCAGATCAGAGTTGCTGACCCGTACAAAGTATTTTATGTCCTCTTCCTGAGCCATCCAATCCCCCTTAAATGAGATTTGCTCCTAACGCTGAGGGAGGGATTTGAACCCTCGAGTCCCAGGGGGACACAGGTTTAGCAAACCTGCGCCATACCAGGCTTGGCTACCTCAACAGCGAATCTCGCATCTTTCGACACTCGCAGCACAAACTGGCTGCTCCATGAATGGTGCTTTATTATATAGATCAGAACTGGTGATAACTCTTTCTGTATCGGGTTGTATCAGACTGATAGAGAGAAAAACATAGAACGCGGAATATTCGTGGGGATAGGGCCATTTAATTGAATTTTAATCTTATTTGCCACAGGACTTTTCAACCCGGAGTACTATTCATTCACCGGGCCTTTTCCCGCATGATACCACTTGTGATCAGGGCTGCGGTGACCAGCGGAAGCGCGATGGTCGCATCGCAGAAACATTGGGCCCTGGACGTCTGTACCGACTCTTTTCCCCAGCTGATTGCCTCTTCGAATGTACATCCCGACAACCCGCCCCAATGGGGGGCATCGGTGGTATACTGAATGGCGTAGGCATGGCCTTCCTGCCGGTTCTCGTAAATCGATGCGATTACCTGGGTTTGCTGGATAAAATTTTTCGGAACGCCGCCGCCAATATATATCACGCCGGTCTTTTTTGAACCCTCGACAATTTTCGCAATCTCATCAACGTCTGCGATCTGATCGATCTCCACCTGGACACCTTTTCTCCTGGCCATCAGGAGGCCGATACCAATTGATGAATCTGATAGCGCGGGAATAAATACCGGTACCGATTCCCGCACAGAACTCCCGATCAGCGACGACCCTTCCGGATGTGTCCTGAGCAGAAATTCCCCGTACCTTCGGATGAACTCTGCTGAAGACCCATGAAACGGCGCAATTTCGCCGGCAAAGTCCGCGATCTGGCGGTCTACATTCCTGAATTGTTCCTCGTATGCGAAGACATCATATATCCTGTCAATTCCCTTCGAGAACAGGTGCCCGTCGTCAACATGATGGTGGCCCATGTAGTGCCGTACACCGGTATGTTCGCATATATCGTGAAAAATATTGGCACCTGTTGAGACAATAACATCCACGAAGTGGCGTTCGACGAGTTCAACCAGGCACTTCTGCATACCACCCGGGATCATTGCACCCGACAACCCGAGCAGGATGGTACAATCAGGGTCCTTGATCATTTCAGACCATATTTCAACGGACTCACCGAGTTTCCGGCCCTGGAACCCGGTATTAGTCATTCCTTTCAGGAGGAGGGAGATATCCCCAAGAGGGTTTACAGGGATCGTGGGTTTCAACACCATTGTCTGAAAAACCTTTGGCTGGGATTTGATATAATGATTTGTCACACGGATAATTCAAAAATATCAGTGGGATTTTTGAATTTCAATGACCAGAAAATACCAGTTTCACCCAATGGCAGAAAGCTGCCAATGGAGTTCCGTTTGTGCGGCCATCCACACAATGAAATTCAACAAGACTCTAAAAAAGAAGATAATTCTTCTGATCTGGTTATAATGCCCTGATCAGAGAATTTCTTGTCACCATGCCGGTCAGGCTGTTATTATCAACCACGGGAATTGCGCTGATATTCTTCTGGACCATCGTATCGATCACTCCCGAGATCTTTTTGTCTCCTGTCACACTGATGACCGGTGACGTCATGATGTCCTTCACAAGGAGGTTCCGGATACGGTGGTCCTGGTGACGACCCTCCACCATCTTCCGGAAGTCCCTCATCGCCTTAGCCACGTCAGTTTCTGTGACAATACCGACGATATTATTATTTTCAGTCACGACGAACCGGTGGATGCTGTCATCAAGCATCCTCCGCCGCATGTGAACCACACGCTCTTCTGAATCGATGGTACAGGCAGGTTCCATCATTTCTTTCACACTGCCCTCGGGCCTGTATGCTTTCAGCAGATCCTGGGCATTGACCTGGCCAATCAACCGGTGATCCTCGTCATAGACCACAACAAGTTTGTAATGCTGGAGAAGCGGGACCAATATCTCAAGGTCCTGGTCAGGATATACGGTCGTAAAATCTTCTTCCATCGAGTTTGATACGTGAATGGAAGAGGGAGACATTCCGGAGTTCTTCTTGCTCCCGAGCGTCTCCGCGATTGTCCTCCTTGAAATTGTCCCGACCACTGAACCATTATTTACCACAATCAGTGGGTCAACCGCTTCAGTGAGCATTTTGTCAAGGGCTTCTGTGATGGCTGCAGATTTCGCAATCGTCACGGGCTTTGACATGATGTCCCGGATAAATAACTCTTCGCTCATTTTGCCACTTCCTTTATGATATCATCTCTTTTAAGGATTCCTTTGATTTCGTCCCCTTCAACCACAACGAGACTGTTTACATGCATCTTACGCATCAGCAGAACCGCCTCACCAACCCGTTCGTTTGTGTGTATCGTTATCACCGGCCCGGTCATCACATCTTCAGCCACCGCCGATACAGAAATGACATCCCGGAAATATTTCCTCCCTGCAGATTCTTCCTTTCTGAGCCTTGTAATGTCCTTGTTGAGCATGTCACCACTCTTATCATTCGTAGACTTGTAAAAAGCCAGGTTACTTTCGGTGATGATCCCTGCGATAGAACCGCCGTTATTGACGACCACGAGTTTATTGTCCCGTTCGATCATCAGGTTCACGATATGATCAAGTGAGTGGTACCGGCTGATGGTAATTGCATCTTCCATCAGATCGCCTGCCTCGAGTGGCAGGCTTACAAGAAATGACGACCTGAACAGGTCTGATTTCGTTACAATACCTACAATGTCACGACCTTCAACAACCGGAAGACCACCGAAATCATGGGTGACCATCAGGCCTGCAATTGCCTTCACCGTATCTTTGGGTGTTACCGAACAGGGGTCGGGTGTCATCAGCAGTTCCACCGGTACCATGTCAATGGGTCTCCGCCTCCAGACAGGTTCGGTGTGCCGCAGTCTGTAACCGATGTCTTTCTTTGTGATGATACCGATAAGGTCGGACTCCTGCATCACCGGCAAACGGGATATTTTGTGCTTCAGCATCAGGTTTCTTGCATGGGCAATATTCTCTGACGGTCCGACTACATGGACCGGCCCCGTCATAATATCCGATGCAATCATCCCGGTCTCCCCTGTGCAAATGCTTTTACAAGGTCAAATTCTGTAACAAGACCGATCAGTTTTGCGTCTTCGATGACCGGCAGTGCACCCACATTCCGTTCAAACATTTCACGGGCCACATCATTCACGTTCCGTTCCGGTACCGTGGTAAAGAGTTTTCCCGAAATGAGATCTCTCACCGGCAAGGACATCACTTCTTCCACATCACCCGTCTTCATGCCCGAAAATACCTTCCGATCCCCGATGTACCGTACGATATCAGTTGTGGTGATAATCCCGTAGAGCACATCGTCGGTTACTACCGGAAGTCTCCGGTACCGGTGCCGGGTCATATCCCTCGTTACCGCCCCGATCAGGGCATCCGGCGAAGTGACCCGTAATGACGTGCTCATGATATCCTCCACGCAGAGGTCAGTCCTCTCGTGTGCAAGTGTCTTCATGACATCACGTTCTGTAATGATCCCCTCCATGGTATCATCATGACCAACAATTGGTATCCCCCCCACCATCCTGCTGATGATGATATCGACTGCCTGGGCAATCGTTGACGATTCGGGAAGTGTTGTCATCTTCGGCGTCATAATCGTGCGGATACTCTCGTTGATCGCCGCAAGGAGATTCCCACCATGTTTTACCTTAACAAGGTTGTATTTGTCCCCACCTCCAAGAAAGTTAATAATATCTCCAGATGTAACGATTCCGCGGAGTTTCCGACTTCCTGCATCAATTACCGGTAAGCGCCGGAAACCACACCGGGTCATTGTTTCAACCGCCGCAATGATGCTCATGCTCGGCTGAACCGATACGACATCCCTTGTTGCAATCGCCATGATTTCCCCGTCGTGCGAAGCAATATGGGACTTAAATTCTACCGGACCCCGGTCGAGATTCCCTGGCATTCTGACAGACTTACTGGCCGGTTTTATCGAACGATCATGGTGCATCGTTTCACTACCTCATCTTTTTACTGACTGAAAATTCCCGGTTTATGAAGTTATAATGATATTCGCGATGCGTCAGGCCAGCACCAGCGCCTTCATGACGTCATGCCGGTCCAGTATCCCTACAACGCGGGTCGATTCAAGGACCGGTACGCGGCTGATATCATATCGTACCATCAGTGCCGCCGCTGACTGAACCGCATCATCAGGAGAGACGGAGATGACGGTTTTAGTCATCAGGGTCTCGATCGGTATTGACGTATGATTCTCGAGGACACTGCGGACTCTCCCTGCCTTGAGAAGGTCTCTTCTTGAGATTATGCCGAGACACACACCCTTCTTTATTACAGGAAATGCGGAAAACCCACTCTCAATAATGAGGTTATAGACTTTCTGGACCGGGTCCTCCGGCGCACAGGAAACTACTTTTTT
>Ga0114951_10001300_pt1 | contig 31369 bp, 40 predicted proteins | sample AM7aDNAmetaG_FD_88677 | JGI IMG/M metagenome (GOLD analysis project Ga0114951, IMG submission 88677) | Freshwater microbial communities from Finland to study Microbial Dark Matter (Phase II) - AM7a DNA metaG | ecosystem: Environmental > Aquatic > Freshwater > Lake | place: Finland: Lake Alinen... | reverse complement strand
GCCTCGCGAGCCGGATCTATTTTGAGACATGATATATGGTTTATTCAAAGCAAACGGCGCGCGAGTTAATCCTGCTCCGGCTGCTCCGGCTGCTCCGGCGGCTCCGGCTGCTCCGGCGGCTCCGGCTGCTCCGGCTACTCCGGCTCCTCCGGCTGCTCCGGCTGCTCCGGCGGCTCCGGCTGCTCCGGCTGCTCCGGCTACTCCGGCTACTCCGGCTGATCCGGCTGCTCCGGCTTAGGGAGGCTGAACGCGAGGCACACGGGCTTGGCGCGGCACAGGCCGAGCGCGCTGCCGGGGAAGCCGATCCCGGCGCCGAACTTGCGGGTGCAGCCGTGGGTGTAGACCGAGGCCGAGAAGCCGTCCACCGGGTTGCGGGCCAGCGGCAGCGCGCACTTGCAGGGGTCGAGGTGGACCCCCTGGCCGTGGCTGCACATCGGGAGGTAGAAGAGCGGCACGAGGATCGCGCGCGTCCCGTTGCCCTCGAAGCGCTCGTGGAGCGAGCGCGCGGGCGTCTCGTTGTCGTTGATCGGGCGCGCGATTAGATTCTCACGCGCCCACCGATCCCACTCGCGGACGCACTCGTCGAACGGCTTCGCGTACAGCCCCGTCACGTGCTCCTCGTGGGCCTCGGCGCTCATGTCGGGGGCCCGCGTCTCGGTGAAGATGGCCGCCAGGCCGTCGTCGAAGTTGCACTTGTAAAGCGCGTGGATCCCGAGGGTGTCCTCGCCGAACCGGTGGAGCAGGCTGACCACAAGCTGCGCCAGCCCGCACACGTAGACGCGGGCGTCGCCCTCGATGCCCAGCAGCCGCCGCCAGGACTCCTGCTTCTTGGCCTGGAGCGCGCAGACAGCGAAGTCGTTGGGGCGCTTGGGGTCGCGAACCTCCAAGGGCTTGCATACGCGCGGCTCGGAGATGGGGCCGGAGGGCCACATCGCGGCCTTCTCATTGTCCTCGAGCTCGGCCTGGTGCCGCATGGCCTTGCTCTTGGGCGCGAGACGCCACGCGAGCCATTTCTGCAGCCTTTTCTTTTTTTTCTCCTCTTTGCGCTTGCGTTTCTCCATCATCTTCTCCAGGCGCGCGAGCTCCTCCGCGGTGGTCTTGGGCGTGGGGTCCACAAACCTGGGCGCCGGGCCTTCCTCCGAACAGTCGAGCGCCAGCGTGGGCTGCATCAGCCTCCCCTGCTCGAGGGTCTGCTGCTCCAGCGCCGCCCGCTCCGCCTCCTTGCGCCGCTCCTCGTTCGCCAGCGCCTCCGGCCCGCGCTGGTCGATCTCCGCGATGAACCGGTTGAGGAGCGCGACGCTCGAGACGACCGGGATGTCCGGAGTCGCCGGCGGGGGCTCGCGGCGCCGCCTGCCGCTGTCCGGTGTGGTGAAATCATCCGGCAGCGACTTGGGGCACGACGAGCCGGTGGCGGACCGGGACACCCGGCATGGGATGATGGTCAGGGCGCGCGCCGGCCCGCCCGCGACGGACTCGAGCTCGGGCTCCTTCTTGCGGCCGCCGTTCTGCACGTGGTCGATGAGCATCTTGGTGATCGCGAAGAGGTCCGACTTCCGCTCGCTGACGAGCAGGTTGCACACCTCCTCGGCGCTCATCTCGTGCATGATCAGGTCGCGCACGGCGCGCAGATCGTGGGCGATATCGCCCGTAACGCCGGTATCGCCCGCATCGCCCGTAACGCCGGTATCGCCCGCATCGCCCGTAACGCCGGTATCGCCGGCGTCGCCGGTTTTATCCGCCCCGCCCTTGCCGCCGCCCGCTCGGCCTGTTTTATCCGCTCGGCCCTTGCCGCCGCCCGTAGCGCCCGCTCTGCCTGTTTTACCCGCTTTGCCCGAGTCGCGCTCCATATCGTCGCTGTCGTATTCGCTGGACAACTCCGGCTTGAACTCGGTGTCGCACTTGTTGCGCGTGCGCTTGCGCTGCTCGCGCAGCTCCTTGGTGGTCGGGGGCTTGCGCGGCGGCGTGCCCAGCGTGAGCCCGTACGGGCAGCCGATCGGCGTGTAGAGCCGCAGGGCCTCCCAGGTGAGCAGGCGGCCGCCCGACAGGATGGTCTCGTCGGGGATGATCCCCACCAGCCGCGGACTGTACCGCTCCACGTGCAGGCCTTGGAGAGCGTAGCGCAGAACCACGCAATGGTTGGCTCCTTCGGATTGCAGGCAAAGGCCCGTCATCAGCGGGGCGCACGGGCCGAGCGTGGACTCGGGCAGCGCGTCGAACACTTTCGTCAGGGTCTGGCGGCTGCTGTAGTACACATAGGCGAATTGGCTGCTCCGGACGGACATGGCGCGCGCCAGGAGGCAACCCACGTAGCTGCGCATGAACTCGCCCACTAGCGTTTTTTTCAGCTCCAGCATGCACCGGATGACCTTCAGCGACCGGTCGGACTTGAGCGTCAAGGCCTCGGGCGGAGCGGGCTCAGCGGGCGGCGCGGGCTCGACAGGTAAAGCGGGCGGAACCGGCTCAGCGGGCGGAGCGGGCGGCACGGGTTCAACCGGCGCAACGGGGGACTCCGGTTCGGCCGGTGAATCGGGCGGCGAACCATCGGCGCACTGCATCAGCAGCAGATCGTCCGAATCGGACATGGATTGTCTCGATATGACAGGCGCGAACCCGAATATCTTTAATACGCCGGCTATTACTAAATTATGGCAAGAGCATCGACGCGCCGAGCAGGCGCCGCATGAGCACGAGCTGGTGGACGTGGTGGGCGCTCCGGGTCGGGAACCCCGCGGCCTCCGTGGTGAGCAGGCGCACCTCGCGGCAGCGGGGGCAGTACGCGGTGAAGCAGGGGGTCAGGTCCTTCTCGGCGTCCAGGACCGCGTCGCGGATGCCCCCGGGGAAAACGAGCGCGCTGGCGTAGCATGGTTTAAATTCGTCCGCGTTTTTTTCACAGTGGTAACATGGAGTGGACATGTTGGTCGAGTGCTCGCGAAAGTGTTTGAATCTTTTTATTTTTTTTATATTTAAATTTTTTTTAAAAGGGTTATAAATGGAAGAGCCGTTGCTACAGGAGATCCGGGCCGCCCTGGCCGAGCCGGTCCCCGGGATCCGCCGGGCGATCACGGCGGACCTGCGCCAAAGGCATTTCCCCGACGACCCGGAGGGCTGGCGCGAGACGGTGACGCGGGCACTGGCCCCGTACGGCCCTGTGATACTCGCGAAGCTCGCGGAGTGCGGGTGGGATCTGGGCAGACTGGACCCGTGCGCGATCTGGTGCCCATCGGATTGACTCGTTTAGCATCAGATTAAATTTTAAAGATTCGCCCGAATCGACGCCGCGATGCGCTCGAGCGCGTCCGCGAACCCGTGGAGCTCCCGCCGCAGCGCGAGGTCCGGCGCGAACGCGAGGCGCTGCTTGAGCTCCTCGATGCCGAACGCCTCCTGGCGGACCTCGGGGAAGTACTCGTCCAGGCTGTGGAAGCGCGGGTCCCGGAACCGCTCGCAGACGTACATCCCGAAGCCCGGGCTGTGCTGGAACGCGTTGAGCGCGCGGAAGATCGCGGCCTTCCGGGACCGCTCCGCGCGGCTCCTTTCCACGTCCTCGTCCTCCGAGGAGATCTCGATAATTTCGCCGGCGTCGCGCGCCTCGACCTTGATGTCCCGCGCCTGCTGGCGCGCCCGCTTCCATGTGCGCTTCATGCTGTCCGGTCAAGCACTGGACACAATTTTATACCTGGCCCGCCGATTTTAGCGATATACCAAAAAAAATTGAGAGAGGGTTTTACCGGAATCGCGCGAGCCGCCGGGTGCACACGGCGGCGAGGACGAGGGCGCAGAAGGCGGCGGCCTCGAGCCACGGCGCGCCGTCGGGCGCGAGGACCCCGCCAGCCACGCCGGCGAGGACGCCCGCCCAGTACACGACGCACGCGACGAGCCAGACGCCGCGCTGCTCGGCCCAGAAGCCCTTGGACGCGAACGCCGCGAAGAGGAGCAGGTAGGACGCGTGCAGCCCCGGGTCGCGCACGATGATCAGGATCGGGTAGACCGCGGCCAGGCCCGCGGCGCAGAGCAGGCCGCCCGGCTCGCAGGCCAGCCCGTGGGTCAGTAACGCCGCGCTCCAGATCGGGCACGCCATTAATGCCGCGTACTCGGCCGCGGACGCGAGCCGCGCCAGGCCCATCGCGAGCGCCACGTTGAGGTACAGCGCCGCCACGTAGCTGCCGGAGAACTCGCGCAGCGCGGGCTCGCAGGCGCGCGGGGACGCCGTGGGGCACTCGAGGCCCAGCGCGCGCGCGGGCGCGCAGTCGAGGCCCGGCGCGCGGGTCTGCGCGGCGCGCCGCGGGATCTGCAGGCTGTACGGCGCGCTGTTCATCTTGAAGGACTCGGGCAGGGCGATCGCGGAGACCATCGGATGGACACGGATTTATACGGATATATCCGGCTTGGCCGATTTGCCCGATTTCTCAGGCCGATCCGATTTTTCCGATATCTCGGTTTTCTCGGGCGGCCGCTGGCGCTTGCGCCGGTCGCCCGGGTCCTCGCCTAATAGGACGCGGGAGATCTTGATGGACATGTCGGGGGTGAGCGCGCCGATCTCGTAGAGGACCTTGAAGTCCTGGATCGTCTCGACCTCCAGCCTCGGCATGGGCACCAGCAGGAAATCGGCGTCACCGGAACGGCCGTAGATCTGCCGGTACACCTGCGCGCGCGTTACAAACACGCGAGAGGATCTGGACAAATCGGGCGTGCCTGCGTCAAGAGGTTCTGGAGGTGCCGGCAGATCTCGTGCATGTTGGTCGAGAACAGCCGCCCCGACGCGATGGTCTTGCGCACGGTCTCGTGGCCCCCGCCGTCGCGCCCGGCGATCATCTCGAACGGCACGCCCGTGATGCTGCACACGTCGCGCCGGTACTTGTCCAGGAGCCACGGGAGGTCCTCGCACGGCTGGAGCATCGGTTGCGGCACTACCTTTTAACGGGAAAAAAAACACATGTTATCCAAGGTAACGTGATTCACAGGTATAGCAAGACAGGCCTGGTGGTCCCGCGGCAGCGCGTACACATCCGGCACGTGCGTGGACGGGTTCTGGTTGAACTGCTTGCGGATGATCGACTCCCTCTGCCACACGTTGTGCGCCTCGAACGGCGGGAACATGCTCTGCCCGAGCGCGGGCGGCGCAAAGTAGTCCTCGTGCACAAAGTCCATCAGGTACTGCGTCGGGTTGTCCTCGACGCGCAGTTTCGGCTCGAAGGTCGTGATCAGCTTGGCGGTCGTGTTCCACGCGTCGGCGTGGGAGCGCCGGATCTGCGCGCGGCGGATCGCGCGGTAGTCGTTGATGATGTGCGCGAGCGGGCTCGGGACGGTCGCGTGCATGTTGGAGTTGCTCGAGATCTCGAGGCTCGGCGGCTGGTACACGTACACGGCGATGTCTTCCTCCTGCGTGAACCGTTTGTCAGATTCAACCGGTTAAATGGTGACACAGGTCATACCTTCCACCCGCCCGCCGTCGGGGTCACGCGGTACACGACCATGCGGGTGTCGTCGTCGTTGTACCGCATCTTACCCGGGCGCCGGTCGCCGTAGCGCGCCGGGACGCGCCCCTGCTCCACCGGCCCGATCTCGGTGTGCCAGTCGAACGTGCCCGCCGGGATCACCTCGGGCACCTGGTCGCCCTTGGTGATGCGGCGCGCGCGCCACGGCACGAAGCCGTAGGTGAAGAAGGCGCGGATGGCGGCCTTGCAGAACGGGACGTAGTGCTCGTCCAGGTGGCGCTGGAACGCGTCGGTGACGCCGGAGCCCTCGACGCGGCAGTTGATGCCCTGGGATAAGCAGGTGGACTCGATGATCTTGAAGCAGGCCTGCTAAAAGGGTTAAACAATGTAAAGGGAACAAAACGGCGCCAGACGGGCCTGCATCGTGGGCTCGAGGGTCACCAGCTCCAGCAGGAGGCTCTGGCTCTCCCGAATGTCCTGCAGCCGCGAGTTGAACCGGTGGCGCTGCATGCTATACCCTGCGTGTCGGGCGCCGCGTTTATATCATAGTAGGGATATAAACGCCGCGTGTCGCGATGATTTTCGTATGCCCCTCAACGACAAGTTCGCGCTGTTCCCGCTGACGTCGGACGAGTCCACGACGTGCGAGAGCATCCTGACGCAGGCGGACTCGGGGCTCCTGATCTCCCCGAACCACCATATCGACCAGTTCCAGCAGTTCTGCGGGTATGACCTGATACATCCGGCGAAACCGGGTTGCCCCTTACGTTTTCGTTTTTTAGGTTCCGCTTCGACTGCGCCGCGAGCAGCCCGGGGAGCTGCCTGCCGGTCGTGCGCAACATGTTCTTCGGGCACACCCTCGTGGAGTGCTCGGACCGCGAGGACGCCATCCTGCGCCTGATGAGCCAGCCGGCGGAGAACCGGGTCAAGATGCAGGGGTTCCTGGAGCGCGTGGAGCGCGAGTGCGTGCCGGCGCGGCTCGACTCGGCGCCGGAGAACGCGAGCATCGATACCTTACAGGCATGACTTGATACATCGGGGCAACGCGTTTAATCTGACGCTCCAGAAAATCAGGGCCGGATCCAGGCGCAGGGGCTGCTCAGCGTCGACAGCAAGCCGTGGACCCCGGAGGTCCCGGACCGCATCGGGCTGTACCACGCGTACATCCGCGGGTTCAACCGGGACGTCCGGACGCACCGGCTGTTCATCGTTTGTTCAGGTATGAATGGTTGGAACAGGATTCGACACGAGCTAACAAGTGAAACAGGCGGCATGAGCTTCGCGTCGGACGCTTTTTGCAACCTGTTAATCGACGTCGGCCACCGGTGGACCGCGAAGGACGTGTGCGAGTCCGAGGAGGCCTGGTTCCTCCGGAAGGGCGGGCAGCGGGCCCGCTGCCGGCTAATCAAGATGCTCGCGGACGAATTTAAAGTAAATGTCACGCACATGCAGGATATACAGGTATAACCTTTTCAACACGTGTTACCATGATGTAACCCGTTCATCAGGCCTACGACAAGCATTACATGGCGATCCCGACCTCCGAGACCCTCGAGCACGACATCGCGGATATGGGCGACGGCCGCGTCGCCGTGTACAACCTGTGCGCGGACACGACGCGCAAAAACGCCAACGGCTTCGTGTGCAACATGCACCCGAGCGAGGGCGTGTGGCTGTTCAGGGGCGCGCCCAGGGGGTCCTGCTACGGCTCGATGTACGGGGACCACCGGACCTGCGGGGTCATCCCGACCTGCGCCCCGCGCGTCGCCCGCCGCCAGTCGATCCTGGTCAAGGACTCGGAGTGCATCGTGCGGCTCCGGTCCGCGCCGGAGCGCGCGCCCTACGTCTGCTTCGACGAGCGGTGGTTCCGGAACATGGAGGCGATGCAGTGGAACCGGGACCACACGTGCGTCGAGCTGGTGCCGATCGTCGTGGGCTTGCCGTAAAAACGCGCGCGAAACAGGTCGACGCGCGAGACGCTCGACACACGGGTAAAACATGAATCAAGTCACGTGCGACGCGCCCACACTCCTCGAGACGATGCTCGAGTGCTCGCGGCACATCGAGGAGCTGCGGGTGAATCCGGAGCGGTCCAAGGACGACGTCCTAGACGCCTGGGAGCGCCGGATGGGCCTCCTGATCGGGAAGCTCGTCGCCACCCCGACCTGCACCAGCTTCTGCCTCTGGCGCGAGAGCGACCTCTAACATCTCGGGCTCCGGCTCGGGCTCCACGGCCTTCGCGCGCCGCGGCGCGAACGACTGCCCGGCGTCCTCGAGCGGCTCCAGCCACTCCAGCTCCAGATCCAGGTCCGCCTCCTCCTCGGTCGCCGCCTGGTTCAGCGGCGTGGACAGGACGCTCGTGAGGTCCTGCGTGTCCTTGAGCTGCTCGTCCATGTCCCCGAGCAGCCGCTCGGCGTCCTCGATCGCCGCGCCGATGCCGGCCTTCTTCATCGCGGTCGTGGACGCCCGGAGGCTCTCCATGATCTCCCGGTCCAGCTCGCTCATCCGGATCGCCTCGATCTGCGCGTCCACCAGGCTCAGCCCGTTGCGCAGCTTGTCCAGCCGCTTGACCACCCGCCGCCGCTCTAAGACGCGCGTGCGCGCGAGCACCCGGTTGCCCGCCCGCTTCGCCACCAGCGCCGACGCGCCCAGCCGGCGCGCCTCCTCGAGGTACTCGACCTCCCGCGCCTCCATGCTACGACGGCAGCTCTCGAGCCCGTCCTGCGTGACGGGCATTACACCGTTGAAACTGAAATAAAAATTAAACGAGTTTTGCCTGCGCCGAGTACACCTCGGACTCGATCGGCTCCGGCATGATGCGCCCGCGCACAGCGAGGTAGGCCCCGGCGACGGCCTCGAGCACGCAGTTCATTCGGTGGGCCTGGCGCTCCCCGCTGAAATAAGCGGACGGTCGCGCCCGAAGGGACTTCGATGCCTCGTATTTAAACGGGAGACGGGCGCGGGCGCGACATGGATCCCGACCAGGAGATCGAGGATTACAATGAAAACGCGGACGACGCTGTGGAAGCCAGTGAACACGTAGAGGCTGGTGGAACCGGCGACGCGGGTGACGCCGGCGGAAACGGAGACGCCGGCGGAACGGGTGACGCGGGTGACACCGGCGGAAACGGCGAGGACGGCGAAGACGGCGAATCCGGCGACGATGACAGCCAGCTCGAGACCTTCGAGGACGAGGACATCCTGATGGAACCGAGCCACTGGCTGGGCCCGTCCACCACAAATTGGAAGCGGGTGTACACAGGGCACGGGACCGACGAGATCTCCCTCATCAAGGGCAGGCTGTGGGACGCGCTGGAAGCGGAGAACCAGGCCGAGGCCAAGACCTTGACGCAACGCCTCGGGCACCTCCGGGCGCGCACGGTGGTGCGGGCGCTGCAGGACGAGAGCCGGCATAACACGGACGAGCTGGATTTCAGCGACGACACCTTCGACACCGTCGTGTCGCATATGGTGTACCGCGAAAATGGGGACGACGAAGATCCGTCGTCGTACATGCGGCACCCGTACCAGTACCTGTGCCGCCGGGTCGACAGCAACCACCGCGTCAACCTGCCCATTCGGTACATGAGGGCCAAAACACCGGGGGAAGGGAAAACCGAGGCCGCGCGCATCGTCCACGAGCTCACGACCCTGTGGAGGACCGCCGGCGAGTTCATACTCCCTAAGCGCCCGCGCCAGGGGCGGGCCGAGGCCTTCTTCATCGAGGAGATGGCGCGATTGGTCCAGTACACCGAGGGGCTCGCGCAGGACGAGTCCCCGTCCACCGGGGCGGCGCTGGTGGGATACCAAGGCGCGCAGGAGTTGAATCTGCGCTACACGGGCGACGGCGGGCGCGTCAGGGTCCGCATCATGGTCGCGTACCCGAAGCTCGCGACCTGGGAACGTCCACTTTACCCACACGCAGTCATCGCGAAGCTCGCCTTCCACCAGCTTGGTACCGGGGGCGCGGGCGTGTTTGTGCATGTGCACCTGGTCGACGCCGGCGCGCACCACTTCCTGTTCTTGTCGCAGTACTCTAAGACCGTGATCCCCGTGTCCATAGGCGTGGGCACGATCGACCAGTGGGACAACGGCGAGGCGGACGTAAGACGTTTTAATCTCGATTATCTGTGATTTTTTTTAACACGTTCGGGTTTCGCAGCTCGACGAGCTCGGCGTGGCACCGGCGCGGATCGAGAAGCCGCGGGTGTACGATGCGAGGCACCAGCGCTGGCTGATGCCACAGGCGCCGCTGGCCGCGTTCGACGAGGAAAAGATGAGCCAGATCGGCGCACAGGGGCTGCGCACGGCCGTGACAAACCTGTTGAGCGGCACGTTCCATATACAACCCGACCAGGCCGAGAGCGTGCCCGACGACGCGATCGGCGTCACGTTTTTCTCGGCGCAGAACCTGGGGTTCCAGGTGGTCGAGTACGCCCCGGAGGCGCGCCCGCTGCTCGACCCGAACGGGGACTGGTGGTACAGCGTCCAGGATTACGAGTACGCCGCGGAAAATGCGGAGCAGGGCGAGAACGAGCCTGGGGAAAACGCGGAGCAGGAGAACGAAAACGAGCAGGGTGAACCCGAGGCCGAGCAGGCTGAGCCTGGGGAAAACGATCTGGGCGCGGATATCGGCGAGGCGGATGAAGCCGGTGAAGCGGGCGAGGCTGGAGAATCGGGAGAGGCGGGCGAGGCCGGCGAAGCAGGTGAGGCTGGAGAATCGGGAGAGGCGGGCGAGGCCGGCGAAGCAGGCGAGGCGGGAGAATACGATGACATAGAGTATCCCGAAATGTACTCGGTGACCATAATACATTACCCGGTCCTGTACCTCGACGTCGACGCCCTGTGGAAGCGGACGCGGTACCGGTACTTCATGCGGCACGGCGGCGCGGCGTTCGACTGGCCCCAGTTCAGGCGCAACGGCGCGTTCGTCCCGCCCCGCGCCGGGTTCGACCCGCGGCAGTACCAGGACGTCGCCCACGGCACCGAGGCCGTGCAGGACGCGCACGGGCGCTGGACCGTCCTCCACGCGCCCGTCGTCGGCCTGCCCCGCCGCTGGACCCACGCGGGGGCTCGGGAGCGCGGGGTCGACACGTCCGTCTACTACGTCAACGGCATCGAGGAGGACCCGGACGTCGTGTACAAGGCCCGGTTTAATCCGTCCCACGAGGCGGAGCAGTACAACGACATGGCGCTGTTCCGGCTCAACGCGGAGGAGGTCGTGTCCCGCTGGGTGGTCCAGGAGCGCAGGGGGATCCCGTTCTTCCAGTACCGCCAGGAGAAGGATGTGCGGCACCCGTTCAAGGCGTACCTCGCGGCGTACCCGGGCGCCCGCGCGCACTGGCGCGCCCTCTGGCAGGAGAAGTACGATCTCGACGACAGGTCCATGTTCCGCCGGTACGCCCAGCGGGCACCCGTGCAGCAGCAGGGGGAACAGGAGGTGCCCGAATACAACCCGCAGCAATTTCCGGCGCTCGAGCCGGAGCCTGCGCCCGCCAGCGCACCGGCGCGCCAGAGGCGTTTCCGGCCCAGAAGGATCAGGACGCCGGAGCCAGTGGTGGAACCCGTGGTAGAACAGGAGCCAGAACAGCAGGCCGAGGCAGAACAAGTCGAACAAGAGGAGGAACAGGCGGCAGAGGAGCAACAGGAGGCCGCGGAGGAACAGGCCGCCGAGGCCCAACAAGAGGCCGCGGAGGAACAGGCGGCCGAGGCGGAACCGGAGCCGCCGCGGCGCAATCCGGGTGCGTGGGCCAACCCGCCACGGATTAACCCGGGGCCGTCCCGGATTAACCCGGGTCCGCGGGTCCATCCGGCGCCTCGGCCGAATCCGCCGCGGGTCCATCCGGGTCCACGGCCTGTGCCGCCACGGACTAATCCGGGGGCATGGGCCAACCCGCCACGGATTAATCCGGGTCCGCCGCGGCAAAATCCGGGCCCCCGGCCTCCGAGGGCTAATCCGGCTCCACGGGCTCCACGGGGCAATCCGGCTCCGCGGCCCAATCCGCCCGAGCCCGAGCGGGCCCCGGAGGTGCCTTCCCAACAGCGGCATCTGGCCCACGCGGAGCTCACGCTCCTCGCCCATCGCTGGCCGGGCGACCGCGGCGTCATCGGCGTCGCCACCGCCGCCAAGGGCTGGCTCGTCGCCAACGACGCCGCCACGACCAACCCGCACCGCGTCCTGCTCTTCTGCGCGGCCCTCTTCGACTGCGCCGGATCGCGGGAGTACGGGCGGTGCCGGCCGATCCTGCTCCGCCTGCACTACCCGTACGGCCAGACCAACGTCGAGCGCTGCAAGTCCGCCATCCGGGAGCTGCGGGATATCCTGAAGAAAAGGCATCCGGCGCGCGCGGAAATGCGCACACAAAACGAGACGCGCGAGAACGACAAGTTTTTACACGAGCGCCAGATGCAACGGCTGTGTAATTGAATTAAACGGTTTTAGAATCAAACGCGCCCAGCCGGTTCAGCGCGAGCGCGCTCGCGAACGGGCTGCACGTGGGACCCGCGAGCGCCGCGTCCGCCTCGGCGTCGGACATGGCGCGCCACGCGGCGTCCGACGGCGGGGTCAACAGGCGGCACAGCCGGTACAGCATCTCGGCCGCCGCGGGTGGGGCCCGTGTCTCCCTCGACACGTTCTGGATCTCGGCCTTCCGCCAGGCCGCCCGGAGCGACCGGAGCAACGAGCGGATCTCGTTGGGCATGTCGCGCGTGGTGTCCATCAAACGAAAAAGCATGCAGTCGATCCCAATCTGGCGCGACGCAAGAGGCGTTAGTGGACACACGAGACACGTGAAGGAACGGGTCAACCTGGCCAGCAAAGGAATCGAAGTCCGTCACGAGCCCGCGCCGCGCGAGGATCAGGAACGCCAGGAGGTTCTTGCGCGGTAGGAAATACGCGTGCAGCGCCGGGTTCGCCATGCCGCACAGGTAGTTCGCGAGCGGCTCGATGCGCGCGCGCATGATTTCGGTCATACGCGCGCACACGTCCTCCACCAGCTGCTTCGACGGCGCGTGCATGTCGTCGGGGGTCAACCGGTCCATCAAGAGCGCCCCGGGGTCGGGGAACAGCGCCTCGCAGTGGGTCGCGCCCCACATGTACACCTGATGCCACTGCACGAACGACATGGACCGGATCAAATTTTTGGACGCCCCGAACGCCCGCCAGCAGAAGTACGAGAAGTAGAGCTCGGCCGCCCCGATCGCGCTCTTCTCGCACTGGTTCCGCTTGAGCTCCCGCGACTCGTGCTGCTCCGCGTCCCGCGAGCCGCGCCAGTACTCGCACAGGAGGCACGTGACCTCCATCGCCACCCACGCCAGGTGCGTGAACAGCTTTAAGCCGTCCACCCCGGCGCGCAGGGCGTGCGCGTTGTTCGGCCAGCAGAGGTACAGGAACCGCGCGACCGCCGGCGACATGATGTCCTCGGTCCGCACGTTGTTCACCGGCGGGTACCGGCCCAGCGCCGGATTCACGGGTAGCCACGCCCCGTACGCGCGGCTCGGGATGTCCGTGGGGGGCAGCCCCTGCGTGTCGGCGCGGTACACCCGGACGGACCGGTCGCGGATGATCTTGTGCGGGTTGTCCCGCCCGAACAGATGGTAGCGGAACCAGAACTCCATCGTCATCGTGCTGTTGCAGTCGCGGCAGCAGAGCGTCTGCGAAAATGGATTTAACAGGCGAACAGGTGCACAAGTGATATGGTTATGCCTGTAAATCAAACGGTGGCGCCACGACGCCCGCCAGGCCCGCCAAATAGTCGGCCAGCTGCGTCATGTTCACCATATCCCGCACTTTGCGCACGACCTTCCACTGCGCGATCAGCGGCGTCGGGTTGGCGCCCCGCGGCGCCCGCACAAACGGGAAGTCCATCCGGGGCATGCCGCTGAAGTCTTGCTCGCAGTACAGGCTCATCACGCGCACCGCGGGCTCGTGGTGGCTCGCGTGCACCACGTGCGAGCTGTCGCCCTTGGCGGTGATGGAGGGGTGCCGGATCTGCCGCTGGAGGACCGGGTCGTTCCGGACCCGCCGGTTCAGATACAACAGCGAGATATTGCCCAGGCTATCGTAGTTGACCATATCCTCCGCGATGGGCAGGAAAGGCGTGCCGCACGAGAGGCACAGGCCGCATTGTTCGGCCATCGGATCGTTGCGCGCGAGTAACGATTGTTTAATACGTTAAAGGAGTTCCACCCGGCACGGCAACGGGTCAGACCCGGGCGTCAGGATCATCCCGTCCACCGGCTCGCGCCCGTCCGCGGCCTTCTTGCCCCGCCCGCCCCGCGGCTTCTTCGGGAGCGGCGCGCCCAGGCCGGGGAGGAGCGCGTCCGCCGCTGGCTCGATGACTGGTTCGGCAGCCGCCGGAGCGGCCGGAGGCTCCGAGAGCGCGGGAGCCTCCAGAGTCGTCAGGGGGGCGGGATCCGCAGGAGTCGTCGGGGGCGCGGGAGCCGCCGGAGTCGCCGGGAGCGCGGGAGCCGCCGGAGTCGTCGGGAGCGCGGGAGCCGCCAGAGTCGCCGGGCGCGCGGGGCGCGCTGGCGGCGCCCGTATCACCGGCGACTCAAAGCGCGCGCGAGGTCGCGCGGGCTCGCACGCCCACCGCTCGGGCATCGCCCGCTTGCCGAGCCGCTCCAGGCCGAGCGGCGCCGCGGGTTTCGCCGGCTCCTCCTTCTTGCCGATGGTGAAAATGACAGCCTTGGCGCGGGGGATCAATGGGTAACAAAAAACCATAGGGAGCGCGGCGAACACCGGCTGGAACGTCATCTCTAAATGGTTGATCTTCAGGTTGCTGGCCATGTCGTCGTTGTAGAACTCGTCCTCCGAGCACTTCTGCATCCGCACCTGAATAAAGCGCGGTTAGCTCGATAAACCACGAGGGTAGTATCAAGGCATACCTGGCAGCGCCCGATGTGCCAGTAGCCCAGCTCTTGCCACGGAGTGTAGGTTCTACTGAGGCCACGCGACGCATCACGATCGAATATGAGGACGCCTCTGTCTCGGGTTAAGTCGTTGTAAAGAGTCGGCTGCCGAAACATCATGCTGAAATGCAAACACCGCCGGTCGTTCGAGTCGTCTGCGCAAACAAGATGTCACGCGAGTAAACTAAAATTTCGCGCGTCTCGGGACTTACGCGGATGGGACGGGAACGTCTCCGGCTTCAGGAGGTCGAGGTTGGCGAGATCCTCCTTCGGCTTCAGCTCCATCGCCATGACGTCCGGCACCAGCTGCCACACGTACTTCCCGTGCAAATCAAAGCTCTTGCGCGCGAACCCCTTGTAGTAGTGGTTCAGCGTGTAGGTCTGGAGCGGCATCAATTTCAACCGGAGCACTAGATCGTCCCCCGCGTGGACGTCCTGCCCGTGCCACACGTTGATCACGTTGGCCTCCTTGCCGTCGATTACGAGCGTCACGATCGCCGGTACGGGCCACGTCGCCGGCGAGTCGGTCATCTCGCTCTGGCCGCCCTGCTTCTCGGAGCCGCGCACGACCCCGAACGGCCGCACGCAGTTCCGCACGAAGTGCACCAGGTCGCTGAGCGTGATGGGGCGCGCCTCGGGATCGTCGATATTGTAATTCCGCAGCGCCGGGTCCTGCGGCCACTGCCGGCTGTCCAGATTGAACAGGAGCTCCCAGAACATGTTGTTCTTGTCGGGGATGAACGGCATCGCCGTCTGGATCCCGGCCAGCAGGTAGTTCAGGGTCGCCAGGTTGATCAGGGGGTCCGCGACCACCCCGAGCGACCCGGACCGCCGCGCCCCGGACCGCGTGCCGGTGCAGAAGATGGACCCGCGGTTGAGGCGCATGACGAACGCGATGTCGCTGTCGTCGACGGAGTGGGACAGGCGGAACACCTCGCGCCCGTGGGGTTCGGGCAAGTAGAGGACCGGCAGGATCTTCTGGATCCGGTGCGGGATGTTCAGGTACGAGTTCTGCGACGACTGGTACGCGGGCTCGCCGTACGCGTACGGCTGCAGGTTCCCGAGCAGCGTCGAGTTGTAGTTGATCCGCGAGTCGGGCGTGTCGTGCAGCGGCGCGGGCAGGCCCCCGGAGGGCGGGAGCGGCCCGGAGTTCATCACGACGTCCGGGAAGCGCGCGCCGTACACGCCCGCGAACAGGTCCGACATTGGTGCGCGCGCGGCTCGAAACCCGCTTATATATTTAGCGCGGGGGAGCGGCGGATACGATGCACCGCGCGATAACTGAAAAACGGATTATAACGCGCGTGAATCGCAGGTCGCGACCACGAAGGGGACGGGAGGCGACTTGATCATCCTCGAGGAAGCCGCGTACGTGGACCCGGGTTTTTTCTACGAGACGGTCGCGCCTTTGCTGTGCATGCAGCAGACGTGCATGCTCGCGATCTCCACGTTGCGGGACTCGTTCAACTTTTACACGCGGCTGGTCAAGATGCGGAACAAGACCACGGGCGACCCCCTGTTCAGCGTGGTGCAGGTCCGTCGGGTTATGCGGGCGCGCATCGAGTTGGTCGGGTTATACAAGCGTTTGGCAGGTGCAGCTGGCGTGCGACGCCTGCATCGAGAAGGGCGCCGCGGCCGAGTGCGTGCACAGGTTGCACTTGGTGCCCCGGTGGCAGTCGAGCGATCGGCACGAGATGCTCAAGACGGTGATGCAGGTACAACATTTTTTTATCCAAACAGCTCGAACCGGTTCAACCGCGGCGGCAGGACCGCCCGGACCTCATCGAGTCCGAGCTCGCTGGCCTTGCCTTCGACGCGTCGCAGTCCGTGTTTAAGTCCGCGGAGCTCGACATCATGTTTTCCCAGCCCGCCCCGCCGCTCGTCATCAATCAGGTGCAAATCGAGATCCGTTTGGCGCCGCGAGTCGGTCAGATCGGCTCGCCGCGAGCCCATCTGATCCACCCGTTTTTTCAGGACGTGTACCTGTTCATCGACCCGGCCGCCGGCGGGCCGGGCTCGGACTACGCGATCCTCAGCATCACCCGCCACAAGGGCCTCATCACGGTGAGCGCGCAGGAAGAACGGGACGGGGTACGGGTACGAATGGTTGTCCATCGGCACATGGAACTCCGGGATCAGCGAGGTGTAGAACAGGAGCACAGGGAGCATCTTACAATTTTAATTTATCCAGGGTTTAATACTCCAATCAGCTGTGGAGGTACGCCTCCCGCAGCCGGTCCACCAGCTCGTCCAGCCGCATCGCCTGCCTCTGCACGAACGCCGGGATCAGCTCGTCACACAGCTCGTCGTAGAAGAAGCGCGCCCGGTGCTCGCAGAACGGCACCACGCCCACCCCGGGCGCCGGCGCGCACAGCCGCCGGCGCATCGCCTCGTCCTCGGCTAATAATAGGAAGAAGCGCGCCCGCAGCCGGTTCAGGCTGTCGTCGTCCCGCGGACGCAGCAGATGCAGCGCCTCCCGCACCCCACCCGTGGGGTACTCGCGCGCCAGGTCGATCACGGACTGCTCGATGAACGACCGGATCATGCCGGCGTTGCCGCCGTACAGTATGTGGAAAAGGTAATCCCGCCGACCCCCGCAGGTGATCGGCATCGACATCCTCAAGGGCTGCAAAGGTGCAACCCGGCCTCGCCCGCGCGCTTTTTTGTTTGACCCCTTTTTTTCCTGTAGATCCCGCCAAACAGTTCGCGCTCGTCGCCACCCACATCCGCGACATCCGCGAGAACATCGGCCGCAAGGCCTCCCGCGTCACCATCTTCGTCGAGCGCAACCTCGGCTTCGAGGCCGAGCACCACCGGCGCGCCCTCGACGGCATCCCGGGCGTCACGTTTTACGTCGATCAGGCCGCCGACCGCGTCGGCGTGCTCACCACGGAGCAAGTCAAGCACGCCATGTGCCAACTGGTCGTCGCCATGCTGCGCGAGCGACGCATCCATATCGCGAGCCCGTTGGTCTCACGCAACGAGCACGACATGCGCACACGCCTCCGCGAGCAGATGGAGATCTACGGGTACCAGACCAAGCTCCCGGCCAACACGTTTCAGAAGGAGCGCATCGCGCTCTCGGGGAAGATCGGGGGGATGCAGGACGACATCTGCATCTGCCTGCAGCTGGCGTGCTACTTCACACAGATCGGCGAGCAGCGCGCCGCGCAGTGCTTCGCGAGGCCAGAATGAAATGTGTGCATCTGTGCATCTGTGCATCTGTACATCTGTGCATCTGTACATCTGTGCATCTGTGCCTGAGTGCTTGAGTGTTTGAGTGCTTGAGTGCCTGAGTGCTTGAGTGCATTGATACCAGACACACAATGGCAATCACGATTTACTCTGGGAAAAAAACTGGTGTGTGTGAGTACGCGATCGCGCGTGTGCGTGCAATCACTGGTGGCTCCCGCGAGCCAAAATGTCAATGAGCTTGTCCTTCGCCTCCACGAGATCGCGAAGATGCTGGTCTTTCGCGTCGACGCGGAGGTTGGCCTGCTGGATACACTCGTTCGCCTTATGAATGCATTCGTTCTTGGCTTCCACCACCAGCGTCAGCATCTCCTCCGTCTTGGCCAGTACGGCGTTGTCCTTCTCGAGCCCGTAGATCTTGGTCATGAGCTCTTGAGGATCCTGAGCCACCGGCGCGATGGGCGCGAGGGAGAACGCGGCTTGCCCATCTGCAGGAGGCACAAGTGAAAACTCGGGGATCCCCGGCGCCTCGACAGCCCTCACAGGAGCCAACGGCGGGCTGCCCTGCGGCACGGGCATGCGGGTCGCGAGGGTGACGGCACAGTCCAACATGCGCGACTCGAGGCTGCGATACCCTTTGTCGCCGGGCTGAAGGCGGCGCGCCTGCAGCTTGACGCGCCCTTTCGGTTTGGCGACGGAGGCTCCCGGCGCGCCGCCGTCGCCGACGGGCGGTTCGTCGCCCTCCGACTCTGTCTCCAAGAGGGTGGCGGCAGGGCGCTTGGCGCGGGCAGGTCGAACCGATTCGACTGCCCCAGTCGCGGCTCCACGAGATTCATCGGACGCGAGGGCAGAAACAAGAGGAAGCTGTTTTTTCTCCTGCAAGTCAAAAGGTTTTACCATATCGATCTTCAACGCATTGTTGAGACGGCGTTGTTTCACTTCAACCGGTGCGGACGGCCAGATAAAATACGACGCGTCTTCCTGATTTTTGGCTTGAAGTATGAGCTCGTAGAATCCACTGTCGTGGATTGATTCACCGTCTTTACGAGAAAAGGTCATTATTTCATCGTCTACTGCCGACTGCCGACGAATGATTATCTTATTGTCTTCAGACAGTTTAGTCTTGTTGTATTGCTCAATTTTGCGCATCAAAGTTGAAGCACGGATAGCTTGATGTGTGGTCATAATGACTTTCGTGTACTTGAGTTTAGGATCGACACAACCTTCGACGGAGCGGATGTCTAACGCTTGAATGCAATCTTGTTTGTCAAGACGAGGTCCATTGTAAAGGAAGAGAAATATATTCTTTTTGAGATCCTGTTGAAAAAATATACAACGTAAGAGAAAAATCAAATAGGTGGTTAGGTGGTCAGGTGGTTAGGTGGTCAGGTGGTTAGGTGGTCAGGTGGTTAGGTGGTTAGGTGGTTAGGTGGTCAGGTGGTCAGGTGGTCAGGTGGTTAGGTGGTTAGGTGGTTAGGTGGAACCTGAGCAGTTGGCGGCATCGTGGCAGACCGATTTGAACCGGTTTGCGAAATGTCGCAATTATTTATACTAAAATTCAAATCATCCGAAAAAAGCCCGTCCGCTTCGGAGCATTCCAGGCGCACAACCGGTTTCTTTTTTAAAAAACGACGCTCGAGTAGGGGACGTGATTTAACCCCGCTGCAACAATTCTTAAAGTGTCAGGGGCTGTAGAATCCCGCGCTTCTCCAATGGACGAACGGGAGTTCAAGATGTTCATGCGGACGGGCTACGGCAAGAAATGGATCATGAAGGAAGCCGCATTCAAGTGGTTCTGGACAACCATCACGAACCTGCATGCGTACATCTACGTCTTGCGCATCGACTGGATGGCCGAAGGGAAGAACTTCGACTGCATCGACTGGACCAAGCCGAAGAAGATCTGGTGGATCAAGGAGAAGAATATGCAGAACCCGTTCGCGCGGGAGCTGTTGTTCCAGTACGTCATGAGCAGGAGGAAGTGCCAGAGCGAATGCGTGTACCCCGACAAAACCTACATGCTCCGGTACCGAAACATCAACGGCGCGCGCTGCTACACCATCTACATCATGTCGGAATCGAAGGTCCGTTCGGACGGGACCATGGACCGCGAGATCACGTTCGCGGGCGCCGGCCGCTACGACGGGGGCTGCGTGTGCTTCCAGATCCAGAACGAGCCGGAGGAGTCACGGATTTCGTACCTCGCCGCGATCGACGCGTGCGCCAAGTTCTTCCCGTTCGACGAGAACGACTGCCCGAGCCTCGCCAAGTTTCGCGCGCGCAAGAACGAGTGATGACTTGCGTATGGCCAGCGAGCCGAAAATAAAACGTGCGCGCCCCGCGTATTTAAGCGCCCCCCGCGCGCCCCGCCCGCAGCATGTCTAGCCCCGAACTCGCCGAGCTCAAAACGCAGATCACGAAAGCACACGATCACACGAACGCGCTGTTTCATTTGTGGCACGGGAGTGAGCTGGGGAAAACGATTGCCGAGATCGACCGGCTCCTCGAGGAGTACACGGACACGTCGGAGAGCACGTTGTCCCGCGCGGAGGTCGCGCACATCACGGGCGCGATCAAAGCGGTTCGTCAGACCGCCATCAAGACGTACCTGGATCGGCACCCGGACAAGAAGTACAAGGATATCGAGCACAAGCCCAAGAACCCGTACGCCCCGAAGCTCATCAAGCGCCCGTTCTTCTGGCTGCGCCGGACCAAGGGCGTGGCGTACAGCGTGCAGTCCTTCCACTCCAGAGTCAACCGGTGCAGCCCGAACGTGTCGGACGGGAGGCCGCTGAGGAGCGAGGCGGAGGACAATTGGGTGCATGCCGAAACGGCTTATATCAACCTGAAGCGCCGCGCCGCCGAGGCGTTCCCACGCGCGCCAAGGGCGCCAAGAGTGGTCTTGCCGCCAAGGCCGCGGAGAGAGCCCAAGCACATCCCGACGAATCCCGACTTCATCCCGAAGCTTCCTGGGGGGTTCGCACCCCCGGGTGCCCCAGACATTCCTGAATACCCAGTCGAGCCGGGGCATCATCGTGCGCCAGGGGCGAAGGCAAAGTTTTCGGCCCCGTACTCCCGTGCGATCCCGCCGTTCCCGGCGTACCGTTAAAAAAATAAAAAAACGGCGCGCCATCCCGCCCGGCCGCGCGCGACGCGAACAAAAATAAAAAGATGACGATCGACAGCACGTGGCTGCGCGCGTTCAAGGAGGAGGCGCGCGAGGCGTTCACGAAGCACGCGCCGTTCCGGCCCAACGCGGTGTTCACGGACGGGCAGATCCGGTTGATGCAGGTATGACCTGATTGACCCGATGCGCGGCATGATCTGACGAAATGGTCAAAAGGGCGGCGCGAAAGGCCTGATGACGTGGGACGAGTACGTGCGGCGCCAGTTCCTGATACCGATCCGCCGGTTCTTCGAGACCGCGGGCACGGTGGTGCTCGCGTTCGACTGCTACGCGTACGTGCCGCAGGTAAAACCGGTTTTAATCCCCGAGTCAAAACCGCGGCTGACACCGGTTCAAAGGCCAAGGCCATGACGCAGGCGAAGCGCCGGCGCCACGTGCCCGCATTGGAGTTCGGCGAGCGCAGCTGCCTGCCGCCGCTGGTGCCCACGGGTGAGGCGTGGACCACGGCGATCTCGAACCGCACGTTCAAGGCCAAAATCATCGAGTACGTCCTGCTGAGCCTGCCGAACCAGCTGTTGAGGGACAATCCGGGCAAACGGTTGATCGTGGACTACAGCGATCCCGTGTCGTACGCGTGGAACCCTGACACAAATGTAGTGGACTGTGCATTGCTGGAGGGGCTCAAGCCGCTCGGGGAGGCGGACATCAAGTTTACCCGCTACGCCGATCTGTTCGAGCGCCTCCTGGTCGACTCCATCGACGGCGACAGCGTCCCGATCGCCCTGATCCACCACGAGCGGTGCCTGGCGCAGGGGTTGAACCCGCCGCGCGTGTGCATCTACCGGATGACGATCCGGGACAAGCCCGAGCCCGAGCCCAAGCCCGCCGGGAAGCGCAAGAAGCCCGAGAAAAAGCCCGAAAAAAAGCCGGCCGCCAAGCGCGAGTACGAGTTCCTGGACATCCTCGCGCTGTACCAGGCGCTCCGGACCGTCGTGCTGCAGAGCATTGGCCGGACCCACCTGCCCATGCACGCGGGGCACGAGATCCGGATGCTCACCGCGCTGATCTGCCTGACGTCGACGGATTTTTCAAGGTAAAACCCGTTTCACCCGCATGCCCGTTAAATCAAGTGAACACGCGTTCCACAGGAATCTCCCGCAACTAAGCGGCAAAACCCTCTACGAGATGATCCCGCGCATCTGGATGACCCTCGTGATGGTGTACGACCCGGCGACGGACCAGCTGCGCACCGGCGCGGGCGAGGCCGCGGACCGCCTGGTGGCCCTGATCTACCACGAGAAGTTCGGGAACCACGCCTCGTCGCGCCGGGGCCTCGCGGGGGTGCTCGCGGAGCTCCGGGGGTCGGGTTTATCCCAGCGCCTCAAGGACAGCCTGCCCACCGAGGCGCGCGTCGAGAGCACGGTAAATTTTTTTAACGCGTTGATGCCGGATCAATCTAACGACGATCGGCAGGTCCGGAACGCCAACTGGGTCCTGCGCTACTGGCGCTGCGAGGAGTGCCCGGACCCGGTCTCGGAGGAGTTCGGGTACCGCCGGGACGCCAAGGGCGTGACCCACTATCTCGACGCTTGATGCGACGCGACGCGTCGCTTGACGCGACGCGTTTTTACGGGAATAAAACACGAGTCTCAAAACGCGACGCCCGATCCCGGTATAAAAGTGCGCCGCGCGCGCCTCCCGCGCAATGTTCAGGTGGATGGACCCGAAAGTCTATGTGATCATGATCAAGCCGTACGTCCACGTGATCGCCGCCCTGTGCCTCTGGGTGTTCGCGCTGACCCTCCTAGCCACGGAGCAGGCCAGCAGCATCATGATCAACATCGACCGCGTGCACACGTACTCGCTCAACAAGGCGCCCGGCACGTACGACCAGAACGGCGCGCGCTCGACCATCCAGTCGTACTTTGCGAGCAACTGGCTCCCCGCGGACGACCAGGGGTGCATGGCCTTGACTAATTGGACCGGCAACGCGACCTGCACCGCCAAGCGCAACGGGCTGGTCACGACCACCCGCTCCGCCCTGAACTGCGATATCTACCGCTCTCCGGGCTGTAACTGTGTTAATCAAATCTTAAAGGGAATCGCGAATGACACGAACCCGAACCCGCTTTTGCCCAACACGTTCACCGGGAGCTTCGCGACCATCGGGCGCAACATGACGGGCCAGTCCGCGACGGTGCTGCTCAATCTCGAGTCGTGCCACTACCTGTTCCACAGCGTGTACCTTGCGGGCGAGAGCGGGAGCACCCTGGTGCGCCGGGCCGCCCTGTTGTTCCTGATCACCACGATGGTCGCGTTCAACGCCCTCTTTTACGTCCTCTTCCACGGCGTCTGGATGCACTGGAGCGCCATGAGCCGGTCGACGCTCGCATTGATCGGGCCGCTCTTCGTGTTCATCACGGCCCTCGCCACGGAGTCGGCCACGATCAACCTCGTGTTGTACATCATGTTCCCGCCCCTCGTGATCCTCGCGCTCTACGAGTACTTCGCGCACACCAGCCCCCACGAGCCGTTCCTGCACCCCTTCTTCTTCGCGGAGATCCTGCCGGCCCTGGTGACCCTTGCCATGGTCGAGAACTCGGTCATCGACTACGACAACCTGACGTTTGAGATCTTCAAGGCCCACGCGATCTCCTTCGCGTACATGGGCATCGTCTGGTTCAACATGAACTTCCGCGCGCAGGAGCACAACAAGAAGGACATGCTCCTGTACACGCGCAGGCCGCAGCAGGTATAACAGGTTTTAAAAACATGTTTTAAAGATGTTTTAATCACATTTTTTACAGGATGGAATTTTCATCACCTCGATGATGGTGGCACTGATCAGCCTGAACACGGCCATGGCCCCGTACACCGCGGCGTGCTACCTCAACGTGGTGTGGTGGCTGCCGACCGTTTTCGTCCTGTTCAACCTGTTCGCCGTGCTCTGGGTCGACTCGTGGGACAAGTTCCGGGACCAGCCCGCGACCGAGACGCAGCGCCAGGACCCGCCCGGCCACATCAAGAACGACGCCCTGTACATCTCGAGCGTGCTCCTGATCATCACGGCGATCCTGACCGCCTACTACTGGCGCGACTACTCGATCGTCCTGCGCGCCCCGTCCGAGTACATCCCGCTCCGGAGCGTCCAGGTCAACTCCAGCCTCTTCTGGCTCAATCCGGTGTTCTGAGCCTCGGGATTTAGACCCCGCGGGCGCGTATATAAATCTGCGGCCGAGCGCCTCGGGCGAGATGAGCGACGCGTTTCCATTTATTCACCGACAGAGCGAGCGCGAGCCGGGCGCCATCCGACGCCCCGCCCCCGCCGTAGGCCAGCCCGCGCCAGTCAAGCCCGCGCCCGCGGCAAAAGCAGTCGTCGCGGCCGCCGCGAAAAAACCCGTCGTCGCGCAGAACAGCTCCAAAAAATCGCGCGACATCTACGAGGCGTGTAAAAAAGCATACGAGGACCTCGCGTCCAACTACGCGGCCCTGGACGCCGACCGGCGGGCCGACGCCCAGCGGCTGGTCCGCCTGGAGCACGACCTCCGCACCGAGCGCGCGCGCGCCAGCGAGTACGCGGGGCAGATCGCGCGCCACGAGGGCGACATGCGCAAGCTGCGCGAGGCCAAGGCCGCCGTGGAGCGCCTCAACACCGATTTGGCCAAGCGGGCGCACCCGGACCTCGAGCACCGGCTCGCCGTCGAGGCCGCGTGGCGCGTCGACTTCCAGCGGAAGCTGGGCGAGGCCGAGCAGAAGCTGGCGGTCGAGGCCTCGAAGCTGGCGACCGAGGCCTCGAAGCGCGCGGAGATCGAGAAAAAACTTTCGACCGAGGCCTCGAAGCGCGCGGAGGTCGAAAAGAAACTCGCGGCGGAGGCGGGGAAGCGCGCGGAGGTCGAAAAGAAACTCGCGGCGGAGGCGGGGAAGCGCGCGGAGGTCGAGAAGAAACTCGCGGTGGAGACGGGGATGCGCATGGAGCTCGAGCGCAAGGCCGCTTCTCCGGAGGCGTCGCAGAAGATCCAGGCGTGCACCAAGATGCTAGCCCACGTCGACGCTGTGCTCGGGGTATGCGCGGACAACTGCGGAGACCCTGCCGTCGGCACGGGCATCAAGGAGACGCGGGAGACGCTGCGGGCGTTCCGGTCCGGGTTGTGAGCGACGGGTCGAATAGGCCTCTAGATACGCGCGTGGCATCCGGTATTACATACGTGGCGTCATAGAGCGACCCCATCTTGGCCACGAAGCTGTCCCGGTCCGCCAGCGCCTCGGGCTCCGACGCCCGCAGCAGCTCGAGGAGCCCGCGCACGTGGTCGCCGCCGTCGTCCTGTTTGACATGTTACACAGGCAAAACAAATTAAACACAAGAAATTACCGGCCGAAACGAGACCACCGGCGGGCCGGGCGCCGCAAGGAGGGGCAGGAGCACCCGCTGCACCACGTGCCAGATCTTGTGCGACGCGTTCTGCACCTGCTTGCGGTCCTTGGGCTCCCCGCGAGACATGCGCATCTGCTGCCGCGAAAACGTTTTAATAAATCCGATGCTTGTTTGACAAGATATATCGTTTAAAAATGACACACACGTTAAACCGGCTTAAAAAGTTATCACATGTTCCACGCACGTTAAACCGGCTTAAAAAGTAATCACATGTTCCACGCACGTTAAACCGGCTTAAAAAGTTATCACATGTTCCACGCACGTTAAACCGGCTTAAAAAGTAATCACATGTTCCACGCACGTTAAAACGGCTTAAAAAGTTATCACATGTTCCACGCACGTTAAAACGGCTTAAAAAGTTATCACATGTTCCACGCACGTTAAACCGGCTTTGCGTCCGCATCTTCTCCATGAACAGGAGCCGGGGGATCCGGAGCTTCTGGCCCCCGTACGGCGCCGCCTCCCGATTCACGAACCCCTTGCGCAGCCGCACGTGCCGCCAGACCGCCTTCATCATCCGGAGGCTCAGCCGGTAGTACGCCCCGCCGACACGGAGCGCCGCGACCTGGTCCTCGACGCTCCCGTCGGCCTTCGGAATAGTCACGCGCTAACAAGCTAAAACGATAAATCAAGTGTACCGGCTGCAGCCAGCTCACCACGCCCTCGTTGTGCTCCAGCAGCGCCAGCGTCTCCCGCGTGCAAGGGAGGGAGGGGTGCCGCCAGTCCGCGCCCGCGTGCACCACGCGCATCCCGGCCGTCTCCAGCGCCTTCATCCTTTACCATTTTTAAAAAATTTTTATCGGCCCACGCGTTTTCGCGCGTTTTTTTGGCGGGCGTGGCCGCGTATTTAAGGCGCGGCGCGCGCGGAGCGCAAGTAGACCATTGAAATGGACAAATCTCTTTATGCTCAGATGACGAAGTCGTACACCGAGGACGAGGAAGTGGTGTTTATGGGAGTCTCGACGGCTACCCTCGTAGACGAGGTGGACACGCGCAGGGTGCCCAAGCGCAGCATCGAGGCTTGGGAGAAGGAACCCGAGGAGGCCACACCCGCCCCGCCTCCCAAGAGGCTCAGGCGTGCCGAGGTGGATATGGCGGCCTTGGGGGAAGCCGCGGCTCGGGCTGCGGAAGTGCGGGACGAGAAGTCCAGTGATGAGGACGAGAAGTCCAGTGATGAGGACGAGAACTCCAGTGACGAGGACGACGACGAGAACGAGACGGAGGACGATGACGAGCCCGTTGTGCCGCCGAAACCCGTTGCGCCGGTGAAGACCGTTGCATCGAAGAAGACCGTTGTGCCGGCGAAGACCGTTGCATCGAAGAAGACCGTTTCGCCGGTGAAATTCGTTGCGCCGCCGGTGCCTCGTACGCCTCCTATCAGGGACGGGGACGCGTCGTCTGAGTCCGAGGAGTCGGATCTGGATGGCCCGGCTCGCAAGGGGGTTAAGGTTGGCGGGCGCGGCGGGGCTGCTGCTCGCGGTCGCGGTCGCGGCGGGGCTGCTGCTCGGGCTCCGGCTAAGACTCCGGTTCTGGCTAAGGCTTCAGCCCCGGCCCCGGCCCCGGCTCCGGCTCCAGCTCCGGCTCCGGCTCCGGCTCCGGCGCGCGGCGGGGCTGCTGCTCGCGGTCGCGGTCGCGGCGGGGCTGCTGCTCGGGCTCCGGCTAAGGCTCCGGCTAAGGTTCCGGCTCCGGCCCCGAAACCACCCGCCGACGGTCTCGCCATGTTGGCAGCCGCGGCAGGCGCGGCAGCCGCGGCAGGCGCGGCAGACGCGGCAGACAAGTCGCCACGCGGCTCGACCCCGCCGCCGCCTCAGCAGCCACGCGATTTGTCTCCCGATTTCAGCCGCATGGTCCCGGCCTCGGGGGTCTACAAGGTCGCCGAGAACAGTCGGAACATACTTATCACGCCGAAGTCGACCAAAGTTACCGGCGGCACGTGGGCTCAGGTTGGGTTGAACGTGGGCGCCCAATGGTACCTCGCCTTCCCTGAGTTCGTGATCGTCAAGCGCGACAGTGGGGACAGGATCCCAATGGTTGATATCATGGGAAAGCCTGGCCAGATGCTTCTAGACCGCTGTGTGAAGGGATACAACGAGGATGCCAATGCGAATGAGAAACCGATCGCCGTCCGGACGCTGGGTCTGCCCGAGAAATTCATTGCGGATTTCACGTCCCCGCAGATCATCAGGCAGCTGATGTTCATATTCGCCACAGATCCCCGTTTGGCCGTGCGCATCTACGTTCAGCGCGAGGACGGTTTGATCGAATGCCCGGACACCTCGTTCACCAGAATCAACCATCCCAACTACACGATGAAGGACCCGGAACCGGTTTCGCTCCTGTTCACCATGGACCTCACGACGATGACCCCGACCTACCAGACCCTCAAGTTCTACGAGGAGGAGCCCACGTCGCAGCAGTTCTGAGCGCAAAACGCGAATCGCGCGCAATCACACATGGCGCGCGCGAACCGCGCGCAATGGCCTTTAATGGGCCCGGCTCTCAGGCCGACAATCGAAAAATGAACGCATGTCACACAAATTTTAGGCACGCGCGCACGCTTAAACGCGCGAGTGCTTGAGCGTGCGGTAGTCGACGCGCTCGCCCCCCGCGCCGCGCTTGGCGCCGCCGGCGTCGCCCGGCGGCGAGTAGAACAGGGTCATCAGGTCCTCCGTCGACGCGTCCCCAAACGTCAGCGCGTAGGCCCGCTTCGACGCGACCTCCCCGGACTGCAGGATGAAGTCGGGCACGCCGGGCGCCGCGCCTTCCAGCGCCACGGGTTGGACCGAGAGGATCGCGTACGGGTCCCGGAGCGACTCGATCTCGAACGGCATCGTGAAGCACAGGTCCGCCTCGGGCGACTCGATCTGAACGAAGGTCAGGAGCGCCTCCGTGTCGATGATCGGGATCGCGCGGTACTCGCTGTAGGCCCGGTCCTGCTTCTGATCATCTAGTTAGTCGGAGAAACATGAGAAGCGGGTTAATCAGGTCATACCTGGAAATACTTGTCGCACACCACAAAAACCGAGAGCGCGCCCGCCGCCGCCGCCAGATCCATCAGGAAGATCGCGTAGCCCACGTGGCCGCCCGCGTTCGTGTAGCGCAGCAGGTCCTCCTCGCGAATGTCGACCTCGTGGACCGACGGGACCGCGGGCGGCGCGGTCGAGGATAAACGGTACATGCCTGCCGAACGAGTTAAAAGGAGAAAACGGGGAATACAATGAAAACGAGTTGTACCGTCCGAAAGCGCCGTCAGGTACGCCTTCCGGCTCACGGGCGCGAAGAAGCTCACGGCGCTCGGCTCGATCATCGCCTGGATCGCCGCGCCCTTCGCTAAAAGCGAGACGGCCAGCTCCGTGGACGCGTCCAGCGTCCCGGGCAGCAGCGCCAGACCCAGCGGGTTAAAATAGGAGTACAGCGAGTACTCCAGCGGGCGGATCGTCGCCACGTTCACCCCGAAGCCTTTGCCGGCGGACTCGCTCGGTCCGGGCACCAGCATGAGCTCCACCAGCGTCATCTCGGGGAGGTACTCGACGCCGGAGGGGAAGACCGTGTCCCGCCCGCCCGTGCGCGCCTCGTACCTGAAACAATATTATCAGGAGAATGCGGGTGAATCGGGAGCCAACAGGACTCACATGAACGTCTGGATCTTGAAACGGAGCGTCATCCCGACCGCCAGCTCAAAGTTCACGTCGTCCAAACGGGGGCCCTTGTCCGCCTTGCCCTCGCGCTCGAACGAGTATCCCTTGACGCGCCGGATCGCCTTTTGGCCAAGGTGGTCCGCAACCTCGACAACCTCGAACAAATTTTTCGCATCGGTAGGGCGAGCGGACTTGTCCTTGTTGCTCTTCGGCTTTTTCCACGGCGCGTAGCACCAACCTTCCTTCGCGATGCCGACAATGGTTACGCTCCGGAAGCCTTTTTCGTTCTTGTCTGCATCCCTGCGGAAAGAGAGTCAATGGTTCGAACAATAGATCGGGAATTGAAAATATACTCACTTGGCGTCGCAATAGATGCGAGAATTCAGCACACCATGCACAACGGTGCCCAACGGTCCATTGGAGATCGTGGAGAAACCAGTGGAATGCCGGGAGGAGCGGGGAGCCTTGAAATCGCGATCGATCTGCATTTAATTTGGGATTTACAGGTGAAATCGCTGACGGGCCGCGCGCGTTTGAATTTTTTTTAATGAAGAGGTCGCAAACCGGTTGCTCCGATAAATCGGGGGTTTCGGAGGCTGGTACGTCGGGCTGCAACTATTCGGTCTTGTAACGGCTAGTTTTTATTGAACAAATATTATTGAAATAATTTGAACCGATTTGATTCAACATGGCTACTGCTAAACAGGTATGTCAATGGTGCTACTTGCCTACTTGCCTACTTGCCTACTTGCCTACTTGCCTACTTGCCTACTTGCCTACTTGCCTACTTGCCTACTTGTGATTATCACGTTATATGGCTTACAGGACAACAAGAAGATGGTATTTTTCGTCAAGTTCTCAGGAAAGGGATTCGACGATAACCTTATCGCGAGACTTGATTTGCGGAAGTACGAGAGTTTTGTCGATCCGTCCGATTCATATGTGAATGCAGTACTTTTTACGAACAAGCAGACTCGTCCTTCGGCGCTGAAGACAAACATAGAGAGGTACAACGAAACCAAGTTATCCGATGAAAACAAGATTATCCTGCGTGCTCAGTCCGAATTCGACGACGAGATCATGACCATGTCTCAAAAGGATGGCGAGACTCTCAAGAGGAGCGGCTTCTACAAGCGCATCCTGGAGGCCAAAGCCCGTGGAGACCCTACCTACCGTTGCTGGACAAGCGCCTCCGAGCAAGCCAAGAGCGCCCCCGCCAAATCCGGAAAGGCGCCCGCCGCTCCCGAGCCGCCGTCCGAATCCAGTGAAGACGAAGAAGACGAGGCGGACAGGCAGGTTCGCGTCGTCAAGCGTATCAACCAGTGGGAGGACCAGGACGGAGAGCCAGTACCAGATTTACGCGAAATACCATGGGCTGATGTGGAAAAACTGCCGCCGCGCAAGAAAACTGCGGTGATGATGCGTTACGATATCGAAATGATGATGGAAGATCACGAGAGTGACATACGTGAGGGGATGCGTACTCAGCTGACAACGGAACTCAGTCAAAAGTTCAAGCGGGAGACGCAAGTTGAACGGGAGAAGCGGGAGGCGCTTCAGAAGGAGCTGGAGCAGCGGGAGGCGAAGCTGAAGGAGCTGGAGCAACGGGATGCAAAGCTGAAGGAGCTGGAGCGGCGGGATGGGCGTCAGCAAGAGCACGAGGGGGGGCAGGCGTCTAAGGAGGAGCTGTACAAAGCTTTGATCGCTGAGAAGGAAGCCAAGCATACCGCCGTACTTCAGGCCGAACAGGCTAGGCACGCAGAAGTGATGGATGCCAAGAACGAGACCATCCGCGTCCTCCTCAACGCCGTCAAACCCGCGGCTCCGGCGTGAACCCGTTCGCGCGCGCCGCCGTTGGCCGCGCGGCGAGTCGGGAATGAAATCGTTTGTGTGTGTGCGTCTGCTTTTCTGAATTACTGATTTACGAATTTACTAACGCCACTTGGCGCTGGATCGTTAGATCCATGATAGATCCTTAGATCCTTGTTAGATCCTTAGATCCTTGTTAGATCCTTAGATCCTTGTTAGATCCTTAGATCCTTAGAAACTTCAAATGTCACTTGGCGCCACTTGGTACCTACCACTCTAGTGCCACTTGGCGCCACTGGGCACCCTACTACCCTACTACCCTACTACCCTACTACCCTACTACCCTACTACCACACACACAATATACGATTTCATTATCATCCGAGCGCCGGCAAAGCCTGTCGGACTGCCTCTGCTGTCTCCATGTGGCCGCCAGCGTAGGTCTGAAGCACGCAGTCTTCGGCGCGCGCGTCGTATTCAGTCCCGCAACGGATCAAGACCTGTCAACTGGCAATTAGACTAGACAACTAGACAACTAGACAACTAGACAACTAGACAACTAGACAACTAGACAACTAGACAACTAGACAACTAGACAACTAGACAACTAGACAACTAGGCAAGTGGGCAAGTGGGCAAGTGGGCAAGTGGGCAAGTGGGCAAGTGGGCAAGTGGGCAAGTGGGCAAGTGGGCAAGTGGGCAAGTGGGCAAGTAGGCAAGTAGGCAAGTAGGCAAGTAGGCAAGTAGGCAAGTAGGCAAGTAGGCAAGTAGGCAAGTAGGCAAGTAGGCAAGTAGGCAAGTAGGCAAGTAGGCAAGTAGGCAAGTAGGC
>Ga0114951_10001299_pt1 | contig 31373 bp, 28 predicted proteins | sample AM7aDNAmetaG_FD_88677 | JGI IMG/M metagenome (GOLD analysis project Ga0114951, IMG submission 88677) | Freshwater microbial communities from Finland to study Microbial Dark Matter (Phase II) - AM7a DNA metaG | ecosystem: Environmental > Aquatic > Freshwater > Lake | place: Finland: Lake Alinen... | reverse complement strand
CGGTCTCCTCAAAGCAAGATATGTGGGAAGCGACATAAGTAGTTTCAATGATGGAAGTATAGAAATGAAAATCTCAAGGACCTTCGGACAAGGCCAGAATTATGGAACAATAACTATTGAGGATTATGTCGACCCAAGATTAGGTGCGGGCAGAACTGTAAGTGGAGCGAATTGATTTTATTTTAAAAGCATCATTAAATATTAAAGAAAGCGATAGATATATGGTAAAATGAATCATGCAAAGAAAAGAAAATAGTACAAAGAAAAAGGAAATAAAGTAAAGGACAATATGTAAGGAAATGATTTTGATGAAACGAATATTAGCAATACTCACAGTACTTCTGCTACTGACTTCATTTGCTTGCGCCGTTACGCAAGACGACCTTAGCTGGAACGGATTTTTGGACATTTCTCTTGACAAAACTTCGTTTGGTCCAAGCGAAAACATAACTGGGACAATAAGTGCGGTTAATAGCGAGGATTTTTCAGTTATTGGCGGAAAGATAGTAATTCAAGTGGGGCAAGGAACTTACGAGTACCCTGCTCAATTCGCAGAGGACAATACTCTTTTGGAGCAAACAATAACTAGTGATTTGTGGCTTCTTCCAACGTCAATGAAAGCAACCAATTTCTCGCTTCCTCCAATGAAGAGCGGCGATTATCACCTTGATGCTTACGCGTGGGTACTAAAATCCAAGTTCATGGGGTCTAATGCAATCTTCTATGGCCCAAAAACTGCTTACTTCACAGTAACTGGAACGGCTGCTACTACTAATGCAGAAATCGTTAGATCAAAGACTTATTTCACAAATGGAACTGATAACAGCATAGGTCCTGTTGGGTTCCCTGTTAGTGCGGGTGGGCAATTCAGCGGAAAAGTTTATGTAACCAATCCAACCACATCGACAAAGAGCGGACTCACTTTACTCGTGTCTGTATGTGATTGGTCCAGCGCATTTTGTGATAACCCAAAAGAAACTTCTTTTGCTGTGGGACAAATCGCTCCTGGGGCAGAGGCGGAAGTGGGTGTTTTGCTAGTTGCTCCGACAACTCCTTCAGCGTACGATATTACAATGAAACTTATGAATGGCTCAAATGTTGAGTCTCTTTTCAAGAATAGAGTAATTGTTACGGGCCCTACCGCAGAACTAAGGAAAGTTTCGCTTGACGGACTTAAAGATAGAAATTATTCATTTAATGTTATTTTCAGCGGAAGCCCTGATCACTTCACAACTCCTTCTTTTGAGAACTTCGAAATCGGACTTGATTTGTACAAAGCAAATGAGAAGATAGAAAGCCACTCAGAAAATATTGCAAAAATTGATTTTGGGGGAGTAGATAACAAAATATTCCTGCTCGACGCAAAAGCATTTGATAAAGCGTGTGTAAGCGTAACAAAAGGCGGAGTAACTTATGATGAAGAGTGTTTTACTGTTCCTCTAAAAGAACTTCAAGAAGCTTACGACGCTCTACACCCTGAAGAAATGAAAGTGGATTACAAGTACTTGGAATCTACCGGACAATTAAGTGTAACGCTTTCAAAAGAAAAAACAAATATGCTTAATGCACGCGTAAGAATTACAAAAGACAACTCTACAATATTTGTAAGCGAAGTATCTCAAAGCTCTCCTTTCTCAAAAACATATTCTGTCCCACAAGAAGATCTCGTAATGATTATTGATGACTTTGATGCAAAAGCACAGAAAGTAGTAAATCTTAACTTTGGTGAACAAGCTGGTAAGACTCCTAAAGCAACTGTAAGCGCTACTGCGGCTGATGAAGCCTGCACTGCAAATGTTTGCGGTAATGGGTTTGTTTGCAGTACTACCTCCTACGCATCAAAAGACGGCGTATGCTGCATGAGCGAGTGTATCCCTGCAGTAAGTTCAAGTGGGGGCATGTCGCTAGGTGATGTTCCGTTTGTGTTCTGGGTCGCAGTGCTCTTAGTAATTCTTGCAGTTGTCATAGCAGGCGAAACTGTTTTCAAGATGAAAAAAAGAGGGAGGAGTTTTAGATGGAAATGAAATTTAAACTCTTCGCACTTTTTGCGCTCTTCGCGCTCTTACTTCCTTCGGTTGCGCTAGCGGACAATATTTATCACTGCTTTTATGTTACAGGCGGAACTACCATTACGCCACAAACCACTTGGAGTGGTTGTTACGCACCGCTAAGTGATAGCGTGATGATTAATGGAGCCCACTACTCAACCATGGTACTTTTAGGATCAACACTTAGCGCAAGCAACTTTGGGAATTATAACATTCGCTGCGATGATGGAGTTTCGCAAGCGGAAAAGAACTACGCCAAACTACTTTTAGATACTTCAGTCCGCACTGCATTTAATAGCTCCAAATCTGACGGAACGGCTCAGGGAAACGGGGAACATTACTGCCTAGGCACCCCCCCAAACAACGTTACTGGAAAGAGTAGCGAAGGCATTGGCTTTGGGGATATGGCCAGTATTTCCATGCCATTTGATGCGGCTAACACAAGCATAATAGGCCCGCACACCTATGATGTTCAAGTAGCAACTCACCCAGTAGCAAACACAAATGGTACGGGATGGGTTTCACGCACATCTGGAAGCTTTTTTGTTTCCGCATACCCTTCCTTAATGGTTTTCGGACCAGCTGATGAGAACTTTGGATTTAATGAGCAATTTGGGAATTACAACAGAGAACTATTTTTTACTCTTTACAACAAGTTCCCGCTTGACATTACTATAAGCTCTTATCACATAAATTGTTCTCCCGGAGTTACTTGTTCCGTTGATCCAAGATATGCAGGGTTCAAAGTAAGTCCTGACGAAGTAATGATAATTGATGCAAACTTTTCCTTAAACAAGCACACACTCCCTTCATCTTTCAGCGTTTCACTTGACGTGAATTTTAATGTCCCTGCCTTTAGCGGCAATTCGTGCTTTAAGACATACTCCACTTACTCAAAGCCCGCAGTTTTTAACGTAGGCCTAATGGATCAGCAGGATTTCCAAGTTGAAATGAAAGCTTCTGAGGACCAAAACTTTTGTATTGGGGAAAACGGAATGATTGGCCAAACCGGAGAATATTATGCGCCAAGAGTAAATGTTGGCTTTGGAGGAGCAACCACTAACTCAAGTGACTTAATATCAATTGATGAATGTGATCCAAAAACTCCAACAGACACTGGATACGTTGATAACAATGATTGGGTTTATTGCTCTCAAAAAGAATTCCTTGTAGAGCTTGGAGAAAAGGTCGGCAAAATCGGTCAAATAAGAGAACAAATAAACCAAGCCCGAAGCGACACAGATGCTGCAAGAGGACTTGCAAGAGTAAATGAACTCCTCGCAGAGGAAACTTATTACTCTAACTTCTCTGCATATATCAAAACGCAGAATCTTACTTCAGCAAGTATTACAAGTTCTTTAAGCAAAATAGACGCTTTGTTGTTTAACAATTCACTCGGGTTGAATAATTACTTCACTTCCCCTTCAGGGAGCACACTAGATAATATAACGCAGCTAGCTATGCTACAAAGTATGTATGGTTCAACTACTTTCCTTGGTAATACCGCGCTCACTGCGGGGCTTTACACAGGACACATTGATGTAAACGAACTTGCTTTGCCATCCACTTCAAGTTACCTCTTCAATTCAGGCAACGTACTTAATTCAAACATAAAGATAAACGTGACGCTGAACTCGCAACCAACAACTTACTTTGACTGGATGTTTTATCAGCAAGGGGATAGCGAACTAGCTGAGAGTTCTGTTTCTGATTCGGGTATTACGCCAGGGAACTACGCAATATCAAATGATTCAAAGAGAGGAACTGTACTTGAGCTTGAATATAATAGCAAAACCGGAGTAGCTGACTCAAATGTTTTATACAACACTTTTGGAGTACCTTTCTTTGTAAGAGTGGCTGATGTGAACGGAAATATTGACAGAAACTTCACTGTTGAAGCGAGAACTCAAACTCCTCCGACGTTGTTTAGTTACTGGACCGGATTTGCAAGCTCTCTTGGCTTGGGCACTGGGTGCGAAACAATTGCAAACGCCGCAAATAATACTTTAGAGTACCGTTCGCCGGATAAAAAAGTGGGCACAGCAACTAATCCTTTAACTTTTGAGTTCACTGATTTTAATTCGACAAAGAAGGACTCTGTTGAGTATCTTGAAACGGTTGTGTTCCTTCCTAGTTCTAGTAGCGGGCCAGCAGTGGATGGAGTAGAGTTTAGTTCTCCGTTCAATGCGTACACAAAGAACTTCGCCTGCATCGGCAGCCCTTCAGGTCGCTGTACATTTGATATCAACTCAAGCATGACTTCTTACAAACTAAGTAACACCACCACACTCACTTCGATAATAAATGGAATAAAGGACCGCAACCTTTGCGTGTATAAAGGAATAAATGCTCGTGGCAACACTCAGTGGACGGTTTTCTGGAACCAGCAAAAGATTCTTTCAGAACTCAATGCAAAGAAGACTGCAATAACTGACGCAAATATTTGCGCAACAAGAGAAATCTTGGGCGGCTAAACTAGCTTTAAAGAAAAATAAAGCAAAGGTGACTGGATGAACTTCTTTCTTATTCATGGATCTAAAGAGAATCCTACAACAAATTGGTTTCCTTGGCTAAAACAACAGCTCGAAGATTTGGGGCAAGAAGTAATAGCGCCGAGCTTTCCAAATCCCCCTAACCAATCAGTTACGAGTTGGTTAGAAACAATTCAACCCGATTTAGGCAAAGTTGACGCAGAAACGGTTTTTGTTGGGCACTCGCTAGGGCCCGCGTTCACTTTATCAGTTCTTGAGAAAATCGGCACAAAAGTAAGTGCTTGTTTCTTTGTTGCGGGATTCTTGGGCCCCTTAGGCTTAACTGAATATGATCCAATAAACAAAACGTTCACGGAGAAAGATTTTAATTGGAAAAAGATTAAAGCAAACTGCAAAAAGTTTGTTTGTTATGCTTCTGACAATGACCCCTATGTTCCTCTTTCGAACACAAAAGGGCTTGCTAAAAGACTAGGCGCTGAACTTATTATTGTTAAAGGCGCGGGCCACTTTACACAAAAAAGTGGGTATGCGACCTTTGATCAATTATTGGAAAAAATAAACAAAACTTGTGTGAAAAAGAAATAACTCTAACCTAGGCGACTTAAATGAAATTCTTCATTATTCACGGCTCAAAAGGAGATCCTAATGCGCATTGGCTTCTTTGGTTAAGGCAAAAACTTGAAGAAAAAGGAAAGGAAGTAGTTTCTCCAAAGCTCCAAGATCCACCAAAAAAGTCCTTGGCGAATTGGATGGAGAAATTTCAACCATATTTAGGGAAAGTAAACAAGGAAACAATTTTTGTCGGGCACTCGCAAGGGGTAGCATTCACTTTGAACGTTCTTGAAAACATTGATGTAAAAGTTAAGGCTTGTTTCCTTGTTGCGGGCTTTACGGGCTACATGGACTCAATCAAAAACAAAACTTTTGCCGAAAAAGAGTTTGATTGGAAGAAAATTAGGGCAAACTGTGAAAAGTTTTTCTGCTTTGCCTCTGACAACGACCCGTTTATTCCCGTTGCAAGAACAAACGAGGTGGCTGAAAAGCTAGGCGCCGAATTCATTTTAGTAAAAAACGCAGGACACTTTCAGGAAACAAATGGGTACAACGAGTTTCCACAATTACTCAAAAAAATAAACGAAACTTGCTTGAAGAAGTAACTCGCAGTTTTTTCTAATTAAAGTTTTCCAAATAGTGCAACGTAAATCAAAAAGAGCGCTACTAGAATTATTAGTATTATCACAGGCCTTGAGGACAGACTCGAGGTACTAATTTGACTAAGCTTTTGTGCGACTTGTGTGCCGCTTGACTCTGCGGGTTTTGCTGTATCGCCCTCTGCACCTTTTGCACTTCCCACAGCAACTCTTGACTTAACCGCTTTCCCTGATTCAACTGCTAATCCTTTTGAGTAAGTTATCCACGCGCCGGGTTTCTTTAGGTCATTAAAAGTTTCTCTTGTGAGTTCTAAGAATCCTTGTTCTCTCTCGGGCACGGCTTCTATTCCGTTCATTTTTCCGTCAACCGCGTTGATTACTATGTCAAATGTGCCTTCTTTTACTGTGACAGAGGCTAAATAGAAAGGAACAAGCACTCTTCGTACACTTGTTATTACAACATTGCTCTTTGGTACGTTAAAATATTGTGCGACTTTGAGTTGTATTACTGCATCTTGCGCTTTTTTGTCAACGTTGTTCCATTTCTCGTCGTATTCTAGCTCTGGCGCTGCAGTTGATCCTTTACTCCAATTATTTTTTATGAGAGGAGTTATTTCTTCATCAATTTTTATTGCGTGCCCTTCAAGGGAAAGTATTCCGTCGAATGAGCGCTCAATAAATTTTTGCCCAGACAAATCTTTCTCTATAAAGTAGTGATAATTAAAGAGAAAGTAGGGCACGAGTTTTAATTTAAGGGTGGCTACCTTAAACTCGTGCCAATGCTTCTTCTTCAAGACTTGGTCTATCTTAGCAATCGTCTCTTGCACTGAAGAGTTGATAGGCAATAATGGATTGCCCAGATACAAGTTTCTTCACTGTCCTTTCTTTTTTATGATCTTAACCTTTGAAGGTGTAACGAGCAATCTTTCAGGTGAAACCCCTGCGATGTCTCCGTCTATTGCCTTAACTTCAGCTTTGATCTTTGAAACAAGTTCTTTTAACTTTGCTTTGTTTCTTTTCTGTAAATCAGCTATGTTTAGTAAAACCAAGTTACCTTGCTTAGCTTCTTTTATTACGTTGTCTGCGTCTGCGTCAACAACCAAGTCCATTGGTTTAACGAAAGCATCAGCGTTTTCGTATGTTTCTTCTTGTACTTCGTCTAACTTATTCAAAAAGTCTTCTAAGTCAACATTTTCCTGCTTTTTCGACATTACTTTGTTAAAGAAACTCAAACTAACCACCCCGCACAAAAGTGCTAATACTACTCATTCTTAAGCAAAACATATAAAAGCCCTATGCATGGCTTCCCCAAAAAAGTTCGGAAAGCAAACACAGCAGGTATTAATGTTTTAGAAAGCTATTATTAGCGCATCAAAGGGGCAGTAGTGGAATATTATACTCGGAAGCATGAGTGCCATTACTTTTTATTGGTTTCTAATGTGAAGTAATTCAAAAGAGCCAAAGTGGAAAGTAAAAAAGTTAATGTGATAAGAAAAAAAGTCATAGAAGCGAGTAAAAGAATTATTGTGGTGAGCAAAAAAATAATTCGAAAAATTAAGTAAGTAGTTTTAGGGTTGGGTGGAGAAAGTGGAGCATACCGGGGTTCAATTTCAGCAAACAGTAGTCGTTGATGCTCCGGCACAAGAAAATATCTTTGAAAAACAAATGGCAAAGAATACGGTTTTCCAAAACAAAGACATAATTTCGCCGCACTTTGTTCCTGCAAAACTTCCTTTCAGAGAAAAACAAATCGAAGAAATCACTCAAGGCCTCGGAGCAGTTTTAAACAATTCAAAACCTAACAACTTTTTTGTTTACGGAAAAACGGGTACTGGAAAAACATCCACAGTAAAACATGTTCTTGAACAACTTGATGAATTTGTAAAGAAAAGAAATCTTTCTGTTAGTTCTTGTTATGTGAATTGTAGGAGCCACCCATCAAAATACAAAGTTCTCTTAAAATCTTTAAGAAACTTTTATCCCGAAAAAGATTTTTTAGGGTACAGCGCTTCGTTTGTTTATGAAAAACTCCTAGAATTCTCTACCGAAAAGAAAGCACACCTAATACTTGTTCTTGACGAAATTGATAAAGTAAAAGATGTCGATGATTTGGTTTACTCGCTCAGCCGAGGAAACGATGAACTTACTGGAAATGGGTCGGTTACTCTAATTGGGATATCAAACAACTTAATGTTTAAAGACAAACTTGATCCAAGAACCAAGAGCTCTCTTTGTGAGCGCGAAATGGTATTTAATCCTTATAACGCAACGGAACTAAAAGAAATAGTTAAGGAAAGGTGCGCAGCGGCTTTCAAACCAACAACAGTAACAGAACCTGCTATTTCGCTTGCGGCGGCTTTAGCTGCACAGGAAAGCGGGGATGCAAGAACCGCAGTAATGCTTATGCAGCGTGCTGGAGAAATTGCGGACATGGAACAATCCCTTACGGTTACTGATACCCACGTACAGAAAGCAAAGGCGAGCGTTGAAGAAGAAATAATTCTTTCAATGATTTCTACCTTGCCTCAGCAGCAACAATTAGTTCTTTACGCAATCGCTCGAATGACAAAAGAGAACAGGGGCCTAAGAAAAGTCAACGGAGAGATAGAGAAAGGGGTTCTTTTTTCAGGGGAAATATTCCAAACTTATCTTGAACTTGCAAAACAATTCGGCGAACACACAATTACAAGTCGCTGGTATAGACAATACATAAACGAGCTTGAAATGTACGGACTAATTCTTGTAACTTCTTCAGGAAAAGGAATTAAGGGACAGACAAGACTCATCAAGCTCGGTTTTGATGCGGATAAGATAAAGAACGCTTTAGAAAAAGAATTGTTTAAGCAGATGAATTAACTATTTAGTCGGAGCTGGTTCTTGTGAATCTAAAGCACCAATTTAGAAAACTTACTCAAAAAAAGCACGGGGTGCAACTCAAAAAACCTTTTTTTGGAGAGCGCCAACTAGGCAGGGGAAAATCCGGAAATGTCACCGAAGAAAATCTACTTACCACTTGGAAAGGAAAAACTACTAAAGAGAAAGTTGCGGTAAAAAGACTGCACAGGGCTTATGGAAATTGGGGGCTTGCTGGTGCAGAAGTTGCCCATGAAGATATACGTTCAAAACTTGTTCATATGAAGCGAGTTTGGAAGGACCTGAAGGGCGTCGGTTTACTAATTGCTCCAAAGTTTACTCCAATTCTGAGAAGAAACAGTCCACATTATTTATCGCTTGTAATGACTCAGCTTGAACGAAGGCACGGAAAACTAATACAAGGGCATGAAACTGAAGAAGGGCGGCCAGTATTATTTAGGGAACTAACGATTAAGAAAGATAAAGAACTAATATCAAACCTTGCTCACGATGTCGCAAAGATCCATAATCTCGGGTATAGTTTTCCTTACCCTGATATTTGGGCATATTACAAAAAGGGGGCTTCGTATGAACGAGTAGTAGTGGATCTTGACGATTTAAGAAAAGAAGATCCAAAAAAGGTAGCTGAAAAAAAGGCGTCTCTCTTTAAGCTCATTGAAGGAGCGTTTCTCCCTAACGAATATAGTTACTTCCTTTATGAATATAGTACTGCCCTAAAAAAATCTTAACCTCTACGCAAGTTGCTCGAAGAAGGTTCACTTTTTGTAAATCTTTTTTATCCACGCTCGCTTAAACCAAGGCAAGGAAAGCGTTGAAAGCATAAAGCCAACGGTTGGTACTAGCGCATTAACGAGGGGATTGGGTAATCCCGCTGCAAAGAAGAACAAAACAATTACAAGGTAAGTGAGAACCGCTATCACGATTTTGCGGGCCTTACTTGTCTCCCACGCCTTGTCAGCTTCAACACGAGCGTTTCTTTCTTTTATTGCGGAAATTTCTTTTTTTGTGTTCATAATATCCATTATTATTTAGCTGGCGCAGAATAAAATACGTTTCTAAGTCCCTTAACCATTTCTTCTAAGGTAAAGCTAGATTGATTCTCCAAAGTATTTTTCCAAACTAGTTCTTCTTGTTGAGTTGGATTACGAACTTTTACAAACTCTACTGTCCAGGGAATTGACAATTGCTTATCTTCAGACAAAGTTAGCTTAATTACTCCAACTTTGTGCAAGAACTTTAACCTTTCGATCTCCTCATAAAGTTCAAGTTGCCTAGTTAGATTTGCAAGCCCCCCCATTCCGTCATATAAGCTGCCCCTACCTATTTGGCTTTCTATCGGCTTATTTTTTTCAAATCTTTTTTTATCTTGCTTTATCGCCCCCATAATGTTGCTCATTGTGAGGTTTGAATTAGACAATACTTTTTCTAAAGTGTACGGGCAAGCCTTAAACACTTCTAAAACAAAAGCACGCGGATATCTTTTTTTCAATTTCGAATGTAAAAATGAGGCTAATCCGTGCGGGAATGGGAGATATCTATCTACTTCAGAACCGTATCCTACTCTAAGATACGCATACCCGCCTGGCTTTAATGCCTTTAAGCAATTCTCAAGAGCGTGTCCTGGCATCGCCATATACCTGAAAGAAAGACTTGAGATTACCAAGTGGAATTTATTTCTAAATACTTTCGGCAAATATGCTGCTTCAAGAACATGTTCGAATCTTGCTCCCGTGGGTTCATCCTCATAAGAAATTGAATGTGTTTTTACTTTCCTTTTATATCTTTTTCTAAAATCTGCCAGTGAGTGCCCTTGACCTGCCCCAACATCCAATACTTCGATTGTTCCAAATCGTTTTACTAATTCATCAGCTTTTTGAAAAACTCCATCTCCGTACGCGTCCAAAACTCCTCTGGACCCTTGAATTCCTCTCTTAAGAATTGCTTGGGATCTTTTGCGAGCATCGGCTGGCAATATTGAAACTGACTCGCTAGCAGGAAAGAAAGTATTATTCAATCTATTCGAAGCATAGTTTCGTAACGAATACCTTGCTAAAAATCTCAGGGTTTTTCTTTCTTCAGGCAAAAGATCTGCCAATGGGGCATGTTTAAACATTGCTCCAGAAAATCTTCTTGCATCAGAATCAAATCTATCTGCAATTTTCTTTCTTTGCTCCAATAATTGCCCAAATGAGACCATATCTTTTGGATCAGTTAATTCCCCTTGTCTTGTAGAACGTTTTACTATTGTTTTCCTAAACTTTCCGCCAAGTGGGACGTATTTCATAAAACCATCAACCAGTTCAAGCAAACTCAAACAAACTCTTTTGTTTTGATACATCACTCTTAAAGATTGAGTCAATTTCTTTTTCTATCATATCAAGGCGTTGTATCAAGTAAGGAGATAGGTTTTCTTGTCTAGCCATGTTTTGTGCAATCTTGAGGTACTTTCTCACAGAGCCTTGGTGAATAGTAAGTATGATTGCTGATTTGCCGCATTTGTAGCACTTACCACTGAGAGGAATTCTTCTGTAAATTTCATTACATGACGTGCACCTAAATGTCTGGCGGGAGAACGCTCTGGCGTTTCCAATAATGTCAGGTAAGAAGTGCGAGCCCATTACTCTTTCAAGTGCGTCTTTTGCTTCAACCGCCATTATTTTTTTCTGTAAAGTATTTTGGCGCTGTATTTTTTCATCCATTGATTTTAGTTGAATGTAACGCGACATCTTTGGACCTTCATCAAAAGTTCCCGTGTCATGAGTAAATCCTAGGCCTGAGTATTGTGCAGTTTTGTTCAAAACATCTTTTACAAGCCCTATTCCATCAATTGCTGGTTCGCAAACATTCGCTGCTTTCTCGTAAAGTTCGATAGGATATTCCCAAGAGGTTTCCATTTTGTGTACTTCATCATCAACTTCTGAAGGATTTATTATGATTGTGAAAACAAGTGGTGCATCCATTCTGCCTCCACTTTTGCTTGACAAGTATTTGTGCGAGAAGTTAAGTAGTCCGTCCATTAGGAGCATTACTGAGTCCTGGTCCCCGTCAACGTTTCTTCTTTTTGCACACACAAAGTACGGGTGACCAAAGCCAAGGCGGGATTTAGTGTATCCTAAGATTCTTGATGCAACCGCTGCGGAGGTGTGCGGAGCAAGACCTAAAACCATTTGTCCAATTATGTCTTCTTTGGTTTTTGCGTTATAGAATCTTGGTTGTTTATAGAATTTTTCAAGCAAATCATCAATGAACTGGCTCACGCGAACAAGCCAATCCCCGCAAGTGTCATTCACAACAATATCTTGGGGATAAAGTTCGATCATTTGTTCATCGCTTGTTATTTCGTTTCCGTATATGTCTTTCACATACCCTAAGGACTTTACTTTCTCAACACTCAAATTTATTTCTTTTGGCTTGAAGTGGGTTAATGCGGCATTAAGTAGTTCGAAGCGAGAAGTTCCATCTTTGAATATGTGGATGTCATGTTTTGCGCGCAGAATTCCTTTCTCAAGTGGTTCAACTTCCTTAACTTCAGGAATCATTCCTTTTACCCCTTTCACTATATCGGGAGCGGGTTCTCTTAGGGCCTTAAGCGCACTACTAAATGCCGCCGACACATCAACATCCTGCAGTCCTGCTTCTTTTGAAGGGTTGCCGCATGTCATACAGCGTTCGCCGGCAACACTCTTTTTACAAACAGCACAATACCTTAGACGCTTTGTGCGCACTTTGCATTCTTTGCAGTAAGCAAAAGGCACATTCTTTTTACAGGTAGGACAAACATACATCGCAGTTTCAATACTTACTTTTCCGGATTCGTTGTGGTTCGGGTCAGCGACTTTGTTTATGCTCCTTGTATTTCCGCCTTTGAGTGCGATTGGATACAATACGTGTGGGTTTCCTATCATTTGTCTTGGTTTTGCTTGTTCTGGCCTACCCATTCTTCCGCCAATAAATGATCCGGCCTTATCTTTGATTGTAATGCCTGAGAGTTCAGTTAGGTAAGCAAGAACGTCTTCTTTGGAGCTTTGCTTATCCGAACCCATTTCACCCAACGCAAATGTTTGGGCAATACTTGCGGCGAAATCAGTTATAACAACACTTATGTCCGACAATTTGTGCGGCAGCCCAACTCTTTCCATTAAGTGTTTTGATTGGTGCTCATTAGGAAGTGAGAGCGAAATAATTCTTCCCGCAGTATTTTTCTCAATTTTTGCGCCCAGTAAAAAGTCTCTTAGTTCAATCATTTCTTTTCCGTTAAGTGCTTTGTAGAAATGTAAGAACTGCGGATGAAGCGGAACCCCTATCTCACTCGAAACTAATAATGCTTCATCTTCGGTTATCTTTCTTGGATCCTTTAAGAGTTTTTCAAGCCCTGCCTCTTTTAGTTTAAACATTTTTGTTTCATCCAAAACTGCTTTCTTAAGATCCAGCACCCACCATTCTTCGCAATAACCGGCAGGCACTAATGGGTGAGCACTTTTCTTAAAATCCCCATAAGAAACCAAAAGATCTCCAACATAAATTATCTTTTCAATAAACGCTCTCACTTCAATTGCGCGTTCCATTGTATTGAGGCGCTCAACTGAACCATCTTTTAGTAACACAACCGGCCCATCAATTGTAGTGCATGGAAAAAATTGCGTAGCTTTTCCTGGTCTTTCAAGTCGGCCATGTGTTCCTACAGCAATGAATTCATCAAACGCAATCATTGAAGCCGGATTTATTGCTTTCGCCATTATTCCCGTATTTCTTCCTCTTCCGTAGCGTAATCTAAAACCCCCCCAGTGACTTGGGTAAGCAAGTATTGGCCGCCCGGCAGCAAGTCTTTCAAGGAAACTCTTATTTGGCTTAACTTCAATCTTTGTTTGGGTTTTTTCTACCTTCACAATCTTCTCTAAAAAATTCCAATCAAGTCCTAGGTCCTTTGCGGTTTCCATTACCCATAGTGCCTTTAGTGCCAACCCTTCAGCAACAACAAGTCCCATTCCGCCGCGTATTCTATTTGTCGGAACGCGTGTTAAGTCTCTGTGAACCGAAACTTCAACTTCTTCCGTAGGAGTTCCATTAATGCAAATTGGGCAACCATTAATTATGATTCTTATTTCTTCATCTTTCATTGTGTATTGTCTGGAGATTATTTCGGTTTGATAAATCCCAATTTCTTCTACGTAGCGTTCTATTTCGTCTTGTGTTGGTTTGTACTTATCTAAGTTCAAAAGTTTTCTTGCATAGTCCCCTAAAATTAATGGTATTACTGTTGAAGACCCTCCAGCGGCTCTTATTGGCCCAGCAAAATATATGTCGATGTATCTGCTTCCGTCAGGGTTTTTGTTTATCTCAACTTTCGGTATTCCGTCCAGTGGGGCAACAACAACTCCTTCGGTTTCTATTAGTAAGCAGGTTTTGATTCCAATTTCAACTCTTTTTTGCTCATCAGGTATTTTCCAATCGCGTTGTTCAAGTATTTCTCTGAAGAGTTGGTAGTATGCTTTTCGGCGATTCTTCTGATCCACAGTTATTTCTCTAAATCTTTTTGCGAGACCCGGTAATCCAATAATTGTTTCTGCGCGGTCTGCTAGATCCATTGCTGGAGCAATTTCAACAAGTTCGGTTGTGTCAATGCCCGTACGCTTTGCTATTTGTGCCGCAATAAATGCTTCTCTTGATTTTGTTTGGATATGAGTAAAGTAATTCTTCACGTGTTCTTCAGCGGGAAAAGTAACAGCCTTATTGAGAAGCTCCATCGCTTTCTCATTCATAACTTCTTTTGTATCCATAAAAAATCCGTTCCGTTATATGTCGCTAATCTTTTCTTATCCGTCACTACCCTTCACACTTTCACTGCTGATCAACTACTCTCTCCACTGGTTCTCTGAGGAAATATGTTTCGGTTATTCTTCGGTTCTTTAAATTTATTACTGGAAAAATGCAAGGAGTCGGGGTGTGCCCAATTTTTTTCTGAAAATCGGTTTGCGCTTCCCAGCTGCCGGAGTTAAGCACAGTAGTTCCTCTGTAAGTAGCATATCCGTTGTGGTGCATATCTCCAATCCACACCAGATCAGGTTCTTCTTTGATTACCATGTAATCTCTTCCTTCAGGAACGTAAGGGTTTTTGCCACCGTACTTTGGCATAAGGTCACGCTTCTTTAGTAGTTCCACCATTCCATCCTGCGGTTTACTCATCTCAAGAAAGCTTACACTACTAATTAAATCGTGAATGCTGGGTCCGTGGTAAATCAAATTCTTGAGGCCTTCAGTTTCAACCCACGAAGGAGAAGCAATAAAGTGAAAATTTCTTAGTTTACTTAGTCTAGGACAGAATTCTTTGTCTATTGCTGGTTGTGGTTCGGCTCTTCTTACTGCATCGTGTTGCCCCGGGCAAATAAAAACGTGGATGTACTCCGGTATCTGTAACATCAAGTCCTCAAATACTTCATATTGCCCATAAACATCTTTTATTGTTAGTTCGTCTATTTGGTTAGGGTATACTCCAATTCCTGCAACGTTGTCGCCTGTACAGAAAAGGTATTGTATTTTTCCTACGCGTTCCTGCTGTGACGGAGAAAGTCCTTTTCCGTTAATGTAATCTAAGAACCTTTTGAATTGTTCTTCGTAGAAGTATTTGCTTCCTATGTGAAGATCGGTTATACCCCCAATCATTACTTCGTCTGTTGTCAACTTTGGGGAGCGGATTGGTAAATCTGGCCAATAAATCTCTTTCACCATTATCAAATCATTCCACTTAGAGCCCTTTATCCCAACAACATTGTCTTCTAACACGTGCTCTGCTTTTGCCCAAAGTTCTTTTTCTTTTTCAGCGACAAGAACAATGCATTTTGCTTCAAGATCTTCTACCTCAAAAGCCGTGTACCCTTTTTTTGTTATCCATTTCTTATTTACTATCCCAATTATGTCCACTTGCTCATTGTTTGGACGAGTTTTGAGGTTCTTTATTTCAATTGCCGCCAAGTTGTGGCGCATACGAAGCATATTTGAAAGAAGTTCAAACTTACTTCTAAATAATCTCAAGAAATCATCAACTGTTCCTTCTGAAGAACTTTTTCCCGTGACATCATATTCTTCCATTACCCTAAAACTTGGTGCACGATCCTTTGCCTGCGCAATAAAAGAAGGCTTTCTTACTTCAACCTCGGGGACTGTTTGTGAAAGTTTTGTTCGCAAAAGCTTTTTTTCAAGAACCGCAGGGTCAACAAAAAAACTTCCCTCATTAGCAAGTTCTTCAAGTATTTTACCCCAATCTGCATTAAGCGCGAGAAGATCCATTGAATCCTTTGAGAGCATTAATCCTAACTTTTCTGCAAAAGCGATTATGTCACTCGTTTTAGAATTATCCACTTGCTTTTGAACAGCGGGGTCCACACTAGCAGTCGCAGGAGAATTTGAGTTAAGAGTTTCTTCCAAAGTCCAAGCACCTTTCAACCAATTTAGGTCAAGGAACACTTTTCCTTAGAATCTTTTCGCGATAAAGAAGTTATTGCTCTGCGCTAGCGGAAAACAAATTACTTTGTTACTTCATTTTCTCTTTCGCTTCCTCGATTTTCGAGATGGCGTGCCATATGTCAGTTCGCGTGTGATCAGGCATGTTAACATCGTTTGCGATGTCATCAAGCAGATATACGGCTTCGCTTAAAGCGGTTGTATCGTTCTTGTTTACCTTATGCAGTGCTTCTTCTACTTTTGCTCTGATGTTCCTAGGAACGCCTCGGTCATTAAGAATTTCTTCCAAAAGACCCCTTAATTCATCGTTCATATTCCCACCATCGGCAAGCGAAAAAATAAATTATGATTCGCATTGACCTAAAATAATTAGCTCAAAAAGTCTTTTAAAGCGAGTCGGGGTGGCGATAAAATTAGTTTAATCTTAATTAAAACCAACTAAAACTAAGCCAAAAATAAAGCTTGTAGCGCTACTAAAGTGCTTTTTCTTTTATTGAAGCAGTTCCTCTTTTCACTTAAGCAATTCCTCTTTCAAATTATTTAATCCGTTGCCTTCAATTATTATCGAGTAGTCCTTGAAAAGTTCTTTTGCTTTGTCAACATACTCTACTGGCGCAATATCAGTTTTGTTTATTATGATTATTACTCCTTGGTTTGTGAAAAGTTTTCTCATTTCGGTGAAAAGGTTTTTCTGTTTATCAAGATCATCCAATGGATCAACAACGAAAAGTATTGTGCCTTTGAGGTGCTGAAAAGCCGTTATTGCTTTTAGCTCAATCTTGTTTCTCTCATGAAGCGGTCTGTCAAGAAGCCCAGGGGTATCAATAACAGGTATTGGCATATATTTTTTCATTAAGTGCCCAACATTGAGTCCTTTTGTGGTGAAAGGATAGGGGGCAATTTCTGGCTTTGAGTCAGTTATTTTATTCATCAGCGTACTCTTACCAACGTTTGGATATCCTGCTAAAAAGTAACATTCTTCTTTGATATCAATTCTTGGAAGTTCTCGTAGTCTTTTTGCGACATCGTTGTAATAATTAATCTGCTTTGCAAGTCCGTCAATAAGTGAGGATGCTCTTCCAACATATGCGTGTCTTATTTTTTTTGCGTAATCTTCAGCACCCGTACCGTACTTCATTTCTTTTAATCGAATAATTGATTCTCTTCTAAGACGCTTTAGTATTTTTGCAACAGAAGAAATACTTGACAGCGATTTTTTTGATTGGTTAACGTCAACAATGCAAGTGAACATGTCGTAGTAGAAGGGCTCAAGCTTGTCAATACTTGGAAAATTAGTTACTACTTTAGTTAATGTTTCATCAAAGTACATTCCTGCCGCGTCAATGAAAGCTATTTCCTGCCCTTTAAGTGTGTAAAAGTGAGTTTTTTGTTTTCCATATTGGCCTGCGGCTTTCCTTCCGCGTGCAAATCCCGCGTCAATCAGAGTCTGTGGCTCTGCTAATGATTTCAAGTTCATTCATTTCACCAAAAAACTTCTTCAAAAAAAACTTCTACTTCTTCAACGCTTCTACAACAACCGCATACAATCCGGGTTCTTCCGTTCTTAATCTTTTCAAAGCGTCTGGATAACGTCTTGCTGCGGTTACAAGAGAACTTCTTAGACTAACTGCGTGGGGTTTTGAAGCACGCAAAGCCACTCTTTTTAGCGTTTGGAAAACAGCTTCGTCCTCAATAGGATCTTTTGTTTTACCCGCTTTTTTCCCGTTTAGTAGCCTTTCCTTAAGTTGTTTTTGTCTGTTTTTTCTTATAAAGGCATCACTTCGGCTTATCTCAGCCAGAAAGTACTTCTCAAGCATGGCTCTCTCACTCGAAGTAATAACGCCCTTATTTCGACGCTTTGGTGTCGCTTTTCGAGCAATTCTACGAGCCGATTTTGACGCAGACATAACATATTTAAGGGTTAGCAGGTTTTTAATCTATATACTAGTGTATTCTGTAGGACTATTCTTTTACTCATGACAAATTAAGGTTTTTTACTCTTTGAAAGGTTTTATTGATGGACGACTTTTATCGACACAGATACAAGAAAATGATGCTAATTCCGCTTCTCCTTTTCATACCTTTAATAATCGCTGTCTTTGTTTTTCCCGGAGTATCTCCTGGAACAGACCTCACGGGAGGAAATGTTTTAATTATTAGATCTGATAAGGCTTTGACAGAAACTGGAATCAGAGACGCTCTTGCGGAATTCAATTTACCTGAACTAAAAGTTTCTACGATTGCTTCCCCAACAGGGTTTGGAGCATGGATTTCTTATAGTAAGGATCCAATAGTTGCGAGAGCCGAAGATGCGATTGGAAGGGCGCAGGATTTAATCTCCTCCGCCGCTGGAGATACTAATTCCCAGACAACAATTACCCCGGCAAACGAAGCAGCATCAATTGCACTTTCAAATCAAGCACTTACTGACCTAGGCATGCCTACTGCAGAATTCAAGAACTCAAAACTTGCACTTCTTGCTGCACAAGATGGACTTGCAGCTTACAAGGAAAACTTTTCAGGAAAACTACAAAACGCTTTAACTCAAAAACTCGGGCTCGGAGTAAATGCTGAGTTCCAGAAAAGAGAAGTTTCTGCGACAATGGGAGTAGCAACTACTCAGTCGGCAATCTTCATTATGCTTGTCGGAATGATATTTATCATAATTGTAATCTTCCTTGCATTCAGACAATTCATTCCTTCAGTCGCAATAATCCAATGCATGTTCTTTGATGCGTTGTGCGGAATGGCGGGAATGGTAATACTCAATATCCCTCTTTCACTAACAACAATCCCTGCGATTCTAATGCTAATAGGATACTCCGTTGACACCGACATAATGCTTACGTCAAGAATGCTTAAAGGAAAAGACGGAACTCCTGCACAAAGAGCTACCGCATCCATGATAACCGGAATAACCATGACCGGAACGACAATCGCAGCGCTAATATCCATGTTAGTTGTTTCTTATTTTTACCAGATCCAAGTTATTTACGAAATATCCGCAATACTTCTTTTCGGACTCATAGGGGACATGACCGCAACATGGCTACTCAATGCCCCAATCCTGCTCTGGTTTGTTGAAAGGAGGAACAGACAATGACTAATATTTTCATCAAAAATTGGCAAATCACGCTCCTTGTAGTTATTCTAATACTTTCTATTTCAGCAATAGCTTTCTCGGGTTTAAAACTCGGGCTTGACTTTAAAGGTGGAACGCTTTACCAAATCGAACTACAAAAACAGGTTGGTACTGATGAGATATCAAGAATTGCTAATATTATTTCTAGAAGAATTGATCCTAGCGGCTTAATGGATGCTACTGTTACTCCCGTAGGCGGACAGTTCATTGCGGTCCAGGTCTCAGAAACTGATCCTGCAAAGCTTGAACAAATCGAGTCAAGGATTAGGCAGCAAGGAAAGTTTGAGGCAACATTAAATGGGGAAACTATTTTTACCGGAGATGAAATAAGTAGAGTTCTACGTGGCGGAAGCGGATATGGTGTTGGAAAAGTAGGAAATGTTTACGAGTGGCGATTACCTTTTGTTTTAAATGAAACCGCTTCAAATAGCTTTACACAAAAAGCTTTCCACCAATGCAGCGTAACGCTTGGTTCTAATGGTAAACCAGCTTATGATTGCGCAAAAACAATATTCTTCCTTGATAAGCCCGAAGCACTTGTAGTTGTAAGTCAAGAGCAATATGACGCTGACACTGCCCTTCTTTTAGAAGGAAGCGGACTTGAAGGAATACCTGCCGGGACAAGCCTTGAGGAAGTTATAAGTGACTCCCAAGTTCCTGTTGTTATTTATGATCAGAACACGATCTTTGACACAAACCTGTTACAAACTACCTTGAAGAAAACCACTCTTGCTATTGTTTCGCCGGATATAAGCGAAAAAGTAAAGAATGATTTGAATGCGTTGGGCTTTAACGTTAGTGTCGCAGCATTAAAGCAAAATATCCCTTGGGTATGGGGAGTACTTAATGCAAAGCAAGTAATTTCACTTACTGCGGACGTAACTAATGAAGATGTTGCGGACGTATCGCAAGCAAAACCTTTTGGAACTTTGAGTATTAGCGGAAATAGAGCAACTTTTGAAATCGCAAAAAGCGATCTTGAAGACTTAACAATACTCCTCGAGTCCGGATCATTACCAACCCCTGTTAAAAGTATCTCAAAAGAAACAATTTCTCCTTCCCTTGGAGAAGCTTTCATTGGAAACATTCTCTTGATGGGAATAATCGCGCTAATAACTGTTTCACTTGTAATCTTAATAAGATACAGAGTACCTAAACTCGTTATCCCGATTGTAATAATTGGAATGAGTGAGATAGTAATCATGCTCGGATTCCTTGCACTTGTTCAAAGACCACTAGACCTCGCTGCATTCGCAGGAATAATTGCGGCTATTGGAACCGGACTTGATTCAGAAGTTGTAATAACTGATGAAATACTTGGAAAGTCAAAGCACTCAACTGAATCCGTAATGCACCGAACTAAAGCCGCTCTATTCATCATCATGACTTCCGCTTTCACAATAATTGCCGTAATGGGCCCAATCATTTTGTTCTCAAGAAACTTGCCGGGCCTTGACAAACTCTTCGGCTTTGCTGTTGTAACAATATTCGGATCCCTTGCAGGAATAATAATCACAAGACCTGCTTTCACAAAGATAATCCAAAAGATTGTGAATGCTAATGATAAGAAGATGCACGAGCATCACCACGCAGAAGAGCTTCCTCCACAAGAGCAAAACTAACTAAAAAAAGCTGCTTACTTCGCGCGCTAATCCATCTTCTGCTTCTGGCAGGGGCTTGTTTCAAATAAGAGTTAAATCAATTCCCCAAAGTCTTCTACTTTTGCCCAGGCTTTGGTTCCAACGTACCATATCAAAAGTATTGCTGCGCTCATCAAAAACCATGTTGCCATGTGAACCATTTCTGCGTCAAATCCGGCTTTGGCTGCTAGTAGCACTAATATTATGCGAGGAATGTTGATTAGCATTAATAGAATCGTTCCGAGGACAAACAGAGCCACTTTTTTCTTCATGTTTGGCTTTCTAAGAGAGAAAACAACTGCTGCAAGGATACTTGCGCTCACAAGTCCTGTGCACATATTTGATACGACAAATTTGCTTCCCTCACCTAAAATAACTAGATTACCTAAGGCCACTCCTCCCACAACGGAGGCGCTAAAGGAAGCTAATGCGTTAGTCAAAAAGGATAGATCTAAGAGATTTATTATTTCCCCTAAGATAAAATAGATCAAGAAAAATGATATTAGAAACACTACTAGGCGTTTTTGAGAGATTGATCTTTTGCCCCCAGCGCGAGAAGAAGCTTTTTTTGAGTATTCTTTGTTTTTTTGCTTGTTCCTTTTCGCCAACGAAGTCACCAAGGAACTTTTTTAAGTTTTAGTTTGAATGCAGCAAAGTTTGTGAATAAGTGTATGAATCCGGTTGCAACTAAAAGAACTATTACTACTTCAATCTCAGGAACTCTCACAAATAAACTTAGTAAAAATCCTCCAACTATGAAATCAAGTTGGTCAGCTAGTAACCACTTTTGTCCACGAGCAAGTCCTATTTGTCGCTTAAAGAAACTCTTTACTGCGTCTCCACATATTGCCCCTATTGCGAGTGCAACTATTAGTGGAAAATAATTTGGAATTAAAGAAAATATTCCGGGGTAAATCAGAGCAAGTACTGCTCTGGCAGCAATTCCGCCAAGCATTCCGCCGAATGTCCCTAAAAGAGTTTTTCCTTCACCAAGGATTCTTTTTCCTCTAAAGTGTTTTCCAAAATCAAGGGGCCTTGTGCCGTGGAAAAGAACTGGGGTTGCATTTGCGAAGTACATGGGGATTGTGTATGCAACAATAAGAATTATTATACTGATTAAGTATTCCACAAAGTCACCGTGTAGTTAACAAACAATATTTTCTAGAATGCTAATAGCATTGCAACAGCCAAAGCAAATAGTGCTCCCGACGCACTGCCTATGAGATTAACGTGTGTGTTGTTTAAAATCTTTTTTGTCTCAAAAACCGCTCCAAAGAGCGAGTCAACGTTTGTGCCAACCATTCCTGCGCAGATAATTATTATTGAAAAGAATAAGTTGTTGTGGACATAAAAGTAGATTATGGCTATTACTATTGACCCAAATAGTGCCGCTACTTCTCCTAATAGCGAAACCGCTCCATCAATCCCTCTCTTTACTCTCTTAAATGTCGTTATCATTACAGGATCTTTCTTTGAGTAATAACCAATTTCGGAGGAAAGCGTATCCGCAAGTGCTGCAGATATTGCCGCAAAGAAACCAAGTTCTAGCATGAAAGATTTTTCAGGGTATATTACAATTAGGGCTATCATTATGAGTGCTGGAAGTGAGTTACCCACAACGTTCCAAATATTTCTTCGTTCGTGTTTTCTTCGAGGATAATTGCTTGCTACTTCTCCGATAATGAAGAATGCTACAACTGCTAAGAAACTAAGTGAGGGACTTGGGGAGTAGGTTATTGCTGCAAGGCCCACTGCGTTTGCGATTAGTATGCCTTCAAAGTCAAGGAGTTCCTTTCTATAGGATAGAACGGAGAACACTCCCAAGAAAACTAATATCAGGGCGAGTTCGATTGGAGTCATGGATACTACTTTGCCTCAGTGAAAACCGACTTTGCCACGATTACTCTCTTTACGAGACATATCTTGCTGGCTTTTTTGAAGAGTTCGTTTGAGAATTCGCCCATTAAGAGCTCTTTCACAAGGTCTTCGAAGTCTTTTCCTTTGAGATTAGCGTATTCTTGTTTGATAAGTGCTCTTATTCCTCTTTCTTGGTCGCGTGTAGCTTTTCTGTCAGTAACAACAACTATTGTGGTCTTAGCTTCTCCGCCAGCAACCGCAATTGTTTCAACTAAAGCGGCTTTACTATTTCTTCGTCTTATTGTTCTTCCAAGAGCGCCTCTGTTTATTGCAAACATAGAGATTCTTGTTGAAGCGGTTTGTCCTTGGATATCATTTACTTTGAATGTAAGGGTGTATTCTCTTTTTGCTCTCTGGCCAGTTAAATTATCAAGAGTAGTTGTCATTGTTCTGCCCATTAAGTTCTTTGGTTTTTCAGCAGGAGTTTCGCCTAAAACTTTCTTATCGAAAGTTCTTGAAGCAAGAACTGTAAACCACTTTTTCTTCTTCCACTTATCAACTGTCTTTCTTCCACCTGTCCCTTTTTGAGCAACTTGTGGAGCAGCAGTTTTCTTTTCTTCAGCCATAATCATCAAACCTTTTTCTTCATTCCAATTCTTTCTTGCGCCTTTTTCATTTCATTGATTACTTCAACAATTCATCTATTTTTTTCAAACTTTCGATTCCTTTTCCTTCAAACACAACTTTTTTCTCGTGCATCATTTTAGCTAAAATTGTTACCATCTTAGCACAACCATTTTACTTTACGAGTAGTGCTGCTTCTTCAGGAGTGTAGCGCCAATTTGTGGTCATTCTTCCACTCTTAGAGTAGTACTTCGTAAGTCTTCTGATCTTTGAAACTGTAAGTTCGTATCCTCTTTTCGCCGAATAATCCTTTTTGTTCTTTTCCATGTGTCTAAATAGAGTAACACTTCTTCTAATCAAGTTAAGTAAGTCTTCCGGCATTTCTCCAAGGAGTTTATTTTCTGCTAAAACTTGTTGAATGCTTTTTCCAGCGAGTTCTTGGAAATCTTTTACGCTATGTTCGTCTCTAAGAATAAGTCCTATTTTGCTAGGAGAGTGACCTGCGTTTGCAAGTGAAACTATTGTACTTTCAGCTTCTTTTGCCGAGATGCTGCCAGATGCAGACTTTGCTTTAACGCTCTTTTTTGCCATAAAAATCAACTTGCAAATCTTTGATATTTAACCTTTCCAACCGTGCTCACCAAAATTCGGCTTGGAAAAGAACCACAAAACTAATACTAAATTGTTGGAAAAGAACATTTAAAAACGTTCTTGAAAGCCTTTTCGCGCACACCCTTCTAATGATACCTCGCCCGCTTCTCTACTGCATTCATCCGCGTAGTGATTTCTTCGTCCGGATTGTAGCCCTTTAGCACTAGTTCCCATCCGTTCTTTAGCGAGGAATGCGTGGCATTAAAGGTTTTTTTGAAAACTATGAGATCGGTGGCTTTGTCTTCTACTTTTTTCGAGAAAAATCCTAACCCAAAATCTACAAAGCACAAACTGCCGGCTGGTTTCACTATTATATTCGAGGTAGTTAAATCACCGTGAATTATTCCAACGTCGTGGAGTTTTCTTATCTCTGCCCCGGCAGTAGTACACAAACCTTTTTTCTTTTCCACAAGTTCTTTTAGCATTTTTCCTTTAACAAACTCCATTAATATTTCGCCAGATTTGTCATTAACGGAAAAAACTTTTGGAACAGAGACAACATTTGCTGCTTCGCGCAAAAGCTTGGCTTCGCCGCGAGTTCGAATTGTTCTTATCTTCAAATCAAGTGCTGCGTTTCGATAACCTTTCGGAAGTCTTTTCTTTGAAAGCGCTGCTTCTCCATTTACTTTTGTTGAAGAAAGCGAAGCTTCAGCTCCTACCCAGAAAAAGTCCTTTTCCATTTAGAAACTTAGGGGTAAAAGAGTTTAAATTACTTGATTTAATTGATAACCAAATGCCCCAGCGAATTTGTTCTAATACAGGCTGCTTGAATTAGCAGATTTGTTTTATTGCCGCTGTCAACTGAGCAGCATTTGACCCATATTCTTTTACAGCGTCAAGCTGGTTTGTTCGCATGTGCTTTAGCTCTTCTGTGCTAAGTGAAGATATTGCCGCAGTTGCTTTTGCCGCAGTGTCTGAAGAAAGTTTTGCGAAGGTTGTGGCGTTTTTTATTTCAGAGGCACTGCATTTTGCGGCAGTAAGGTCTATTTGGGATGATTCAGAAAGTGCTTTTGATAAGTAGTAAAAGCTCTGGGCGGAGTATAGTTCTGCATCAATTATTTTTGCTGCTGATCCTGCGCTTTTTCCTCGCAAAGCAGACAAGTCACTTAAGTACCCGCTCATGTCAGAAATATTTGGGGAAAACTGCTGCTCTATGCCATACTTTATTTTTAGTTGTTCAAATTTAACTAACGCTTGCGGATCGTTTTGTGAAGTAGTACATCCTGAAATTGAAGCTACTGCAAAAATAAGCAGAACTGCAAATGTCGCTAAGAGCTTTTTGTTCATCTGCAATAATTAGCCCTTTAGGATATTAAATCCTTTCTTTATGGCTTTTTGGTCCGGGGGCGGGAAACTATTACCATTAGTACGGCCACAAGCACTAAAATAACCATAAAAATCCCGTTATCTGGAACTGATGTTGCTGAAGGAATAGCTTTGTAATATAGGAAAGCTTCCTTTACGCAAACCTTACAGGGCGTCGGAATTGCTGCAACTAACCTGTATTGCCCATTTTCAATTAGTTGTGTCAGTGGTCGAAGAATATATTCTGTTGGCACAATATTACAATCCACTTTTCCCCCCGCAGTGTTTCCAAGTAGTCTCCCTGAAAGAGTGTATATGTTTGCGTCTGCCATTGCATCGGTTGAGTCCACTATATTAAAATCTGCTTTAAGCTTGTCGTTTGTGCAAGTTAGTGTTGCAAGTATATTTCCGTCAGATAATCCTACAACTAATGAAGTAATGGAGTTGTGATCCGATTGAGTAGGAGTAATTGGTCGAACACAGGTATTTCCGCTTCTAACAAAACCCATTGCTAAATTGCACTGGTATTCGCACTTAACAGGACTAGTGCACACGTCAACAAGCGTCTTAGTGACATTTCCAAAGAGCCCTGTGTCATCGTCTGAACAAATAATGGTGTTGCCGTCTATCGCGCCTATGCAAGAATAAGGCAAACACTTATTTGCATCAGCCCCGCCACCCCTTGAATAACCAGTGTCACATTTCCAGCCGCACATTGTTACATTCGCAATTGTACTAGCATTATAATCCCAAGAATCATTTTGAGTTGTCGTGTCACTTGAACCTAAAATAATTCCTGGCCCAGACGGTTGTGTACCAAGACAAGAATAAGTATTAACAAAACAAGTATTTGCATCATTACCAGTACCTACATGATAATTTACTTTACAGCGCCAAGAGCAGTAATCATACGGAGCTGCCGAGTCAAACGTCCAATTCAATTTACCGGAAGCTGCGGTCGAGTTGAGATCCTTCCCAACAATTCCATCCGGAACACTTCCTTGGCAAGAAAGGGGCAAACACTTATTCACATCCGCCCCAGTTCCTTTATAGAATCCTGACTTACAATACCACTCACACTTTCTGGAAGTATTTGCATCGACTAAGGCGTTTGTTGTATTGCTAAGTAATCCGACATTGTCATCAACATAAAGCACCGCATTGCCGTCGATACTTCCTGTGCAAGAAAAAGGTAAACATTTATTTATGTCAGCGCCACTGCCCCTGAAATAACTAGCGTCACATTTCCAGCCGCACATTGTTACATTCGCAACTGTGCTTGCATTATAATCCCAAGAATCATTTAGAATTGTTGTATTATTTGAGCCTAAGATGATTCCTAACCCAACGGGCTGCGTGCCAAGACAAGAATACGTATTAACAAAACAATTATTTGCATCAACACCGGTACCAACGTGATAATTTGCGCTACAGCGCCAAGAGCAGTAATCATAAGGAACTGTCAAGTCATACGTCCAATTCAATTTACCAAACTTTGCTAAAGAGTTTGTGTCTTTGTTAGCTGAACCACCCGGAACTGTTCCCGTGCAAGAGCAAACTCCTCCTTCGTCAATACTTCCATCGCAATCATCATTAATATTATTGCATAGCTCTGTAGCTCCGGGATGAACTGCCGCACTTGAATCATCGCAGTCTAGCGAATTAGCAACATACCCTGTAGGTTGGCTGCATTCTGAAACAGAACTTGCAGGGTTACCATATCCATCTCCATCAGCATCCCTATACCAGGTGGAACTAGTGCAACAAATTGAATCATAACTTGGGCATCGATCTTGCGTTGTTCCTGCAGAATGACAATTCTGCAAACATGCGTCCGTGCCAACGCAGTTGTAAGTGGTATGAGCATGGTACCCTAAACCGCCAGAACAATAACAAGCGCCATAAGTATCGGGACAATTCCAGGAGCGAGAATTAGCCGTGTAAAAAGTCAGATGGTATTTCCCGCCACCGTCCGGAACACAACTTCTGCCATAATTAGTTAAAGAACAATCTGTAGAGTCGCTATTGCAACCAGTTAAGCAAAGAAAATCGCCACAAGTCTTATTTGACACAGAGTAATAATTACCCGAACAAGTTACTGCGCCTACAAACCCTATCGACCCAATTACTAAAACAAGCAAAAGTCCTAGGATAAGTGCTCTTTCTTTCGACATGAGTTAATTAGGGACTTTGAAGTATTAAAACTTTGCACCACCTAATAAAGAAGCGATCGGTTTGCAATCTAGGCGGTTAGAACTTCCCAAGTATCTTCTCAAAAAAGCTTTTTCTTTTCTTTGCGGTTTGTTCTTCAACTTCAAGTGCTTCAAGGAGTTCTTTTTGTTTTTTGCTGATTTTTTTAGGGGTTTCTACTATTACTTTGATGTATTCGTCACCGAAGGATTCTGAGTTGATTCTTTGGATCCCTTTCCCTTTCATTTTGAATATCGTCCCTGTTTGGGTTCCTGCAGGAATTTTTAGAACGGCTTTTCCTGTGAGTGTTGGAACATCCACTTGTGCTCCAAGAGCGGCTTCAGTAAAAGAAATTGTCATTTCGGCGTAGATGTCTTCGTCATCTCTTTTGAATATTTCGTGTTGTTCAACAAATATTACTACAAACAAATCTCCTTCTCCGTGTTTACCTTCATGGCCCTTGCCTTGCATTCGTAAGTGGTTACCCGTGTTTATTCCTGCAGGAACTTTTACGCTTAGTTTTGTTCGCTTTGTCAAAAATCCTCCACCATTACAACTGGAGCACTCTTTGTCAGCAATTTTTCCCGTACCTTTGCAGTGCCTGCAAGTTACTTGGGATTGGAAAACTCCAAACGGGGTTCTTTGCTGACGCACTTCTACTCCGCGTCCGTGACAATTAGGACAAGACCTTAGTTCTCCTTCCGCGCCCGTGCCTTTACATTTTTCGCATCTTTCAATTCTATCAAACGAAATATCTTTTGTTGTTCCAAAAGCTGCTTCTTCAAACGTAAGTGTGAGATTCATTTTTACATTTGAGCCGTTGTCTTGTTTTTCGTGCCCGCCCCTTGAGCCGCGTGCACCAAATAAATCTTCAAATCCTCCGCCAAATCCAGCGAATTGATTAAATATGTCCTCAAAATCAAAATCCATTCCGCGTGTTCCTGCACCGGAGTATCCTTGGAAGTTTTGGTAGGAGTCGCCGTAGTTGTCGTAGTTCTGTTTCTTTTCAGGGTCAGAGAGAACCGCGTAGGCTTCTGCTACTTCTTTGAATTTCTTTTCAGCGTCTTGCTCTTTTGAGACATCAGGATGGTATTTCTTAGCAAGCTCTTTGTACGCTTTTTTTACTTCATCAATTGTGGCGCCTTTTTTTAAGCCAAGAACTTCGTAATGATCCTTAGCCATTTTCAAAACACCAAAAGTTGCCTTAGTGAGAACAATTATCTTAATTCATTAAAAGCCTATGCCGCAAACCACATCTGCTGTTTTTGCGCTGCCGCATGCGTAGCCTTTGGCTTGGCCTTTGTTTTGGAAACTAAAGGAGTGGGTGCGACTTGCACTTCACTTCTTTTTTCCTTTATTGTCTTTTTCTTCGAATTCTGCATCAACAACTTTGTCATCTCCGTCGCTTGTGCCCTTTCCTTGACTTTCTTCAGCGCTAGCATCGCTAGCAGGACCTGTTTCTTTGTTGTCCTGCACGTGCTGATACACTTCCGCACCAACTTGCTGGAGTTTCTTATTCAACTCTTCAAGTTTGTCCTTAATAGCGCTAGCGTTCTTTGGTTCTTTTGCAAGATCGTCTTTGAGTGACTTTAATTTCTCGTTTATTTCAGTCACGTGTTTCTCACTTATCTTGCCTTTTAGTTCTTCGAGCATCTTTTCGGTCGAGTAAACTGTTGAATCAGCGTTGTTGAAGACTTCGATTTCTTCTTTCACTTTTGCGTCTTCTTCAGCGTGTGACTCTGCTTCTTTTCTCATCTTTTCTACTTCAGCATCAGAGAGTTTCTGTGAAGCAACAATCTTTATGCTTGTTTCTTTTCCTGTTCCTTTGTCTTTTGCAGTAACGTTTACTATTCCGTTTGCATCAATATCAAAGGACACTTCAATCTGTGGCATTCCTCTTGGGGCAGGCAATATCCCTGTCAATTGGAATCTTCCTAAAGATTTATTGTCGCGCGCAAGTGGTCTTTCTCCTTGCAATATTTGGATATCAACCGTTGTTTGATTATCCGCTGCGGTTGAGAATACTTGTGATTTCTTTGTTGGAATTGTAGTGTTTCTTTCAATTAATTTTGTTGCTACTCCTCCAAGTGTTTCTATTCCTAAACTTAATGGAGTTACATCAAGTAATAGAACATCTTTTACTTCGCCCGCAAGTACTCCTGCTTGAACTGCTGCACCCATTGCAACACATTCCATTGGGTCTACTCCGCGTTCAGGTTCTATTCCAGTAACTTTCTTTACAAAAGCCTGTACTATAGGCATTCTTGTTGGTCCGCCAACTAGAATTACTTTTGCTACTTCTGCCGCTGTAAGTTTTGCATCTGCAAGAGCTTGACTTATCGGCTTTTCGCATCTCTTAATTATTGGAGCAATTAGTTCCTCTAATTTTGCTCTATTAATTTTCATTACTAAGTGTTTTGGACCTGTAGCATCAGCTGTGATGTAAGGCAAGTTGATGTCAGTCTCAAGCATTGTTGAGAGTTCTATTTTTGCTTTCTCTGCAGCTTCTCTTAGTCTTTGCATTGCCATAGAGTCTTTTGTTAGATCTGCTCCTTGGTCTTTTTTGAATTCACCATTAATGTACTTTACAAGGATCTCATCCATGTCTGTTCCGCCAAGTTCCGTGTCTCCAGAAGTTGATTTTACTTCAAAAACGTTTTGGCCAAGTTCCATTATTGTTACATCAAGTGTTCCGCCTCCAAGATCGAAAACCATTATTTTCATATCCTGGTGTTTCTTATCAAGTCCATATGCAAGTGATGCTGCAGTTGGCTCGTTAATTATTCTTACAACATCAAGTCCCGCAATTTTTCCTGCATCCTTTGTTGCTTGTCTTTGGTTATCATCAAAATATGCTGGAACTGTTATCACAGCTTTTTCTACTTTTTCGCCTAAGAACGATTCTGCATCTTTCTTTATTTTTTGCAAAATGAATGCTGATATTTGCTGAGGAGTGTAATCTTTGTTATCAATTTTGTATATGTGGCTTGTTCCCATCTTTCTTTTTGCTCGTGTGATGGTTCGATCAGGATTAGTTACTGCTTGTCTTCTTGCAGGTTCTCCTACAATAACTTTGCCGTCCTTACCAAACGCAACGTAACTTGGGAAAGCTTTACCATAAACTGTATTCCCTTCCGCAGACGGGATTATTTTTGGTTTTCCTCCTTCAAGTACTGCTGCTGCACTATTACTTGTACCTAAATCTATTCCAATTATCTTTGCCATTTTACAACACCTCATTTCTCCATTTTTTTATTTTGCAAAAAATTGCTAAATATAAACAAAATGCTAGACGCACTTCGCTAAGTTCTTCACAACGCTAACTTTTGCGTGTCTCAAAACTTTTCCGTTGAGAAGGTACCCTGTTAGGAGTACTTTTGCAACTGAATCTTCTTTTAATTTTGGATTTGGTTCGCTAATGAGGCATTCCATTCGATCATGATTGAACGGATCCCCTTCAATAATTTCCATTTTCATAAGGCCGTTCTTTTTCAGCATCGAGTAAAGTTGTTCGTGTATATGAACAAATTCTTTGTTGTGCACAATTCCCTGCTCAAGTGAATCAAGAACCGCTAGCAGTTGCTCCATTAAGGAAGCCGTCGCGAATTCTTGGAATTCTGCGTTCTGCTTTTGCGTTCTTTTTTGGTAGTTTTCGAATTCTGCTTGAAGTCTCTGAAGCGTTTCTGTTAACTCTTTAGTTTTCCTCTCGTTTCCTTTTTGCTCAGTTTCAACATCATTTGTTTGAGGATTGTTATCCCTTTGAGCTATTTTTGGGTCACTAGAAGGAGCTTTTTGAGCTACTTCGTTTGCATTCGTAGAGCCTTTCGGGCTATTTTCAGCCATTTTATCACCAAAAACTACCAATATGTCTAAACTCTTTAGACACTAACTAATCTTTATAGACAATGTGTTTATAAACCTTTCCAGCACCCAGTATAATG